>Ga0209702_10000496_pt1 | contig 82015 bp, 58 predicted proteins | sample FRY01_FD_187210 | JGI IMG/M metagenome (GOLD analysis project Ga0209702, IMG submission 187210) | Freshwater microbial communities from Lake Fryxell liftoff mats and glacier meltwater in Antarctica - FRY-01 (SPAdes) (version 2) | ecosystem: Environmental > Aquatic > Freshwater > Ice > Glacier...
AAAACAGGTATTTTGCCAATGTTGGTTACATAACGCCTTTAAAAGATAATGGGTCGCAATGGCGTTTTGATTATACCATACACACGCAAGGAAGGCAGCGTTTGCCAAGTACATCATCAAATCCTGTTCAGTATAGGTTGCCCGATTTTGCCAATCCTTACAGTATTATGAATGCGCAGCTAACAAAGGTCTTTTCTGATACTTTTGAGTTTTATTTGGGTGGAGAAAACCTAAGTGATGTTACACAAAATAATCCTGTTTTGGAAGCCGACAACCCTTTTGGTGCAAATTTTGATACTAGTGTTGTGTTTGCGCCAATAATGGGAAGAATGTTTTATGTGGGGTTTAGGTTTAAGCTTTGAGAATTAGGTCGAAAAGTCAAATGTCAAATGTCTGAAAATAGAGAAGAGAAAAAAGAGAAGAGAATAGAAGTCAGGATTAAAAAAATAAATAACAAAAAAGCTTAAAGGTTAAAGCCCTAAGCACGTAATTATGAAAAAAACATTTTTAACAGTATTAGTCATCTTGGCAGCAACAGTTACTTATGCACAAGAGAAAAACAAGAAAATATCATTTGATGTAAACGGTAAATGTAATATGTGTAAAGAGAGGATTGAAAAGGCTGCACTTGGTGTTAAAGGCGTAAAGTTTGCTACTTGGGATATTCCAACGCATCAATTATCAGTAATTATGGATGAGCGTAAAACTGATTTTATGAAAATAAAAACAGCCATTATAGCTGTTGGTCATGACACCAAAGAGTTAAAAGCCACCGATGAAGTTTATGAAAGCTTACATGAATGCTGTAAATATCGTGAAGATAATTCGGATGATGGAATGAAACACTAATTTTGGCTCTTGGCTTTAAGCAATAAGCTAAAGACCAAATTTTTATTTTACGAAACGCTCCAATTAAAGTTGGGGCGTTTTATATTTTTAAACAAATGATAACTAATAGGCTTCAGCCTCGATTTGCAAGTCATAATTTTTTATGAATTAAAAAATTCTGATTTTTAGTCATTAAAATTTGCTTTGATTTTGTTTAAGTGGTAGGGTAAAATTACAACTGAATAGTTTTATCGGCGTTGACCTACTTTTCTACATAGAAATAAGTTTCCTTTTTCTCCTTGTCATCATAGGTTACAATGCCTTGATGCTTATTATTCTGTAAGTAGTTTAAGAGAGAAAAATCACCACCACAGAATAGATTATGCGTGGCAACAAAACTTAGCGTCGCAATTTGCCATTCAATACCAACAAAGGTGAAAAGTGAGATGGCGCAAATTAGCACGATTAAAAAAGGCATTAACGCTACTATTTTAAATTCTGCCAAATTAATCACAGATTTATCAGAAATAGTTGCGAAATAGAACTTTTTAAGATTGGCAAAATATGAGATATTCTTAGCTCCAATGAGCTGATAGCCTAAAGCGTGCAACAACTCGTGTACTGGAATAAATATCAATACCAAACCGATTCCTAATAGGCAAAAAAGAATGGCTTCAAGAATAGCAATATCATCTCTTAAGATATGAAGCGTTAAAAAATAGGATAAAAAAGGAATAGGAATGATAAGGCAGACTAAATAAATATTAAAGAACAAGCCTTTACTTTTATTCTGTTCATTTAAAAAGGCTAACAACTCAAAGTGGTTCAATTTTTCTAAAAAAATATAACCACTTTTTTCTAAATCTGCTGGATGAATTTTCATTATTTTAAATTATTTTGGTAAAAAGTATTATTATCAACAAGTACGTTAGGGATGTTTTAGTTATTTTTTTATGCTATTATTACCCATAAAAATTTAAATACTAACTTAAAAAATAAAGTTCAATTGTAGTATTTTTTCTCATTTGATTGAGACATCGAGTTCTAGCTTAACACGAAACGATATAAAAACAAAAACGCTCCAATTTTTGTTGGAGCGTTTTTTATAATTTGCAATAGAATAATTGCCTGTCCGTGCTACGGATTACATCATCCCTGGCATTCCACCACCCATTCCTGGGCCGGCAGATGCTTCTTCTTTAATGTCAATTAAAGCGCATTCGGTTGTTAAGATCATTCCAGCAACTGAGGCAGCATTTTCTAAAGCCACTCTCGTTACTTTTTTAGGATCAATAATACCTGCTTTCATCATATCTGTATAAACTTCGGCTTTGGCATCATAACCAAAATCACCTTTACCTTCTAAAACTTTAGAAACTACTACAGAACCTTCGCCACCAGCATTCTCAACGATGGTACGTAATGGTGCTTCTATAGCTCGTGCTACAATTTGCATTCCGGTTTCTTCGTCTGCATTTTCACCTTTTAAATTTAAAAGTGCAGCTTTAGCGCGTACTAATGCGACCCCACCACCAGCAACAATACCTTCTTCAACCGCAGCTCTTGTGGCATGTAAAGCATCATCAACACGGTCTTTTTTCTCTTTCATTTCCACTTCAGAGGCAGCACCAACATATAATACCGCAACACCACCAGCTAATTTAGCCAAACGCTCTTGCAATTTTTCTTTGTCGTAATCAGAAGTTGTTGACTCTATTTGAGCCTTAATTTGATTAACTCTATTTTTGATATCTTTTGCGTTACCAGAACCGTTAACAAGCGTTGTATTGTCTTTATCAATAGAAATTTTTTCACAAGTGCCTAATAGGTCTAAAGAAGCATTTTCTAATGAGAAACCTCTTTCTTCAGAAATAACAGTTCCTCCAGTTAAAATTGCGATATCTTCAAGCATAGCTTTACGTCTATCACCAAATCCTGGGGCTTTAACAGCTGCAATTTTTAAAGAACCTCTTAATTTATTGACTACTAAAGTAGCCAATGCTTCACCATCAACATCTTCTGCAATAATTAAAAGTGGTTTTCCTGACTGGGCAACTGGTTCTAAAACTGGAAGTAAATCTTTCATAGAAGAAATCTTCTTATCAAATAGCAAGATATAAGGATTTTCTAATTCAGCAACCATTTTTTCTGAGTCGGTTACGAAGTAAGGAGAAATATAACCTCTGTCAAACTGCATACCTTCAACAACATCAACATAAGTATCTGTTCCTTTAGCTTCTTCAACAGTAATAACTCCTTCTTTACCTACTTTACCAAAGGCCTTAGCGATTAAATCGCCAATAGTTTCGTCGTTATTTGCAGAAATGGAAGCCACTTGTTTAATTTTATCAGAAGAGTCGCCTACTTTTTTAGCTTGTTTTGCAAGATCTGCAACAATTGCTTCAACGGCTTTATCTATACCTCTTTTTAAATCCATCGGATTTGCACCTGCAGCAACGTTTTTTAAGCCTTCTTTAACGATAGCTTGTGCTAAAACGGTAGCGGTTGTGGTACCGTCACCAGCTAAATCATTGGTTTTAGAAGCTACTTCTTTAACCATTTGCGCACCCATATTTTCTAAAGGATCTGCTAATTCTATTTCTTTAGCTACTGTAACCCCATCTTTTGTTACAACTGGTGCGCCAAAAGATTTACTTATAATTACGTTTCTACCTTTTGGACCTAGTGTCACTTTTACTGCATTTGCCAACGCGTCAACCCCTCTTTTGAGTCCGTCACGTGCATCTATATCAAATTTAATATCTTTTGCCATGTTGAATTATTATTTTTTATGTCATTCCCGCAAAGGCGGGAATCTGTTTGATTAATCTTAGATTTTTCTTAAAAGGATTCCCGTCTTAACAGGAATGATAAAAACTAGCTTATATTATCGCCAAAATATCGCTCTCACGCATCATTAAAAAGTCAGTACCTTCTAATTTAATTTCGGTGCCAGCATATTTTCCGTAAAGCACAGTATCTCCAATTTTCACGGTAACTTTTTCGTCTTTCGTGCCAGGTCCTACTGCAACTACTTTGCCTTTTTGTGGTTTTTCTTTTGCAGTATCTGGGATATAAAGTCCAGAAGCAGTTTTTGTTTCCGCTGCCATTGGTTCAATAAGTACTCTGTCTGCCAATGGTTTAATATTAACTTTAGCCATATAATTAAATTTTATAAAGATTTTTTTATTTGTTCCTTTTTATATGGCAGAAATTATGCCATTACTTTTTTACTGACACATTGTGAAAATAAAAATGCCAGCTTGTCATTGAAGCTGGCATTTTCATTATAAATAGGTCTTTATTAAGTTATTCCGAGTCTGGAAGTGACGTCTCTTCTGTTGCACTTGGAACTGATTCTGGTAACGCATCAGGCAATGTGTTCTGGATTTCGTTGCCATTTAACAATTTAGAATCCGCTTGCGTATAATTGTCTTTTAAGGCTATGTTTGATAAAAGAATTAAAACAATCAGTAAGGTTGCTAAAGTCCAAGTGCTTTTATCTAAAAAGTCTCCGGTTTTTTTAACGCCGCCCGCAACTTGTGTTCCACCACCACCAAATGAAGAGGATAACCCACCGCCTTTAGGGTTCTGTACCATGATGACTAACATTAATAATAAACTTACAATGATGATAAGAATTAAGAATATGGTAAATGTGCTCATTTATTTTCTTTTTGTATTTTCTGTACTGCATTTATTTGGGATGCAAAGAAACTACTTTTTTCTGGATATTTCAAACTTAAAATTTTGAAAGCCTGTATCGCTTTTTTATATTTTTTTTGTTCTAAATAAACCTTAGCTAGCGTTGCTGTCATCAACTCATTCTTGTCAATTTTTACAGACTCGTCAATTGCTATAATAGGAATGTCTTTATTAGGGACTATTTTAGGGTTGTTTTTTATAAATTGATCAATAAGGTCTAATTTTTTCTTTTTAAGATCTGTTTCCTTTGGTGAAATAAGCGCTGCTTCTACTGGGTTTTCTATTTGGATGGGCTTTACTTCCTCTCTAATAATAGGGTTTTTAGCTACTAATTGCATCCACTCTAAAAAAGAATATTTTTCTTTTTTATCAAATGACAAGGGACTTCCAATTTCTAGGTTGATTTCTTCTAGTTTTTTTGCCGCAATTTCTTCGTCTATTTTCGGATCTTTTGATGTAAACAAAGCAGGATCTAAAATTTGTTCTGCTTCTTTAATATTTTGTGGTAGTGCATTATCTTGTATGAATTCTTCTAAGAGTAATTCTTTTTTCTCGTCAGAAACGGTAGTGTTAAAAAAAATTTCTTTCTCTTTTAAGGCCAATGATTTTCCAGAAATTCTTTCGGCAATGCTATTCTGTAAAAATTCTTCGGAGGTAATAAAATCAAACAAAACCTCTCTATCTGCGGTGTAGGCTGCTGTATTTTTTAGTGCGCTATTGTATTTAAAGCTATTTAAATTTTTTAAGCCTTTTAATTGAATGGCTCTTGCAGCTTGGAAATATGGGAATTCATCCAGAATATCATCAAGCTGATTGGTTTGTATGGGCGAGACTACCTTTTCAGGATACTGTAATAAGTATGTAAAGTCAGAAACATTCATAGTACCTTACCAATTGGCTAATGATTCATTAAAAATATCTTGAGTGATGCGTTCAAAAATTTCCTCTAAGGCAGCTACTTTAACTGTATTAAATTGTGCATTTGCAGGATAATCAAAAAAGAATGAAAAAGGTTTTTCAAAATCTTGATCTTCTTTGGTTCTATTAAAAAAGCGCACATTTACCCGCATGGATATTCTGTTTTGCGCAGCGGTTTGTTCTGCCGTCGCCGTCATAGGTGTAATCCTGAACTCGGTAATTTCTCCTTCATACAACAAATCGCCATTACCTGTGGTTAAAGATAAACTAGTTTGGTTTAAAATTAATTCTTGTAAGGCTTGTGTAAAATCTCGATCCAAACCGGGTTCAAAGGTAGAACCAGGACTTTGAGTTGCATAATTTTGGAAAAGTTGAACCTCAAAGTTTTTTGCAGTGCCCACATCACCATCGTTAAATTTATAGATCCAGCAACTAGACAAATTAAAGGTAACTAGTAGCAGTAGGATTGTTTTTTTTAGGGTCATTTTTTTAATTTTTCTAATTGTGTGTCTAATGTCGAAAGTCCGATGTCAAAAGTTAAATGTCAAAGGACTTGAATAACAACTTTTTCTTCTTATAAATTTTATACTTCTAATTTTGTACTTTCAATAATAATGCAAATTTTAGATTTCTGACTTTCGACTTTCCGACTTACAGATCGTACTGTTTAATTTTACGATAAAGTGTTCGTTCCGAAATACCTAATTCGGAGGCAGCAGCTTTTCGTTTTCCCTTATTGCGTTCCAGAGATTTTGTGATTAATTCTATCTCCTTTTCTTGTAAAGATAAGGTTTCTTCTATTTCTATTTCTTCTGCGAAATGGTATTTGTCTTCTGCTGAAGGTTTGTTATAGCTTTTTTCTGCAGCTGGGTTTGGCAAACGAAGCATTTTGTTCATCTCTTCTTCCTCCTGCGTAAATTCTTCATCGTCTTTATCTCCGTATATTTTACGAATTAAATTCTCGTTTTCTTCTTGAACCTTTCCTGTGTCGTTATTCTTGAGTAATTCTAAGGTCAATTTTTTTACATCGTTTAAATCGGCCTTCATGTCAAACAAGATTTTATACAAAATTTCTCTTTCGTTGCTAAAATCACCTTCGCTTTTTTGTTTGCCAATAACGGCTGGTAAATTAGAATCAGCGGCATTTGGTAAATAACTAGCTAGGGTAGAAAGCGAAATATTTCTTTTTTCCTCCAAGACTGACACTTGTTCTGCGATATTGCGTAACTGGCGAATATTGCCAGGCCACCTGTATTTTAGTAACAATTCAACCGCATCATCATCCAGTCTAATGGTAGGCATTTTATATTTCTGACCAAAATCAGATGCAAATTTTCGGAATAACAAATGAATATCTTCTTTGCGTTCTCGCAAGGGCGGGATACCAATTTCTACCGTACTTAGCCTGTAATATAAGTCTTCTCTGAATTTTTCTTTTTTAATCGCCTCAAACATATTTACGTTCGTGGCGGCAACGATACGCACATTAGTTTTTTGTACTTGTGAGGAACCAACTTTTAAAAACTCGCCGTTTTCTAGCACTCGCAGCAAACGAACTTGAGTAGTTAACGGTAATTCGCCTACTTCATCTAAAAAAATGGTACCACCATCGGTGACTTCAAAATAACCACTACGGGTATTGGTTGCACCCGTAAAAGCACCTTTTTCATGTCCGAATAATTCGCTATCAATAGTACCTTCGGGAATTGCACCACAGTTTACCGCAATATATTTTGCGTGTTTTCTATGGGATAAAGCGTGAATTATCTTAGGAATAGCTTCCTTACCAACTCCGCTTTCTCCAGTTACTAAAACAGATATATCGGTAGGTGAAACCTGAATAGCTTTTTCGATGGCCCGATTTAATTTTAAATCATTACCAATAATTTCAAAACGTTGTTTTATTGCCTGAACTTTATCCATACGCCCCTTAGCCCACAAAGGGGGAATTGAATGCTTTTCGAACAATGTTCGGAAAACTTGATTTTTTAATTATAATTCTATTCATCCTCTATCTATAATGTATTAAACTTCTTCCTCTCGGCGGGGTTGGGGGGTTCGGGCTTTTCCAATCAACGTCGCGCTCGTACAATCCGTTATTTCTACTGTTACAAAATCCCCTACTTTGTAATGTTCTTTAGGGAAAACCACAACTGCATTTTGTGAGTTTCTGCCCATCCAATCTGCATCTGATTTTTTCGAAGGCCCTTCAATTAAAACTTCTTCAATTTTCCCTAGATGTTCTTTGGTTCTAAAATGTCCGCTCTCGCGCTGAACAGCTATAATTTCGGCCAGTCTTCTTTTTTTAGTTTCTTCTGGCACATCATCTTCCAGTTTTCGAGCCGCCATAGTGCCTGGTCTTTCGGAATAAGAGTACATGTACCCAAAATCGTACTTTACTTTTCTCAAAACATCAAGCGTTGCTTTGTGGTCTTCTTCCGTCTCCGTGGGGAAACCCGAAATCATATCTTGCGAAATGGCACAGTCAGGAATAATTTTACGAATATTTTCAATCAATTTCAAATACTCTTCAATAGTATGTAATCGGTTCATTTCTTTTAGAATCCGGTTACTTCCGCTTTGTACGGGTAAATGAATGTGGTTGCAAATATTTTTATGTTTGGCTACGATTTCAATCACATCGAGCGTCATATCTTGCGGGTTAGAGGTAGAAAAACGAACCCGCATTTTCGGGAATGCTTTCGCTACCATATCTAACAAAGTAGAAAAATTAACCGCCGTAGCTTTTTGCATTTCCGTGGCGTTGACAAACTCCTTTTTAAGTCCGCCACCATACCATAAATAACTATCAACATTTTGACCTAATAAAGATATTTCTTTGAAATTTTTATCGGATAGGTCTTGTATTTCTTGTAAAATGGACTGTGGTTCTCTGCTGCGTTCTCTACCTCTGGTAAAAGGCACAACGCAAAAAGTACACATATTGTCGCACCCACGGGTAATAGAGACAAAGGCACTTACGCCGTTGGTATTTAAACGAACAGGACTAATATCGCCGTAGGTTTCATCTTTTGATAAAATAACATTTACAGCATCGCGACCTTCATCAATCTCTTGAATTAAATTGGGTAAATCTTTATAAGCATCTGGCCCAACGACCATATCCACAATTTTTTCTTCTTCTAAAAATTTACTTTTTAAGCGTTCTGCCATGCAGCCCAAAACCCCTACTTTTAAGTGTGGACGTGTTTTTTTAATAGCGTTAAATTTTTCTAAGCGCTTACGAACTGTCAATTCTGCCTTTTCACGGATAGAGCAGGTATTTATGAGGACTAAATCTGCTTCTTCTAATTCTTGCGTGGTATCAAAACCTTCCTTGGCAAGGATAGCCGCAACAATTTCGCTATCCGAAAAATTCATAGCGCAGCCATAACTTTCAATATATAATTTACGGTTATTTCCTAGCGATTTCTTTAGTACGAGCGTTTGCCCTTGTAATGCTTCATCAATAATTTTCTCGGCCATGGAATGCGATTAACAATCAAAAAATTTATTAGTAGGCAAAGATAGTATTTTTACTGGCGTTCTGTCAAAGTGTCAGTTAAAATTTAGCAAAATTTGTGATGATTACCAAATTACTGATTTTTGCTTAAAACTTTAAAAGAAAGCGTAATTTAGTTTTTATGTTGGATAGAAGTGATGCTCAAAAAAATAAAAAAAGATGGCCGACCAAAGCTGTTATGAGTCAGATTTATGAAAAAAGTTTGTGGGGTGGTGCGGAGTACGATTTTTATTCTGGTGATGGTTCCCACGATGTGCAAATTGTGAATCCATATATTGCCTTTGTAAAAGATTTTTTAATAGGATTTGAAAGTCCGATTGCGGTCTGTGATTTGGGCTGTGGTGATTTTAATGTGGGACATCAATTAGTGAACTGCACCAAAGCGTATTTTGCGATTGATATTGTAGCCGATTTAATAGAAAGGAATAAGGCAATATATAAAAATGAAAATTTGATTTTTCAATGTTTAGATATTTGTAAAGACCACTTGCCAAAGTCAGATTGTGCTCTGGTGCGCCAAGTAATGCAGCATTTATCTAATTCTGAAATAATAGAGTTGTTGTTAAAATTGAAAAATTTCAAATATATAATCGTGACAGAACATCTTCCAATACTCCAATTTAAGGCTAACTTAGACCTAGTTACTGGCCAGGGAAACCGATTAAAAATCAAAAGTGGCGTAGTTTTAACAGAAGCTCCCTTTTACTTTAAACCTTTGGAAGAAAAGCATCTTTTAACCCTAAAAATCGATGCTAAAAGTGTTATTAAAACTATACTATATAAGATTTATTAGTGCATAAATAGGATGAATTCGGGTAAGGGATTTAAAAAGAAAAATAGTAAGAGAGTTAAATAGTTAAGAAAGGTATTTTTTTGTTATGCTATTTTTTAAAATTAAAAATTTAGGAGTTTGTAAACAGACTCTAAATATATTTGTGCAGATTTTTTTATTTTTTCACGCAACCAAAACTAACTTTAAGCATCTATTTAATAAGCAATTAAATAAATCTCAAATGAAAAACGTAATTTTTCTATTTTTAAGTATTTTAAACTTAGGATTAGTTTCTTGCACTGATGACGACGATAGCAAATATGCGGACTATCAAGTAGCCATTCCCCTAACCATTTCTAAGGCAGAGTTTAAAAAGGGTGGAAAGGTTTTAGCCCCAAAATTTATCGAAGAATCGGGTAAAATGTATACCTATAAAAAATACATATTTATCAATGATAAATCTCAAGGGATTCATATTATTGACAATAGAAATCCGAAATTCCCAAAGAAAATCGCTTACATCCAAATTCCTGGTAATGTGGATATTTCGGTTAAAAATGATCTTCTATATGCCGATAGTCTAACAGATTTATTGGTAATTGATATATCAAACATTGATAATATTAGGGTGGTAAACCGTTTAGAAAACGTATTAAACGGATATGTTGTATGGCCTATGGACGTTGATATTTATGATTATAATACCTTAAACGGCATAGATTACGAAAATGAAATTCTGGTTGGTTGGAAAACAGTTACCGAGCGAAGATTAATATCCGAAGTTCAGGATCGTTTATGGGGTTGGGGCAATGAATTTTCACTTTCGAATATGGCGAGTAGTTCTGATGCCGCGACTGTTGGTCAAGGAGGCTCTATGGCACGTTTTAAAATAGTAGAAGATTATTTATATGCGGTAGATGATAATTTTATCAATATTTTCAATATTCAAGATGCTAAAAATCCTAAAGCATTAGAACCAGTATTTGCAGGGTTTCAAATAGAAACGATATTTAATTTAGGCGAAAATTTATTTTTAGGAAGTAGAATAGGCATGTATATCTATAACATTTCTAATCCTGCCATGCCTAGTTTGGTTTCAGAATTTAGTCATGGGACCGCTTGTGATCCTGTAGTTGCTGATGAAAATTATGCCTATGTAACCTTACGAGGTGGCAATGCTTGTGGTGCCGCGGAAAGTGAGTTGTTAATCATAGATATTAAAGATTTAGCGAACCCAACCTTATTAAAATCTTACCCTATGGATGGACCTTATGGATTGGGAATTAAAAACAATATGATTTTTGTTTGTGATGGCGATTCAGGTTTAAAAGTTTATGATAAAACAGATGTGATGAATTTAAAACCGTTGAATCATTTTAAAAATATTATCACTTTTGATGTAATTCCGCTAGAAAATAGTTTGCTCATGGTAGGGGATGAAATGTTGTTTCAATACGAGTATTTAGAAAATAAAATTAATTTACTCAGTTCTTTATCGTTAAAATAAAAGCTTAAACCAATTGGTTTTTAAAGAGAGCACGCTGATTTTAAGCGTGTTTTTTTATGACTGATTCACAGGTTTTTACACCTATATATAAAGGATATCCTTTAAAATAAAAAAAATCATATACTTTTGTACCACCAAAAACTAGTTAATGGCAAAGAATTTAGTAATCGTAGAGTCACCAGCAAAAGCAAAAACTATTGAGAAATTTTTAGGGAAAGACTTCAAGGTTGAGTCCAGCTTCGGTCATATTGCCGATTTGCCATCCAAAGAACTTGGAGTGGACGTTGAGAATAATTTTAAAGCCAAATATATTGTAAGTAAAGACAAAACGGCTTTAGTAAAAAAATTAAAAGACTTAGCTGATAAAGCAGAAACTATATGGCTTGCGAGTGATGAAGATCGCGAGGGAGAAGCTATTTCTTGGCATTTAGAGCAAGAGTTAGGTTTAGAGAAATCGAAAACTAAACGGATTGTTTTTAACAGTATTACAAAATCTGCTATTTTAAAAGCGATAGAAAATCCAAGAGAAATAAATTACGATTTGGTCAATGCGCAACAAGCAAGGCGTGTGCTGGATAGGTTAGTGGGTTATGAGCTTTCGCCTGTACTTTGGAAAAAAATAAAACCTGGATTATCTGCGGGTAGAGTACAATCTGTAGCTGTGCGCTTAATTGTAGAAAGAGAACGTGATATTGATGGTTTTAAAACAGAGGCATCTTACAAAATAACAGCTCAATTTAAAACTAGCGAAGACGGTGCTTTCTCTGCCAGATTAAATAAAACATTTTCATCACAAAAAGAAGCAGAAGCCTTTTTAAAGAAGAATATGAATGCCGATTTTGCGGTTGCCTATTTAGACAAAAAACCAGCAAAAAAATCGCCAGCAGCGCCCTTTACTACCTCTACTTTGCAACAAGAAGCTTCTCGAAAATTATATTTTTCGGTAAGCAGAACCATGCAAGTGGCACAACGTTTGTATGAAGCAGGTTTAATTACCTATATGAGAACCGATAGTGTCAACTTATCTAAAGAAGCTTTAGACGCTGCAAAAGACGCCATCGTTGAAAATTACGGTAAAGCATATAGCAATACACGTAATTTTAAAGGCAAAAGCAAAGGCGCACAAGAAGCACATGAAGCCATTCGCCCTACTGATATGAGACTGCAAAATGTTTCTTTAGAACGCGATCAAGAAAAATTATATGAACTCATCTGGAAACGTACTTTAGCTTCACAAATGAGTGATGCCGAATTAGAACGTACCAATGTGAAAATTAGTTGTACAGGTCATAATGAAGAATTTACCGCTAGTGGTGAGGTGATAAAGTTTGATGGTTTCTTAAAAGTATATATGGAAGATCTTGATGATGAAGATCTTTCAGAGGAGCAAGAAGGCATGTTGCCTGCAATGAAAGAAGGTGAGACTTTAAAAAATAATTATATTAAGGCAACAGAGCGTTTTTCAAGACCCCCATATCGCTATACAGAAGCATCTTTAGTAAAAAAATTAGAAGAATTAGGTATTGGTCGACCATCAACCTACGCGCCAACAATTTCTACGGTGCAGAATAGAGGTTATGTAGAAAAAGGCTCTATTGAAGGCGTAGAACGCAAATACACCCAATTAGTACTGGAAAAAAATGCTATAAAGACTAATAATTTAATCGAAAACGTAGGTTCTGATAAGGGAAAATTAGTACCAACAGATATCGGGATGATTGTTACTGACTTTTTAGTGAGTCATTTTTCTGGTATTATGGAATATAATTTTACCGCTAAGGTTGAAGAAGATTTTGATGATATAGCCGAAGGAAAAGAAGATTGGCAGAAAGTGATGAAGAACTTTTATAAAGATTTTCATACAAAAGTGTTAGATGTAGAAGAAAATGCAGATAGAGCAAGTGGCGAACGAATTTTAGGTATAGATCCAAAAACAGGCAGACAAGTGTTAGTCCGTTTGGGTAGGTTTGGGCCTATGGTACAAATTGGCACATCCGAAGAAGAAGAAAAACCAACTTTTGCGAGTTTGCTGCCGGACCAATCCCTGAACACTATTACTTTTGATGAGGCGCTGGAGCTTTTTACATTACCGAGAACTCTTGGTATGTATAAGGGAGAAGAAATACTAGCTAACGTGGGTCGGTTTGGGCCTTATGTAAAATTTGGGGAAAAGTTTATTTCTATTGAAAATGGCGTAAGCGCATTTGATATCGATTTAGATAGTGCTGTAGAACTCATTGTAGCCAAAGAAAAAGCAGATGCGCCAATATCTACTTACGAAAATAAAGAAGTTACCAAAGGCACAGGTCGTTTTGGGCCTTTTATAAAATGGAATGGCATGTTTATCAATATCAGCAAAAAGTATGATTATGATAAATTATCAAAAGAAGATATTGTGGAGCTTATCGAATCAAAAAAACAAAAAGAAATCGATAAAGTAGTTCAAAACTGGAAAGAAGAAGGCATTACCATTGAAAAGGCCAGATGGGGAAGGCATACTATTTTAAAAGGAAAAATTAAAGTAGAATTGTCTAAAGAAGTCGATGCAACAAAAATCACTTTAGAACAAGCTCAAAAAATGATTGAAGCTAAAACGCCAAAGAAGAAAGTTGCGGCAAAGTCAAAAGGCAAAGCTAAAAAGTAGTTAGTTATCAACATTTCAGTATAAAAGTTAAGTTCAAAAATAGTATGAAATAATAAGTACAAAGTATTAAGTAAAAAAAACGAAATTAGAAACACGAAAAGTTCAAGTTTTAAATATTAAGTTGATTAAAATATAGTACGTAGTATCATAAACTTAAAACCTGAAACGAACCCAAAACCCAGTAACCAGAATTCAACAACCAAAACCCAACACCAAAAATGGCCTTCGATTTTTTAGTTCCTGTTAATGATCAAGTGCTTGCACAATGCCAAATGTTAACGCCGCAAGCCTTAGGAAATAAAATTCATAAACACACAGAAGATGATGGCTTGCCTGTGCTCGCTAATGCCTCTTTTGCTATCATCGGCGTAAACGAGTCAAGAAATGCTTTCGAGAAGAAATCTGAAAAGTTAAATCTATCCGCAATTAGGCTTCAGTTGTACAAATTAATGATGGGGAACTGGAATGGAACCATTATAGATTTAGGCGATATTGAGGAAGGCGAACAAGTTGCAGACACTTATTTTGTAGTTAAAGAAATTATCAAAGAACTTTTAGAAGAAAATATTGTTGCGATAGTAATTGGCGCAACTCAAGATATTACTTATCCAACGTACCGCGCTTTCGATGGTTTTCGTAATATGGTGAATTTAGTTTCAGTAGATAGTAGGTTTGATTTTGGCGAAAAAGACGAACTTATTTCTTCGCATTCCTATATGAGTAAGATTATTACAGAAAAGCCCACCAACCTTTTTAATTTCTCTAACCTAGGCTACCAAAGTTATTTTTGTGCCCAAGAAGAAATTGATTTAATGGATCGTTTATTTTTTGATGCCTATAGATTAGGAGAAATAGCTACAAATATTGCCTTAGCCGAGCCTGTGCTAAGAGATGCTAATGTTGTTAGTATAGATCTTAGGGCTATCAGAGCCAGTGAAATTTCTATGTCAGAAAATTTTTCACCTAATGGATTCTCAGGGAAAGAAATTTGCGCAATAGCTAGATATGCGGGTATCAGTGATAAGGTAAATGTATTTGGAGTTTATGAAGCAGAAAATACACCACAGGCCTACCAAATAGTAGCTCAGATTATATGGTATTTTATTGAAGGACATAATTATAGAATCATAGAATCTCCATTTATAAAGTCAGAAGATTTCACTAAGTTTATAGTGACAACCGATGCGGAAGATTTAATCTATTATAAAAGTAATCTTACCAGCCGGTGGTGGGTAGAAGTACCAACAGTTTTAACTTCACATAATAAATCAAATTCCCCGGCGTTATTACCTTGCACCGAGCAAGATTATTTAGATGCTTGTAATCAAATAATACCAGAGCGTTGGTTTAAAGCTTATAAAAAGGGCTTTAATTAATTAAAAAAAATCAAAGTAAAACACAATTAATACAATAAAATATTTAAAACATAGTTTAGACAGTAATGTAAATGTTTTTAAAATACAAAATTAAGTCTTAATCGAAATTTAACCGAAAGTATGAAGAAGCTATTGTTATCATCTATAGCGTTTGCGTTTTTACTCAGCAGTTGTGGGTCTAAAACAAAAGGAGAACTAGTTGGAGTGCAAGGTAAAAAATGGTATCCAGAAAAGCCTTATGGTATGGAACTAATTCCTCAAGGATCCTTTATTATGGGTAAGAGTGAAGAAGACCAAGCCGCTGTTTTCAATGCGCCAACCAAAACTGTTACGGTACCCTCCTTTTATATGGACGATACTGAAATTACCAACAGTGAGTACAGACAATTTGTAGAATGGGTTCGCGATTCTATCGTAAGAACCAAACTCGCTATTTTGGCAGACGAACTGGGTTTAGGCCCAGCTGATGGTGGTATTGGTGATTATGCGTTCAAAGATGCTGATACGACAAAATTATCTGCTTATGATAAATATATGATAGATAATTATGCAGGAATGGGCGAAACAGGCTACGAAGGCCGCGCACTAAATCTTGATGAAAATCTAATTTGGGATACCTCAGAATATCCAGATGAGTACTATGTTGAGGTGATGGACAAACTATATGTTTCTGAAGAAGAGTCCTATAATGGGCAACGCACCATTGATGTAACCCAATTAAAATATAAGTATTCTTGGATGGATATCGAAGCTGCCGCTCGTGCAAAAGGAAAAGGCAGTAGAAAAGATTTTATCAAACAAGAAAAATTAGAAATTTACCCTGATACTACGGTGTGGATTAAAGATTTTGAATATTCATACAACGAACCCATGCACAACGATTACTTCTGGCATGATGCCTACAGTGAATATCCCGTAGTTGGGGTTAGCTGGAAACAAGCCAAAGCGTTTTGTAATTGGAGAACTAAATTTAAGAATGACGATCAAAAATCCAAAGGAAAACAATTTGTAAATCAATTTAGATTACCAACGGAGGCAGAATGGGAATATGCAGCAAGAGGTGGTATCGAAGGGGGAACCTATCCTTGGGGTGGCCCTTATATAATAAGCGATACAGGTTGCTTTATGGCAAACTTTAAACCACAACGTGGAGATTATGCAGCCGACACCGCATTATATACTGTAGAAGCAAAATCATTTGAGCCTAACGATTATAACTTATACAATATGGCTGGTAATGTTTCTGAATGGACAGACTCTAGCTACGATCCTAACTCTTACGAGTATGTATCTACCATGAGCCCAAATGGTGGTTCTCGCCAGAATACAAGAAAAGTAATTCGTGGTGGGTCTTGGAAAGATGTTGCCTACTTTTTACAAGTGAGTACTAGAGATTATGAATACCAAGACTCTGTTCGTAGCTATATAGGTTTTAGAACGGTACAAGATTATATGGGCGTAGGAGAAAACAAGCCTTTAAACAGACCTTAAAAAATTATAGTTTCAAGAAAAATATCAAGTAAAATCGAATTAAATTAAAACCAAATCCTTATTTTTATTATCCTTAAATTAAATTACAATTATTATGGCACAATCAAAAGCATCAAAAAAAATATTTAACATGGCCTACGGCCTTGGCGCATCAATCGTTATTATCGGTGCACTCTTCAAAATTTTACACTGGGAACTAGGGCCTTTAAATGGTGGAATATTATTAGCCATTGGTCTTATTACCGAAGCACTTATTTTTGCAATCAGTGCATTCGAACCTATTGAAGATGAATACGATTGGTCTTTAGTGTATCCTGAATTATCCGGTGTAGAAGGCATGGCAAGATTAAATGCTAATGCTGAAACTCAACAGGCAGAATCATCTTTATCTAAAAAATTAGATGATTTATTAAAAGAAGCTGGTGTTGATGCTAGCTTAATGGAAAGTTTAGGAACAAGTATTAGAAATTTTGAGGGTGCTGCAAAAGGTATCGCTCCTACGGTAGATGCCATGCAATCGACACGCAAATATTCTGACGAAATGGTACAAGCTGCTGCGCAAATGGAATCATTAAACAGTCTTTACAAAGTACAATTAGAAAGTGCTAGCAGACAAGCTTCTATTAACGAAGAAGTGGTTCAGAATTCTACCGCTTTAAAAGATCAAATGGCGTCATTGTCGACGAACCTATCTTCTTTAAATGGAGTTTACGGTGGTATGTTGTCAGCAATGAATAGAAACTAATTAGTAGTGCTATTTATAAACTTAAACCAAATTAATTAGAAAAAATGGCGTCAGGAAAACAATCTCCAAGGCAGAAAATGATAAACTTAATGTATCTAGTTTTTATTTGTATGCTTGCTTTAAACATGAGTAAAGAAGTTCTAGCGGCATTCGGCATTATGAATGTAAAGTTAGAAGCTTCGAACGCAAAAACAGGAGAAAACAACTTAGCATTCCTTTCAGGTCTTGAAATAAAGGCTGATGAAGATGCCGCTAAATATGCTGAGGACTTTAAAAAAGGTCAGAAAGTACAGCAGTTATCTCAAGAGTATTATGAGTATTTAGAAAATCTTAAAAATGAAATGCTAAAAGGCGTTGAGGATCCAACAGATTATCAAGTAATGGATAAATCGGACTATTTAGATCAAAAATTCTTTAGTGGCGATAACCTAGGCGAAGGCGGTAAAGAATTCATGAAAAGAATTAAAGATTATCGTGCTCAAGTATCTGATTTGGTCCCAGCAAGATTAAAAGAATCAGTAATTGCCAGATTTGAAACTGGTGATGCTAATGGTAAAGTTTTAAAAAGCGATGATACAAAGCAAGATTGGATAAATTATCATTATGAAGGTTTTCCTCTAATTGCTTCTTTGACTAAATTAACCGCCTTACAGGCTGATATTAAATCAACCGAGGAAGATGCCTTAAAAGCAATGTTAGAAGGTAACTTGACAAATCAAGTTTCTTTGGCAAATTTTAAAACATCACTTTTTGGTTCTAAATCTGCATTCTATTCTGGTGAAAAATATGATGGTAAAATTATCATTAGTAAAACAGATGAGACTTCTATTCCAGTAAGAGCTGATTTAAAACTTGATGGTAGAAAATTAGCTGAAGGGTCTGATTACAAAATAGAAGCTGGCGGTGTTAAAATGCTTATTGGGGCAGGAAATCCTGGAGACCATTTAATTGAAGGAACTTTATTCTTTATGCAAGATGGTAAAGAGATTCCTGTAGTAGTTAAAAATTCATTTGCAACCATCTCTAAACCAAGTGCCGCTTTAATTGCAGCTGATAAAATGAATGTGGTATATCGCGGAGTTTCAAACCCTATGTCTATATCAATTCCTGGAATTCCTGATAATAACGTAAATGCATCGGCATCTGGTTTATCTAAGGTTTCTGGCAGCAAATATTTAATGAACCCAGGTACTGGTAGAACAGTCACTATTACTGCTTCAGGTAAATTACCAGATGGCCAAACAGTTTCGTCTAATTCTGAGTTCAGAATTAAAGATATCCCAAGACCTAATGGTTCTATTAGAGGAGAAACCAACACGGCTAAAATGCCAAGAACTAACTTAGAAATTTCAACGGTTGGTGCTATTTTAGAAGATTTCGATTTTGATTTAAATCTTGCCGTAAGTGGTTTCAAATTTAAAGTACCTGGTGAGCCAACTGTAGTAGTTAACGGGGATAAATTAAATGCAGCTGCTAAATCGGCTTTAAAAAGAGCAGGTCGTGGCGATGCGGTACAAATCTTTGATATCGAAGCATACATAACAAATAACAAAACTTATAAGTTAAAGAAAGTTTCGCCAGTGGTGGTAGAGCTTACCAACTAGAAGTAAAATTCATGGAAATTAGTCGCAAATCTTTATAAGATCATTAAAACGATTTGTGGCAAATTTCGGTAAAGGTGTAAAATAAATAAATTTTTAAAAATGAGTTGGAAGGATGTTTTATTAATTAGTGTGGTAACTTTATTGCCAGTTTCTATGATGGCGCAGGCAAATATATTAAATGCCAAATTGCCAAGTGAAGTAGGAAAAAAAACCGATGCACAAACTCAAAGTGATGCTGCCGGTCCTTTAAGGTATGGTTACGTAGATGATAGAGATATTTTATGGTCTAAAACCATATGGGAAGTGATCGATTTAGATGAACGTGTTAATTTTCCGTTATATTATCCAATTGATACGGTTAGTATAGGTTCTGACAGAAGGTCATTGTATGACGTTTTGATTAGAAACATAAAGAATGGAACTATAAAAGATATCTATATTGATTCCTATTTCACAGAGAAAAGAGAGTTCTCTGCCTTGAAAGCAACCATGCAAAAAATTGATACCACAGATTTTGGTTATGAGCAATATAATGCTGGTGAACAAATTTCTCCTGAGTACATCAATAAAAGAGATTTAACTGCGGCAGATATAGAAGAATACCTAATTAAAGGAATTTGGTATTTTGATAAGCGTCAGGGAGAATTAAAATACCGCTTATTGGGAATCGCTCCAAGAGCTCCAGATGTGAATTTTATTGATGATGAATCTATGGATCAAGAAGAGAATAAAGTAGCTTTATTTTGGGTTTGGTATCCAGCAGCCAGACAGGTGCTTCACGAGGCTAAAGTATTTAACCAGAGAAATTCGGCACAACCTATATCTTTTGATATGCTATTGAATGCCAGACGGTTTGAAGCAACTATCTATAAAGAAGATAATGTTTTTGGTGATCGAGAAATTAAAGATTACATTTCTGATAACGCACTTTTTCAATTGTTAGAATCGAATAGAATTAAAGAAACTATTCGAGATAAAGAACAAGATATGTGGAATTATTAAACTAAAGATTTCCAATTCAGAAATAAAATTGAAGTCCTAGCCAAATTGGTTAGGACTTTTTTTATACTATTTATTTACCTTTACGGCATGATAGATTATGTAGTAGTAGGCTTAGGTTTGGCAGGTATCGCCTTTTGCGAACAATTAGAAGCAAATGGCAAAACATTTCAAGTAATCTCTGATGCCTCGCAAACCTCTTCGGTTGTGGCTGGAGGCTTATATAACCCCGTTATTTTAAAACGATTCACATTAGCTTGGAATGCTAAAGAACAACTAGAGGCAGCCTTGCCCTTTTATCAAAATATAGAAGAAAAACTAAACATTAAAATTGATTATAAAATTCCTGTTTTAAGACGATTTGCAGCTGTAGAAGAACAAAATTTATGGTTTGAAGCCACAGATAAACCACATTTAGCCTATTTTTTATCTCCTAAAATATTGAAAAATACCAACCCAAATATTGAGGCTAGTTTCGGCTATGGTGAAGTTTTATACACAGGCTGGATTGATACTAAATTACTTTTAAAATCCTACAAAGAGTATCTTCTCAACAAGCAGCAACTTACCCTTGAAACCTTTGATTTTGAAAGGCTACAAATTGAAGATGGTTGTATTGCCTATAAAGAATTAAAAGCCAGACAAATAGTATTTGCAACAGGTTTTGGGCTCCATCAAAATCCCTATTTTTCGTACCTGCCGCTTAATGGTACTAAAGGAGAGCTTTTAACCATAAAAGCACCTGATTTAAAAGAAAATAAGGTTATAAAAACATCAGTTTTTATAATTCCGTTGGGGAACGATTTATACCGCGTAGGCGCTACCTACAAATGGAAAGATAAAACCAATATACCAACACAGGAATCGAAAGATGAACTTTTAGAAAAATTAAACAGAATTTTAAAGTGTGATTACGAGGTTATAGATCACCTGGCCGGAATTCGACCAACGGTAGCAGACCGCAAACCATTGGTGGGCACTCATCCCAAACACCATCGAGTGCATGTTTTAAACGGATTAGGATCTCGTGGAGTTATGATAGGCCCTTTAGCTGCCCAAGGACTTTTCCAATCTATCGAAAATCATAAAGAGTTGCATCCGGAGATGAATATTGCTAGGTTTACGAAGAAGTATCATAAAGGTTAGTAATGTAACAATGTGTAATTTGAAGATGTTCTGTATCTGGAAATGTAACAAATGGCTTCTTTGTGGTGACTGAACGGAGTCGAAGCCTAAGAATACTTGATGTTACTATAACAATGGAAAAAAGCTAAAGTCCAAGCACAAGTTCAAATGGCATTAGTGAAAATTTGTGAAATTATTGTAAAATTTGTTGACTTGAAAATCGATTTACTTTGGTGGCTGAGCAAAGTCGAAGCCTAAGAATGGCTGTTGTAATAATTTGTAATTTGAAAATTCGAGAGTTAATTAAATATAAAAATAAACTAATCAATTAGTGAAAATTCGTGATAATAGTCTCTAAATGTTAAGTTCCAAGTTGATGTAATTATTTCGTTCACTTCATAAACTATGAAACATAAACCTTTTTTAATTCCAACAATCAAACAATCTAAATTTCACTTAATATTATCTGCATCAGGATCATAGTTCACAAAAAAGTTAATCCAAATATTTCTAGCTATTCTCATAATAATAGGCATAAGGAGGATCAAAATTCCGATAATCGCCATAAAGCTAGTAATCAGGGAAGCCCCTAGAAACACAGATGAAATGATAAAAGCAGCAACGGCAAGCGCAACACCAATGCCATAACTAACATACATGGCACCGAAGAAAAAAGAGGGTTCTATTTTATATTTTGTGTTACAGTGTGAACAACGCTCGTGCATTTTGTAAATTTGACCCAAATTATAAGGGTTTTTATTCAGATACATGCTTTCACTATGGCATTTAGGACAAGTTCCTGTTAAAATGCTATAGAGTTTGTTTCCTTTTTTTAACATTTGCAAAAGTTTTGACAAAAGTAAGATTTTACTAAGGTTTACAATCTAAACGAAGTTACAAATCTTTTATTAGTTATAGCTGAAAATAGCACAAAGTATTGGTATGAAAAATACGAAATTAGAAATACGAAGTACGAAAAGTCAAGTAGATAGAGCGTAGAAAAGATAAAGAATAGAGAGAAAAGAAAAAAGATAAGAGAAAATTAAGCAAATAACAACGAGCTACGAAAAACGAAAAACCACCAACTATTAACTAAAAACAATCAAAGAACCAGCATTAAGCAACCTTGAGCCTCAACTCGAAACCTGAAACATTTTAAGAACAACAAAAAAGAATAATAAACATCATTATAAAAAATGTTAAACATACATAACCTCTCAGTATCTTTTAACGGAGAGTATTTATTTGAAGAAATTTCATTCCGTTTAAATTCTGGCGACAGGGTAGGGCTTATTGGTAAAAATGGGGCAGGAAAATCTACCTTATTAAAATTACTTTCTAAAGAAATGCAGGCCGATACAGGCGTAATTGCCTCTGATAAAGAAGTACAAATAGGTTTTTTAAAACAAGATTTAGATTTTGAACAGGGTAGAACTGTTTTAGAAGAAGCGTATCAAGCATTTGAAGAAATAAAATCTCTAGAATTACAACTAGATTATATCAACCATCAATTAGCGGAACGTACCGATTACGAAAGTGATGGGTACACCAAGTTGATGGAAGATTTAAGTGATATTACGCACCGATACGAAATTGTGGGAGGTTATAATTACCAAGGCGAAACAGAAAAAATTCTACAAGGTTTAGGCTTTAAACGGGAGGATTTTGACAAATTTACCGATACCTTTTCGGGTGGATGGCGTATGCGTATAGAATTAGCCAAACTTCTTTTACAAAATAACGATGTTTTATTGCTAGATGAGCCAACCAACCATTTAGATATTGAATCGATTATATGGCTGGAGCAATTTTTAAGAAATAGTAACAGTGCCATCGCCATTGTATCGCATGATAAAATGTTTTTAGATAACGTTACCAATAGAACTATAGAAATTTCTCTGGGTAGAATTTACGATTATAATAAACCCTATTCCCAGTTTTTAATACTTAGACAAGAAATAAAAGAACAACAATTAAGTGCTCAAAAAAATCAAGAAAAGCAAATTCAACAAACAGAAAAGTTAATCGAAAAGTTTAGAGCAAAAGCTTCTAAAGCATCCATGGCACAGTCGCTCATTAAAAAATTAGATAAATTAGATAGGATTGAAGTAGATGAAGATGATAATAGTGTGATGAACTTGCGTTTTCCGATTTCTGTGACTCCAGGTAAAGTAGTTGTTGAAATAGAGAACCTCTCGAAGCATTATGGTAAAAATGAAGTTTTAAATCATATAGATTTACTCATTGAGCGCGACAGTAAAACGGCTTTCGTAGGCCAAAACGGACAAGGGAAGTCAACGCTCGCCAAAATAGTGGTAGGCGAATTAGAGCATCAAGGAAAATTAAAGTTAGGACATAATGTGCAAATAGGCTACTTCGCGCAAAATCAAGCAGAATATCTTGATGGCAATAAAACCATTTTAGATACCATGATTGATGCGGCTAATGAAAAGAATAGAAGCAAAGTTCGCGATATTTTAGGCTCCTTTTTATTTAGGGGCGATGAGGTAGATAAATATGTAAAAGTACTATCTGGTGGAGAACGAAACCGATTGGCACTCGCTAAAATGCTGTTACAACCTTTTAATGTTTTAGTGATGGATGAACCTACCAATCACTTAGATATTAAATCTAAAAACGTATTAAAACAAGCATTACAAAGTTTTGAAGGCACCCTTGTTTTGGTTTCGCACGATAGAGATTTCTTACAAGGACTCACCAATAAAGTCTATGAATTTAAAGATGGCGATATTAGAGAGTATCTGGGTGATATAGATTTTTATTTAGACCAGCGCAAAGTGGAGGACTTTAGAGAAATTGAGAAAAAACAGCCAAATACCACACAAAAGGTCAAGAAAGTAGTGGTAGAAATTAATTATGAAGATCAAAAAAAATTAAAAGCCCTTCACAACAAGCTTAGCAATATCGAAAGTAGTATTGCGCAACTTGAAAAAGAAATAGTGAAAATAGATCACGATTTACTCCATAATTACGAGCAAGCTATAGCAAAGCCTAACTTTTTTGAACTGTATGAAAAGAAGAAAAAATCACTTAAAAATTATATGGAAGAGTGGGAAGAACTTACCCTCAAATTAGAAGATTTGTTATAGTTTATTTAGAAAGTATTATCGAATATGCATTAAAAGTAATAGTTTTTGACTAGGATAGCGATAAAAATCTAACTTTCAAGAGAGGTTTTAATTCCATTTATGTGAATAGTGAAACAAAGACAGTAAAAACCAAATTAAAAGAATTAGTAAAGGCGAATAAACAACTTGATGGCATGGTCCTAAAAGAGCTTGGGCAGTTAGCAAGCTTAGAAATATTTCAAATTCAGAATAATGGCTTGAACTCTTTTGAAGATTTCAACACCATTAAAACACACAGCCTTTTAGTGTTTGATTTTGATAAATAAAAAGTAAATATTCTCCTAAAATTTAAAGTTATCAATACCATTAATACCAGAATAGTGGATACTAAATTTGAGGGTGAAAATGATATTTAGTTGATTTAGGTTTATTTATTGAGTTAGAAAAGGCTGCTGGTTACAGCCTTTTTTAATTTAATATCGTGAGTTTCATCTTTGAAAACGATTTTTTTTGGTATTGAAAACGATTTTTTTACTATTTCTACTAATTAGTAAATAAATATCACGCTTTTAGCCTTCTTTTTTGTTGGAACTCTTTATAATCATTTTAAATTTGCATAGCAATGTAAGTTTTAGGATATGTTTAACAAATCCGCTGTAAACTAATAATATTTTTGCGATAAAAATTGGTTTAGACTAGCCTTTGATTAGCTTGCCAACCATCCTGCTTATTCGTTATGAGAAAAATAATATTATCTATTTTGGGGATTGCCCTAATTATACTTTCTATAATTGCTGCCATTGCGCTTTATAATAGTAAAAACGCCGTTAAACCAATACCTGATAAAGTCATAAAAACCGTATTTACACAAGAAGTAAAAAACGGTATTGTTCCAATTATTGTCCCCGCAAATGGTACTGTCATGGCCAAAAGACGCGTAGAACTCTATGCTGAGGTGCAAGGCGTATTCAATAAAGGAAGCAAATTATTTAAACCAGGAGAAACTTACAATCAAGGCGAAACCATCATCCAAATTGATGCGGCTGAATATGCCGCAAGTGTACAATCAGCCAAAAGCAATTTATACAATCTACTTACTTCTGTAATGCCAGATTTAAGACTAGATTATCCTTCCATTTTTAATAAGTGGCAAACCTATCTGAATAACTTTGACATGAGCAGTATAACTCCAGTTTTACCTGAAATGACTACTGAAAAAGAAAAATATTTTATATCGGGTCGAGGTATTTTAACTAGCTATTATACGGTAAAAAATTTAGAACAACGTTTAGCGAAATATAGAATTGGTGCTCCTTTTAATGGGGTTTTAACCGAAGCCTTAGTTACCGAAGGCACCTTAATCCGCTCTGGTCAAAAATTGGGAGAATTTATAAATACTGATGTTTATGAATTAGAAGTGGCTGTGAGCAAAGCTTTTAGTGATTTGCTGAAAGTTGGCGAAACTGTGGCATTGGCTAACCTAGAGCAAACTCAGGTTTTTGAAGGTGTTGTGAGTAGGATTAACGGAAGCGTGGATCAAGCATCACAAACCATAAAAGCATTTATAGAGGTCAAAGACAAACGCCTAAAAGAAGGCATGTATTTAGAAGCAAAACTAAACGCAAAAGAAGAGTCTAACGCCATTGAAATCAATCGCGGTCTTTTGTTAGAAAATAATCAAATTTTTGTGGTTCGCGACTCTATATTGGATTTATTAGCGGTTGATCCTGTTTATTTTTCAGATAAAAAAGTGGTTTTAAAGAATGTCCCTGAAGGCACTGTGATGGTTTCTAAGCCCGTTGTAGGAGCTTATGCAGGAATGTTGGTCAAGATTTTAGAAGAAAAAACTGAAAACGGAACGAACTAATGAGGAGTATCATCACTTATTTTATAAAGTACCATGTTGCTGTAACGGTTTTTATTTTGGCCATTACCGTTTTTGGTGTTGTTGGGGCATTGTCTCTGAAATCCTCTTTTTTTCCATTAACAGACTCCAAAAACATAAGTATCACCGTTACCTATCCAGGCGCTTCTCCACAGGAAATAGAAGAAGGTATAGTACTTAAAATCGAAGATAATCTTAAAGGATTACAAGGCGTTGACAGAGTTACTTCTACCTCAAGAGAGAATAGTGGATCTATTAATGTAGAGATACAAAAAGGGCAAGATATAGACTTTATGCTCCTTGAAGTAAAGAATGCAGTAGATAGAGTTCCATCATTTCCTACAGGAATGGAGCCTTTAATTGTCGCTAAAAGAGAAGAAGTTAGGCAGACCATTAGTTTTGCTATTAGTGGGAAAGACATTCCATTAGTGACTTTAAAACAAATTGGCAGACAAATAGAGAATGATATTAGAGCCATTCCGGGTATTTCTCAAATTCAAATTTCTGGTTATCCCCAAGAAGAAATAGAAATTGCAGTCAATGAAAATAGTCTATTAGCCTATAACGTTTCCTTTGCTGAAGTCGCAGCAGCGGTGGCTAACGCTAATATTTTAGTTACAGGTGGTAATATTAAAACCAGTACAGAGGAATATCTTATTCGTGCCAATAACAGAGCTTACTACGGCGATGAAATTTCTAATCTAATGGTCAGAGCCACGCCTTCTGGCCAAACTATTCGTTTAAAAGATGTTGCAGTTATTCGTGATCGTTTTGCCGAGAGTCCAAGTGCATCATACTACAACGGCGATTTATCCGTAAATACATCTATCACCAGTACCAATACCGAAGATTTAATAACATCTGCTGAAAAGGTAAAAGAATATATCGAAGATTTTAATCAAAAATACAATAACGTACAACTATATGTAGTCAACGATCAATCTACAACTCTAGTGCAGCGTACAGAATTATTGACAGAAAACGCTATTATGGGTATGATCTTAGTGCTCATATTTTTGTCCTTATTCTTAAACACACGTTTGGCTTTTTGGGTGGCATTTGGTTTGCCTATTTCCTTTTTAGGGATGTTTGTTTTTGCAGGGTTCTTTGATGTAACCATTAATGTCTTGTCGCTTTTTGGAATGATTATCGTTATTGGTATTTTAGTAGATGATGGGATTGTTATTGCAGAGAACATCTATCAACATCACGAAAAAGGAAAATCGCCGATACAAGCTGCTATAGACGGTACTATGGAGGTAATTCCGCCAATTGTCTCCGCAATTATTACCACAATCTTGGCCTTTTCTATCTTTTTATTTTTAGACGGCCGAATAGGAGATATTTTTGGAGAAGTTTCAGTTATTGTGATCTTAACTTTAGCGGTATCCCTTGTTGAAGCACTGATAATTCTGCCTGCACACTTAGCACATTCCAAAGCCTTACAACCTTTGAGTGATGAACCAAAGTCAAAAATAGCACAGGTATTTGCCAAGTTAAGAGGTATAAATAGAGCAGGAGATCGTTTTATGAATTATATGCGCGATGAATTATATGCACCTGCACTTAGGTTTGCCTTGAAAAATAAAGTACTTACTTTTTCTTTCTTTGCAGCCGCACTCATACTTACTTTTGGTTCAGTAGCTGGAGGTATTATAAGAACTACTTTTTTTCCGAACATTGCTAGTGACAGGATTAATATAACTTTAGAAATGCCGAACGGTACCAATGAAAGAGTAACCGATTCCATTATTAGTTTTATTGAAGAAAAAGCTGCAATTGTTAATAAAGAATTTACCGAAAAGTATTTAGAAGAAACAAGTCAAGTGCTATTTGATAATATGATTAGAACCGTAGGACCAGGTTCTTCCTCTGCTTCACTTGCGATTAATCTTTTACCTGGAGAAGAACGCCCCGATGAAATTTCATCAGAAATGGTAACCAACAGATTGCGAGAATTAGTTGGTCCCGTTTTAGGGGTAGAAAGTTTAATTTTTGGCTCTGGCGGTAATTTTGGGGGTAATCCTGTTGCGGTTTCTTTATTAGGAAATAATATTGAAGAGCTCAAAGCAGCGAAAGTAGAATTAAAAACAGCCTTACAAAATAATGCACTCCTAAAAGATGTAGCGGATAATGATCCTGCGGGGATTAAAGAAATTCGGTTAGAATTGAAAGAGAACGCTTATTTGTTAGGTCTAGATTTACGCAGCACTATGGACCAAGTTCGCGCAGGTTTTTTTGGTGTTCAAGCACAACGTTTTCAACGTGGGCAAGATGAAATTCGCGTTTGGGTTCGGTATGATAGAGAAAACAGATCGTCTATTGCAGATTTAGACGAAATGCGGATTACCACTCCCACTGGCGACAAAGTACCGCTAAAAGAGATTGCCACTTACACCATTGAGCGCGGCGATGTGGCGATTAACCGTTTAGAGGGACAAAGAGAAATACAAATTACGGCCGATTTAAAAGACAGTAAAGAAACCAGTGCTACGGAGGTGATGTTTGATATTGAAAATAATTTGATGCCAGAGATCCAGTCAAAATATCCTACAGTTTCTGCGTCTTATGAAGGTCAAAACAGAGAAGCCAATAAATTGTTCGATTCTTTAACCGTTGTAGGTTTATCGGTTTTAGGCCTAATTTATATTACTATAGCCTTCACCTTCCGCAGTTTTAGTCAACCTTTAATGCTTTTACTACTCATTCCGTTTAGTATAACCGCCGTTGCTTGGGGCCATTGGATTCACGATTTCCCCATTAATATTTTATCCATGTTAGGTATTATCGCCTTAATTGGTATTATGGTTAATGATGGTTTGGTGCTTATCGGCAAATTCAACAGCAATTTAAGAGAAGGTATGAAGTTTGATGATGCCATGTTCGAAGCAGGAAAATCTAGGTTCAGGGCGATTTTTTTAACCTCGATAACCACCATTGCAGGTTTGGCCCCGCTATTATTAGAAAAAAGCCGACAAGCACAATTTTTAAAACCAATGGCAATATCTATTGCCTACGGGATAGGTTTTGCTACTATTTTAACCTTGTTAATGTTACCCCTTTTTATCGCTTTTAGCAATAAATTTAAAGTAACTATAAAATGGTTGGCCACAGGTAATGATGTTACCAAAGAAGAAGTAGAACGAGCCCTTAGAGAACAAGAAGAAGAATCACTTTTAAAAGGAGAATTGAAGTATAAAGAAGAATGAGAATAGTCTATTTAATATTAATATTTTTTAGCTTTAACCTAAGCGTTTTTGCACAAGAGCAACTTTTAACCAAAGAGCAGGCCGTTGCTTTGGCTTTAGAAAATAATTTTGGAATTAAAGTAGCCAAAAACTTAGTCGAAATAGCCGATAATAATGCGACCCTGCTCAATAGTGGTTTTTTGCCCACCTTAACAGGAACGGCGGGTTCAAATTATCAAAGAGATGACTCAACCTTTGAGTTTCCAGGTCAGTTTTTGAGAAATGATGATGGGAGCGTAAGAACTGACACTAATACTGGTTCTCCTGTTCCAAGACCTAATTCAGAATTATATAAAGCCGAAGCACAACGTTACAACGCATTTTTAAATGCAAACTACCTTCTTTTTGATGGGATGGGCCGTTTTTACAACTATCAACGCCTTAAAGAACAGTACCAATTAAGTGAATTACAAGCGCGAGAAACTATTGAGAATACCATGGTACAATTGTTCAGTGTTTATTTTGAGGTGGCGCGCTTGACAGAAAACGAGAAAGTGCAACAACAAGCTCTAGAAATTTCTGTGCAACGGATTCAAAGAGTAGAATATTCCTTTGAATACGGACAAAATACAAAGTTAGATATTTTAAATGCTCAGGTCGATGGTACTAATGACAGTATTAATTTATTGAATACAAAACAGCAGCTCGCAAATACAAAGCGAGATTTAAGTGTTTTGATGAACCGAGATTTAAATAATTTTTTTGAAGTAGATACCTTGGTGCAATTTATACCCAAAATTGAAATTGAAAACTACATCGCTCAAACCGATTTGAATAACGTAGCCCTTTTGCAGACAGAACGAAACCTGTCTATTAATAAGTACGACATTAAAGTAACCCAATCAGGCTATTTACCTACCATTGGCTTAAATGGGGCTTACGGATGGAATTTGAACCAAAATGCACCTGGACCTTTTTTTCCTGGAGTAACGGTAAATAACAGAAGAAATTTTGGTCTTGGAGCAACCTTAACTTGGAATTTATTTGATGGTGGTGGGACCAATGTACGTGTACGGAATGCCAAAATTGCTTATGAAAACCGAGAATTAGAAAAACAACAAATTAAATTAGAAGTAGATAGAGATATACAAAATGCCAAAGCTATTTATGAAAATAGGTTGACTATTTACCAAATTCAAGAACAAAACGTAGTCACCAATTTAAATAATTTTGACCGTTCTAGGGAACAGTTTCAATTGGGTAGAATTAGCTCTATCGAGTTTAGGCAAGCACAAATAAACCTATTAAATGCAAGTACCAATAAAAATTTAGCCAAATACGACGCTAAATTAGCAGAACTACAATTACTGCAATTAACAGGTCAATTATTGAATGTTAATTTTTAATTAATATCATATATTGTTTTATTAATTCCAACATAAAATATCATGTACGAACACTTTTTTCAATGCCCTTATTGTTGGGAAGAAATTTCCATGTTGCTAGATACTTCCATCAGAAAACAAACCTATATCGAAGATTGTGAAGTATGCTGTAACCCTATTGAAATTACATCAGAATTCCAAAATCAAGAACTTATTGGTTTTGAAGCTATGGATGTGGAGCAGTAAAGCGTTCTTATTTTTTACATCTTTTAGTATGGTAGAATTTCTATGCTCTCGGTTTTTGTGCAATTCTCAAAGCACTGCTGTACGCATTATTTTTATAGGGCATTTGCTTTTTTAAATCATGTTATGTTCTAAATTCCTATAGATCAGGAATGTTCCAAAAAATAGTAAATTTTAACTAAAATTTAAAGCAAGCTTTCAGGAAATACTCATCTATACTAAGGTATCAGATGAGTATATTACACATAAAAGATTTACTAGACACATTTTTTAAGTTCATATGATAATATCCAATTATAGCGTTAATAGTAGCCTTGATTTTATTGGTTACTTTTGTTTATTTAGAGTTCAAAAAACTTCTAATTCATAATTTAAGAATCGGCTTATGCTTTCTAAACACAGGCTGATACTTGCCTATTCTCTGCCTAATAACTTAAATGCGCCCTTGGTTAAAAACTGAGTATTCTCAAATTTTTCTGAGTCTAAAAACGATGAAAAGCCATTGTAATTATCCTCACCTTTAACGGTAACAGATCTAAAATAATAGCCATTTTCATTGGCTTCATCTAGTTGTAAAGCGTGATATACACCTTCAATATCAACCAATGTGGTTTCGGGGAGCGCTTTTTTTAATTGTGAAGAGGTGAAAATCGAGGCTTCTACAAACATCCCTACTAAAAAATTAGCTTCTGACTCGTCTTTTAAATGACCATGTACATTTACAGTACGGTTATTTTCTATGATGGTACCAATTAAATAAACATCAGCTTCAAAGACCTTTTCAGAAACTTCAGGAATGGTAAACTGAATTTCTTGCCCCTTTTTTACTTGCATAATGTTTTTTTCAAAAACGGAAATTTCAATATGTAAATGATCATTATCAATAATTTCCATAATCGGTGAGCTAGGGGCAACAAAGGTGCCACGCGATACATTCACTTTGGTAATACTACCAGAAATAGGCGAATATAGGCTTACAATAGACGTAATATTTCCTTTTTCAACTGCTGAAACGGAGATATTCAACATCGATAATTGTTGTTTTAATCCGTTAGCTCGAGCCATAGCGGTTTGGTATTCGCTTTCAGCTTTTAAGAAACTTTTTTGGGAAGTGATGTTTTCTTCGACCATTGTTTTTTGGCGCTCATATTCGGATTTTAAATAGTTCAGTTGCTGTTTTATCTCCATATATTCTTGCTGCATGGTAATAAATTCTGGATTTTCAATCGTTACAAGCCGTTGCCCTTTTTTCACCTGATTGCCAATTAATAAAGGTGTTGTTTTAATGTAACCGCCCATAATCGCATTAATAATTACCTTGTTTTCTGGTGGTACATCAATCATTCCAGTTGCTTTTACGACATTGTGAAACTCTTTTTCTTCAAGCTTGCCTAACTCCATTTTACCTGTATCAAATTGCGCCTTTGAAACAAAAATTCGGTCGTCATTTGCGCTCGTCTGTTCATTTTCAGAAGCGGTACCTTTTGCCTCTTTGGTGCCACAGGCATTCGTTAAAAGTAATGCCGCTAAAAAGGTAATTTTATATATAATTCGTCGCATAATTAATAATTATAAGGTTAAATAATTTAGCTCAATAACGATGTTGTTGTATTGATGCAGTTTTTCTAAGTAGTCTAAGGTAATTTCATAAGAACTTTCGAGACTTTGCAGGTATTGGTAAAAATTAATTTCTCCATTTTTAAAACTTCCAGTGGCGGTTTTTAAAATTTCCTGTGCTAGTTTGCCACCTTCATTTTCGTAGTAACTTAGCGCATTCAAGAGTTGATTTTTTTGGGTTTCTAAGGTGTTGAACTTTGTGGTAAGTCTAATTTCATAATCCTTATATTCTTCCTCGGCAATTTCTTTAGCAAAGTTTGATGCTTTTATTTTTGAAGCTTGTCCGCTAAAAAAAACAGGAATTTTTAATCCGAATTGATAGCCATTATAATTTCTAGAAATCCCAGAATTTGTGCCTTGAAAAACTTGTAAACTAATATCGGGTAATAGTTGCTGTTTTTCTAAATTTCGTTGCTTTTCGAGCAAAGAAATTCTGTTTTGATAAAACTGTATTTCCGCACTAGCTTCAATGGCTTTCAGGTCAAGTGCTGCTTTTAATTGCTCATCGATAGCAATAATAAGGCGATCTTGAGACTGTGTGATCTCGGATAAATTGTTATAAGCAATAACAACCGCCTCTTGTGCTTCTGCGAATTTTAATTGAATCTGTTTTTCCTTTGAGGCAGCCGTAATTTTTTCTAGATAATTGGTTTCGCCAAGCTCAAACCTTCTCGCTGCCATAGCAGCGAAATTGGCAAATAAACTATCTAAAGTTTTATAAACGCTTTCTTTCTTTTTAGCAATCTGATATTCGTAATAGCTAGTCGTTAACCTGCGTTCTAAAACTTTTCTTTGGATGTCAAAAGCACTGGAAGCCACTTCAAAATTGGCTTTATTTACTTTTTTCTCGCTAAAATATACCGTAGGAAATTTAAGGTCTTGCTGCACCCCAAAAACGCCTAAAGGTTCATTATTCAAGGCTAGGTTATTTTCATCAAAATGATAATAAACCTCTGTTTTATCAAAAGTGAAAGCACTATTGATGAGCGCTTCTGATTTTTCGACTCCCAATTGGTTGGCGTTTAAACCACCATTATTTTTAAGAGCTACGGCGATGAGTTCTTTTAATTTCAGCGGTTGTTCTTGTGCATTGGTAGTCATTGTAAATGGCAAACCAACGATAAAAAGTAAGGTGGTAATTGCTTTTTTGGGAAGTTGAATTTTGTTGATAGAATTAAACCGCACATACAGCACTGGTAAAACCACTAGGGTTAAAAGCGTAGCGGTTATTAAGCCGCCAATAACTACGGTTGCTAATGGTCTTTGTACTTCGGCACCAGCATTGGTCGAAATAGCCATGGGCAAAAAGCCCAAGGCAGCAGCCGAAGCTGTTAATAAAACCGCTCTTAACCTGTCTTTAGTACCTTGCTTTACCAAAGCCTCGATATTATCAAATCCTTCTTTTTTAAGTTCTTTAAAATGTTCTATGAGTACAATGCCATTTAAAACAGCAATCCCGAATAAAGCAATAAAACCTACGCCTGCTGAAATACTAAAAGGCAAATCACGCAGCCATAACAACCAAATACCACCCACCGCAGATAAGGGAATGGCAGAGTAAATCACCAATGCATCTTTAACTGAGTGAAAAGCAAAATAGAGTAGGATAAAAATTAATACCAGTGCAATAGGCACGGCAATGAGCAGTCTGCTTTTGGCACTCTGTAAATTTTCGTACTGACCGCCATATGTAATAGAGTAGCCTACAGGTAGTTCAATATTTTTATTTATTAAAGCTTGTACATCATCCACAACAGATTGTAAATCGCGATCTCGTACATTAATACCGACCACTATTCTGCGTTTTGCATCATCACGAGAAATTTTAGCAGCTCCTTTTTTATAGCTGATATTCGCCAGTTCTGATAGCGGAATTTTTCCGTTGTTTGGGGTGTCAATAAACAGATTTTTAAGATTATCGATATCTTTTCTCTGACTTTCATCTAAGCGCAACACCAAATCGAACCGCTTTTCATCTTCAAAAATGCTGCCCGCCGTTTTGCCTGCAAATACCATAGAAATCATATCATTTACTTCTTGAATATTTAAACCATAGCGTGCAATTTTTTTACGGTCAAATTGTACGTTCATTTCTGGTAAGCCTACTATTTTTTCGACGGATATATCAGCAGCACCGGGTACATTTTGAATTAATTTACCAATTTCACTTCCTTTTTTTGCTAGAATAGATAAGTCTTCTCCAAAAATTTTAATCGCAATATCGGCTCTAACACCTGTAATAAGCTCATTAAATCGCATTTCAATAGGTTGCGTAAATTCTACTTCCATACCTGGAATTACAGCCAATGCTTTTTTAAACTTATTAGCAAGTTCGTCTTTGCTTTCTGCTGAGACCCACTCTTTTTTGGGTTTTAGGGTGATAATTACATCACTTTCTTCCATAGACATGGGATCGGTGGGGACTTCAGCAGCGCCAATTCTGGTGACCACTTGTTTTACCTCAGGAAATTGTGTGAGTAGAATTTTCTCTATTTCCGTAGTTATTTCAACCGTATTGCTTAATGATGTTCCTGTTTTAAGAATAGGTTGAATAACAAAATCGCCTTCATCCAAAGTAGGTACAAACTCAGCACCCATGGTAGTAAAAATATAAATAGAAACAGCTAAAAGCGCGACTGAAACTCCTAATACCAATTGTTTTTTCTGCAATGCCCAGTCAAGAATTGGAGTATATTTTTTATCCAACCAAGTCATTAATCGCACTGAAATATTCTTATTGGACGCTTCTGAAGGTTTCAAAAATAAACTAGCCACTACAGGAACGTATGTAAAACATAATATCATGGCGCCTATTAAAGCAAAACTGAAGGTTAATGCCATGGGTTTAAACATTTTTCCTTCAACCCCTGTCAAAGAGAGAATAGGAATAAAAACAATCAGAATAATGATTTGCCCAAAAATGGCAGCATTCATCATTTTTAGCGAGCCACCAAAGGTAATTTTATCTTTAAAAGCTTGTCTTTCAGCCGCTGGAAGTGCTAATAATTCAGCTTTCTTTTGCGTTATTTTGAAAGCGATAAATTCCACTATAATCACCGCACCATCGATAATAATTCCGAAATCAATAGCTCCTAAACTCATCAGGTTGGCATCCACTCTAAAAATATACATCAACGAAATAGCGAACAATAAACACAGGGGAATTACCGAAGCCACGACCAAACCAGAACGTAAATTTCCCAGCAGTAAAACCACAATAAAAATTACGATTAAACAGCCTAAGATTAAATTTTCAGCAATAGTAAAAGTGGTTTTAGCGATTAACTCACTTCTATCTAAAAATCCATTTATGTAAACCCCTTTGGGTAATGACTTTGAAATTTCAGCAACTCTTTCGTGTACAGCTTCTATTACTTTTTTGGAGTTGGCGTTTTTGAGCATCATCACCTGCCCCAATACTTTTTCGCCTTCGCCATTACCAGTTATTGCTCCAAATCTATTGGCACTACCAAAGCCTACTTTTGCCACATCTTTTATGTAAATAGGAAAGTTATTCTCGTTTTTAATCACCGTATTCTCAATGTCATCCATGGAGGTAATTAACCCTTCACCACGTATAAAAAAGGCCTGATTTACTTTTTCAATATACCCGCCGCCGGCAATGGTATTGTTTTTTTCTAATGCCGTATAAACTTCCTGCGCTGTAATATTCATGGCATTTAGTTTTTCCGTATTAATGGCAACTTCATATTGTTTTAAAAAACCACCCCAAGTATTTATTTCAACAACTCCGGGAATGCCAGAGAGCTGTCTTTTTACAATCCAATCTTGAATGGTACGTAAATCTTCTACAGAATACTGCTCTTTATAAGCGGGTTCCACATCGAGAATATATTGATAAATTTCACCCAAACCTGTTGTTATAGGTCCCATACTTGGAGCACTAAAACCTTGAGGAATTTTTTCAGTGGCACTGATTATTTTTTCTGATATCAATTGTCGCGGTAAAAAAGAACCCATATCGTCGTCGAATACAATAGTAACGACTGATAATCCGAATTTTGAAACAGAGCGTATTTCTTTAACTCCTGGCAAGTTCACCATTTCTAGCTCTACAGGATAGGTAATAAATTGCTCCATATCTTGAGTAGAAAGATTGCTAGAAGTAGTAATTACCTGTACTTGATTATTGGTGATATCAGGAACCGCCCCAATGGGAATTTGGGTTAAAGAATATATCCCAAACCCAACTAAAAAAGCAGTAAAAAGTAGTACAATAAATTTATTATTGATACTTAAATGAATGATTTTTGATAGCATTTTTCATAAAATAAAATACATTTAAAGCATTAGCAACATGGGTTGTTAAGGCTTATTAAAATTTTAAAACAATGTTATTTATGAAATGCGGGGAGGTTGAAAAAGTCCTTTTTCATGTAAGTTTGAAACTGGAACTTGGTAATAAAAATTAGACTCAGTAGTCGCTGTAAAATCTGGAATTTGAAGATTACTTTTAAAGGTATCGAGTACAAAAGCAATGGTATGAACCGTATGTGAACAGGATGAATGATTAAAAGGTAATTTCTCGTGATCTTTTTCTTCTTCTTGGTGTTTTTCTTGATGTTCAGCTTTTAATTCACCATAATGTTTTGAAATAAACACAAGCAGATTATCGCCATACTGTTCGCTATGAAATTTAGCATGGCCTATTAACTCATCAAACTGGGCGATATCACTAAACTGAAACCCCATACTTTGAAAAAGCATAGTAAACGATAACGCTATAGAAATTAATATTTTCACATGGCTAAGATAAAAAATATGTATTATAAATCATAAATAAAATGATGGTCAACGATGTAAAGATAAATTACTGATCTGGAAGCTGATTTTTATCTTTTGCGCCGCCATGCCCACCTGCTACAACAAGCATGATTTTTATACTTAAATAAATAAATTTAAATTTACACAATACCAGCACTCAACACCCAGAACCCAGAACCCAGACCCAACACCCAGAACCCAGAACCCAGTACCTGATACCCAATACCCAACACCTATTCAGGAATTATCAACAAAGGAACTGTTGGGTTAAAAGCTAGTTTTTTAATAACAGGTTCATTGAGGATAGTCTCCAACAAGCTATGTTTGTAGTTGACCATGGCCAAAAGTTCTATTTTATTTTCATCAATAAACGTGGTTATTGTGGTTGATTTATCAGTGTAATCTGATTTCCAATGAAAACTATGGTGGTTATTTTCCAAATAATCTGCTAAGATTTTTTTATTGAACTCTTGGGTTATAGACAATTTTTTTTCAGTATTGATATGCAAAACTCTAATCATAGAATCAAACAAATTTGCGATGGCGGAGATAGACTCCAATACGCTTTTTTCATAAAACCGATTATAGTCAGTTGGAAATGCGATTTGCTTTGGGATAACAAATTCTAGTTCCTCTGGAATTACTAAAACTGGGCAATCTTTAATTTTCTTTAGGACATGAACCGTATTGCTACCCATAAAATGCTCTATGGCATTACTAGCTCCTTTGGTGCCCATAATCACGATATCAATGTTATGCTCTTCGATGACCTTATGAACCGCATTTTTAAGTTCTTCTTCGCTAGAAATAATTTCAAAGTCGTGATTTGCATTGTCATTTACAAATACTGCTTGAAGCTTCAATTCGCTTAAATTTTTCAAGGACTCTTTTTGCAAATCATCCACAAATTTTTTCGTAATATAGGTCTTGACCTAGCGTTTGAAATATGGATAGCGTTCAAGAAATAAAAAGTACAGGACTTGTTGGCGTATAATTTTAAGGCATAGATTAAAGCATTACATAATTCTCAGAAAAAACGGTTGGAAGTAAAATATGTTGTTGCATGATATTCTGGATTAAGTTAAATCTCAAATTTAATGCTTATTGGTTTTTTAAAATAGGACTAATGTCATAAGCGTGTCTATAACAGGATTTAAACATTTTTTTTAGATTGATTTGCTTTTCATTTGATTTTAGGAGGTAATAGAAAATTATATTCTTTGCGCATTTTCTCTCTATACAACCTCTGCTTACCTCTGTGAATTCTCTTTGAAATGCTGTGAAATAGCGTTTAGCCATTATTACTGCGAAGTTTCACATAGTTAAAAGAAGTAAAAAATCCAAATAGCTTTACAAATTCAAATGAAGAACAGCTTATCTTTAATTAAATTTTCAAGAAGATAAAAAGTTTAAACAACTTCTTTAAGCCTTTTGTAAGTATGATGTATAGCGCACTAAAAATAAGCACCCAAAAAGCCGAAGAGTTAGCTTTGGAGCACTTCAACCTTAAAGGAAAAGCAACGGCACTAATTGGTGAAATAGATCTTAATTTTAAAATTGAAATAAACAATACCGAAGGCTATATTTTAAAAATATCTCGTCCTAACGAAGACTGCGATTATTTAGATTTTCAACAGCAATTATTGCAATATGTGAGCGAAAACGATTGTCATACCGTAGCTCCAAAAGTTGTTATGGCTAGTAATGGCAAAGCCATAATTAGTTTTCTAGATGAATCAGGTCATATAAGGCAAGTGCGATTGTTAACATGGATTTCTGGTAGAATATGGAGTAGTGTAAATCCGCAATTACCTGAATTGCGCTATAGTTTGGGCGAACAATGTGGAAAATTAACGCAAGCCCTAGCTGGATTTGACCATGAAAAAGCACATAGAAAATTTGTTTGGGATATAGCCCAATCGGACTGGACAAAAGAATACTTACATCTTTTTGAGAAGGAAGAAAAACAAATCATTCATTATTTTCAAAATGCTTTTGAACAGCATCAATCTTCTTATGAAAAATTGAGAAAATCCGTAGTTCATAATGATGCCAACGATAATAATATCATTGTTTCCGAAGATTTGTTACAACCAAGGGTAAAAGCAACGATTGACTATGGTGATGCCATTTATACGCAAATTATTAATGATGTCGCCATAACCTGTGCTTATGCAATCATGAATCATAACGACCCTTTAGAGGCAGCTTTACCCATCCTTAAGGGTTACCACAAAGTGTTCCCTTTACAAGAAGCAGAACTGGAACATTTGTACGGAGCTATTGCCATGCGATTGGCAATTTCGGTAACTAAATCGGCCATTAATAAAATAGAAGAACCCAACAATGCCTATTTGCAAATCAGCGAAAAGCCAGCTTGGTTGTTGCTTAAAAAATGGCGAGAAATTAGTCCTGATTTTGCTTATTTCAGCTTCCGTGGAGCTTGTGGATTTACAGCACACCCTAACGAAGAAAAGTTTAAAAATTGGGCTACAAAGCAAACTTTCGAAGTTTCTAATTTATTTCCGTCAATCCAAAAAAATAACATTGAGAAGTTAGATTTAAGTGTTGGGAGTACTTGGGTTGGTCATATTAAAGATATGAATAATCTTGACTTTTTTCAATTTAAAATAGATCAACTTCAAGCCCAACAACCGGATAAACTCATAGCTGGTGGATATTTAGAAGCTCGAAGCTTATACACCTCAAATGCCTATGATAAAATAGGCAATTACGGTCGGGAAAGTAGAACCGTACATTTAGGAATCGATTTTTGGCTGCCTGCAAAAACTCCTGTTCATGCTCTTTTTGATGGTGAAGTGGTAGTTTCGGTCATTGATGAAGGCAATAAAGCTTATGGCGGATTGATTATTTTAAAACATCATACGGCAACTTTTGATTTTTATACTTTGTATGGGCATTTAAGTGAAAAAAGCATAGCAGAAAAGCAGGTTGGACAAGTCTTGAAAAAAGCGGATTGTGTTGGCTTTTTAGGGAATGATAAAGAAAACGGAAACTGGGCGCCACATTTGCATTTTCAAATGATGTTATCCCTTTTAGACTATAAAAATGATTTTCCAGGTGTCGCATATTTCAATCAAATTGAAGTTTGGAAAAGCGTTTGTCCTGATCCAAATTCATTATTTAAGTCCCATATTTTAGCGGAAAATCAACAAATTACCAATCAAGAAATTATCGATTATCGCAAACAGTATTTGGGTAAGGGTATGAGCTTGCAATATAAAGTCCCGATTAATATAGTGCGTGGTTCAGAACAATATCTCATCGACCAATTTGGGAGAAAATATTTAGATACCGTTAATAATGTAGCCCATGTTGGCCACGAAAATTACGATGTCGTAAAAGCGGGGCAGGCACAAATGGCAGTGTTGAATACCAATTCCCGCTATCTGCATGAAAATATTAACCTATTAGCGAAAGAACTTTTAGAAACTTTACCGCCCGAATTAAGTGTTTTACATTTTGTAAATTCCGGCAGCGAAGCCAATGAACTCGCAATAAGAATGGCAACTACTTTTACAGGCGAAAAAGATGTGATAGCTTCTGAAGTGGGTTATCACGGGAATACCAATATGTGTGTTGCCATAAGTTCGTATAAGTTTGATGGTAAAGGAGGAAGCGGAGTTCCAGAACATACCCATATTTTTGCTTTACCAGATGCTTTTAGAGGTAAATATAGAGGCGAAAATACGGGCGAATTATATGCTAGAGAAGTACAAGAACAAATTGATGTGGTACACAGTAACAATAAGGGAGTAGCCGCTTTTATTATAGAACCCATTATTAGTTGCGGCGGACAAATAGAACTTCCGGAGGGTTTTCTTGCGAAGGCATACAAGGCTATTCGTGCTGCCGGCGGACTCTGTATTTCTGATGAGGTGCAAGTGGGTTGTGGGAGAATGGGGAAGACTTTTTGGGGTTTTCAGTTGCATAATGTAATTCCTGATATTATTAGCATTGGCAAACCTCTAGGAAACGGGCATCCCCTGGCGGCAGTCGCTTGCACGCCAGAAGTGGCAGAAAAGTTTGCCAACGGAATGGAATTCTTCAACACCTTTGGCGGCAACCCAGTTTCCTGCGCCATAGGAACCGCTGTTTTAAAAACTATTAAGAATGAAAAATTACAAGAACATGCTTTAGAAGTAGGAAACTATTTAAAAGACGAATTAAGTGAATTAGCTAAGGATTTTTCCATAATAGGCGATGTTCGTGGGCAGGGCTTATTTTTAGGTATAGAATTAGTCGACGCTAATATGGGACCTCTAGCTGCAAAAACTGATTACCTCGCCAATAGAATGAAAGATTTTGGTATTTTAATGAGCACCGACGGATCAGATCACAACGTGTTAAAAATTAAACCACCTATGGTTTTTACCAAAGAAAATGCAGATGAATTGCTGTTTTATTTGAGGAAGGTTTTTGGGGAAGATTTTATGAGTTAAAGCGTTTTTTGAGTTATTTTTTTGAGAATTTAGAATCGTAATTTGAATTTGTTTGTCTGCTGACCTGCGGATAACTGGCCTAAAACAAGTGGAAAATTGATAATGTGCGTAGGATACTCTTATACGCTTATATTTGTATTTATGGAAATTAATAAAACGCGCGCAATCTTTGGCTTTAATTGGGCTTCTGGCTATATTATGTGGCGTTGGTTTCTAAGGCATTAACTCTTGTTTTGGTAAGATTTTGTAAATCACTATTTTCATCAACATACGCCTCGGAGAATTGTTTCCAAGCGTAAAGCTTGCGTTCCCAACCTAAATTAAGTAATTCTTATTGTTATTGTTGATTTTAAAGTTTTAATCAATTTTTGCGAAATGCCTCTAACTTATTATGAAATTACAATTATGCTTCTTTTTTAGTATCGCCTTAGCCAGAAGTACTGAGTGGGGAAGAGTAGCAAACCCTAATACCCTTTAATCCAGCTAAAATTATCTTTAATAATTTTTTCTTTTTTACCATTCAGATATTCCAAATAGGCTGTAGCGGCAGGCGATAGTTTTTTTCTTTTTAGCCAAATAAGTCGCCATGTGGTATTGATTGGAAGACCAGATACGGGAATAATTTGTAAGTCTTTATTGCGGAGTTCGTTTTTAACCCCTATTAATGGCATAATAGAATATCCCAAACCAGAAATAACGGCTTGTTTTACGGCTTCGTTAGAGGTTAACTCAATTTTTTTATTCACGGGTAATTTATTTTTCATAATAAATTGCTCCATTTCATTTCTGGTAGCAGAACCTTCTTCTCTATAAATTAAAGGAAGCTCCTCAAAAATTTTGTTGCTCATTGTATTGTTATCTAGTTTGAACTGTTTGCCTCCCATAAAATAAAGTTGATTTTCCATCAATTCTATCTGGTTTACTTTTAATTTCTCGGGAAGCACAGAAACTAGGGCAAAATCAACCTCATTCCTTTCCAAACTTTCGACCACTTTTGTTTTATTGGTCACGTCAATGATTAAATCTATTCCTTTATTTAATTTTATAAAATCGGCTAAAAAATAAGGCATGACATACTTGCCAGTAGATGCAACCGTAATTTTGAGTTTACCAAATAACTCGCCCTGATAAGCTAAAGTTTTATAGTTTAAGGCATTTACCTCTTCGATAATCTTCTCTGTAGCTTCGGCGATTTCCATTCCAAAATCTGTAACAAAAAGTTTTCTGCCTACAATTTCGGTTAAGGGAATTGAAAATTGATCCTGAAAGTTTTTCAATTGAATGGATACCGCGGGTTGCGTCAGGTTTAACTCTTCTGCTGTTTTTGTTATACTTTTAATCTGAGAAATTTTTAAGAAAATATAGATCTGATGTAGGGTAAAGTTCATAAAATAATTTAATGATTTCAATTCCAAATATAAAAAAAATTATTTAATAAATTAGTTAACTTTACACGCATATAAAATAAATATTGTAATATGGAGAACAAAAATATCGACGACCAAGCCTCAACTGCCGAGAATATTCAATTGGTAAAGGGAAAATTCACCCCTTCACAAGCTTCAGAAATTATGATAGCCCTCTTAGATCAAAAAATAAATTACCATAAAATTGAAGCTATTCAGCTCTGGGAAAAAGATCATAAAATCGATCAAGAACCTATCAATAAGCGAATTAAAGAATTAGAAGAAGAAAAGAAAGTTGCAGCCAAATTCATATCAAAAATGAAAGCAGAAGGAAAAAAAATTGAAATCCATGGCATTCTTAAGATGACGAGCACCGACTGAATAGTTGTAAATAAACCAAAAATATAAACTATGGCTTCTAAAACCTAAATTCAATTTTCACTTTTTTAAATTTAATAAAAATTTTATAATGTTTTTGAAAAACGACCTAAACCACCAACCATGGCAACACGTAAACTACTCCATAAAAAATCCTGAAATTCTCTTTATTTGCAAAGCAGATTCTTTTAATTATGTATTATCCACTAAATGTTGGTTGTAATATGGACGAAATTTTACGCGCTTTAGATGCTTTACAAGTATCAGACGAGTACAAAGTGCTATGCCTTTAGATTGGAAACGAGGCGATAAAGTAATTTGTCCGCCGCCAAAATCTTTAGATGCGCTTAATGAAAGACTGGCAGACGATTCCATTGAAAAAATTATCTGGTATCTGGCTAAAAAACATATTTAAAATAAAATTAGAGGACTTTACGTATATTTACTAAAGTCCTTTTTTTTTATGCAAAGATGAAGTGAACCATGAAAATAAAACAATTTGAGTATAAACCATTAGCCCATTATTCTTATGCTATAGTAGGTAATGGAGAAATGGCCATTATTGACCCAGAACGTGATCCTAAACAGTACTACGAGTTTTCGAAAACCAATAATACAAAAATTGTGGCAGTTGTAGAAGCGCATTCACATGCAAATTTTTGTGAGTTCGCATTTGCAAATTCATAAAGAAACAGGTGCTACCATATTCAATAGTGAAAAGTTGGGAGCTGATTACCCACACAAAGCTTTTGATGAAGGTGTTTCCATTTCCTTAGGAGAATTAACCTTAACGGCGATAAACATCCCAGGACATTCACCAGATAGCATTACTGTAATAGCGACTGATGGCAATAAAACAACACTTTTTACAGGCGATACTTTGTTTATAGATGATATTGGTCGTCCTGATCTTCGAGAAAAAGCTGGCAATACGAAAGCCAAACGGGAAGAACTCGCCGAGATGATGTATGCCACTATGCAGCACAAATTTAATGATTTGCCTAATGATGTTCTAATATATCCCGCACAAGGCCCAGGCTCTTTGTGTGGTAAAAATTTAAGTGATGCTGCCAGCAGCATTTTGGGAAATGAGCGTGAAAGTAACTGGGCGTTTAAAAAACAATCCAAGCAAGAATTTATGAATATAATTCTTGACGGACAACCTTTTATACCTTCCTATTTTGGCTTTAATGTAGACATCAATAAAAAAGGAGCAGAAAGTTTAACGCCAGCCTTAAATAGAGTTCCCTTTGAAGAAAATGCAGCAGCAACAGGTTTAATTGTAGATATACGAGATGAAGTTAGTTTTAAAAATGGACATCTTGTGGGCAGTATTAATATCCAAGGTTTATCTGAAAACGATAAATTTGAAACTTGGTTGGGTTCTATTGTAATGCCAAATGAAGCCTTTACTTTGGTAGTAGACAAGGAAGAAAATAAAGATTATATTTTAAATAGGGTTTCAAAAATTGGCTATGAAAATCAATTAAAAGTAATCATAACCCTCAAAAATGAAAATCTGATCAGGTCTAAAGCGTTAGATATGATTGATTTTAAACATAATCCTGAAAATTATACGATAGTAGATATACGCAATGCTAGTGAGCTTGAAGATGGCAAATTTTTTGAAAATGCTATACTACATCGTTTAAATGACTTAAGAAACACAGCTAAAAACATACTTACAAATAAACCTATTGTGGTTCATTGCGCTGGTGGCTATAGAAGTGCTGCTGGAAGTAGTATTTTAGAACAACAATTAAAGAATACAACAGTTTTTGATTTAAGTGAAGCGATTAACAACTTTAAATAATACAATATGAAAAACACAAATAACATTGGTTTAGATGATAAAGCATCACAAATAACCGCAGTACTTCTTAACGAACTACTATCAAACTATCAATTATTTTATATGAACCTCAGAGGATTTCATTGGAACATAAAAGGGAAAAAATTCTTTGAATTACATCTTAAATTCGAAGAACTTTATAATGACGCCTTACTTAAAGTAGATGAAATTGCCGAGCGCGTGCTTACGCTAAGCGCAACACCACTTCATTCTTTTTCAAAATACTTGGAGACGAGTGAAATTAAATCTGCTGAAAACGTAACAGATGGTGAGATTGCTATTGATAACATCCTTCACGCTTTAAAGGTTTTATTGCAAAAGGAAAGAGTTATTCTTTCTATCGCCTCAACTGCTAAGGACGAAGGTACAGTTGCGCTGATGAGTGATTATATAGTTCAGCAAGAAAAACTAGTGTGGATGTTATCTGCTTATCAAGATTAAAAAATCTATGTAAAGCTATTTTATATAATTCGAAAAAACAAAAGCCCTTTTGACGGAATCAAAAGGGCTTTTGTAATATTTTCTATTGCCTTGACCCTCTATGCTCGTTTTTTATGGTAAGGTAAATTATTTGATAAAAAATTGCTTTTAAAGATTTTCACCTTTTCCGTAAATAGCCAATCAGTTGGGCCGGTTTGCTGCTGAAATGGAAAGACAATCATGGATAGTGAATGGCCCTTTCGATGAAGCTGAAAATACTCTAAAAATCTTATAAAAAAATAAGTATGGAAACTTTTTTAGGTATAGATTACCCAACATTATGGTATTTAGTGGTTGGTTTATTATTTATGACCCAAGGTGCTATTTTCTTATTGTTGAAAACCGAAGGTTGTTTACATGCTAGGCTCACATTTTTACTAAAAAAAGGAATGATTTTTTCTATCAAAAGTTTTGTATTTACTTCGTTTTATACTTTAGTCTTTATTTCTGGAGTAACTGATAAGTTTAAGGAAAATCCAGTATTTTTTATCTTACCCTTATTGGTTTTTTTGGCAGTTGCCAATGTGCCTAGATTAGTTTCGAAGTAAAAGTATAGCCAGGCTTTAGTCTTTTCTTCATTGACCATGGCGTTTTTATTAATGCTAGTCGCTTTTCAATTATACCCGGTATTATTGCCATCAACCATAGATCATATTTATAGTATTACAATTTGAAACGCTGCATCATCACAAAAAATCTTTAGGCATCATGTTAACCATTGTATTAATTGGCACACCACATTTAGCTGGTTATTTCTTGTTTTTATATAAAACGTTTCACGGCAAAGTAAAGCTAGATGATACGAGTTATTAATTGAATATTGATGGGTGTTAGACCTTAAATCAATCATGATTATTTAATAATTGAAACAAATGTAGGCTCCCAATTTGCTTGAACCGCTTGATCTCACAAATATGGGCGAATTGATATAAAAAAGTTACAAAGCCCATAAAATGGGAAGTATATAATAGACAAAAATACTTAAGACTAAAATTGATATTATATTCATCCAAAAACCGTGTTTCACCATATCAATTATTCTTAAATAACCCGAACCGAATACAACTGCATTTGGTGGTGTTGCTACAGGAAGCATAAAAGCGCATGAAGCTGCGGTGGTGGTCGCTACAATTAAAATAAATGGGTTTACGTCTAATGTTATAGCCACAGGAGCCAAAATTGGCAATAGCATAGCGGTGGTGGCTAAATTTGAGGTTATTTCTGTCAAAAAATTTACCGATGTAATAACAATAAAGACTAATAAAAAAAGTGAAATTCCTATTAACAAATCTATTTGGCTTCCCAACCATAATGCTAATCCGGTGACTTGAAAACCTTCGGCTAAAGCCATTCCACCTCCAAATAACAAAATAATTCCCCAAGGTATTTTTACGGCGTCTTCCCAATTTATTATTCTATTTTTTTTGTCCTTTGTTGGTAAGATAAATAATAGTACCGCAGCTCCCATAGCTATTATGGTATCATCTATTCCTGGGATTAAAGATTGTAATAGAAAAGATCGAGTAATCCAACAGGCAGCGGTTAAGATAAAAACGACTAAAACAATTTTTTCTTCGTATTGCATAGGGCCTAATTCTTTTACCAACCTGTTTATTTCCTCCTGGCCTCCAGGAAATTCTTTTTGCTTAAATTTAAAAGCAATACGGGTGAGATAGATCCAAGCGATAATCAATAATAAAATGGATATTGGTAAGCCGAACTGTAGCCATTTCCAGAATGTAATTTCTATTCCGTATGTTTTTTGAATAAATCCTGCCATTACTAGATTAGGTGGTGTTCCTATTAAAGTTGCTATTCCACCTATAGATGCTGAATAGGCTATACTTAACATTAAAGCTTTACCAAAAATAGAATTTTCATTTTTAATAGTTGTAGGATTATCTTGAAATTGTGCAACGATAGACATACCCATCGGTAACATCATTACCGAGGTAGCGGTATTAGAAATCCACATAGATAGAAAGGCTGTGGCAACCATAAAACCTAAAATTACTTTATAGATATTAGCACCTATTATTTTAATAATGTACAAGGCTATACGCTTATGTAAGTTCCATTTTTCGATGGCTATTGCTAAAAAAAAACCTCCCAGATATAAAAACACATATTTATCGCCATAGGCAGCAGTTGTATCTTCAATTTTCATAACCCCATTTGTTGGGAATAAGAGTAAGGGGATTAATGCTGTAACAGCTATAGGAACAGCCTCTGTTATCCACCAGATTGCAATCCATAAAGTTATACCTAACATTGAATAGGCACTTTCGGACATTCCTGCAGGTGTATCAAAAAAAGTTAAAATTATAAAAGATAAAGGACCTAATATCAGGGCAAAGGTTTTTTTAGGAATAATCATTAAATAGGTATTTAAGCTATGTCTATTTTAAACTAGATAATAAAAAACATCTAAATTATAATAGTATTTGAGAAAAACATTATTTTATTTAGAAACGTTTTTGGAATCAGCTTTTTCTAACCAAAACAATAAATAAGGAATATTATTTGCATGAGTCCATCCAAAAACTCGAAGTCCCATGTTTAGCTCCCAAATTGCAGTTCTACCTTCATCTTCCGGTAGTTTTGAAATTTTCAATAAGGCTTCACTAAATTCCTTTTGATTGGTTTCTTTATTTAGTTGTATGGATAGTTTTGATACTTTTAATAGCGCTGCTCTTTTCTTGGCCTCCTCAAGGTATACCTTATTACCACTTAATTCATATCCAAGAATAGATTATTTTTTATTTACTTAAACGAGACTAATCTAGAATACCAAAAAAAAAGCCCTAAAAAGGGCTTTAATTTGAAGTCATTTCTAATTTAATATTCTTGTTCACCATGATCGGAATGGTCGTCTGCCTTCATTTCTTCAGACTGATTCATCATCATTTCGTGGTCATATTTACAGCAACCTGGTAAATTTTTGTAAGCATCTTCACTGCCTTCCATTTTTTCGGTATCGTATCCAGAAGCTGCAATCGCTTTGTGAATAGCCATGTCATCTGTTTTGGCATCATCAAAAGTAACATCAATTTTCTTTTTATCCACGTCCCAAGTGGCATTGGCTACGCCATCAACAGAATTAGCCGCTTTTTCGATGGTATTTTTGCACATGCCACAATTGCCTCTGACTCCAAAAGATACATCAGTCATCGCCAATTCTTTAGAGATTTCTGTGTTGCTCGTTTCTGTTGCTTGTTTTGTTTCGTTTTTACAGCTTGTTAAACTTAACGCTGCTAAAACGGCTGCACTTAAAATTACTTTCCTCATTGTTTTAAAATTTAATTATTAATATGTAATTGTTATTATTTGATTTTTCTTAATCTATTACTTGTTTCACTTCTCCGCAGGTGAGCATGGTATCGCCAAAATAGGGGTTGATTACTTTTTCTTCTTTACTTAACCAATACGCCCCCTTGTTATTATCTGCCATTGGGCAATATTGATGATACACCTTTTCATTGATGCCAAATACTTCAAGAGCATTGGTTAAGTTTGATGAAAGGTCTTTAAAAGAAGTTCTTTGTGCTGTAATTTTAGTACTGTTTAAAATTAAACCTGCCTCGGTTTTTATCTTTTTCTCCAAGGACATCCAATGGGAATGAGGTTCTTTGTCTTTCACTAGTGCCATATCTACTTTTGACAAGTTGTTTAATAGCTTTTTAGCGATTAGGGTAGCTTCTTTTGATTCTTCTCTGACCAAAGCATCTTTTAATTGAATATAACTGTCAAAAACTAATTTAAGTTGATTTTGAAAATCTTTAGAAACTTTTACCCTTTCATTTAAATTAAAATAATTTTTATTTTCAACTGAGGCAGTTTGTTCTGTTTTAAAATGATCTTCGTGCCCTGTAATGGATCTGCCACTTGCTTTATTCATCATTGATTTTTTACCTTGTAACTGCGCGGCTGCATCAACTGTAAACGTACCATTGGTAACTATTTCGTTGCCCATAAATAAACCTTCTACAACTTCATAATTATTGCCTATGCGATTGCCTAAAACCACCTCTTTCATTTCAAAAATTGGCGTATCTGGATTTGTTTTTAAATATACAACAGACCGTTCTCCTGTCCATAAAACCGCCGTTGCAGGAATCGTTAAACTAGTATCTTTTTTGCTAGAAAGCGGAGCATCAATTTGTGCTTTTAGAAACATTCCTGGCTTTAATAGATTGTCAGGATTATTTAAGATCACGCGCAAGGTAACTATGCGTGTTTTTGTGTCTAAAACTGGATTTATAAAATCTACTTTTGCTTTAAATTCTTTATTGGCATAGGCATTGGTGGTCACTACTACTTCTTGACCCACTTTAAGGTTTTTAATTTGATTTTCATATACATCAAAATTACCCCAAACTGTATTTAGGTTGGCTATTTTTAATAGGGGCTCACCTTGTTTTACGTAATCGCCTTGTTCCACTAATTTTTCCATAACGGTGCCAGAAACCGTTGCATATACTGGAAAGTTTTCTTTTACTTTTCCAGAGCTTTCGATATCATTGATTTGGTTTTCAGAGAGCTTCCACAATTTTAATTTATTACGGACAGCTTTGTATAATGCTGGTTGCGATTCTTTTAAAGACGAAGCTGTAAGTAATTCTTGTTGTGCTGCATACAATTCTGGGGAGTAAATAGTGGCTAGTAGTTGCCCTTTACGCACTTCTTCGCCTGTGAAACTTATATTCAATCTTTCGATTCTTCCTGAAAAATAACTGACCTGTACGGCATTAGCTTCTTCATTTTCAACAATTTTACCCGATAGTTGTGTTGAATTATTTTCAAGTTTTCCCTCGCCAACAATTGATGTTTCAATATTGGCCAATGCCATTGCATTGTCGGTAAGCTTAAATTGGTCTGCCAATAAACCGCCCTCACTAGTTTCTGCCGGAATTAAGTCCATTCCACAAATTGGGCAATCGCCCGCCTCGGGTTGCATAATCTGGGGGTGCATGGAGCAGGTCCATATTTCTTGATTTTCTGATGTGTCGATGTGATTGTGTTTTGTTTCGGTAGTCGATGGGCCACCGAAAATAAACCAGCCTAAAAGAAGTCCAGCTGCTAATATTACGATATAAATGATATACTTTTTCATTGTTTTTTTAATTTATTTCTTAAAAATATAAGCAATTATTGCTTTGAACTAGCCTTCTAATTTACGCTAAAAGGAAACGCAATAGTGACCTTTTCCCAGCTCATTTTTATTGTCCCTGAAGTATCGTTAGCCTTTATTACATTATATTCTAAATGTTCCTGAATATTTTCCGAAATTTTTGGGCTTACTTTAAATCGTAAAACGTCTTCTTTTTCGTCATATTCATCTTTACCATGTTGGTCCCAATTACTGTTGAAAATAATTGTCCATTCTTCCTTATTAGGTATTACAAAAAAACCGTATTTTCCTGCTTTCAATTCTTTTCCAGCAATACTTAAATCTTTGTTTGTTTCCATCCAAGTTGCATTATGTGCACCTGCTTGCCACACGACATTATAAGAAAGTAAACCACCAAAAACAATACGGTCGCGAACGCCTGGCGATGAATAATCAAAATGGATATGTGCATCGCCAACCATTGCCATTGCGCTTGCATGCGGACTTAATGGTTTTTTCTCAACCGGTTCAGCAGTTGTTGCTGTTTGCTCAATTACTTCTTTAGGCTGCGGTTCTGAAGCTTCTTTAGAGGTCTCTTTGCAAGATACCAAAAGCATCATGCTTAATAAAATTATAGTGTTTTTCATTTTAAATATTGATTAGTTAATAGATTTTGTTTTTAATCTCAGCGCGTTTACAATGACCGATACCGAACTAAAACTCATAGCAAGTGCCGCAATCATAGGGGATAATAGTATCCCAAAAAATGGGAATAAAACCCCTGCTGCAATGGGCACACCTATTGTGTTGTATATCAAAGCAAAAAATAGATTTTGTTTGATGTTTTTCATTACAGCGTGACTCAAATTCTTTGCTTTTACAATACCATGTAAATCTCCTTTTACAAGGGTAATCATAGCACTCTCAATAGCCACATCAGTTCCCGTTCCCATAGCGATACCTACATCACTTTTAGCTAGTGCCGGTGCATCATTTATCCCATCGCCAGCCATTGCGACCACTTTTCCTTGCTCTTGTAATTTTGTTACTTCTTTGAGTTTGTCTTCTGGCAACATTCCCGCTTTAAAGTCAGTAAGGTTGAGTTCACTCGCTACAGCTTGGGCAGTATCGTGGTTATCGCCTGTGAGCATTATTACTGAAATACCCTTGTCTTGAAGTTCCTTAATTGCTTTGGCGCTTGTCTCTTTTATTTTGTCGCCTATAACCACATAGCCAGATACTTCGCCATCTACAGCCAAATAAGAAACTGTTTTACCTTGTTTCTGAAATGATTGTGCCTCGGTTTCCATTTCTGATGAAATAGTTGCTTTTGCATATGCCATCATTTTGGCGTTTCCTAAAGCTAGTTTTTTACCGTCAACGGTTCCTTCTACACCTTTACCAGTAACCGCATTAAAGTTTTCGGTCTTCGCTAGTTCGGTTTTTTGTTCCTTACCATATTTTACGGTTGCTTCGGCCAATGGATGCTCACTAGAACTGTTTAGAGATGCGATGAAGTGCAGAATTTCAGCTTCAGAAAAGGCAGCACCAAAAACACCTATTTTTTCTACTGTTGGTTTTCCTTCGGTAATCGTTCCTGTTTTATCTACAATAAGTGTATCTACTTTGTCTAATTTTTCAAGTGCCTCTGCATTTTTAATCAGTACACCATTTTGAGCACCTTTGCCAACACCTACCATTATCGACATAGGTGTAGCTAACCCCAAAGCGCAGGGGCAGGCTATAATCAATACTGCAATAGCATTTACCAAAGCATACACATAAGCTGGTTCTGGCCCCCAAATTGCCCAAACTGTAAATGTGATTAATGAAATAGCAACTACAACAGGCACGAAATATCCTGAAACGGTATCTGCCAGTTTTTGAATAGGAGCACGACTGCGACTTGCATCGTTTACCATTTTTACAATTTGGGAAAGTAGCGTATCACTACCTACTTTTTCGGCTTTCATTAAAAAAGATTGATTCCCGTTTATAGTGCCACTACTTACCTTATCATCTTCAATTTTATCAACAGGTATGGGCTCCCCAGAAATCATTGATTCATCTACCGTTGTTTTTCCTTCTGTGATCACACCATCTACAGGAATTTTGTCGCCTGGTTTAACTCTTAAAATATCTCCTTTTTCAATTTTATCAATGGAGACCTCTTCTTCATTTCCGTCAATCAAGCGTACTGCTTTATTTGGGGCAAGCTTTAGTAATTCCTTGACTGCGGAATTGGTTTTGCTGTGCGCTCTGGCTTCTAAAACTTGGCCCATTAAAACAAGCGTAAGTATTACTGTTGCTGCTTCAAAATAAACGTGGACTGCACCAGATTCCGTTTTAAATTGTTCAGGGAAAAAGTCAGGAAACAACATTCCGAAAACACTAAATAGCCACGCTACACCTGCACCAATCCCAATAAGGGTAAACATATTGAGATTCCAAGTTTTTATACTTTTATAAGCACGTTCAAAGAACATCCAGGTGGCATAAAACACAACGGGAATTGAAAGTACAAACTGAATCCAATTCCACCATTTTTGTTCCATTACATCGTACAATGGATTATTAGGAATCATCTCGCTCATCGCCATCAAGAAAATAGGCAGCGTGAAACCTACGGCTATCCAAAACTTTTTCAATAACTTCTTATAGGTCTTTTCCTCGGCAGAACTGTCGGCTTCCATAGGAACCAAATCCATTCCACAGATAGGGCAAGCTCCTGCTTCGTCTTCTACAATTTCAGGATGCATTGGGCAAGTCCATTGTTCAGAGGTTACTGCCGATAAATTTTGTTCTTCTACCAAATCCATTCCGCACACGGGACAATCGCCAGGTTTGTCATAAGTTTTATCGCCTTCGCAATGCATTGGACAATAGAAAGTTCCAGTTCCTTTTCCTTTGGGCTTTTCTTCTTTTTTGGTTTCAGAAATAGGATGGTGTTCTCCTATTTTATGGATGCTGTAACTGCCACCATCGGCTTTCATCGCTTTCTGAAATGTTTCAATAGAAATGTGAGATCCCATCTCAATAGTCGCTTCTGCTTTGTCTAAATCTACCGATGCACTTTTTACACCTTCCACTTTAGAGAGCGTTTGCTCCACGTGACTGCGACAACCGTTGCAGGTCATTCCTTGTATATTATAGGTGTGTGTCATTGTTTCGGTAATTTTAATGTTAGTGTTTCACTTAATTCTAAATCATCAATATGACCTGCAATAGTATTATTTTTTGTTTTAAAATGCATATGCACATTCGTGGTATGATGTGTAAAAATTGCTTTATGTTTTGTTGAATGAAAGCCTAATATCTCAACATATTTATTATTCAAAGTGCCATTTAACCCAGATTCTTTATGTTTTTTATGATTGTGAATGCTATCAGTATCTTTCCAATTAATAACATGCCAATCTAAAGAGGCAATTGTACCTTCTAATAAAAAAGGAAAGGGTTTTTCTGTATCTATCCCGCTACCTTTAGCAGTTTCTAAAATTAGTTCTTCTAAATCACTTTTTGTTGTGATATTTGAAATTTTAGAAGTAGTCCATTCCTCAACTTCGGCATAGACCAACAAAGATGCTTTTAGCTTGTAAGAGTCTCTCATCTGCAAAATGCTATCAACCACAAAACTATTGCTGGGCTTCCCGTCAAATATTTGTATTTCACCTTTCAATTTTTCTACAGCACCAAGCGCGTAGAGGTGTTTTTTGGCTGAAAGACTGTCTAAACTAATTACAGGTTCAATGTTGCCCGACATTAGGGTTCTTAAAACACCTGAATATTTTACTTCTGTTATTGTGCTTTTCTTATCGCTATTTTTACAAGAGATAGTGAGTAATATCAAAATTGCATTTGCTATAATTAATATTGATTTATTCATTTTTAACTCGTTAAATAATTAATAATCGTCGTTTGCACATAATAGGTTTTTACCGACTCTATTTGATTTATTTGAAACTTTAATTGCAATTCTTGAATGTCTAAAACATCATTAAAATTGATGGTACCCGTTTCGTAATTTTTGATTAAAATGTTCTCTGCATTTTTGGCTTGTTTTAAATTTTTTTCTTGTGTATTGTATTTAATTCTAGCCTGATTGCGTTGAGAAATGGCTTTTGATAGTTCAGATGTTAGCAAATTTAAGCGTTCAACCTTTTGAGATTGTATTTCCTGTTTCCGCAATTCGTTTTGTTTTGTTTGGGATTTATACTTATTGTTGAAAATTGGAATAGAAAGCGATACCATTGGCATAATCATATCTCTATAAGAACTAGTGATCATTGGGGTATTTTCTAGATTAATATATTCCAATCCAAAACCTAGCATTGGGTCATCTTCTTTTTGGTTTAGCAACTCAGATTTTTCAACAGATTGGTAAAGTTTATCATATTTGAGTAATTCCGGATTTAGTGCTAGGGTCTCGTAGCCAGAAAAACTATCATTTTCTGGAATGTCGAGTGAAGAAACCACGGATACAACTTTATCATATTCCCGATTCATTAAACTATTTAGAGCTGATTGTACGCCTTTGTATTGTTGAATTAAAACGTCATTCTCTTGTTTAAGTTCGTTTTGTCTAATTTGCAAGCGCAAAACATCTACCGCAGATGCTTTACCTACTTCCACAGAAGAAAGTGCCAGATTTTCATAGGACTGTAAAAGAGCTATATTTTCATCAAGTACAATCTGCCGGGCTTTAATTTCATAGAGCAAGTAATAAAATTGAGCTACAGAAAGTGCAAGTTTTCGTTTGGCGATGGTGATTTCTACATATTGTGCGTCGGCCATTGATGTTGCATAGTTTTCTCTGGCAGAAATACTACCAAAAGATGGTAACATTTGCATTGCTGTTACACGAAAACGTTGCATAGGCATTTCTGTTTCTGGCGCTCTTGCCATTACGCCTATATTAAATTCGGTATTTGGCAAGGTATTTACTTCATTCACTTTTTCAGAGGCGATCTTATATTGAAAATCAAACTTTTTAATTTCCGGATTATTTTCCAAAGCTTCTAATGTAAGTACATCGATTGATTGGCCATTTATCACGCTTACAGTAAAAACCAAAAAACTGGCAATTAAGACGCTTTTGAAGTGAAAAGTGAGAAGTGAAGAACTAAAAATTGCGATTCTCTTAAAGTGAAAAACTAAAAGTGAAAAACTAAAAATTATGAAATGCAGTATTCTTTTGATAGGATTTTCCATTATAATTTAGATTTTACTGTTTTTATTGAACTTACTAACATCGCTACTAATTCTTTATTCAATTCACAATGAATTTGATGGTTTTCTTTATCCATATAATTTGTATCTTTTAATAAATCGAGCCAATACAGAGTTTCGTTAGCTTCTTTTAGAGAAACACTCAGTTTGTGAATAAAGTCAGCTTTACTTTGAGCAAATTCCGCTTCTCTAATCAAAGACCCAATTGCGGTACCACTTCTTAAAAGTTGTTTGCTCAAAACATATTCTTTTTTATCAGAAACTAATGTTTGTGATAACTTTACAATTAAAATTGCAAACTGATAACTCTTAGTTTTTAAAATACTTTCAGACATAATAATCTATTAAATTCTAACTTTCCACTTGCCACTTTTAGTTTTTCACTTCTAGTTTTTAACTTTTAGTTTTTCACTTTTCACTTTTAGTTTTTAACTTTTAGTTTTTAGTTTTCCACTTTCATTTCTTCCCTCCAACTATACAATACTGGTAAAATAAAATAAGAGGTAATATCTATGATCATACCTCCTAAAATGGGGATAGCCATAGGCAGCATAATATCGCTTCCTTTTCCTGTAGATGTTAAAACCGGTAGTAGCGCAAGAATGGTAGTTACGGTAGTCATTAAACAGGGGCGAATTCGCTTTTCGGCAGCCTCTAAAGTAGCATTTCTGACGGCTTTTATATCTGCTGGTTTTTCGCGGTCAAAGGTCTGTTTAAGGTAGGTTGCCATGACAACGCCATCATCAGTAGCGATGCCAAAAAGGGCGATAAAACCAACCCAGACGGCGACACTTAAATTAATGGTTTTCATATTGAACAGTTCGCGCATGTTCTCTCCAAAGAAATTAAAATTAAAAAACCAATCTTGACCATACAACCATATCATAATAAATCCTCCAGCAAAAGCAATTGCGATTCCTGTAAATACCATAAATGATGTTGTCACTGATTTGAACTGGAAATACAAAATCAAAAAGATGATCGCTAAGGCTAGTGGAATAATAACCGAAAGTGTTTTCTCGGCTCGCAATTGATTTTCATAAGTTCCTGTAAATTGATAACTGATCCCTTTAGGCACAAGCAATTCGCCTGATTGTATTTTTTGCTTAATTAAAGCTTGTGCGTTTTCCACCACATTTACTTCGGCAAAACCGTCTAGCTTATCAAAAAGTACATAGCCTACAAGAAAAGTATCTTCACTTTTTATGACTTGTGGCCCTTGTTCGTAGCGAATATCAACCAATTCACCTAAAGGTACAGGACTCCCTTTTTGTGTGGGTACATAAATATTTTTAAGGTCATCAGGGTTGCCTCGTAATTCTCTTGGATACCGCACACGAATTACGTAGCGTTCTCGCCCTTCAACAGTCTTTGTCAATGGCATGCCGCCAACAGCCACTTGCAAAATTTCCTGAACATCCATTACAGATATGCCGTATCTTGCTAGTTGTTCGCGCTTGATATCAATCAACAAATAGGGTTTGCCCACAATTCGGTCTGCAAAAACGGCTTGTTCTTTTACGCCTTCAGATTGTTTTAAAATACCCTCTAATTGAAGTCCGAAAGCTTCTATCGTTTTTAAATCTGGTCCTTTTACTTTGATTCCCATAGGTGCTCGCATTCCTGTTTGCAGCATCACCAGTCGCGTTTCAATAGGTTGCAGTTTTGGCGCAGAAGTTACACCTGGTAATTTCGTGACGCGCACAATTTCATTCCAAATATCATCTGGACTATTAATTTCTGGTCGCCAATTACGGTAAAACTCGCCATCTTCATCTTCTATTAAATATTTGCTATCCGTTGGGAAGTTGTTTAACAGATTCGGGGTATCGTTATCAGTTTTAATATTTGGATTTGCTGTTAGCGAACCGTCATTCAAAATAAAGTATCCGTCATCATTTATTTTATAGCGCTGGCGTTTGCCTTGCGCATTTCGCATATATTCAGATTTGTACTGAATCATATTTTCATACATAGATAGTGGCGCCGGATCGAGTGCAGATTCTGTTCTACCCGATTTACCAACTACAGTTTCTATTTCTGGAATACTGGCTACAGCCATATCTAATTGCTGTAAAACTCTTTTATTTTCTTCGGCACCTGAATGTGGCATAGAAGTAGGCATTAAAAGAAAAGAACCTTCATTCAAAGAAGGCATAAATTCCTTTCCTGTATTATTAAAGATCCAAATACCCGAAGCGAGAACGCTTGCCGGAATTAGCATAAAAAGTAACTTATTAGCCAAAGCCCACCTTAAAATTTGACCATAATACCTTCTTAGAACAGAAAATATACCTAAAGTTCCAAAGCAGATAATCGCTACAAAAATTAAGTTGATTAGGATACTTCTATCAAACCCTAAAGGTCTCCAATATTCGGCAAGTAGCACTACAAGCGTGCTAGAAGCAATGATAATATTGATGAGGTTCTTTTGAATTGAAAAGTGAAAAGTGAAAAATGTAAAGTGGTATTCGGGTTGTTTTTTTATGACGAACCATAGCGCTGAAGCTCCAAAGGCAATCAGAACAATTCCTAGCCAATAGCCTAAAATCATTGCAGTTATTCCTAACGCAATAAGTGAAATATTAAGTATATAGCTAAAGGAAACTGTAATTTTTCTTTTTCTAAATAAATAGGCTGCCAATGGTGGAATTATGAAAAGTGCAATAACCAAAGATGCTGCCATCGCCATTGTTTTTGTAAACGCAAGGGGTCTAAATAACTTTCCTTCAGCACCAATCATGGTAAAAACAGGAACAAAACTTATAATTGTAGTTAAAACCGCTGTTAAAATTGCTCCTGAAACTTCAGCAGTGGCATTATAGATAATTTCGTTGGTGGTGTATGCTTCTCCGTTTTCGTTTAAGCGTAATTTATCATCCTCCATGTGCCTTATCATATTTTCGGCAAGAATAACCCCAACATCCACCATGGTACCAATAGCAATAGCGATACCTGAAAGCGCAACAATGTTAGCATCTACATTAAAGATTTTCATCGTTATAAAAACCATCAAAACCGCTACTGGCAATAATCCGGATATTAAAATAGAGGCTCTTAAATTAAATACCATGATGATAATTACTAAAATAGTAATTAAGATTTCTAGCGTCAGAGCTTCGTTTAGGGTTTCTAGTGTTTCATCAATTAGCTCTGTACGGTCATAAAAAGGAACGATTGTTAATTGAGATGTACGGCCATCTGCCAAAACTTTAGAAGGCAGTCCGACTTTAAGTTCATCAATTTTTGCTTTTATATTCGTAATAACTTCCATCGGGTTTGCCCCATAGCGCGCCACAACGACACCGCCAACCACTTCAGCCCCTTCTTTATCGAGAATACCGCGCCTAGTTGCTGGCCCTAGTGCAACAGTTGCCACATCTTTTATGCGCAAGGCTGTAAAATTTTCAGAAGCAACAACAGCATTTTCTATATCTGCGATAGACTTTACATAGCCTAAACCTCTAATTAAGTACTCGGCTTGGTTCATTTCTAAAGTTTGTGCGCCGATGTCTTGATTAGATGCCTTGACGGCTTTTGAAATATCACTTAAACTAATATTGTATTGGCGCATTAACTCTGGATTAACATCTACCTGATATTCCTGAACGAAACCACCAATAGAAGCTACCTCAGAAACGCCTCCTGCGCCAGATAGTCCATATTTTACATAATAATCTTGAATGCTACGCAATTCGTGCAAATCCCAGCCGCCAGTTACATTTCCTTTTTCATCCCGACCTTCAAGGGTGTACCAATAAATTTGACCTAATCCTGTGGCATCCGGCCCTAAAGCAGGGTTTACATCTTCTGGCAATAAGCCACTTGGCAACGAATTTAGTTTTTCTAGAATTCGACTACGGCTCCAATAGAATTCAATATCTTCTTCAAAAATGATGTAGATGCTTGAAAACCCAAACATAGACGAACTTCGAATGGTTCTCACTCCAGGAATGCCTAGTAGAGCGGTCGTTAATGGATAGGTAATCTGGTCTTCAATATCTTGTGGAGAACGCCCATCCCATTTGGTAAATACAATTTGTTGGTTTTCGCCAATATCTGGTATGGCATCAACAGCAACTGGATTGTTTGGTAAAAATCCTGTATCCCAATTAAAAGGAGCGTTTACCGTTCCCCATCCTATAAATAGCACGAGCATTAATACGGAAACAAGTTTGTTCTCTATAAGAAATTTGATAACTTTATTAAGCATGTATTTTAATAATTAAACAGTTATAGAAGGATTGAAATTCTGAAATACAGAAAGGCAAATACAACAAATTAAGCCCTAAACGAATCAACCGCAGGGCAAAAAATTACTGTTTAAAAATCAAATTAAGAAAGTCTGGTGCAGTACTTGCACATTTCGTTTGACAAAGGGTGGTCTGTAATCAAAATAAGGAACTTCTTTAGATGCTGTTCCTTCAAAAGGCTTGATGTAGAAATATGTAAAGGAAGCAACAAAATTTTGTTGCTCAAAAGTGAGTTTATCGAAAGTTAGTTTTAATGCATCCTGACCATCAATAACAATTTCTTTGTTAGAACAACAGTCTTTTTCAGCGATGCTACAGTTGGTATTAGAGCTATCATTTTGCATCGCCATTTTGCAAGTCTTTGCCTTATGGAATATCGCCGAATCAACCAGAGTATCTCCGCAATAATGCAGATCAATACTGAATGACATCGTAGAAAATAAAACTACGAATGCCATCGATAGCGACATTATTTTATGTAATACCTTACGCATATAGACACCAAAGTTACAAAATTTTTAAATAGGCGCTTATTATTTAACAAAACTGTAATTTAAAAGTGGGTAACTTTTAAAATTATCATTCGATGCTCTCTTTTTAGAGTTGACATATTTAAGGAATTCCATTACGCGGCAGAATAATATTTGTAATCATTCAATTAAAATGGATATAAAATGGAAGCCAAAATACGTTCGAGCTTTTTTAAGACTGTCAAAAGAGCATTTGGTTGAATTTTATGGGCTAAGTGTACCATCTTATTTCATAGATTTTTTAAAGCCATCTAGAAGTTTAATAGTTTTAAAGGGTTAAATGCTATATTAAAATATTTAAAAACTCTTTATAAAAGATTGTCATTCTTTCTTTTGCAACTAAAAAGTACGCATAGTGAGAAGCTGATAAGTATTGTGGAAAGAATAGATTCGGTGTAACCAAATATGACGGATATCCAAAATATCGATAGGAGGCCTTTCCAAATAAGTACAACTAAAAAAATCAATAAAAGGCATAGTAGTAATGGCTTGGGAGGTGAGTCTAAATCAATTGTGAAATACAAAATCATAGGAAGCGGAATAAAATGTAATTAGGCTTGTTAGGCTTACTTAATTCACATTTTTTATTTTGGAATAGGCCTATGAATCTTACTCTGACAAATTTTACTTGTCAAAATAAACTGTGGGGAATGTGTCTAACGACTTTGTTAATGAAGCCCTTCAACTGCTCTCAGTATAGGCTTTTCCAACAAATGTAGGGGAATGTGCTGAATGGCCTATAAAAACTGAGTTTTATGGTTTATCAGGGTGCAAAGCAGACTTAACGTTAAAGGTTTAGCCTCTAAAAGGTTTTAAATATAATAGCCATTGATTAAAAAATAATACATTTCCATTCGAAACTTGAAATACTGAAAATATCTTAATTAATGGGACTTAACATTTTTCGTTTCAAAATCTAGAAGCAATTGACTACTCGGGTTTTTCCATACTTTACATATAGGTAAATCGGATTTTAAATATCCTATTTTAGGAATAGAATTAATGCTATAGTAAAACTCATTTTTGGTTTTATTTTTAAATTCATACAAATCAACAAGAGAATTCGTGTATTTTCCCCACCATTTCTTAGTAAGTTCGTTGGCTTTCCAAGAGCCATTATAGTCTTCTTTTGTCCACTTACCGTTAAGAGTTCCATTTAGGGTTGTCGCCTCCAATTTATAAATTCCTTCGGGATGATTCAGGGTAAGGTGCAACGTGTCATTCTCAATCCTTGGATTTGTTATTTTGAATTTTTCTTTATTGGTTAAAGCTACTAGACTTCCATTATCTCTTTTTAATTCAATGTTAAAAGAATTTTCAAAAGGGGCGAATATTATTTGTGCTTCCCATGTTCCTAAAAATTTAAGTTCCGAATCCATATCGAAAGGAAAACCATAAAATATTGGTAGGGTGCCTTTAAGAGATAATTGTCCTTTTTCACTTTGAAATATAGGAATCATACCTTCAACTGTTCTATTTGGAGACATCGCATAAAAACCAATTTCAGAAATTGATTTGGTGCTGTTCACATTTTTTAATAAGCCATAACCATGAGTTTTTTTATAGACTGCTTCAGGTAAAAAAACATCGTTATTATTTAAAGATAATTTATAGGTAAGTTGGTTGTAATCATAACGCGGTACTCGTTCTTCTGAACTCAGAAACTTTGTAAAGGTTCCTTCAAAAAAAATATCTTCTCCATTTTTTTGATCAAAGATGGGTTGTTGGGTAGGGTTGTATAAAAAACTTTTATGTTCGGCTACCTTTCTAGCATACACCCATGGGCCAACGGGCGTGTCGGCTTCAGAATACCATATATCCATAGCGCCAGTAATCAGAATCCACTTTTGCCGATAATCATTCCAATAAACAGAACCTCGTCCAATATTTGGCAACCGATTGCCAGTGTTTATATCCGTAAGCTGAATCCACGCTTCTTCAGGTTGAATGAGACCGTCTTTTATTAATTGCTCTTGTTGGTCATAATCAACGGGATCCGTATCTGATTTCCAAGCATAAATTAATTTCCCGTAGATATCTCTATCCAATTGCGGCTTTTTAGCATCAAATTTTGTTCCTTGCTTTAAACAGGAAAATGCTTCATATTTTTTTGGATTTACCACAGACTCTAATTTTGGCTGAACACGCATATAGCTAAAATTGGTCGTTAAATACATCCACTCTTTACCATCTTGTTTTCCTATAAAAGGATGATGACAGGTATGACCTTCAGGTAGCCATTCTGGCACGGCTTTATAGTCTTCGAAAATTTGCTTTTCATCATTGAAAACTGCTATGCCGCGCTCATAATTTCTAAAATAATAATTAACATTGGCATATTTCACAATCAATTGTTCTTTTCCTTTTTCATCTTTGAAATTCATCATCCAATCAAACCAAACATAACCAGGACTTTTTAAATGAATCATGGCCTTGCTTTTTCCTTGTTCGTCTTTAAAATAATTATAATTAACTCCTTTATTAGGATCCAAGCCTCCTTTTTCAGGCAGTAAACTAGTTGCGGCACTCACAGAAAAATTTCCAATATAGGACGGAGGTAGGAAAGTGTCTCCCCAGATCCAAAATATTTGATCTTTATAGATAGTATTTAAATTAGAATCTTGCCCCATAACCTCAGAATTTATTATAGGATACGCGACCGGAGAAGCTTCGCCAAGCAACTCACTATCACGATAAATTCCCACACCAGTACTTCTATATAATCTTTCTGCGACACTTGTTCTTCGTATTTCAATAGTAACGCTGTCTCCAGATTTAGTAAACAAAGTTGCAGCGCGCTTATCTCCCAAATTTTGCGGGTATTCATAGCCCTCACTCATCACTTCAAAATATACATCTTTTTCCATCAATCCTGGCTCATTGAAGGCAATCAATCCATTACTATCGGAATAATACCGTTCCTGAGTTAGGGGTACAAGTCCCACCATAGGGACTCCCTTTTTTGTTTCAGCATCTATAACCCTGATTTTGAAATAGGTATTTTCCTGTTTTTGAAATGAAAATAGGCTTAATATAGTGCAAATTATCAATGCAATTTTTAAGCTCTGAGTTACAAACATTTTAAAATTATTTATAGCTACATACATATGGAGTGATTTTGAAAATTAAAAATGTAAAAGTAGTAATATTTTTATATGTACGAACATATAAAAAAAATTCATATATTGTAGCTTTGAATTATTAAATTTTACAAAAAAATCACCCAATAATTATCTTTAAATCAATTATTATCAAAACTATCTCATAACAAAATGAAATTAATTTTAAAATCGTCAATCTTTTTAGTTTTAATGTTGCCAACAATTTCTTTAGCTCAGATTGAACTACCAAAACTTATTGCTTCAAATATGGTTTTACCACGAGATAAGGCAATTCCAATTAAAGGGAAAACAGCACCAAATTCAACAATTGAAGTTACCATAAAAAATCAATCACATACAGTAGTTTCTGATGCAAATGGAAGTTTTACTGTTGTCCTTGATCCAATTTCCTATGGCGGTCCTTACACATTGTCATTCAAAGGAAATGAAACCAAGAACCTTGAAAATATTCTAATCGGTGATCTTTGGCTTTGTGCTGGTCAATCCAACATGCAATATTCTTTAAAAATGATTAACTATAAGGAGCAAGATAGTTTAAAAGTCAACTATCCAAAACTTCGACTGGGATCAGTTGGCTTGGGGTTAGACTATTTACCACAAGATAACGTCAGTGAAATGTACTGGTTGGAAGGAACAATTGAAAATGCTCAAAATTTTAGCGCGGTGGGTTGGTTTTTTGGGAGATATTTAGTTGAAAATCAAGATATTCCAATTGGTTTAGTGAGCAGCAATATGGGAGCTACTACAATAGAAACCTGGATGAGCTTGGGCGCTTTGAATCAATTTCCACAGTTTGACGAAATTACCAATGATATTTCTAGCAACAATAAAGATTTTGCCACGATTAATAAAGAATTTGAGGATTTTAGAAAAACCTGGGATACCAATTATTATATGAAAGGCATTGGACTGGATGAAAAATGGTACGCGGACAACTATGATGATTCTAATTGGAATACGGCAAAAATTCCAGCATTTTGGGAAGATTTTGGTTATCCAAATCACGACGGAAGTTTTTGGTTTCGACGAACTTTTGATGTACCAAAAGATCAATTAAATCAAGACTTTAACCTGCCGCTTTCTCAAATCGATGATTATGATATTACTTGGGTTAATGGGCAAAAAGTGGGAGAGACCTTTGGAGTTAGTAATTTTCGGAATTATGTGGTTCCCAAAGAAATTCTCAAAGAAACAGGAAATGTAATTGCAATTCGTGTTTTTGATATTGGCGGAAAAGGAGGCTTGCACACAACTCCCTTTTGGGGAAGTCCTATTAGAAATGGCGATTGGAAATATAAATTAGGAACAGCTATAGATACTTCAGAATTCCCTATTCCAAAGATTGTAAATGGAAGCCTATTTTCTTATCCAACACTACTGTACAATGGCGGAATTGCCCCCTTACAGAATTTACCCATTAAAGGTGTTATTTGGTATCAAGGCGAATCTAACCAGAGCAGGGCAGTAGAATATGAACAATTATTGAAGGTGATGATTACAGATTGGCGTAAGGGGTGGAATAATCCTTCTATGCCATTTTACATTGTGCAGTTGGCTAATTATTTTCAGGAAGTTAAACAACCAACAGATAACAAATGGGCTGAGATTAGAGAAAGCCAGAGCAATGCCGCAAAAATGAAAAATGTGGAGGTTATCGCAACTATTGATATTGGCGATGCCAATGATATTCACCCCATAAATAAAATGGAAGTTGGGAAACGTTTAGCTATGCTGGCTATACACAATAACTACGGCGGAAAATTACTTCGAAGTCCTGTGTACAAAGATAATATCATTAATAAGAATAAGATTATTATAACAATAAATACCTTTGGAAGCAAGCTTAAAAGCCTTGATAAATATGGTTATTTAAGAGGCTTTGCCGTCGCAGAAAAAGATGGAAAATTTGAATGGGCAAAAGCTTATTTAAATTCACAGAATCAGGTTGTGGTTTATTCTGAAAATATAAAAAAGCCAAAGTATGTCCGGTACGCATGGTCAGACAATCCTGGTCCTTTAGATTTGGTAAATACGGAAAACTTGCCATTAATGCCATTTAGAACAGACACTTTCAAATTAAGTACAGCAGATATAATTTATAAGTATGATCCACATGCCTTTTAAATCTTAATTATTGAAAATCAAAAACTAAAAAAAATATGCAACGTATTCGATTGTATTGAAAGACTCTACAAACCTTTGGATATTTGGAGATACTTTTTTAGTAGAAGTAGATAACAATAGACTTCGAGATTCTATAAAAATGATGCTAAATAACACTGTGGTTACGCAGAAAAATAATAGCTTTAAAACACTTTATGCAAGAACTCCCGAGAAGCCTGAATCTTTTTTGAAACCACCTGAAACGTCTTGGTGGTATTGGACAGGCCATGGTTAAATTTATGAAAATGGATTACAGCTTGTCATGTTTGCACCCGGAAAGCCAGAAAAAGATATTGGCATCGGGTTTGATTACAAAGAGATAGATTTGATAATACTTTCTCTACCAGATTTAAAATTTATTTCGACACAGAGACTTATTTCATTTATGGGTATTAATTATGGAGCTTTCTTGTTACAAGAAGATGGCTTTAATTATATTTACCGTGCACGGCGTGAAACGATGTCCATATATTTGCATGTGGCTCGAGTGAAAGGTTCAGGCAATTACAAATCCCGATTTGTCAATGTCACAGGATGGAATACAATCAAATAATATCAATTATGAAAAAATTAAAATACATTTATATTGCCCTTGTTATTCTTTTTTTAGGATGTAAAATTTCTGAAAGTAACCAATCTCGCCCACAAAAGGAATTGACCTTTGCAGCGGAAGCTGCACCCGAATGGACGGCTTTGATGGAGCGCACTTCTGGTTGGTTTGGAGCTGATGGTATTTTTTCTATTCCTTTGGATGGGAAGGAAGTTCAAAACATCAAAAACAAAAAGACACTTTTTATTTTTAGTGATACCTATATCGGCGAAGTGGAAAATGGAGTGCCAAAAGTCGGCAATGTGATGGTGAATAATAGTACAGCTTGGATGACTGGGAATGAACCGATCAAATCAAATATCGATTTCGAGTTTAATATTAATAGAAATGGAAAACCGAAATCTTATTTTACCCCAGATGGTGGTCTGGCAAAAGCAAACGAATATTTTTGGTTAGGAGATGGATTTATCAATAGGGAGAAAAAAAATACACTTTATATTTTTGCATATCACGTTCATAAAACAGGGCCCAATGTTTTTGATTTTGAACAGACCAATATAAGTTTATTGAAAATAGAAAATCCAACCAAAGAGGGGATTAAAATCCAAATACAAATTCCAACTCCTTTGGGTTTCATTCATGAAGCCACTGAAAAACGCATCTTTTTTGGAAGTGGAATTTTCGTAAATACTAAATCAGCAAATGCACCAAATCCAGATGGATACGTCTATATCTATGGGATAATAGAAGGCACTAAATCTTTAATTGTTGCAAGAACTTTGCCAAAAAATATTGAAGATTTCGCCAAGTACACTTATTGGAACGGCAATGGCTGGGTAAGTGATAAACAAGAAGTTGTAGCATTGGCAGATGGTGTTTCTAATGAATTAAGTGTTACCCCTACTGGCGATGGTCGCTATTTACTAACATACCAAGTTATGGGAATTTCTGATAAAATTGGTATTCAGGTAGGGGAAAGTCCGGTTGGACCTTTTGGAAAAGTTCATGAAGTTTATACGACGCCAGAATATAAAGAGAAAAATCTACTACCCTATAATGCAAAAGCACATTACCATCTATCAAAACCAGGAGAATTGTTAATTACTTACAATACTATAACCTTTAATTTTTGGGAAGATATTCAAAAAGATGCATCTATTTATCATCCAAGGTTTATTAAAGTGAAATATAAATGATGTGGCATTTTGAGAATAAGTATCTAATTAAATCTGACTTTATTATTTTTTCCAGCTTTGCTCAATCTCCTCTAAAGTTTTTCCTTTAGTTTCTGGTATAACTTTATAGGTGAATATCAAAAGAATAATGGCATTTACCATAAATATCCAAAAGGTCATAGTTTCTCCTATTTCCAATAATATAGGTGTGAATTGTGATATCAAAACCACCCCAACCCATAAAACGACAATGGATAAAGACATCGCAATGCCTCTAGTCTTGGTAGGAAATATTTCTGAAATTAATACCCATGGAATAGGCCCTAATGAGGAGCCAAAGCATCCGACAAAACCTAAAATGAGAACCAATAACCAAGGTCCTGATGTCATGTTAAATTGATATAAAAGTCCAATACCGAAAAGACATAAAATCATACCAGAGACTCCCCAGAGTAAGAGTGTTCTTCTTCCAAGTTTATCTATGTATTTAATAGCAACAAAGGTGAAAATAGTATTGACAACTCCAATTATTACCGTTTGCATGAGGGCAGAGTCAACACCAAATCCAGCTTTTTTAAGTATTTCTGGTGCATAATACATGATTGCATTGATTCCTGTAATTTGTGAAAATAAGGCCAAAAAGACGCCAATAATCATGGCGACTCTTAGCCCTGGTTGAAATAATTCCGATAAGGTGCCCTTTTCCTGACCTAAGGCATTTTTAATTTCTCTATGAACTTCCTTCGCTATTTCCTCAGAATTTATGCGTCCTAAGATATCCAAAGCTTCGGCATCCCTTCCAACTTTTGAAAGCCATCTTGGACTTTCAGGAACAAAAAATAATGCAATGAAAAATAAGATAGCAGGTACTATTTCCGATCCCACCATATAGCGCCAACCAGTTTCAATGTTCCAAGCTTCTGTACTGTATTGTGCGACTTTGTAGTTGAAGAAAAAGACAATGTTGATTCCCACTACAATTGCCAGCTGGTATAATGAAACTAACATGCCTCTTTTATGTGCTGGAGCAATTTCCGAAATATAAAGCGGAGATAACATTGAGGCTGCTCCCACGCCAATGCCGCCAATTATTCTTGCAACAACAAAAAATGTTAGGTTGTCGGCAATCGCAGAGCCAATTGCCGAAATAGCAAACAAAAAAGCAGTGATAATTAATGTTTTTTTACGACCAATTTTATCTGCCACAAAACCGGCAAGCGCAACTCCAAGAATACATCCCCAAATGGCACTGGATACTGCCCAACCCTTCATATTGGGTGATAGTTGAAACTTGATTTCCAAAAAACCAATGGCGCCAGAAATTACTGCAGTGTCATAACCAAACAAAAGACCTCCTAATGCTCCAATGAGTGTTACCATAATTAAATATTTCTTTTTTTCCATCTTTGGCTATTTTAGTTAATTTTTTGGCGAATTAAATTGAAATCAAATGAATTTTTAGTTTTATAATTTTGTGTTACAGAACTCTGGCTTAATATTGGCTTGAACTACTTTTGCAGCCGTTGAACCTAGATTTATCATTGTATATTTTTTTGTTTTCGCTGGGATTACAAAAGTTTCAGCATATTGTATAATCATACTTTTTTCGCCTGTATTTACTTTAATTTTTGAACCTTCAACCAAATTAAGAATGTGACATTGATTATTGGTAGCTATTTCAATTTCATCATTGAATTCAAAACGGAACAGTTCGTAGAAATGTTTAGAATGTGTGCTCAATCGTTTAGTTTTATAGTTGCTGCCCTCATCAATAATAGTTTCTTTGGAAATATAATCTTCTTTTACACGCTTACCAATACAATCAAAATTGACATTATCCATGCCCCGCTCTATATTTAAGGGTCTAGGACTGCCATCTAGATCCATTCGCATCCAATCATACATTTTAAACGTGTATAGATATTTGGTGCTGCTTATTTCTAGCACCATGTTATTAATACCCGAACAATGAATGGTTCCATTTGGAATCAAAAAAAGATCATGTTTTTTAGCTAGAAATTTCTGCACGTATTTATCCACATCCATTACTTTTGCTGCCTCGTGGCTTTTCAATAAAGCGTGATGAAACTCTTCTCTTTTCACACCTTCTTTAAATCCTAGATAAACTTCAGCTCCAGGTTCGCAATCCAAGATATAATAAGTTTCATCTTGAGTGAATTTATCTCCGAAATTTTCACGGACATACTTTGGAGTAGGATGACATTGAAGGGAAAGATTTTCTCCATCATAAGTATCTAAATAATTAAATCTAATTGGAAATTCATATCCAAAAGTTTGCGAAGCATTTCCAAGAATTGCTTTATGATCATTATACATTAGCATATCAAAAGATACTTCTAAACAGATACCATTTTTTGATAATACAATTCCATTTTCAGGAACAATTAGTTCAAAAGACCAGGCATAGTTTACAACCTCTTGGTTTAGTTGATCAAAACGATCTTTCATCCAATCACCTCCCCACACCCCAGGGGAAAACCATGGTCTGGCGCGGAAAGCGTTTTGCGACATTTCTTGAAGACCTAGTTTTAGTGTTTCTCCGGTACACCATGAAATATCTGAGGTATACTGCCCATCCACTATATAGTCCAATTGGTTTATTATACAAGCTTTATGTCTGTTTAAGACAGGCCAATCAATAAAAAACATTCTTTTGTATTGCAATTTAGGAGGAATTGGTAATGCTGCACCTAAGTTTAGAACAGTTCCTGCCCTTGATCTATATTGAATCTCGTCCTTTGGAAGATCAATATAAATACGTATACCATCCCAGTTTGATAGAAATGCTCCAGTACCATAAAGAATGTTGATACAATCCTTATCCTCTTGTATGCGTTCCAGTTTTTCCATATCGAAAAAATCCTTTAACTCTCCATCAAATAATCTTCCAAAAACAGGATCATCACCTCCTAGATAAGGTGTAATCAATCGGTCTATTTCTTTGGTTGATTTATAGGCCGAGGACATTGAAAAGGGAATACTTTTTTTGTTAAGTGCCTTCAATTCTTTTGTAATTTCTAGGATAAACTCATCCCAATAGATGCCCATGTAGCCATCAATTAAAACATTTTTTTGATTAACAATTTCCTTAGCCAGACTTTTAAAGCTTCGCTCTATAGCGCCATTTGATATTGGAAAATTAGGAAAAACCTCGTAACTATCTTTAGTTTCCTTATTGGTAATAATAGGCATTGGATACTGACTTGTATGGCCTTTTTTAGGTTCAGAATTATCTTTGGTTATCAATTGATAAACCGCGCCTAAAATTGCAGAATCCTCCGTAGGTGAAGCAAGTAATATTTTGGGTAGATTTCCATTAAACTTACTGATGAAACTAGACTCGAACAGCGGAAAGCTTTTGCAAATATTGCCTCCAAAAATTAAATGCTCTGCTTTAAAAGAACTCAATATTGGCAATAAAAAATCGCCCAGATTGGCTCCGAATTCCAGGAAGATATGTTCGGCTTTTTCGCTGGTAGGCGCATTTTCTGCTATGCTTTTTACATTTTCAGTTTCTTTACCGAATAAATCCTTGTAGGCACTCAAGAACCATTGAGTTCCCAACCAATCTTCTGCTCGTTTTCCTTTAAAAGGTAAATTATAAACTTCTCCATTAGGCGGTATATGGTCTCCGATTTTAATAATTTTTCCATTAACCATAAAGCTAGACCCCACGCCTGTACCCAGAGTAATAGCTGCTACGTTCGTATCGCTTAGCGAGTTAATCCAGGCTTCGCCCGATAGAAAGCAACTGGCATCATTTGCAAAAACAATATCATTTACGTTTTTGATTGTTGGGTGTAATTGATTTCCTAAGTAGGTTCGAATGTCAACTCCGTATAGGCTTTCATATTTGTTACAGTTATATATTTCGCAAATACCATTCTCGTAATCGAATGGTCCTGGAACTGAAATGCCTATGCCTTCAATAGGCTGATTAAAGTTTTGAAGCGAATGAGCAAGGCATTCAGCCATTGCTTCCAGAATAGGTTTGGCACCATCTTTACTATTTATTGGTATGATTTTTTTTGTTTCAGGTATGATTTTTTTTGATGCTATATCAACAATGGCCGTTGCTAAATGACTTCCGCCAACGTCCATTCCCAATGCGTATTTTTTGTTCATGCTATTACTTTTATTTTATATTTTTAGATAATTTACCCATTCCACCTGTTCCCATAAATCCTTTTGATATTTAATTTTAGAATGCAACGGACGGCTGTGTCCATTAACTATATAGCGTCCAAGTAGTAGGGCTAATTCGTTTACTTTTCCAGGATTTATTTTAGCTATATTATCAATTTCCTTGAGATCTTTATCCAAATTGTACAACTGTACATTTTTCCAAATTTTTTCTGTTCTATTTTCGGTAAGAATAGGGTATTCTCCAAAAGGTTTAGTCCAATGACCTCCGCTTCCAGATGACATAATAAGTTTATAATTATCTTTTTGAATGGCAATAACTCCTTTACTTGACTGGGTTATCAAGGCAGGTCTATCACTTTTTTTTGAAATCCCCATTAAGGCCGATAGTACATCAAAACTATCTTCTGCAACTGAATCGGGCAATTGGAAGTCTACAAGGGAAGCAAAAGTATGAAGCATATCAGTATGCTGAAGCTTTGCTGTTGAATTAATATTTGGATTTATTTTACCTGTCCATTTGACTATGAAAGGAACTCTATGTCCGCCTTCGTAGGCATCGGCCTTAACTCCTCTAAGTCCTCCGCTGCCGTCATGTGCATAATTTTCCATCATACTGCCAATTTCTCCAACATATCCCTTGCCGTCCTGAGTCGTAGATCCATTGTCACTTGTGAATATAATCAAGGTGTTTTCGGAAAGTTTCAAACTGTCTAAAACCTTAATAATTTTTCCAACACTATCATCCATTTCGTGAACAAAATCTCCATATATGCCTGCTTTTGTCTTACCCAAAAATTTGGGGCTAGGTGCTATAGGGGTATGTGGTGCTGTCATCGAAAAAAAAAGAAAAAAAGGCGTTTTGGTTGGTTCATTTGCACGTTCTATTATATAAGCTTTGGCTTTGTCAGTCGTTTTTGCCAATAGATTTTCATATTTCCAACCCCTTTCCGAAGCTCCTGCCAAAAAGGGGTACATTTCATACCACTGATCTGGGATTTGAGTAGTCTTATTATTTTCAATAAAGGCATGCGGAGGAAATCCTGGTACATCGTCACCATAATAATAATCGAATCCCTTTTCGGTCGGACCACCAGTAATCAACTTGGTATAGTCCACATTTTTTCCTTTATTCTTTAAGGTCGCTGGTTTTCCATCAATTGTCGGCCAATGCCAACCAAGATGCCATTTGCCTATACAGGCCGTATGATAACCTTTTTGTTGTAACATTTTACCAATTGTAAAAGTTTCATTTTTGATAATTGGTGAATCCCATACCCATAGAACACCATTTTTACTTTCACCACGCCAAGGATATCTTCCTGTCAGAAAACTATAGCGTGTGGGTGTACATACTGCGGAAGGTGCATGCGCATTTGTAAATGAAATTCCATCTTTTGCTAATTTATTGAGGTTTGGGGTAGGTATTTTGGATTCAGGATTGAATTTTTCTACATCTCCGTAGCCTAGATCGTCAGCAAGTATAAAAACAATATTTGGCAACTGTTCCTTTAAATCACTAGCGGTATTCAGAGGTTTCTTTTGCTCGCATCCGACACTAAAGAGTAGTGTAAGTAAAAGCATTATATATTTGTTTTTTTTAATCATGGTTATTCGCTTTTGCTTTTGAACTTACCCCAAGTTATAGTAGCATCCATAGGCAGGTTTATTGTTCTAGAAGATTGAGACAAATAGCCTTCGCCTCTATAAAATTCCAATTTAGTTTTTTTTCCGTTTGCGTGTTTAATGATGGCATACTCTACATTTTTCGGTGGGACTATTTTTTTTGTTTTGACAGGATTTTGAACATAGGAGACAATGCTGTTATTGTTTCTTCCTGCCAAGATTAATTGACTATTGGAGGATGAAAGACGTACCAGCGAACGGGCATCTCCATCCACCAAAAATCCAGTCTCAGAAAAGTCAGACGCTAAGAAGTTTCCATTCCCGTTACCGGTCAATAGTAAACCCTTGGAGGCATCATATTGGCCATAACCCACTTCGGCATGATAAAAATTGCCTACCAATAAAACATCTAAGTTTCCATCTAGATTAAAATCTGCTATTGTAGTACCCATAACGGGGGATAGCTGTGCCTCTTTAGGTAGAGCATGTATTTTAAAACGACCATCACCAGTGTTTTCAACGTAGGCACTTTGTAAATAATTACATTTTAATTTTTGTGCGGATGCAAAATATTGTTCAGGAATTATATCATTTATCTGAGCTTTTGCATAATCTTCATAGAATTTGAACTGGCTTTTAACAAAATTTATTTGTTCTGAGAGTAAATCTCTAGAAACAAAGGGATAACTTCTTTTTTTTCCATCTTCATCAATGGAATAACAAGTTATAATAGGGTCGTTCCTTCCGTCTCTGTTAAAATCGCCTAGATGGAGTTCCATGGGATAATTAACATCTGCCTTAAAAATTGAATTTTCACCTAAATTACCAACGATATAATCAATATCGCCATCGTTGTCGAAATCGCCGCCATTTATGCTATTCCACCAGCCATTTGAATTTTCAAGGGTTATTTTCCGAGATAGATTTCCGTTATCATTCATAAATACTGTGATGGGCATCCATTCGCCAACTAAAATCAGATCTACCCATCCGTTGTTATCAACATCAGTCCATAATGCCGAGGTCACCATGCCTAGGAAATCTTCTCCCAAAATTTCTTTAGTGGCGTCGAAAAATCGTCCATTTTTATTTTTAAGTAAATAACTTTTTGGCGATCCCCCATAATTATCAGGAATTACCCTGCCACCAACAAACAAATCAAGCTGACCATCTTTATCATAATCAGCCGCTATAACACAGCTTCCACTAGTTCGGTTTTCGGGAAGTGCCTCGGGGTTGATGGTAAATTTTCCCTTTCCATTGTTCAGGTAAAGCCTGTCCTGATATTTTTCTAAGTCGTTTCTAAATTCGTTGCTTCCACTGACCACATAGAGATCTTCATCTCCGTCACCGTCGGCATCAAAAAATAAAGAACCCATATCTTCATAATCCGGATCTACTTCCCAAGTCTGATTTTTGAAAGCTCCATTAGGTAACTGTACAAATAGTTGACCAGAGAATGTATAAGATCCACCAATAAAGAAATCGTCAAGACCATCCCCATTTATGTCAGATACCGCAATCGCAGGGCCATCGTTAGAAAATTTACGGGGTAATAGGGGTTCTATACGGTAGTCTGAATATTCAAGATCTTTTTGTGAAGCCTCAACGGCGTTGGTTTTTATAAAAGGCTTAACTGCAACAGGCATTACCGTTTTAACCACCGTTTCTGCATCCGCATAAGAAAGCAATATTTGCGTATCCAATTTTAAATTATAGAGGGTTTTACTTTTTCCGCCTGCCCATTCGATTTTTAGACTGTCTAATGTAGTATCAGATTTGAATCCGAAATTAAGAGTTGGTGCCATGGCCGATTGAAAACCTCGTGATGTATAATTCTCCGCATACTGAAAGCCATTTTGCGAAAAGACCCAGATTTTAGCGCCAATGCCGTAAGTATTGTTCTCTGAGCCCTTGAAATGTAAACTCAAAAAGTGGTTGCCAGAGGTTTCATTATTTCGCATTGTATTTTTAAGAACACTAGCTTTTTCGTTAATATTATTGGTAATAATGTCAAGGTCGCCATCATTATCTAGATCTGCATAGACTGCCCCATTTGAAAACCCTAGGGATTTCGGTGCCCATTGGGTAGAGACATTTGCAAATGTCAAATCGCCATTGTTCTTAAAAAAAAAATTTTGAAGCGCCACTTCAGGAAGTCTGTTGACACTAGCCAAATACAAACTGTCGGCTTCTTCTTCGGTTCTAAATTTTGATTGTCTTCTCCTATAATTTATGAAGTCTAGATTGGTCATGTCCTTTAGGTAACCATTGGTTACGAATAAATCTTTATTACCGTCAAGATCATAATCTGCAAAAAGACCTGCCCAGCTCCAATCGGTACTGCTGATGCCAGAGAATTGTCCGATTTCTCCAAAATGGGTAATACCATCTAAAGTTCCCTGATTTAATTGAAGGGTATTGCGCATGTATTGAGGCTCATAACCCATATTGACGCCGTAGGAAAAAAAATCATGATTAGGTTTGTTGAGCATTTTCTTTCTTCTCTCATTCGTGGAAGGTAACATATCCATGACCAAAATATCGGTAAGTCCATCATTGTTTATATCCGCCAAATCGTTACCCATACCATTGTGACTCTGATGGTTTATATATTCGGAAATCCGATTTTTAAAGGTGCCGTCTCCCTGGTTCATGTATAGAATATCGTTGGACACAAAATCGTTGGACACGTAGATATCGGGAAGTCCATCGTGGTTGATGTCGCTGATTCCAATGCCAAGACCGAAACCTTCAATGGTAATTCCTGCCTTGGAGGAAACATCAATAAACTTAGGCTGACCATCAGCACCAATCCCCTCATTTTGATAAAGTTTATCCGTGTTTTCGGATTCTCCTTTCAATTTTTTGCTTTTAGGTTGATTCAGGGCACCCATTTGGTGCATGTGGTTTAGCAAATACATATCAAGATCTCCATCAAGATCATAATCAAAAAATGCTGCTTGAGTGGAATAAGAAGTGTCATCTAATCCGTATTTGTTACCTTCCTCCTTAAATGTTCCGTCTTTTTGATTGATGTACAAAAGGTTTTTCCTTTCCTCTGGTTTTGGAGAGCCTGATTTACATACATAGATATCTAGCCAGCCATCGGCATTGATATCAACCATTGTAGCACCTGATGACCATCCTTTTGATTCAACTCCAGCTTTTTTAGTATAATTTTCAAATTTGAGATTTCCTTTATTAAGATAAAGTTCATTGCTGACCTGATTGCCTGTAAAAAAAAGGTCGATAAATCCATCATTGTTAATATCCCCCGCAGCAACACCACCACCATTGAAATAGTAAATATAATTGAGTACATTCAACTTGTCATCCAAGATAAGATTATTTGAAAAATCAATACCCGTATCTTTATGAAAAACTTGTTTAAAAACAGTGCCCTGCTCCTTCGATTTTTCTTGGCATGAAAAACAGAAATAAATCAAAAGAAACAATAAAAAAAAATTTCCAAAATACCGCTTTATCTGCATTAGGTATGAATTTATAAATCAACCAAGTTTATACCTTTTGTTTTGTTGATTATAATTGAAATGATTTTGACTAGGCTTAGTTTGTTAATCCATTCCAGCGATAGTCCAAAGTTTTCGATAGTACGTCAGAAATTTAGAAATCGACTGCTTCCTCTAATTTATAAGTACAATCTTTTTCGTTTGTGTAACAAAAAAAATCAACGACAAATTGCTGCCCCATTTGACAACTATCCAAATTGGTTTGGAAATCAAGGTAAAGAAGTAGTATCGCATTTAATTTAAAATTTTTATATCTGTATGTAACCAAATTTTTTTTATTCCTTTCCCCAATCCTTATTAGGCTTGGAGCCAAGTACAATATTCAATTCTCCACCTTTTTGAAAATCTTCATGTAAAAACCAATAGGTATTCAAAGGGGTTTTGTTTAATTGTGCGTTCTGAATATACATGTTCTCTGCGGAATTGTTGACTGTGGTTATTTTAAACTCTTTTCCAGAATAATAGTTGCTATCTAGAGCTATAGTAATTTCATCGAAGACTGGACTTGTCAATTCATATCTGGGGTCTATATCATTTGTTCCTTTAAGACTAAAAATGCCCATAGACATAAGGGCGCTAACACCACCCATTTGCCCTTCATCTTCATCATGACCCCCGTAACCACTATCAACAGTAACGCCTCCATAGGCCTGTTCATTGACCTTACGAACCCAGTATTGGGTAAGCCATGGTTTGCCTACATGGTTAAAGACATGTGCATTACTACATCCTGGTTGGTTGGCGTAACTGACGTAGCCACTGCCATAACCAAAGACGAAATCTTCAGTTTCGGCCTGTTCGAAAGCATGATTTAATTTGTTGGAGAGTATTTCATTTCCACCCATCATTTTTGAAAGTTCTTGGATCCCGTGGGAAACAGACCAAGTTCCCTGCCATGCGTTTGCTTCAATCCAACCCGAATTACTTAACGGGTCTTCATGTGTCCATTCCCCATTGTCATCTTTGGTAAAAATAAGATTTTGTGATGGGTTAAATAAATTCTTCCAGCCCTCAGATCTTTTCAAAAAATACTTATGATCTTTGTGTTTCCCCATTTTACTAGCCATTTGGGCAAGTGACCAATCTTGAAAAGTCCACTCAATAGTTTTACCAGCATTATTTGGACACCAACCATTTTTTATATAAAATGCTAATTCTTCTGGCGTATCTCCCATCATACCGCCAGGCATATGATTTTGTTTCATGGCCTTAAAGGCTCGTTCTGGACTTGTCTTTGTCATCAAATTTTTCATATAGGTGCTAACAAGCATATTTGAGGCAGGGCAGCCAGTCATAATATAGGAATAGCCACCTGCTATTCCACCTCTCGGAAGTAACCCGCCATTATCAGCATACTGTACCAATGAGGCCGAAAAATCATCTAATATTTCTGGCCAAGCGAGACCCCATAAAATGTTTAGGTTCCATTGTGTTAGCCATAAAGCATCAAAATTATACATGTTAAATACTGCTTTGCCTGATGCGTCTAATGGAAGTCTTCTGACTTTTAGTTTTGCTTTGGTAAAATTGCCATATCTTTCGCCTTGGGTGTAATCGGGATAATCCCCACTAACATCATTCAAAATACGCCGGCCCAACAAAACATGCCATAAATCGGTATAAAATTTTACTTTTTGATTGTAAGTGCCTCCTTTTATTTTTATTTTCCCAAGTTTTTCGTTCCAAATATCAAGAGATTGCTTCTTATATTCCTCGAAATCCCAATGGGAGGCTTCTGTATTCAAATTGTTCCTAGCGTTATCAATACTGGTATAGGAAATGGAAATTTTCATTTGTATTTCGTCTCCGGCTTCGACGTCATAATTAGCGGAAACCCCTGTGGTTGGAGCGTTCCAATAACTTTGGGTAATATTTGCGAATACAACGGAATCTCTACGGGTCATTTCCGATGTACCTTTAAGTGCTGTGATGTTAGTCAAGATTTCTTTTTCGTTCCAGCCATTTAAAGTCTTAAACGGCTTGTTGAACTGTACAGTAAAGTAAATTTTTACGTTTTCAGGACCTCCCCAAAAGCGACCTGACGAATCAAATGAACCAACAAACTCTGTATTGCTTACTTTTTTAACGTCTGCATTGATCATAGTAGTATTCCCCAAATAGCCGCCTAAATTAGCAAGGATATTAGACTCTCCTTTTTTGGTAAATTTAAAGCGATATATATTAGTCCGTGCAGTGCTCGTATAGTCAACCCAAAGATTATGATCTTTTAAATAAAGTCTTTGATAACCTGGTACAGCAATTTCATCGTCATGGCTAAAACTAGATTTCCAAGCTTGTGCTCCTTTAGTGAAATCTATATTTCCAGTGGTAGGCATTACCTGAAGTCCTGAAAGAGACCAGCCATGAATTTGCTCAAAACCTAAAACATCAGTTGAATTGTAATTATATCCTCCTCCATACTGGTTTTTGTTACGGGTTATTGGGGCTGCGGCTACCATACCCATGGGTCTGGCTGCTGGGGTAAAGAAAAAATACCTTCCTTTGGCCGATTCTATGAAAGGATCTACCCATGAAAGCACATCATCATTAGCGCCTCGAGCCGCAAAAACTTCTATTTCAGAAAGACCCATGCCCAATCCTTCACCGTCGGTAACATCAAAACGAACCCATGTTACCTCCTTAGTTGGAAACAATACCATTTTTGGAGACCCATCGTTGGAAATGGCAGGTACATGAATTTTACTCCCATCACTAAAGACTAAAGAGCCACTACCAATTTGCGTTAGGTGAGATGGTCGATCAAAAAGAATAATTTTTTCGATTGATTGTACGGTAGGCCATTCTAATTTAATCCAAGGAAGTTCGTAAAATCCCCACGCTTTATAGTCGCCATTGCTTGCCCATTCGCCAATACCATCAATTCTAATTATTCCATCGGCAACATTTGTGGCAGGACTCCCATCGAGCTGAGTAGATACAGTTATTCTAGCTTTTGACGCAATATTCTGGGAGTTAATAGCATGGGGTGTAATTGAGATTATTATCAAAATTAACATCCACCTATATTTACTTGCCACTTTCATCTTTAGCATTTTCATATTTTGTTGTAAAATTGCCGAAGCTTAATATCCGGGATTCTGAGTTAGTTTTTTATTGATATCTCTTTCTCTTTGCGGAATTGGCAATAAGTTATGTTTTTCAGAAACCGTCACAGCTGGTTTAGCAGCTCTTGCTTTTTCAGCTAATTTACCATGGCGCACTAAATCAAACCAACGATGTCCTTCCCAAGAAAGTTCTAATCTTCTTTCTGCTAAAATAGCATCCTTAAACTGTTGATATCCTAAAGCCGTCAGATTGGGCAGCACCCCTGTTCTTTCAACGCCATTTGCAAATCGAGCGCGTTTCCTAACCTGATTTATGGCATTTAAAGAAATAGCTGATGAACCTTGTTGAATTTCGTTCAAAACTTCTGCGTACATTAATAATACATCTGCATACCGAATTAACTGTAAGTCATTTTCAGTGTTGTTTACCAAAGGTTCTGCCACACGATCCCAATATTTAATTATCTGTGGCCCATCGAATTCTACCAATTTTCCCTTAATAACATCTCGCGATAAGAAAATCACTTCTTTTCTACGATCTAAATCTTCATATGCATTAAATAAATTAAGTGTTGGAGATTCTAAACCACCACCATTTGGTCTTCCACCGTAAACCCCTCCTGGGAGCGTTCTAAAAACTAAGTGTCCACCTTCCCATAAGGTTGTAAATAAATCTCTACCCTCCTTAAAGCTCATAGCGAAAAGCACTTCTTTTCCAAAATTATTTGAAATCTTAAAAACTTGATTGTAATCTTCCCAAAGCCCAAACTGACCGCTACTGATTATTTCTTCTAATTTGGTTCTGGCTAAAGGAAAATTAACACCTTGCTGCAATGCCGCCTTGGCAAGATATGCTTTGGCAGACCAACGGGTTGGTCTCCCGAAATCTCTCCCACTTTGAATGTTTGGAAGGCTATTTTCTGCTACTGCCAAATCGGAAAGAATTTGAGTATATACCTCGCTGATTTTAGATCTTGCCGCATAGGAATCAGAAGTAAAACTCTTGGCTGCTTCAAGAACTAAAGGAACTTCACCATAAAAACGAACTAATTCGAAATATAAGAGGCCACGCATAAAATATGCCTCTCCCAAAAGATTGTCCTTTAATTCTTCATTCATTTGAATGTTTGGGATATTTTTAATGGCTAAATTTGTAGCGTTTATGCCTAGATAGACATTAGCCCAAATTTGAGAAACTATTGGGTTTTCAGGTGTTTGCCGAAAAACTGCCATTTCATCAAAGCCATTTCCAAGGAAGTTTGCATTTCCTTCATCGCTCATCAGGGCATTTGTCGTCCAGTAGTTGGTAAAATAAAGGCCAGTTGCATTGGGTGAGCCATCAAATGTGGCGCCCAAATGGCCATATATGCCATTGATGGCCAATTTCGCATCTACTTCGGTTTTATAGAAAGTATCTTCGGTAAAAAAATTTTTTACTTCTTCCTCTAAAATTGTTTCACAATTAATACATAGCGGAATTGCTACTA
>Ga0209702_10000497_pt1 | contig 81944 bp, 48 predicted proteins | sample FRY01_FD_187210 | JGI IMG/M metagenome (GOLD analysis project Ga0209702, IMG submission 187210) | Freshwater microbial communities from Lake Fryxell liftoff mats and glacier meltwater in Antarctica - FRY-01 (SPAdes) (version 2) | ecosystem: Environmental > Aquatic > Freshwater > Ice > Glacier...
GAAGCAAGAGAGCAAGGTTTACGCAATTTTGATGTATGTAAAAACAGGCCCGGTTTATTCTTCTGGGCAAGGCTTGGAATATACGTTCGGACTTTGGCAGAATGAAGCGCTAGTTCCCTTTGTGAAAATTACGAATGGGATGAGACCGGAAGATCGGAAATTCATTGATGCCTTTGTGAAAGAAAACACCATTGAAAAATTCGGACCTGTTAAAAATATTAAGGCGGAAATTGTTTTCGAAATCTTTTATTCCGGTATCGAAAAGAATCCAAGAAAAAAATCAGGACTAAAAGTTCTACAGCCGCGTTTAGGAGAAAGATTAATTGATTTTGATGTGAATCAGGTGGGACAACTGTCGGTTTTAATTTGTTCAGATTAAATACTAAATTTTTGAATTTCGAAATCAGATTAAAAGCAATGTGAAAATTATTTTTCAAACCACGGAGACATGAAGGAACAGAAGTGCATGGAGGCAAGCGCTAATTGGTTTTTATTAATATCGGTTTTATAATTCAGCTATGGCAAACCCTCATTTGCCAGCTAAATCCGTTGAATCCGTGCCTGCTTGCTGCAGGTAGGTTCTAAATGGCAAGTATCGAATTAAAATATAAAAATGTCATTTTTCAAAACAATTTTTGAGTGTTAAAACGAAATCGTCACCTGGCCCATCAAATTAAAATCGGCTTGAGGGTAAAAGAAATTTTCTCTTACTCTGCTTTGATCATAAATATAACCCCAGGTATATCCGTTCGAAACATACAAACTATTAAACACATTATTCAGCAACACATCAAATTGAATTTTTCGAATTCTTTTTAACCGGATAGAGTAGGAGAGACGAACATCACCCACGAGATATTCCGGCATTAAGCTTTTCTTGCTTTTGGTATTGTCTAGATATTGTTCGGAAACATACTTTGTAATGAAATTAATTTCTGCTCCTTTGAAAACTTTGTACTGTAACATTCCTGAGCTGACTATTGCAGGTGAAAATGCAATCGTTGTGTTCTTATAGTTTATTTTTTCTTGTCCCAGATAATCGAAATTCATATCGAATGCGTCTACATACTCTGTGAAGTTTTTAATTTTGTTTTCACTTAAAGTTAAATTCCCTTGCAATACTAGTTTTGGATGTACTTGCAATGCAGCTTCTAGTTCGATGCCGCTTCTATAACTTTCGTCAATGTTTTTTCGGGTGTAACTCCCCACATCATTTACTTGTCCGGTTAGAATTAATTGATCCGTATAATCCATATAATAGAAATTCATGGAAGCGCGTAAAGTTCTTCCCGACCATTTTACACCTGCTTCGAATCGAAAAGCTTTTCTGATTTTGGTCTTGAGTTGATGGTAGATTGTGTGTAATCATCACGATTCGGTTCTTTTTGTGCAACGCTGAAGGAAGCATACGCAACAATGTTTTTTGAACAATTAAGCGTGATACCTGCCTTGGGGTTTAAGAAGTGATGTTGCACATCTTGCTGTAAAAAAGTGCCAAATTCATTAGGTCCTTCGTAGGAATAGGTAACATAACGGTATTGCATGTCCGCATATATAATTATTTTTTTAGAGATGGACCAATCGGCTTTTAAATAAGAGTTGAAATCATCTTTCTTCGCATCGTTAAAATAATATTTATCTGTAATTTCTGAATTGCCTGCAGTTCTTGCCCAAATCACTTCGCCGAAGTGATCACCTTCGTAGCGATTTACGGCACCGCCGAGATGTAAGTTTAGGTTTTTAAAAGAGGTATTGGATAAACTCCATGTCGCCCCATAAAACCAGTTGTCGAGCCATCTTCTTCTGATTAAATCAGAATTTGTAATCAAAGAGTCGGGAGTCCCGGCAGTTGAAATATTGTAATCACTCAAGTTCTGATCATTTTTAAATTCTTCAAAAAATCCTCTGCCTTTAGTGGCATGCAGTCCAATGTTTAAGAGCGTCGCATCTCCCAAACTCCTGCTGTATAAAAACTGATAATGATCCTGCTGATAATTATCGTTTTGATTTTTATAGGTGTAATAATTGTAATTTCTTCCGCTGTTGAGCAAATTCGCTGCATCTTCCTCGCTCAATCCATTGTTGGCGATATAGTCATTCATAGCGTTCACATCTCCATTAATTCTGCTCTCGGGAACACCGTACCAACTTTGATATGTGATTTCTTTTCCGGAGAAGATATTCAGTCGTAGAATATTTTTTTCATCTTTAAAAGAAGAGCTCACATAAAAAGATTTGAGATCTGATTTACCTCGATCTAAGTAGCCGTCGCTTGTTATTTTTGAAACGCGACCTTCCAATGAAAAATGATCATTGATTAAGCCGGTTCCGAAAGAAATATTATTTTTAGTCGTATTGAAAGTTCCGACTGCATTTGAAGTTTTTATAAACGCAGAATCATTGAGTTGTTGCGATAATATATTTATTGTGCCACCGAAAGCACCACTGCCATTCGTACTCACTCCGGCTCCTCTGGTAACTTCAATATTCTCTGTTGAGCTGGCAAAATCGGGAAGGTTGACCCAATACACTCCTTGTGACTCAGCATCATTCAACGGGATTCCATTTATCGTTACGTTCACTCTTGTGGCATCACTCCCACGAATTCGAATACCGGTATAACCGATTCCATTTCCAGCATCAGAGGTGACTACGACACTCGGTAATAATTGCATGATATAAGGAAGATCCTGTCCGGTATTTAGCTTGTCAATATCCTCTTTCTTCAATGTATTCACCGACATTCCCGAATTGCTTCCGCTGCGCGTAGATAAAACGGTTACCTCTTGGGTTAAATAAGGCTTAATTTTCAAAACAATGTTTAATTCTGTTTTGCCCTGAATGATGACAGAATAGCTGCTGTCTTCAAATCCTAGCATGCGACACTGAACTGTTGCAAGTCCATCTTTCATTCTTCCAAAATTAAAATTGCCGTCCGCATCACTGCTGATCGTATATTGAGAATTTTCAATATGCAAAATAGCACCGGGAATTGTTTTGCCCTTGAAGTCTTTAACTGTGCCATTTAAACTTGATTGTGCAAAAGTGAAATGCACAATGAGTAGTAAAATAACTGTAATCTTAATAGCTAATTTATACATGATTTTCAGATATAAAAGGGTGCTTGAAAAAAAACTACATCGCTACACTTCCTACGTCGGTATTAACCGCATCAGGTCGTATGGGTGTGATCTCAGCCTTCTCAGGCACCCCAGTGTTGGGTCAAAGGTATTAAAATTACTTGCAATCGCGTGTTTTTGTACGTAAAAGTTGTTTTTTTAAAGATTTACTTTGTTAACTTTAACGATTCTTAACAAACAAAGCCCAACATGAATAACTTTTACTCTGTAAAGTCATTAAGGAAGATATTGACCATGGTCTTTATCATTCTTTCTTGCTCTATTTCATCTGGACAAATAAGTGTGAATGTGCCGGGGGGCGGAGCAGGACCGGCTCCGGGAGCAGCCTTTAATTATCGTCCCTTAGGAACTTTTTGGGGTTATGATCGAGGACAAATTCAATTAAGTGCGGCCGAACTTACCACAGCTGGGGTGCCAAATGCAATAATAATTTCAAGAGTTTCATTCTTTCTTTCAAGTTTTAATGCCCCGTCGCCTATAACACCTGTGCAGATTTTCATGAGAGAGGTAGGCGGAGCTCCAGGTTTAACACCGAGTACTTATGCATCCGTTTCCGGTTCTGCTACATTGTGTTATAATGGGACTGTGAACTCTGCCACTTTTGTTCCTAATTCATGGGTCACAATTAATTTAACGAGTCCCTTTTATTTCAATGGAGGAGGTACCAATTTAGAAGTTATTGTGGAGTCTAATTATGGTGGTGCTGGAGGTGAGGGTTTTAATGGAAAAATATTTACAAGAAGCACTTTAGGTACTAATCAATTTCAATATTGGGGAGCTGACAATACTCCTCCGGCAGGCAACGGTTTTGTAACTACTTTACGGCCAGATGTTCAATTGTACTACAACTTAGCTTCGCCATGCCTTGGTGTTCCCGCAGGAATTATTGCAGTTCCTTTTCCAGCCACTGTTTGCACCAGTATTCCATATTCTGTGAGTTTGTCTGGATTGTATCCTCCTTACAATAGCGGATATACTTTTCAATGGCTCTCTTCTACTGTAAGTGCAGTTGGGCCATTTACGGCTATTGTAGGAGCAACGCAAGCGATTTATGCGAGTCCGGGACAAATTGCAACTACGTGGTATCAATGTCAGATTCGTTGTGGCGGCGGACCCATCACTCTTTCATCTGTTGCTACTGTAAATTTAAATTCAGCCACTGTTTGTTATTGTAATTCGTCTGCAACTTCCAGTGTAGATACCGATATAGGTCAAGTGGTTTTTGGCGCCATGACGAATCCAGCAGCTCCCGGATCCACTACCAATAATGCTACTGCTTTTAATACCTATAGTAATTTCACTTCATCTGTTCCTGTACAGAATTATACTCAAGGGATTACTTATCCGATTACTTTGCGACAAATTACCTCAGGGAATTTCTTCTTTGCAGCTCATTTCAATGTATTTATTGATTACAATCAAGATGGATTTTTTGATCCGAATACGGAAAGAGTATTTAGTGGAGGGCCAACAGGACCAACAAGTGCAAGTCCAGTTACTACTTTTGTTTCCGGAAGTGTTGTCATCCCATTTTCTTCTACTTTGGGTGTGACTCGAATGCGCGTTGTTTTAAGAGAAGGAGGCAATAATACAAATCCACCTTGCGGAACCTATACTTGGGGTGAAACGGAAGATTATAACATCAACATTGTAGCGGGTGTTCCATGCGGTTTAACAAATGCCGGAACTGCTACCACGTCTTTAACCAACGTTTGTCCTTCACAATTATTTACCCTTGGAATTACAGGAATAGTTACTTTAGGTTCTGGAATGACTTGGCAATGGGAGTCGGGGCCAACCGTAGCAGGACCATGGACAACGATTGCCGGAGCAACAACGTATCCATTTGCAACTACTCAATCGGCAACAACCTGGTATAGATGCAGAGTTACTTGCGGTGCAACTATATTGTTTACGGTGCCTGTTGTGGTGACACTAAATTCAATCACACAATGTTATTGCATCCCTTTGCACATTCCCAATTGCAACAATATGTGGACTTCGAATGTTACATTTAACACGTTAAATAATTCAACCGGTTGTGCGAGTAATAATGGACTTGCTTATAATGTTTTTCCTGCAAGCGGAACATCTACCACTACGGTAACTCAAAATCAAACGTACAATCTTAGTGTTACAACGAGTGGTACTATCAACAGTATTATTTCAGTGTGGATTGATTATAATTTTAATGGTGTTTATGAACCCACCGAGTGGCAACAATTGGCAGTGAGTAATCCGCCGGGAAGTACTGCAACCGTTCCTGTCACAATTCCAGGTACATCCGGCACCGGACTAACTGGCATGCGTATCCGTTCTCGCTTTAGTGGAAATCCAAACAGCGCAACAAGTGCATGTATTACTTTTGGATCCGGAGAAACCGAAGATTATTTTATTACCATCAATCCATTCACTCCTCCTGCATGTTCCGGAACGCCTGGCCCATTTGCAGCCGCTGCATCTGCCACCACAGCATGTTCAGGTACCTTGATAAACTTGACTTTGAATCCGAATTCTTCTACCGTATTTGGTGGATTGACTTACCAATGGCAAAATGGTCCATCTGCACTTGGCCCTTGGGTAAATATTCCGGGAGCAACGAATAAGTTATATAGTTTTAATGCAACCACTACTGAGTTTTACAGATGTGTTGTGTTGTGTGTGAATTCAGGTTTAAGCTCAAATTCATCGCCCGTTTCACTTACCATTCAACCTTCCACTTGGCTAGGTTTCACGAATGATTGGAATGATCCTACCAATTGGTGTGGACGTGTTCCTACTTTTGCTGATGATGCATTGATATCATTGGTTGCGTCTGGTCGACCAGCCATCTCATACTATTTCCCAGTGGTAGCTGTTGGAGATACGATGCGTTCAAAAAATATTACCATCGCAACTACCGATTCAATAACGGTATTGACAGATACAACCGTAACAATGAATATTGCACAAAGTATTCATAACAACGGAAAATTTGCCATTATATCTTCTGATGCAAGTTTCTACACCTTTGGAAGTTCCGTTACTACATCAGGTTTATTACAAGCATTTAGGGGAGGAACAACACCGGACAATATTGTTCAGGTCATTTATACTGTTTCTGAATTACAGGCTTCGGGCATGCTTCCGGGTGATATTATCGATTCCATTTATTTGCCTTTTTATTTTAGGGGCAGTTCTGCAGCATATCAGAATTTTTCAATTTCTTTTATGCAGTTGCCATTAATACAAGATCAATTTGTTTCGAGTGATCCAATATTAGGTGTAACTCCGGTTTATACCAATGCAGCACTTATTGTAGGAGCACCTACGAATGGAGTTTATACCTCTACCGGACCCACTGCTGGAATTTTAAAATTGCCGGCTGTCAATTTCAGATGGGATGGAGCGAGTAATGTACTCTTGCAAATTTGTTATGACATGACTGCCGGAACGCCGGGTGGAAATGATTTTATGTATTTATCAAGCACTGCACCGAGAAAATCAATGATATGGTTGGGATCTACTAACATGGCCACGAGCGGTTGTAATTTGACAAGTCTTTCACCTAACTTAATTTCAAACTTCGGACTTATTCCATCTACCTTAAGACCTAACATTGGTTTTAGGTTCCATCGAAAACAAATTTTGATGAATGGCTCTGTAGGAGCTGATGTTAATAATAATGTTTCAGGAAAATTTTGGAGCAGTTTTGCCAATTTAACAATCAATGGTAATCTGAATAATACTTCGTCATTATATGCAGATACTTCTATCGTTAATTTGAATGGAATCTTTAATAATAACGGAATAACTGATTTTAGTTATGCACCATTGTATAACAACCAAAAATCAATAATGAATTTCGCCGGTACCAATTGGAATAATAATAATTCATTTATTGCCGGAAATTCATTGGTGAGATTTAGTGGAGCTTTAGCTCAAAGTATTGGAGGAACTAATTCAACAACTTTTCATGAACTTCAAATCAATAAAACTTTAGTTTCACAAACGGTTACTTTGTTGCGGACTACAAGTGTGGATGATACCTTGACTTTAACTCAAGGACAACTTTTGTTGAATCTAAATACTTTAAACATCAATAACGGTCGCGCCAGTACGATAAGCTTAAATTTTCCTTCTGGGCCCATTAGCAGAACGGGAGGATTTATTATTTCTGAAAATGCTGTTTCGTATGTAAATTGGAATAATATCGGAACGAACCAAGGTTATCGCGTCATTCCCTTTGGAAATGCAGCTATTGCTTCTCCGAATTATATACCGTTTTCATTCCAACATAAAGCTGGTGATCTTGGAGATTTCGCAGTTTCTACATACAATGCGCTGGGTAATTTGCCATTTCCTCCGGGTGTAACACATATCAACAATGCTAACACTTCAGCGAATAATGCACCTTCAACTGTAGACCGTTATTGGATGGTGAGTAAAACGGGTGTTAATCCTCTTGTAGATTTAATGTTTAGATTTACTACGTTCGAAAAACCTTTAGGAATGGGTGCCTTTAATCAAGGTAAGGCACAACCATGGAGGAGTCAAGCCCAAGGAGGCGGAATAATCAATGCCTGGATTCGATTGGTTTTTCCTTTCACTACCACAACCTTTTCACAAACCTATGGTGCTGTGACGGCCACTGTCGATTCAGTAAAAGTAATTTCATTTGATTGGCCTATTTTGCCTGCTCAAGGAGCACCATTCTTCGCGAATGCAGGTCCTATAGGGAATTCTAATCCATGGGCCATCTCCCTCAATAATCAGCCATTGCCTGTTGAATTATTAACTTTTGATGCAGTTGCGAAGGGCGAAAAAGTGAAGTTGAATTGGTCTACATTAACTGAAGAAAATGCAGATTATTATTTTGTGGAGCGAACCAATGATTTTGTTGAGCACATACAAGTTGCCATAGTTCAAGCCGCCGGAAATAGCAATTCTTTATTGGATTATGAAGGATGGGATAACTCTCCTCACTTGGGTATAAATTATTATCGTCTTTCTCAAGTAGATTTTAATGGTGATGTAAATGTATTGACCAATTATGTTCCTGTTCGATTTGGTAAAGATTTTAAGTTTGAGATCTTGTACTTATTGATGGATCCATCTTCCTCTATTGTTTTCGATTATAATTCGAATGAGCCTTTGCAAGTCCTTGTCTATGATCTTACAGGAAGATTGGTTTTAAGTAAATCTTCAGTAGCTGCTTATGAAGGAATCAATGTTTTACCACTGGACTTACCTTCATTGGCTTCAGGGATTTATACTTTGAAACTTCAAAATACCAAAGAAGAGGTGAGTTACCGCTTTATAAAAGAGTAATATATGAAATTAAGAAAGCCCGGTTAATTTGTTTTAGCCGGGCTTTTTTTATTGAATACGCTTTAAGAATCTAGAATTCTGCTTACATTTGTGAAACAAACAATTACTCTCCCAAAAAACATGAAGAAGTTATTATTAATGCTAATACTTATTGGTATTGGTCATTCTGCCTTGTATGCAAATCAAAATTTCTGGAAACTTACGAATCCTGAAAAATCATCCTCATTAATTGAGGCATCCATTCAAACAAAAAGTTGTCTCTTGTATGAGTTGGATTTTAAAAACTTATCAAGTCTTTTAGCTTCGGCTCCTTTAGAATCTTCAGCAAATTCTTTAATTATAGAAGTTCCTTTTGCAGATGGGAGCATGCGAAAATTTGCAGTAAAAGAAACTCCCATAGTTCCGGATGCCCTTAAAAATAAGTATCCAGGAATTAATACTTGGGCAGGACAAGGAGTAGAAGATCCTTCTTCTTTAATTTATTTAGATGTTACACTTTGGGGATTTCATGCTATGATCTTCTCAAATGAAGGAACTGTTTATATTGATCCATTCAATCAATCAACAACAGAAATTTATAAAGTATATTTTAAAACGGAAGCATTAAGTTCTTCTCCAATTGCTGCATGTGGTTTTGATTCTGAAACTCAAGAAAACAAATTGAACGCTGCTGAGATCGATATGCATGTGCAACAAGGTGGTATTCCAAATCAAATTGCCCGAAGTTCGGGTTCATCTTTACGTACTTACCGTTGTGCTATTGCATGCACTGGTGAGTATTCAACTTTTCATGGAGGAAGTGTTCCTACAGTACTTTCTGCTATCGTCACAAGTTTGAATCGTGTAACTGGGGTGTATGAAAAAGAAGTTGCTATTCGTTTGGTATTGGTTCCTAAAAATGATACCATCATTTTCTTGAATGCGTCAACTGATCCTTATTCTAATAATAATGGAGGGGCAATGTTAGGTCAAAATCAAGCAACAATTGCAGGGTATATTGGAAATAGTAATTATGATATCGGCCACGTATATAGTACCGGAGGAGGTGGTATTGCCGGATTGGGTGTAATTTGTAAGCCACTCGATAAAGCACGCGGGGTAACCGGATCCCCATCGCCTGTAGGTGATCCTTTTAATATTGATTATGTAGCTCATGAGATGGGGCATCAGTTTGGAGGAAATCATACATTTAATAGCAATACCAGCGCTTGTTCGGGAAATGGAAATTCAGCAAATGCTTTTGAGCCTGGAAGTGGAACAACCATCATGGCGTATGCCGGAATTTGTGGCTCTCACAATACTCAGAATTTTAGTGATCCTTATTTTCATACTGCAAGTTTCGATGAGATTTTAAATTATTCAACGCTATCGAATGGAAGTACATGCCCTGTTGTTACAGCTACGGGAAACAATGCTCCTATCATTACATCTATTGGAACAGACCATGTTATTCCTTATCAAACCCCTTTTCTTTTGGAAGGTGCTGCCAACGATCCCGACGGAGATCCTATCACCTATGAATGGGAGCAATATGATTTAGGACCTGCCGGTTCTCCAACAAATCCTATCGGAAATGCACCATTGTTCCGTTCCATCGTTCCAACGGTATCGCCTATCCGTTATTTCCCGAAATTATCAGCAATAGTTTCCGGTGGTACTTCAATAGGAGAAAGATTGCCGACTTATGCCAGATCAATGCAATTCCGTCTTACTGTTCGTGATAATAAAGCCGGTGGAGGTGGTGTAACCTATGAAGAAGTGGTAGTAACACTAAATGTAATAAATACAGGAGCACCATTTATTGTAACTGCTCCAAATACGAATATTACATGGGTAGGTGGAACTCAAGAAAACATTACTTGGAATGTTGTAGGAACCGACACTGCACCAATTAGTACTCCCAATGTTGATGTTTTTCTTTCTACTGATGGTGGGTACACGTATCCGATTACATTGGCTACTGGAGTTCCAAACATAGGAACGGCTACTGTTACAGTTCCGGGAATCAACTCTACTACTGCAAGAGTGATGGTAAGAGGTGCCGGAAATGTATTCTTTGATATTTCGAATACTAACTTCTCCGTGTCTAACACACAATCGATTTCAGAGAGTATTTTACAAGATATTGTTCGATTCTACCCAAATCCTTCCCTTGGAAATTTGAATTTGAGTATGGCCGGTAACTACAGAGGAGCATTAAATTTTACATTGACAGATGTGTTAGGAAGAGTTGTTTTTACGAAGTCTTTGCAAAAGAGTGGAGATGGTTTAATGGAATCGATAAATATTGAAATGCTTCAGGCAGGTGTTTATACCGCACTTGTAGCAACAAATCAAGGCCAGAAAGCTGAAAAAATTATTATTACTAAATAAATTAAATACACCTTGAATACGGATATGATCTCGTTTAAAGAGATGATATCCGTATTTTTTTATCCTGCATAGTTTTTTTAAGACGGATTTTATAACAAAAAGTAAAGTTTTAAGTTTTAATAGCAGAGGAATCGTAAATTTGTATGCTTCATGAAGATATTTCGAAAAATATTTTACGGGTTGATCGTTGTCCTTTTAACAGGAATCGTAGTTGCCTTGATATATCTGGCTTCCCAAAAGCCACATTATAACGGTACTTTGAAAATGGCCGGCTTGCATAGTCAAGTGGAAGTCATTTATGATTATTATGGCGTTCCTCATATTTATGCTGAGAATGAAGAGGATGCTTATTTTGCTTTAGGATTTGTTCATGCGCAGGATCGACTTTTTCAAATGGAAATGACAAGAAGGGTGGCCTCCGGAACACTCTCTGAAATATTAGGGAAAGATTTTGTCAAGGTAGATGCATTTTTTAAAACGTTAGGTTTGGAAGAACATGCCAATGATGCCGCATCTAAATTCATGTCAGAGAATACGCTGCCTTATCAAAAAGCTGCCAATGCGTATTTGAAAGGCCTAAATAATTTTATAAAGGAAGGGGTTACACCAGTGGAATTTGTGATGTTAGGAATAGACAAAAAAGATTTTTCTATTAAGGACATGTATCTATCCACTGAATTCATGGCTTTTAATTTTGCAATGGCTTTTCGTACCGATCCTCTGATGTCGTACATCCATACTAAACTGGGCGCTTCTTATTTTAAGGATATTATCACTGCTCATTTAGACAGTGTTTTAACAATTCCAAATTATATTCCTTCTGCAGATTCCGAAGACTCTTCAGCCTCATCAGTTTCTTCAGCCGCAATGCCTCAGGTCAATAAATTGAGCGCATTTAATACAAGCAATACGGTGTTGGACCTTATTCCCATCTCTCCTTTTACAGGAAGTAATAGTTGGGTGGTAGCTCCGAAAAAATCACAATCGGGAAGAGTGTTGTTGGGAAATGATACGCATATTGGTTTTGGACAGCCTGCCGTATGGTATGAAGCACATCTTGAATATCCGGGATATAGTTTTTATGGAAATCATTTGGCAGGTTTTCCTTTTGCAGCCATTGGTCATACGCGTGAACGAGCCTGGGGACTTACAATGTTCGAGAACGATGATTTGGATTTTTATGCTGAACGCATCAAGCCCGGCGATACGAGTAAGTATTGGACAGATGGTCGATGGAACTCATTAAAAAGTGAAAAGAAAATCATTAAAGTGAAAGGAGAAGAAGACGTGATACTAACGGTAGTGAATAGCCGTCACGGTCCTTTAGTGCAAAATGTGATGCCGGAATGGAAGCAGGTCACCAATAATCCTGTGGCTATGTGGTGGACGCATTTAAAATTTTCTAATAATTTGATGCAAGTGACGTATCAAATGAATCATGCGCAAAGTTTCGAAGAGTTTAAAAACGGTGTGTCGAAGTTGATTTCTCCCGGATTGAATGTGATGTATGGCGACAAAGAAGGGAACATCGCCTGGTGGGCGGCAGGTCGCCTGATGTCAAGAGCAAAATCAGTAAATCCTGTACTGTTGATTGATGGTTCTAAGTACAATAATGATCCAACAGGTTATCTTGATTTTTCAAATAATCCACATTCTGAAAATCCGGAATCCGGAATTGTGTACAGTGCCAACAATCAGCCCGACTCCATGCCCGGCCAAGGATTTTATCCCGGCTATTATACGCCTTCCGATCGTGCCGAAAGAATTGTGGATTTGTTTGCCGAGAAAAATATTTTTTCTCTCGAGGATTTGCATCGTATAAGTTTAGATGTACGTTCTCATGTAACCACAAAAATTGCGACCATCATTTTGAATTCTGTTCGTCAGGAAGTAAAACAAAAGAGCGCGGCACATATCAATGCTTCGAAAATATTATTGATGTGGGATGGGGAACATCAATTAAGAAGCCAAGCACCAACGGTATATTATAAATTGCTGTATTATGTTTTGCAAATGGCGATGGAAGATGAGTTGGGACAGGAAAATTTTAAATTATTGCTTTCAACGCACGCATTGAAAAACAGTGTTCTTCCTTTTGTACTTAATGATTCATCTGTTTGGTGGAATGATGTGAACTCTCGCGATGTGAAAGAATCAAGAAATGTTATTTTTGAACGTGCATTTGATATGACTGTAACCGACCTTGTCAAGCAATTGGGAAAAAATACAGATACTTGGGAGTGGGGAAGAGTTCATATTTTGGAGCACAAGCATCCGATTGGTATGAAGAAGCCTTTTAATGTGATGTTCAATATCGGTCCATTTCCTGTCGCTGGCGGACAAGAAGTAATCAATCAAATGGGTTTTGATTTAACCGGAGGAGGAGTGTATCGTGTAAAGTATGGTCCTGCTATGCGAATCGTTTTAGATTTAGCAGATATCGAGAATTCAAAAAGTGTATTGCCTACCGGTCAAAGCGGAAATGTGATGAGTCGTTATTACAGCGATCAAAGCAATATGTACAATTCAGGAAAAATGCGCAAGCAAAAAATGAATCGCGCCGAAATCGAATCCAACCGCAGCGGTCGCTTGGTTTTAGAGCCTGCGAATTGATTGGATTTCTACTTTAATAGCTTTGAATCTTTGCTTCATTGCGATATTTTAATAATTTAGAAGGTCAAACAATTTTAATTGAAATGAATCTTTGCACCTTCGCGAGACAACAACAACTTAGATGGTTAATCTTGTTGCGGAATTTTTATTGCGGAATAAAATGGAAATTTTGCGCCTTTGCGTGAAAAATCGGAATTTCTTTTCAACTATTAATAATCTAAAGGAATTTTTTCAGAGAGTTAATTTAAAAAAGCTCAAGAAAGCACCTCTATTATTTTATTAGCCAATGTAAGCGCAATTTTTTTATTCGACTCAAAAGTCCATCCTGCAATATGAGGAGATAACACCACGCGATCCGATTGTGTTAATCTCCGAAAAGCTTCCGGTAAATTTTTATTTTCTATCTTTTCAAAGCTGAACGATTCAAATTCTAAAACATCCAATGCTGCTCCCACTATTTTTCCGCTATCAAGAGCATCTGCCAAGTCAATAGTATTTACATTTTTACCTCTTGCAGTATTGATGAACCAAAACACTTTTTTGAAACGTGTTATCCATGCTGCATTCACCATGAATTTGGTTTCGTCCGTTAATGGAACATGTAAGCTGACCACATCACATTCTGTAAAAAACACATCTTCATTGCACTGCTCCACAAAATCGAATTCGGAATTATTTACCTTGACATAAGGATCCAAGACAAGAATTCTTACATTAAAACCTCGAAGTTTTTTCGCAAATGATTTTCCCATGTGCCCGAAACCAACAATGCCGATTGTTTTTCCATCCAATTCAACACCGCGGTTTTCTTCTCTTCTCCAAACGCCCTGACGTACTTCCTTATCAGCACGCACTAAGTTGTTGAATAACATCAGCAACATGCCCACCGCTTGTTCACCAACAGCAGTACTATTTCCCTCGGGAGAATTTACACATTTAATTCCTGCTTTGTTCGCAGCAAGCACATCAATGTTTTCCATGCCGGCACCTGCACGTGCAATGCATTTGATATTATTTAATTTGGAAATAAAATCAGCATCAATTTCGAAACGACTGCGTAACGCGATTCCTTGAAAATCATCAATGCATTTTAATACTTCCTCTTTGGTAAGATGATATCCTTCTGTCACTTTTATTCCCGCCATCGTTAATGTCTCAATGAAGAGGGGATGTAAGGTGTCAATTAAGAGAACTGAATTCGACATTTTAATTCTTTTGCATTTTAAAAATTACAGCAGAGAGCCTTTTAATAGTACAGCCGCAATACTGAAATAAATGATGAGTCCTGTTACGTCTACCAATGTTGCAATGAACGGCGCAGAAGAAGTGGCAGGGTCAGCGCCGAGATGTTTTAGCAAAAGTGGCATCATAGATCCCATCACCGATCCCCACATCACAACAAACATAACGGAAGCGCCTATGGTAGCACCAATCGCAAACCAATGTTCGCCGTACATATCGGTAAAGAAATTCCAAGCACCTACACGAGCAAATCCTAAGAATCCTAAAATTAATCCCAATAGAATTCCGGTTACAATTTCACGTTTCATGATTCGCCACCAATCGCTTATTTTTATTTCGCCAAGCGCAAGCGCACGAATGATAAGTGTTGCTGCTTGTGAACCGCTGTTACCACCACTAGATACAATTAAAGGAATAAATAAAGCGAGTACTACTGCTTTAGCAATTTCATGTTCGAAAAATCCCATCGCCGATGCGGTGAATAATTCTCCGACAAAGAGAACAACCAACCAAGGTGCTCGTTTTCTCAACATTTCCCCAATGCCCACATCCATATAAGGATCTTCTAAGGCTTCTACCGCACCTAATTTTTGAATGTCTTCTGTATCTTCTTTCTTGGCAAGATCAAGTACGTCATCGACAGTGATGATTCCTAAAAGTAATCCTCCCGCATCGGTTACCGGCAAAGCCACACGTGTAGTATTGGAGAAAGCACGAATCGCAACTTCTTCGTCGGCAGTTACCAGCAAAGAAGTAAATTGTCCATCTAAAATATCATTCATTTGAACGTTATCTTCAGCTAATAAAATTTCGCCAAGTTTAATGTCGTCGGTAAGATAACCCGAATCATCAACAATGTAAATTACATCTAATGTCTCACTCTTCTCTCCAACTTTGCGAATGTAATTTAATGCTTCTCTAACTGTCCAATTTCTATTTACGGTAATGTAATCCGGCGTCATTAATCGACCTATGGAATCTTCCGGATACCCTAAGAGCGAAAGAGCTACTCTTCTTTCTTTCTGTGTTAATAGCGTCAGAAGTTTATTAAGTAGGTCGGTATTTAGCTGTTCTAATAAAGCAGTTCGATTATCTGCCGACATATCATTCAAAATTAACTGAAGTTGTCGGTGACGTAGTACACGAATTAATCCTACCTGATCATTTAAATCTAATAACTCGAAAGTTTGATAGGCCTGGTCACGATCAATACAAGAAAAAATAAGAAGCTGTTCACCTGGTTTTATATCCTGAACAAAAAGTGCTAGTTCCTGAGGTGACCAGTCTTCCAGTTGAGTTTCTAACTCATCTTTGTCCCCTGCCCTCAGCAACTTTTCAATTAATTCTTTTTCTGCTCCAAGTTCCATCCTTTCAACACTAATTATTGTTTGATGAGTATTTCATTTTAATAAAGCTTGAAAAATTGATGTGATTTATAAGGATAGATCATTATTAAAAACCAAAGGTCAATAATTGTATTGACCAAATTGTTTTATTAACGCTGACAAAAGTAAGTAAAGGACTAGAGGGAAACAACACGTAAAATGAAGCTTTGTAAAGTATAAAAAATTAAAAATGGGAATGCTTAGAAAGACCTTATAAAATACAGGATGAATTATGTCAATTAGCGAATTTCATTCTATGAAAAAGTTAGAAAAATTAAGTGCAATGAAATTGCTAAACTTATGAAGGCTTGTGTTCTTGAACCTTAACATGTTGTCCATAAGCAGGACATCTTTCTCTTGGTTTACAAGCAGCCGCAGCAAGGAAGATAACACTAAGGATCAGAAGCAATGTTTTTTGACGCATGTCTTTTCGTTTTCTATTTCGTTGCAAAATAAACTAATTTTTATAGGATAATAGGTAAATGTTTAAAAATCTTGTACTTATTAACATTTTCTTTTAACGGGATAAATGCAAAATTGTTATTTATTTCTATTTTTTTCAATATTTAGCCCGTTTTATATGTTTTTCGCATTCGGTTTCGTTAAAGGCTTTAATTTCGAAGATATGTTGCGTGGCCAAGTTATTTCAGAAAACAAGAAAATGAAGCGCTTTTTTCTAGCTGAATCATGGAAAAAGGCTTTGAATGAGGAGCTGAATGCAGCGTATTTTTTAGTACTGATGCGATTTTTGGAAGAAGAAAGAAATCAAAAGCAAGAAATTTTCCCAACACAAGAGCTGGTTTTTGCCGCTTTTAATCGAATTTCTTTTGATGATGTGAAGATTGTAATTATTGGCCAGGATCCTTATCACAATGAAGGTCAGGCAAATGGGCTTTGTTTTTCGGTGTCAGATGGGATTCGAAAACCTCCGTCTTTATTGAATATTTTTAAGGAGCTTCAACGAGATTTACAGATTCCCATCCCGGTTTCCGGTAATTTAGAAAGATGGGCCGATCAAGGTGTTTTGTTATTGAATGCGACTTTAACCGTGAGGGCGCATGCGGCTGGATCTCATCAGAAAAAAGGCTGGGAACAATTTACAGATGGAGTTATTCGAAAAATCAATGATGAGAAAGAGGGAGTGATATTTATGTTGTGGGGGAATTATGCAAAGGCAAAAGGAGATTTTATAGATCGCTCAAAACATTTTGTTTTAGAAGCAGCTCATCCCTCTCCGTTGGCCAGAACCGGATTTATGGGATGTGCTCATTTCTCAAAAGCCAATGATTTACTAAAATCAATTGGAAAAGAAACAATCAATTGGAATGTAGATATCCGAACGAAATAAGATGATGCATACGCTATCTGATTTTACACTCCTAAAAGTTTTTAATAAAAGAACAGTCTTTGCTGGGCTTCTTTTATTGATGCCTTTTTTTCTGAGCGCTCAAGCGATTAGTAATTTTAAATCTGTAGAAAATACTCATCAAATTGAATTGAATCGCTTTTATTCCACTTTTTCAAAATCAGTTAAGAAGTCGAACGATTCTTTAGTGATCGCTCGTGAATTGCGAAGTGTATTGTCGGAAATGTATAGCTCCGGATTTTTGGAAGCACGACTCGATAGCATCAGCAAGGTGGAAGAAAATACTGCTTGGTGGTACTTAGGCCCGCTGTATTTTATGGTGGATATAAAAACGAATCCCGATGATGAATTTATCCTTTCGAGTGCCGGTCATATTTATCCGGATAAAGTTTTTACACCTAAATCTTATGCGCGTTTTAATAGTAAAATTTTAAATTATTGTACGAATAACGGCTATCCCTTTGCGTTAGTGAGTCTGGATAGCCTTTCGGTTTCCAATGGCAAACTGAAAGCAGAACTTAATATTGATAAAGGACCTTTAATATTGCTTGATTCTGCCCTGATCAAAGGCACGGCAAAAGTTTCAACGGCGTATTTGTATAATTATTTGGGAATTAAACCGGGTGTTGTTTTTAATGAATTATCTCTTCGCAAAGTTTCTACACGTTTAAAAGAAATTCCTTTTGTAACAGAAGCAAGGCCCTTCGAAATTGAATTTACCGAAAATATGGCTCGACCGGTTTTGTATCTGCAAGCAAAAAAGGCAAGTCAATTCAATGGAGTAGTAGGAGTACAGCCTGATAATTCTAATTCCGGAAAAGTTTTTATTACCGGAGATGTACGACTTCGCTTATTGAATTCATTCGGTAGGGCGGAACTGTTTGATTTGAATTGGAGTAATCCTCTCCCGCGTTCACAGGATTTAAAGGTGAAATTTTCTTATCCCTTTTTGTTTTCATTGCCCGTTGGTGTTGAGGGAGACCTTACTTTATTTAAAAGAGATTCCATTTTCCTGGAATTGAATCGACAAATAGGATTTCGATATTTCCTTGCGGCAAATAATTCGCTTCGGTTTTTTCTGGGAAGAAAAACTAGTAGTCTGATTTCTACGAAAGGCTATGAGAACATCACCACCTTACCTCCTTATGCAGACGTAGGCGCAAATACTTTCGGATTGGGAGTGCAGTTTCAGCGATTGGACTATCGATTGAATCCACGAAAAGGTTTTGCTATTGATGTAAGTGGCGGCGCAGGAATTCGGCTCATTGAAAAAAATGCGCGCATAAATGAAATAGTGTACGATAGTTTAGACTTGCGAAACACGCAATATAAAGCAGAAGGATTATTCGATGTTTATCTTCCCATCTTTAATCGCAGCGTGATTAATATTGGCATCGCAGGAGCATGGTTACAGAGTAATAATATTTTTAGCAATGAATTGTATCGTTTCGGCGGATTAAAAAGTTTGCGCGGATTCGATGAGTCTTCCTTGCTCGCATCTGCATACGCCATTGGGAAAATTGAATATCGATTTATTCTCGAACAGAATTCTTATCTCTTGCTTTTTTATAATCAAGCATGGTATGAAAATGATAGTCGTGAGAGTTTATTGAGTGATACACCCTACGGTTTTGGCGCAGGAATTACATTTGATACTAAGCTCGGTATTTTTTCATTTACCTATGCTTTGGGAAGTCAGCAAAGCAATCCCATAGAATTTAGAGCTGCTAAAGTTCATTTCGGTTTGGTTAATTACTTCTGATGATTTCTAATTCCTGTTTTTTAATCAGAAGATTTTTTTAGATGCTAATAGGTTCAGAATCTTGATCTCATCATTGGTTTCCAGATCCTAAATAAAACATAATCAGACCTTTGTTCATTCCACACGCTTCAATTCCTTATCTTTGCCCCCCAATGTCGCATAAATCAGGATTCGTAAACATCATCGGTAAGCCCAATGTAGGCAAAAGCACTTTGCTTAATGCATTGATGGGCCAAGACTTATCTGTTGTAACACCCAAGGCGCAAACGACCCGTCATCGCATCAAGGCGATTTTGAATCACGAAGATTATCAGGTCGTATTTTCGGATACTCCGGGTATTATGAAACCTGCTTATAAATTGCATGAGCGTATGTTGCACTCGGTAGAGGAAACTTTAACGGATGCCGACGTGGTGCTTTATGTGACAGAATTAAAGGATCGCAATATCGACGATGATCTCTTGTTTAAGTTGCAAGGATTATTATCACCGCTATATGTTTTAATCAATAAAGTGGATACGGGTGAACAGGCTGCAGTTGTTGCGGCCGTAGAACATTGGAAAAATATTTTAAATCCTGCCATGGTTTTGCCGGTTTCGGCATTGCATAAATTTCAGTTAGATGTGTTACTAGATAAAATTGTAAATGTACTTCCTGAAGGTCCTGCCTATTTCGACAAAGACCAAGACATCAGTGATCGTAACGTTCGCTTTTTTGTTACAGAGATTATACGTGGTCAGATTTTACAACAGTATCAAAAGGAAATTCCTTATTCGGTAGAAGTAGTAGTGGATGAGTATAAGGAGAGTCCGGAAATTGATCGCATGCGTGTGCTCATCTATTGCGCGCGTGAATCGCAAAAAGCAATTCTACTCGGACATAAAGGTGCAGCCATGAAAAAGCTGGGTACCGATTCGAGAAAAAAGATTGAAGAGTTTATTCAAAAGAAAGTGTATATCGAAATCACTGTGAAGGTGGCCGATGATTGGCGTGATGATGACAAAATGTTGAAACGTTTCGGATACCAATAATAAAATAAAATTAAAATTGCCATGGCTAATATTGTTGCCATTGTGGGTCGCCCCAATGTAGGAAAGTCAACTCTCTTTAATCGTTTAACGGAATCACGTAAAGCGATTGTGGATGAGTCGAGTGGTGTTACGCGTGATCGTCATTATGGAAAGGCCGATTGGATAGGTCGTACATTTTCGGTGATTGACACCGGAGGATATATCATGGGCTCTGATGATATTTTTGAAAAAGAAATTCGGAAGCAAGTAGAATTGGCAATTGATGAAGCGAATATTATTTTGCTTGTTGTTGATGTTGCTGTAGGCTTAACCGATCTGGATAAAGAAGTAGCGAATTTATTACGTCGGTCAAAAAAGAAAGTTATTTTGGTGGCGAATAAAGTAGATTCAGCTGCACGTACTCACGATATTCATGAATTTCATGCGATGGGTTTAGGAGAGCCATTTGGAGTTTCCGCCATGAGTGGTGGAGGTACAGGCGAATTGTTGGACGAAATGGTTTCTCATTTTTATCCGGAAGATGTGATCGAACCGGAATTGCCGCGTATCGCCATCATTGGTCAGCCGAATGTTGGAAAATCATCTTTGCTCAATTCATTGATAGGAGAGGAGCGAGCCATCGTTACCGATTTAGCAGGAACAACAAGAGATACTATTTACAAAAGATTCAATAGTTTTGGTTTTGATTTTTTATTGATTGATACGGCAGGATTGCGCAGAAAGAAAAACGTTCGTGAAGACATTGAGTTTTATTCGGTGATGCGCAGCGTTAGAGCCATTGAAGAAGCCGATGTTTGCTTGTTTATGATTGATGCTACTCAGGGAATTACTGCGCAGGACTTAAATATTTTCCATCTCTGCGAAAGAAATCGCAAGGGTGTTGTTATTCTGGTGAACAAATGGGATCTCGTTGAAAAAGATACCTTGACCACCAAAAAAGTAGAAGAAGCCATTCGCTCTCGCATTGCACCATTTACGGATGTGCCAATTGTCTTTACATCTGCTACTACAAAGCAGCGTTTGCATAAAGCCTTGGAAGTAGCCTTGGAAGTGTATAAAAATAAGACGGCGAAAATCACCACTTCGAAACTGAATAAAATTATGTTGCCGGTAGTAGATCGTTATCCGCCACCTGCTGCAAAAGGAAAAAGCATCAGCATAAAATACATCACACAACTTCCGGGAATGGCACCTACATTCGCCTTCTTCTGCAATTTGCCTCAGTACATCGACACTTCCTACAAGCGATACGTAGAAAATCAAATGCGCGAAAACTTCAACCTAAGCGGCGTTCCGATTGTTATTTATTTCCGAAACAAAGAGAAAAATAAAGAGTCTTAGTTTTATTTGTTCCTCAACATGTTAAAGTGTTTCATCGTTGAAGGTGTTGCTTTTTTTATGCAAATCCCGAATGCTATCTGTCGGGAGTAAAGGTGCTAAGTTTTTAGAATTGATTTAAAAAGTAAATTCAAAAAACTTATATTGTTTCCGTTGTCTAATTCTATGTATTGAGGAGTTTATTTTGTCAATGGCTAAGTGACTTTGCGAACTTTGCAACTTAGCGGCCGATAGCTATCGGCCTTTGCGTGAAAATGAGCGATTCTATTTTTTTCGCCATTTTAAATGGAGCTAGTATTTCATAAAATTGAAATATTCTGATTCATTAAAAAGGGAAGCTTCTTTTAATATGTTCTATTGAATCGACTTTCTATTAAAAAGAAAATAACCAATATGGAAAATTACTGAAAGTGACTTGTCTCTGGAGTCGATGTAATTTAATGCAAGACTAATGGGGCCGATGGGGCTTTGATATACGGCGTTGAAAGTACCACTGTAATACCGCTTGTTAAATGGATCTCCAAAACGCGCTTTGTAATTTACTTTTCGCAATACCTCCTGAAAAGGTTGAAAGATGTATCCTTCTACTCTTATATTAAAATCTTTGCTAACTCGGAAAATGTTTCTTAATCCAATCCCCATATAGTTATTCGCTCTATAAGATTCCAGAAACAATGTTTGCATTTCGGGTATCGGTTGAAAGGCGGGCATCTGTGATTTTGATCCTAGATAAGTTCCTAAAAAAGGCATGCTGCTAAAATTCATCTCTACATAAATTCCGGCAGTGTACCAATCTACCGTTTTAAAATAATTCTCGTATTTCATCAACAATTGAAACCATTGATGGTTGGCTTTGGTAGTATCAGATAAAAACTTGGTGTTGCCGGGAAGTGTATTTTCTTCTGCCGAAGTATATCGTGTTCTGAACTCAAAATATGTCCCCTCTGTGGCGTAAAACTTTTTGTTAAGTGAGTTTCTTTCGAAATTGATGTATGCACTGATGCCCTCTAATGAAGTTTGATCGGTAGTATCGTTTTCGCTGAATTTTCGAGTAAGATAATAACGGTCGGTGTTTCGAAATGAACCAACACCACTTATCACTTTACCTTTGTTGTTGACCGGAATTCCAAATGCTAAATTGTAATTTCGTTCATATTGCACAAGGAAGGATGGTTTTACATCCGCAAAAAATGCTGTGCTACTTTTGTAATAATCAAACTGACTCACTGTTACAGACGGCTCAAGAAAGAAAGGGAAATTCCCCGGCACAAAAAACTTTATATTAAATTGCGCAGAATTATACAGTTTTCCAAAATAAAAATTTCCAAACATGCGTACACTTTGTAATCCCCAGAAATTACGTTGTACACTCACGAATCCGGTATTAATAGGCTTTGACGAAACCAATCCTCCGAAGTCTAGTTTAATTCCTTTATTTTTTCTCACATCCAAATGAAGGTCATAATTCCCGCTTTGTTGATTGTAAATTAATCTCGGAAATAAATACCCTATGTTTTCATCTGCCACCAATTGAAACCAATTTTTTCTGAGCTGGTAAACACTCAAGCATTCATTCCTTGGATTTAAAACCATGCGGATATAAGTTGCTTGATCCTCGTTGACACCTTCGACATAAATTCTATCGACGGAAATTTTAAAAGAACTATTTTGGAATCGAGAACGCTTTTCTGCCAAACTATCGTTGTTGGCAATTCTTGGTATCACATTTTTAATTTGTGGAATCATGCGCTTGGCTGCCGCATACCCACTATCAATTGCTAGACGAACGGAATTGAATTCGAAGGTGCCTACATCAATTAATTTAGGTTCAATCAAGATATCTTGAAGTCGAGGTACGGTGTAGGCAGTGTGCTGCGCAATCATTGTTTTTAACTGACTTAAAAAATTTCCTTCCGATGGAGACTCCGGAATGCCGGCCACACTCACCCCCAAAATTATATCCGGATTGAAATCTTCCAACATTATATTGGTTGGGAAATTATTGTAGATGCCACCATCGTATAAAATATGTTTTCCTTGTAAGATGGGAGAAAAGTAAAAAGGAAAAGCCATGCTGGCTCTTACTGCAAGCGCAAGATCACCACTCTTAAAGGTCACAGCTTTTTTATCTGTAATGTCAGCGGCCACACATCGAAATGGAATCATCAAACTGTCAAAATTGTAATTAGCCATTGCAATAGGACCTGCCATGGTTTCCATTAAACTAAAATCGATTTCGCTAGGATTCACAATATTGCTGGGCAACTGTGTTCGAACAATGGAATCGATCATCAGTTTAATGGAGGCCCAAGAAGCATCATTAGGATTTTTTAGAAAGTAGTAAGCATTTTCTTCATCATAAACTCCTCCTGCCCATTTAATGAAATCACGACTCGTCATTATTTTTTCAATCGTTTCCGGAGTCATGCCAATAGAATACATGGACCCGACTAATGCACCGGCCGAAGTTCCCGTGATGTAATCAATAGGAATTTGTGCTTCTTCTAATGCTTTAATGACGCCAAGATGTGCCAAGCCTCTTACACCACCGCCACTCAGTACCAAACCCACTTTTTGAGCCTGTACAGAATTAAAAACGATGCTGAATAAGATCGTAAAAATGAAGACTTGCGCTTTGAGGTACTTGTGAAACACGCTGCAAAAATACATGAAAGCATTGTTTGTTTAATGTTTCAAGAGGAAAAGAGTGATTTAAAATAGGAGGGAGCTTGTTTTAAACGGGATCCGTACCAACTAAAATAGGTTCCGTCTACGAATTTGATCTTTTCGGGTTCAATAAATTGAGAAAGAAAGTCCTTTTCTAGCTGTTTAAAAGGAAATGGCTCTGAAGACAAAAAAATATAGTCGGGGTTTAATAACTTTAATTTAGCCGGATCAATTTCTGGATAACGTGAGTCTACAGCAAGGTTTATAAATCCACAGGCTTCCAGCATATTGTCAATGAATGTATCTTTCCCGGCCACCAACCAAGGCGATTTCCAGATGTAGTAAATCGCAGTTTTTCCTTTAATTTCTATTGAAGAATTTAATTCTTCAAATCGTAATTGAATTTCCCGAATCAATTTTTGCGCTGTTTCCTCCCGATCACATAAAGTTCCGATCCTATGAATCATTTTAAGAGAATCATTCAACGTGAAAATATCCGATGTCCAAACAGCAAATTCATTTTGCAATTCCTTAATACCAAACTCTTCGTTTTCTTCCTTGTTGGCAATGATCAAATCAGGTTTTAAATCACGAATTACATCGGTTTTAAAATTCTTGGTGCCACCAACTATTGTTTTATTTCTCAGCCACTTTTCCGGATGGATGCAAAATTTTGTGATGCCTACTACTTCTTCATCGAGTCCTAAATCAAAAAGCAATTCGGTTTGTGAGGGAACTAATGAAACAATACGCTTGGCCGGACCTTGTAATTTTACAAGGTGTCCGATCATGTCCGTGTTTTGTAAAGCGATTGGATTTTCCATGTGCCAATGTTTTACGTGAACAAAAAATTATTTCACCATGATCTCGGCAATGTCCGAGCGGGTGATGATGTAACTTTTATCGGCTTTGAAATCTTTGGCGAGTATGGCTTCGTATTCATCGCTCACCATTTTTGCAATGGTGTCGATGGGCGTGGTGATGTCTACAAACGGTAAAGCAGCACCCATAATTTCTTCTACGCGAATATCTTTTTTCTCAGGAGATTTCAACAAGAAGTTCATGATTTTATTTTCGAAAATCGAACCGATGATGCGACCATCAGAAGTAACAGGAAGTTGAGAATAATTATTCGCCAACATCAGTTTCATGGCATTGGCAACAGTTTCGTTTTTGTCGATGCTAGTGATGTCGATGTGTTTGCGGTGAGATACAATGTCTAATGCGGTCATTCCTGTTTTGTCTAAATAACCCATCTTACGCATCCAATCATCGTTAAACATTTTACCGATGTAACGTGATCCGTGATCATGAAAAATGATAACTACAACATCATCTTTTTTCAACTGATCTTTCATCTGTAAAAGTCCTGCCACTGCAGAACCTGCAGAGTTACCCACCCAAATTCCTTCTTGTCTACAAATTTCACGGGTATAAATAGCAGCATCTTTATCGGTTACTTTTTCAAAATGATCAATGATTTTGAAATCATAATTTTCAGGAATAAAATCTTCACCGATACCTTCGGTTACATACGGATAAATTTCGTTGTTGTCAATATATCCTTCCTCATGATATTTCTTCAGCGCCGAACCATAGGTGTCAATTCCCCAAATTTTAATATTTGGATTTTTTTCTTTCAAGTACTTACCTGTACCCGTAATAGTGCCACCGGTACCGGCGCCCACTACTAAATGTGTGATTTTACCGTCTGTTTGTTCCCAAATTTCCGGACCTGTTTGCTCGTAATGTGCTTGGCGATTCGATAAATTATCGTATTGGTTGGTATGAAAAGAATTGGGGATTTCTTTTTTTAATCGCGCCGCTACCGAATAATAAGAACGCGGATCTTCCGGCTCCACATTCGTAGGACAAACAATTACCTCTGCACCAAAAGCTCTCAATGCATCTACTTTTTCTTTCGATTGCTTATCGGTAGTGGTGAATACACATTTGTATCCTTTGATAATACCGGCGATGGCCAAACCCATTCCCGTATTACCACTAGTTCCTTCAATGATTGTTCCGCCTGGTTTCAGAAATCCTGCTGCTTCCGCATCTTCAATCATCTTTACCGCCATACGATCCTTGATCGAATTGCCGGGATTAAAAGTCTCTACTTTCGCTAAAACCGTGGCAATCACCCCCGCGGTTACTTTATTTAAACGGACCATTGGAGTATTGCCAATGGTATCAAGAATGGTATTGCAGATTTTCATTTTAATAAGGGTGAAATTAATTTTCGATTGCGAAGTTAGTCAACATAGGTGAATCCTCTTGATAAAATTATAATATATTCATTTTCAGAACATCAATAAAATGAAATCCTTAATACAATTGGATCAATCTCAAGTTTCCAAAAGATCTTTGCGATCTTTGCTTCTTCGCGGCCGATAGCTATCGACCTTTGCGAGAAATATTGAATATTAATTTGCACTGTTCAATTTCATAGCTAATTTTTTAGTGTTCCAATATGCAAAATTCTGCTTTTAAACTATAATTTCAAAAGGGTGATTCAGAAAGTAAATACATTACTTGTTTTTTGTTTTGAAGTATTCGATATGAGCAATCGCCGATGCAACTCTCTCTTTCCCTACGCCTCGAACAATTTTAAAAGGATCATTTTTACGAATCAACGTTCTATAATAAATGGAAAATAGTTCTTTTCTTTTATTAGGATGTTCACGAAGCGGATCTTCTTGCCAAGGCAAATCAATATCACAAAGCAGAATTAAATCATAATGAGTTTCCGCATCTTTATTTAAAATCCAGGAATCACATTTTCCAAAAACGAATTCACTCCAGATTTTTATAACTGTTAAGTTCGTATCGCAAATACAAATATCTCCTTGTTCATTACATTGCTTTTGTTCTTCATCAAATTGAAGTTTTGCAATTTCTAAAAGATCTTCGTAATTATATTTTCTATCTAAATAGTTAAGATAGGAGCGAGCCATCTCGGGCACAAATTCGCATTGATAATGCAATGCAAGCTGTTCACAAAGGATAGATTTCCCGGTGCTTTCAGGTCCAATAACGGCTACGGAAAATTTATCTTTCATCTGCAACATTTTCTTTTTGAAGATTTAAATCTTTATTCCAAGCCCACCATCCCCAGAGGGCAAGCACCCCATAAATTGAAAAGAGAAAAGCATAAACGAAGAGATCTTTTTGAATGTAAACTACGATATAAATAATATTTACTAAAATCCATAAAGGCCATGTTTCAATTTTTTTTCTCGCAATTAAATATTGAGCAACGAAAGCGCAAGAGCTAGCAAAACTATCGATCCATGCAAAGCTCGCATCGGTATATGTTTTTAATAGAAAGCCTAAAAGCAAAGTGGAAATCAGAATGGCTGTTAAACAAAACGCAATTCCAATTAGATTTAATCTGCTGATGAAAATTTTATTTTCATTGCTCAAATTATTTCGTTTCCAATTCAGCCAACCATAAGCCAACAAAACAAAATAAACAATTTGCTGCATGCTGTCGCCATAAAGTTTTTGTTCGAAAAAAATAAAAAATGAAACACAAACATTGATGATGCCAATGGGAAAACAAAAAATGTTTTTCTTTAGTGTAAGCCAAACACCCAATACGCCGGCAATGAATCCAATTATTTCTAAGGCTAGCATTCAGTTGGTGAAATCTATTCTTTTTATCTTAAAGTGAGCTTTACAAAAGTAGCTCGTTTTATAAGAGGAGGCCTCAATACCGATTTTTTAGTGATCTTGTGCATTTATCTTTTACTAAGATGCGCTTATATAATGGTAGAATTAGTTGTTGATATACAGCGTATTACGAAATAGGACTATTCTAAGATTTGTATTTTGGCGATTAATGGTTGTTTGGTATGTATAGTAAAGTTAAATTTGTTTATCCAAACATCAACGAAATGGCTCTCGACGAATCTTTTAGTAGGATTATCGAATCATTGCAAGTAAAGTATTACAAGGCGGCATTGCGTGGAGTTGTAAGCCCCTCAGAGCTGAATGGTTCTATTGAACCTCGTAATATTTTAGTACAAGTGAAATCCGGGAACTTTTATGGGGAACGTGATTTTTCTCCCATCAATAAAGGTGATTTTTATTTTATGCCTGTAGGTTCGCCTATCTTTTTTCGTCATGGGAAAAGTGCGAAGTATCCTATTTTCGGAAAAGAAGGTTTTATATCTCCCGAACATCGTGAACAATTTAATGCCAATCGTAAATTAAGTGATGGGCAAGATGATTCGAAAGATGTTTTTTCAATCATCGGTTTTGATGTGCATATATATGGAGCCATTCCTTTTTTCTCCATCTTAGAGCTTCCTTGTTTCGTAATTCCTTATACTGATGAATTGAATTTTTTGATGGAATCTTTAATTGATGAAGAAGAAAAGAAAAGATTAGGGAAGGAACGTTTGCAAAGAAATTTTACAGAAGAAATTGTCGTACATATTTGCCGTTACATTGAAGCGAATCCCGATTATAAAAGGAATTTTGAGAAAATAAGTTTCTTGCTCGATAAACGTTTGGTGAATATCATTCAGTACATTCAATCGAATTTAGGTGGCGATTTATCGAATCAAACCATTGCTGCTCTTGCTTATGTTTCTAAAGATTATGTCGGACAGTTTTTTAAAACCATGACGAATACTAATTTGCAAGATTATATCGAGAACCAACGTTTGGAAAGAGCGCAATATCTCCTTCGAACCACTAAGGATAATGTGCAGGAAATCGCTCATAGTATAGGCTTTAAAGATCCGGCTTATTTTAGTCGCCGTTTTAAAATGAAGTTTAATAGAAACGCAAATCAGATTCGAAAAGACGATAGTTTAGCTATTTAATTTTTAATTAGGTTTTGACGCATTCTCTCATTCTCCCATTCTCCCATTCTCCCATTCTCCCCTTCCTGAGAGTGTAGGATACGACGATTCGGATTCCTTCACCCACTCCTCACTCCTCACTCTTCACTCTTCACTCTTCACTCTTCACTCCTGACTCCTGACTCCTGACTCCTCACTCCTCACTCCTCACTGCTCACTGCTCACTGCTCACTGCTCACTCTTATTCTTATTCTCATTCTCCCATCTAGTATCCGTTTGTAAACATTTGTAGTCGATTACCAACGGCAATTTTCTTTGAGTTGAACATCTTTTTTTATAATTTTAGTATAGGGGTGGGAGCGTAGCGACCCCCAATAATTATAGTATGTGTTTGATGCTTTTTTTGAATTCTATCTCCCATTCTCCCATTCTCCCATTCTCCCCTTCCTGAGGGTGTAGGATACGACGATTCGGATTTCTTCACCCACTCCTGACTCCTCACTCCTCACTCCTCACTCCTCACTCTTCACTCTTCACTCCTCACTCCTCACTCCTCACTCCTCACTCCTCACTCTTCACTCCTCACTCCTCACTCCTCACTCCTCACTCTTCACTCTTCACTCTTCACACCTCACTCCTCACTCCTCACTCCTCACTCCTCACTCCTCACTCCACACTCCTCACTCCATTTAATTTTTAAATCGGTTTTTGTCGCTTTATTTCTACCATTGGTCGAAATGGATGCTTGCGGATGAGTATTTTAATTAATATCGCAATAAGAAAATATACCATGAAAAAAATCCTGAGTTTAGGAATCTTGCTATTAGCAGTTGTTTCTTCTCCTGCACAGAATGCAGATGCCCAAGTTATGCAGCCTACGGAAAATTTAATTGTAGATGGTTTGTCTCCTATTCCAATGTCATTGGTGAAAGAATTGAATGGCTACACGAATGTGCGCGCTGCTTCTTTTTCTGAATGGCATCCGAAGAGAAAGGAAATGATCATGAGCACCCGTTTTGGCAATACTAGCCAATTGCATTATTTGAAAATACCCAATGGTGCACGTACTCAAATTACTTTTTTTGATGAGCCGGTTGGAGGTGCCAACTTTGAACCGATTAACGGAAATTATTTTATTTTTTCAAGAGATGCCGGAGGAAATGAATTCGGACAACTGTATCGTTATGATATGGCAGATGGAAAAATTACTTTGTTGAGCGACGGTGGTCGTTCGCAGAATTCAGGAATCAATTGGAATACCAAGGGCGATAAATTACTCTACGGATCTACTCGACGTAACGGCGCCGATCGCGATATTTATTTGATGGATCCATTGCAGCCACAAAAAGATAAATTGGTTCTTGAATTGAAAGGTGGTGGATGGGGCGTGAACGATTGGTCGCCCGACGATAAAAATTTTATTTTGGATGAATACATCTCCGTGAATGAAAGTCGCTTGTGGTTGGTAGATGTGACTACAGGATCTAAAACATTATTATCTCCGGAGTCAAAAGAGCAATTGGTATTTGGCGGCGCGGTGTACAGCAATGACGGCAAGTCCATCTACATAAGAACCGACATGGATAATGAATTCAATTATCTCGCAAAAATGGATCTGACAACGAAGAAAATTGCGCCGATTACAAAATCAATTCCTTGGAATGTTGGCTCTTATGATCTTTCACCCGACGGTACCAAAATGGTTTTTACAAGCAACGAAGCCGGTGTTTCGAAAGCGTACATGCTCAATACAATCACTAATCAATTCGAAGCCATCAATGAAATTCCGCAAGGATCGATTGGTGGTTTAGAGTGGCATAATAACGGTGAAGACATCGCTTTTAATTTTTCGATGGCCTCATCAGGAGGAGATATTTATGTGTACAATATAAAGACGAAGAAAGTTATTCGTTGGACAGAAAGTGAATTGGGAGGATTAGTAGCCTCGCAATTAAACGAAGCAAAATTAATCAAGTGGAAAAGTTTTGACGGACAAGAAATTTCCGGATTCCATTACAAACCAGCTGCTAAATTCACCGGAAAACGTCCTGTCATTATTATCATGCACGGCGGACCCGAAGGTCAGTCTACTCCGGGTTTCCAAGGCAAGAACAATTATTACTTAAACGAATTAGGCATCGCATTAATTTATCCTAACGTACGCGGCAGTACGGGTTATGGAAAATCATTTGTGAAATTGGACAATGGTTATTTGCGCGAAAATTCGGTGAAAGACATTGGTGCTTTGTTAGACTGGATCGCCACTCAGCCCGATCTAGACGCATCACGTGTAATGACCATGGGCGGAAGTTATGGCGGATACATGGCCTTGGCTTGTGCCGTGCATTACAGCGATCGTTTAAAATGCTCGAATGACATTGTAGGTATTTCAAGTTTTATCACCTTTTTGAAAAACACCGAAAGTTATCGCCGCGATTTAAGAAGAGTGGAGTACGGCGACGAACAAGATCCAAAAATGTACGCCTTCCTCGAAGAAATTTCACCCTTAAACAACGTCGGTAAAATAAAAATTCCCATGTTCATTGTTCAAGGCGGCAATGATCCCCGCGTACCACGCACCGAAGCTTCACAAATGGCCGCAGCATTAAAAGCCAACAACATTCCCGTTTGGTACCTCGAAGCAAAAGACGAAGGCCACGGCTTCCGCAAAAAAACCAACGCCGACTTTCAATTCTATTCAACAATATTGTTTGTAAAGAAATATTTGTTGGACGAGAAGAATTAGATTCTCGATGCGAGATTCTCGATACGGGAAGTCTTAACCTCGCCTAAATTCATTAAAGAAAAGCATAGCGCTAGCCAATTCTGAATTCCTTGGGATGTATCCCAATAGCAATCGGGAGAGGACCAAGTCGAAGTCCTTCATCCTGAATTACGCCACATCTCGCAAAATCCTAATCTGTAATCCTAAATTAGGTGACCAGTTTAACAAGTTCAGTCGAAGGTTCTATCTGTAGATCCGTAGCTCCTTATTCATCCGCTTGCACTGCGCTTGTCGAAGTATAGATACACTAGGGTTCTATTATTTCAAATCACAACTTTCATTATCCAATTGTATTGCCCCTATATCAAGCAATGCATACTACTTCAAACGCCATCAACTATTATTGAAATGAAGGTGTGATTTTCATTTTTAACCTTGATTTCAGAAGGTGTCATTGGTCGATCAATTGTTTTTATTCTATTCTTGATGGGTAAAGCAGTCAATTGACTAGGTTAACATCAATTTTTGATTCGCGAAAATAAAATTTGAGAAGTGCTCATTCATAGCTTTTCTTTTATACATTTGATTAGACCTATCACCACCCTAATTTATGCTTCGAGCTCTTTTTAGTTTTGTAACATTCTTTCTCCTTTTATCCGGCCAATTGGTGGCAATGGATGAAAATTATAATAGTTATATCCCTGCTCCCACACCACTAGCCTGTGATACGAGTCCGGTAATAATTTATACTCCAGATTCGGTGCTTTGTATTGGGGAGAACACCACCATATACGCACCTTCCGGATTTATTTCTTACTTATGGAGTAATGGCGCAACGACTTCTTCCATTCAAGTAAATACTTCAAATGCATACTCCGTAATTGTTATGGATGTGGGCGCATGTCAACGCACTTCAAATGTCATCAACGTACAGGTTTTTGCATTGCCACCCAAACCACAAATTGGATATGATGGACCTCAAGGAATTTGTTTTGGTTCCTCTGCTCGATTAGTGACCAGTGCTCAAGGGCAAATAAAGTGGATGAATAATGTTATTACTTCTTTTAATGACATTAATTTTCCAACGAATGCTTGGTTACAGGTTACTGATTTGAATGGTTGTGTCAGAAAATCTGATACTATTCATGTAGATACCTTGCTCAGAGTGAACGCTAGCCTTTCATTTTGGCCGCCCTGGAATTTTTGCGAAAATACAAGCTTGGAGGTCACCGTTTACTCAAATTATTATCCTGTTTCTTATCAATGGGATAATGGAGATACTAGTTTTAAGAGTTGGATATTGCCTGAATCAAACATGATTGGTGTAACTGTGTTTGGAGATAATGGCTGCTCTAAATATTTGTTGCCTAACATCAACCCAATGGCTATAAATTATAAAATCCAAAATGGCTATTTTGATAATCCTCATGTCATTTATGTTTGCCCAGATAGTGGAAGTAATTTTACATTTTCTCCTGATGCTGGCCATACTTATATGTGGAATGATGGAGATATAAGTACAAGTAAACAGCTCTATGGATCTCCTTCTGGATTACATTACTCTCTTGAAGTAACATGGAATAATGTGTGTCCCCGATGGGAACATTTACTTGTTAAAACGCATCCTGTCACCGCCTATTTAACCTCTAACGTAGACTCCTTTTGTCCAGGAGGACAATCTGTAGCTTTATTTACGAATTTATCTAACCAACTTTGGAGTACGGGTGCAACTTCCAGTCAAATTAATGTTTCACCGCAAGTATCCACCAATTATAGTGTAACAGGAATAGGTAATTCAGGTTGTTGGTTTACATTTGATAAAACTATTCATTTAAAACCTGTTCCTACTTTCTCGATTTCCGGATTAAATACAACGATGTGTTTTGGTGATTCAATTTTATTAACAGCAAGCGGTGCTGCTAGTTTTTCTTGGGGATCATTATGGAATAATCCGTTACTTGGACCAGTTTATCATATGCCGCATACGGGTTCAAATATTTATTTTCATGCCACAGGAGCCAATGGATGTAGAATAGATTCTACCTTAGTGCCCGTGCCTCAAATTGATGCATCGGCTGTTTACAATTTTATTATTAGCAATTATTTTGTCTGCTCTGAGGATACTACGTATATTGATATAAACAAAGGTGCTGGAATCTATGATTGGAGTACAGGTAGTGTAGATACTTCCATTGTAGTTTCTCCGGATACTACAACTATTTACTCCTGTACTTATACAAGTCCGAGTGGCTGTTCTTACTCTCGAAGTTTTTATCTTCCTGTTTATTTGGATTCAATTCCGAATGATACAATTTATAAAAGTTACCTACCCGGAGACTCAGTTTATTTAAGTGGCTGGAACAATAGTTTTGATACGCATATGTGGAGTACAGGCGATACAACAGCTTATGTTTATGTACATCCGGTAGGAATGATAGAAACATATTTTGTTTATTCATGGACCAATAATGGTTGTGTTTTTAAGAGTGTTTATGTGCTTATTAAAGATACGCTACCGCCACCTTATCTTATTAGACCTGATTCAATTTGTTCTGGCGATTCTGTATTATTAACCATCTCTCGACCCGGTTATTATTGGTGGGGAGGAGGTAATAAACAATCTGCGAAGTTTAAAATAACTAATATTTCTACAATAATTACTTTTAGTTTCAAAAGATATTTTAATGATCTTTTTTATTCATTTAGTGATACTATATATCTTGCATCTTCATATCCGTATGGGGTGCTTTCAGGTCCAGATTCAATTTGTGAAGGTGAAACTGCAAAAATCAGATTTCTATATGGGAATCCTTTATTCTCATATCAATGGGATACAGGTGATACCACTGTTAATATTCTGACTACTCCTTCGGGATCTTCATCTTATTCTTTGTTAGTTGACAATCGGGGTTGCTCGAGTTCGTTTAATTATACATTAAAAGTGAATCAGCGCCCGGCACCACCTACTTTTACTGGAGATACTATAATCTGTGCTGGCAACAGTGCCACTTTAAATGCGTATTCTCCATACCCGCTTTTTTGGAATAGTGGTAGTAATTTGCCTTCCATTCATGTCAGCCCGGATGTTGATGAAACTTACGCGGCTTTTTGTGTTGATGAAAAAAACTGTCATTCGGATACAAATAAAGTACGTGTGTTTGTTGGAAGTAGCGTGATAAGTTATATTAGTGGAGATGAATTTATTTGTAAAGGTCAAAGCACGACCTTAGCAGTAAATGGTATAGATGATTATACATGGTACAATGGCGATACTACTCCGGTGATCTCGGTCTCTCCACTTGTTCCTTCAGTTTATTCGGTTGCTGGAATTGATGCAGCGGGTTGTGCTGTAACCAGACATTTCAATGTGGCGGTAGACGATGTGCCTGTAAAAGGGGGTTTTTTAATTTGTCATCCAAGTAATTATTGCGATAGTGGTCGAGTAATTATTGCAATGAATTATTATGGTTATGATTCACTAGTTTGGTCGACTGGTTCAACGGCACTTGGTATACAAGTAAATCCAATAAAGCCACAGTGGTATTATTTATATTGTTATTCAAAATGTTTTTCTACACCGAGTATCGACTCTCTATTTATAACACCGCGTGGTTATTTCAATGCAAGAATTGAAGGTGATACAGTGGTATGTCCGGGTGCTATAACCGGAATGGGCGCGCAGCTTTCTATACCCGGAAATTTTCTATGGAGTAATGGATCCAATTCGCAAAGCACTTATGCAATACCAATAGCTACTTCTACGTATTCATTAACCATCACGGGAAATAACGGATGTACCGAAACCTTGTATCATACAATACAAGTGACGAACAACTATTCAGATAGTATTTCAGGACAAAAAAATTTATGCTTGGGTGACACTTCAACTTTATTGAGTTGTACTCCTGTTTTAGGTGCGACTTACTTATGGAGCAATGGAAGTCTTACCAATACCTCGAATTTTATTTTTTCGAATAGCATAAATCCAATCTCGGTTTTAATTACACTACACGGGGGATGTTCAATATTGGTGAAAGATACTATTCGTATTCATAATAATTTGTCGATTCCGTCCATCTCAGGCGCTGGACAACTTTGTGAAGGCGATTCTGCATTGTTGAATTTAGCAGGTGGAATTCAATATGAATGGACTTCTGGTCTTGCTGGTACAAGTTCCGCAGCTTGGGTTTCTCCTATCGCAAATACAATTTATTCTGCCGATGTGATTTATTACATTAATGGAAATGTGGTTTGTAGTACTGAAGTTTCAGATACAATTTTCGTAAAGAACAAACCGAGTATTCATGTTGCTGGTGCCGAACAATTCTTCTGTTTGGGCGCTACAGTTAATTTAATAGCAAGTGGTGCCAATTCATATTCCTGGAATAATTCAATACTTAATGATTCCATTTCGTTTGTCGCATCAAATGATTCATCCATTCTCGTAATTGGTTTTGGTGATTGTGGATTTGTTGATTCGTTATTAATTGATGTGAATGTTTATCAATCTACGAATGATACTGTGTTTGCCGACACTTCCATTTGTTATGGTGCTAATGCAAATATTCTATCACCTATAAATGGTCAAAGTTTCTTATGGCAAGATGGAAGTACAACAAGTAGTTTTAGTTTTCAATGTTTTGTAGATACAACTTTTTATTGCCAAGTAAATATTAGCGGCGGATGTGTTGCCATCGTTGCTTTTCACATTTCGCCGATTTCTCCATCTCCCGTAAGCATCAGTGGAAACACAAGTGTGTGTAATGGAGAAAGCACTCAGTTGAAGGCGGATGGAGCAGTGACCTTTGTTTGGGAAAATGTTTTTCAGGGAAAATATTTTCATGTTTTTCCAACTTCAGATTCGATAGTATCTGTAGTGGGTGTTGATATAAATGGATGTATGGATACGGCTCAAGCACTGGTAAGTTTGTTGCCAAGTTTTCATTATGTTATAGATGGGTCGTCCCTTGTTTGTTCTTTAGGCCAGAGTTTTAGAGTTAATCTTTTTAACTTATGGTCTGCATTTTTATTTCCTGGTTATACTTATGGATGGAGTACTGGAGCGACTACTTTTTCGATTTCAGCTCAAAGCTTGTCATCTCCGGAACTATCCGTGACAGTGACCAATTCCTATGGTTGTGCTATAACAACGAAGAAAGCCATTCAAGTTTTTCATGAAGATGATTTGTTTATTAAAGATACAGTCTCTGTTTGTCAAGGACAATCAATGGTTGTTTCTCCTAATTTACCATCTCAATATGTATCCTTTAACTGGGGTACAGGTTGGACATCGAATTTTAATTTTCCGGTAATTGCAAATAACGATACCTTGATTATTTTACAAGCGAAAAATAGCGCGAATTGCATTTTTAAAGATACTTTATTTGTCGACGTAAAATCACCTGTGCTTTTTTCTTTTTCAGGAAATGCCAATGTTTGTAAAGGTAGTCTTTGTACTTGGTCAGTTAATACCGATGCTTCCACCGTCCAGTGGTGGTTCCCCGGATCACAATATTTCATGGGCGATTCAATTTCATTTATTCCAAAGATTGGAGGTGTAGTGACGATTCTTGCAACGGATACTTCGGGATGTTCAATTTCGATAACAAGGACTTTGAATTTGATTAATTCACCAGTGAATATAAATGATAGCGTTTTTCTTTGTTCTGGTGATACAGCACAATTAACAGTGAATGGCGGAAATTCTTGGAGTTGGAGTACAGGAGCTACAACAAATTCGATTGGGGTAAGTCCTGTCAATGATTCTCTATTTTCTGTAACTGTGAATACAAGCGGATGTGTTGGAACTTATAATGTGAATGTTTTTGTTGCAAGTGCTTTCCCGGTAACAATTTTTGGGGATACCGCTACTTGTCGAAATTCACCGGCAAATTTTTACGTGAATACCGGCAATTCATGGTTGTGGTCAACAGGTCAAATTTCACCAAGTATTGTATTGCCAGCAGGGACTCCGGATGGTCCTGTCTTCGTCACAGTGCAATTCTATGATGGATGTTTTGGAACAGGTTCAATTTATCATTATAATTATCCTACTCCAATATTGCAGATAAGTGGAGACACGATGATATGTGCAGGTACAAGTACCGTGTTATCAGCAACGCCCGGTTACGCAAATTATCTGTGGAATACAGGAGCAAATTCTCAAAATATTCTTGTTCCATCAGGACAAAGTGGAGACTACGGACTTACTGTTGTTGATTTCGCCGGTTGCGTTTATAGTGATTCTGTAAATGTTGGATTTGCTGCGCAGCCAGGTTTTCAATTGCAGAATAAATCCTATTATAATTGCTTTGCAAACACTGGGTTCCTCTTAACAAAACCAATTAATTCTCAAGATAGTATTCAATGGCAATATTCCACTACATTGAATGGAATATATTCTGACTTATCAGATGGATTTCAATTTTATGGTGTGCATAATGATTCATTGCAAATTCTTGATGTGAATACATTTAGTGGAAAGTACTTCCGAAGCAAATTATTTTCAGGTTGTTTTGCTGGGGTATCAATAAGCGATAGCATAAGATTTGATATTTTGCAACAAGTTAGTTTTGTTCAAACGGCAAGTATATGCGCCAATGAATTATTTTATGTTGGATTCAATTCTTATAATCAATCGGGAACTTATATTGATACACTGTTGAGTCAATGGGGATGTGATAGTATCATCACAACGAACTTAATTGTTAATCCACAAATAATAAATGTTCAAGTTTTATTGAATGATACTATGATAATGGCCACTCCGGGTTATAGCGCTTATCAATGGTATAACTGCATCTCCGGACTTCCTATTCCGGGAGCCAATTCATCAAGCTATCATGCATTTTCAAATTCGTATGTTTATTTAGTAATTTCTAGTGGATCATGTAGTGACACTACCAACTGTATTTACATTGGTACCACAAGTACCATTGAAGCATTTCAAGCAAACTCAGTTTCTATTACGCCCAATCCGTTCACTCATGATTTATTAATTGCGCTGAATGATCAAATAAATGCTGAACTGAAAATCACGATGTTTAATAATTTGGGTCAGATGGTATTCAGCCAAAAAACAAAGGATTCTTCAATACACATCTCCGGCGATCACTTGCAAGCAGGATTGTATTTTTTAAGATTAGAATCAGGAAATAAGGTTTCTTATTTTAAAGTCATAAAAACAGACTAGATTATTTTTAACATTAACTAAATTTACTTGAGAAAAGCATATCGCTAGCCAATTCTGAATTCCTTGGGATGTATCTCGATAGCAATCGGGAGAGGACCAAGTCGAAGTCCTTCATCCTGAATTACGCCACATCTCGCAAAATCCTAATCTGTAATCCTAAATTAGGTGACCAGTTTAACAAGTTCAGTCGAAGGTTCTATCTGTAGATCTGTAGATACGAATCCGTCCGCTTGCAATGCGCTTGTCGAAGTGTAGATCTAGTAGGGCTCTATAATTTCTTTAAGACACTTCCACCATATCATTGAAAGTTAAAAAAGTTTATAAAAATCTTTTCTCTCAAGTAGCGCGCTTCTCTCTAGTAGCCGCAATATCAAAAATCAACTCCGGATTTTGTTCGAAGCTGTTGCCAACAACAATTAAATCGGCGCCGGCATGGTAAAGTTCTTCGGCTTTTTCGGCACTGCGAATTCCGCCACCCACAATTAATGGAATGTTGATTTCGAGTTTTATGGCTTTTATCATCTCCACAGTAACGGGAAACTTTGCACCGGAACCAGCTTCTGCAAAAATTAATTTTAATCCGAGTTGTTCGCCGGCCAATGCTGTGTAGGCTGCAATATCTGTTTTGCCAACGGGAATAGGAGCAGTGCCGCTTACATATTGCACCGCTGTCATAGTGCCGCCATCAATTAATAAATAGCCGGTAGGAATAATTTCTATCTCTGCAGCTTTTAATTTTTGTGCTGCCATCACGTGTTGTCCGATGAGTAAATCAGGATTACGTCCCGATATTAATGAAAGAAGAAGAATCGCATCTGCATGTTCATCCACCTGCTGATGATTGCCCGGAAAAATAACTATCGGAATATCACTTCTTCTTTTAATGCCTTGTATGGTTTGTGAAATATCGCCGGTGGTAATTAAACTTCCACCCACAAAATAAAAATCGACCTCCGCCTTGTTACAATTCGAACAAATTTGATCCAGATGTTTCTCTCTCGCTTTGTCAGGGTCAATCAAAACAGCAAGCAATCGTTTGCCATCGTGTTTTGCTTTTAGAATTTGCTGATAAAGCATAAAGATGAAATTAAATTAATGGATGGTTTCAATTGCAATAGTATGAACCAGAAGAACAGCCTCCAAATATTCATAGTGATATTTAAAAGTTTTAACTTGATTTAATTTTTTATAAACAGCAAGCCCATCTCCACTTGTTAATGAAGTTCTCAGTGGCTCCTCCACTTCCAATTGCTCTTTAAATAAGATGCCGCCGCCTCCAATATTTTTAAATAGCGATTCTTTTATACTCCAGATTAAAGCAGTATCTTCCAGATTGTTTTCTGAACGAATCCATGTTTTTTCCACTTCGTTCAGGAATTTGGGGGCTATTTTTAAAACCCTCGCATCTACCTCTTCCAAATCCAACCCACAGGAATACAAAGGATGGTATAACAAACCGACAAATTGTTTGGTATGGGATATAGAAATATGCCCCGGAAAGTTCCTTGCAGCCGGCTTTCCGCTTCCACTGTATTCTAAATCAATAATTTGTCCTGCTCCTAATTCCTCAATTAACAGACGTGTAATGATCTTTTGAATTCTTCGAAGGGGATGGGTATAAATTTTAGAAATGTTGAAAAAATCTTCCTCCTTTATAAACTTTTTGAGCTCTAATTCTGTTTCGGTAGCATGCCAAACCCAAATTCGGGCACCGCTGCTAAATAAGGTATTGAGGTGTAAGGGCATATGAACTAAATTCTAACGCAACAAGGTATTGTTTCTAAAGAGGATAAGCGTACCTTTGCACAAAATTTCAAATAAAATATGAAAACGCAAACAGCAACTTATGTTAAGTACAAAGTTAAAGATATGTCTTTAGCTGAATGGGGCCGCAAAGAAATTAAACTTGCCGAGGCCGAAATGCCAGGATTAATGTCGCTTCGTGACGAATACGGGAAGAAGCAACCTTTAAAAGGTGCAAGAATTGCCGGTTGTCTTCACATGACGATTCAAACTGCTGTATTAATTGAGACGCTTGTTGAATTAGGAGCAGAAGTGACTTGGTCATCATGTAATATTTTCTCTACGCAAGATCACGCTGCTGCTGCCATTGCTGCTGCAGGTATTTCAGTGTATGCGTGGAAAGGCATGAACGAAGAAGAATTTGACTGGTGTATTGAGCAAACTTTACGTTTTGGCGAAGAGCAACAGCCTTTAAATATGATTTTGGATGATGGTGGCGATTTGACCAATATGGTACTCGATCGTTTCCCTGAATTGGCTGCCGGAATCAAAGGAATTTCTGAAGAGACGACTACGGGTGTTCTTCGTTTATATGATCGCATGAGAAATGGTACTTTGCCACTTCCTGCTATTAACATCAACGATTCAGTAACAAAGTCGAAGTTTGATAATAAATACGGTTGCCGTGAGTCATTGGTAGATGCATTGCGTCGCGCCACTGATTTAATGTTGGCAGGTAAGGTGGCAGTTGTTGCCGGTTTTGGAGATGTTGGGAAGGGTTCTGCAGAATCATTGAAGGATGCTAAAGTTCGTACCATCGTAACGGAAATTGATCCTATCTGTGCATTACAAGCAGCTATGGAAGGTTATGAAGTGAAGAAGATGATTAACGCAGTGAAAGAAGCGGATATCATTGTTACAGCTACCGGGAACTTCAACATCATTACAGAACCGCATTTCCGTGCGATGAAGCACAATGCAGTAGTTTGTAACATCGGTCACTTCGATAATGAAATCGACATGGCTTGGTTGAATACAAATTATGGTCATACCAAGGAGACCATCAAACCACAGGTAGATAAATACACCATCGAGGGAAAAGACATCATCATCCTTGCTGAAGGACGTTTGGTGAACTTAGGTTGTGCCATGGGTCACCCAAGTTTTGTAATGTCGAATTCATTCACGAATCAGACATTAGCGCAATTGGAATTGTGGACCAACACTGATTCTTACAAGAATGAAGTGTATACGCTGCCTAAAGTTTTAGATGAAAAGGTAGCCCGTTTGCATTTGGAAAAAGTGGGTGTAGAAATTGAAGAATTGACTGAAAAGCAAGCTAAATACATCGGCGTAGCGAAGAATGGTCCTTACAAGTCAGATACTTACAGATATTAATATCACTTAATAAAAAGAAAAGGTCATTCGAAAGAATGGCCTTTTTTTATGGGGATGATAGCCATTGGAATAATTTATTATTCCAATAAATATTTTTTTTCGGCCAACATTCATGAGCGCACAATTGAATTTTTTTATTTTCAACAAACCTATAATCTCTAGAAATATGCGACCCCTCGGGGGTCGGGTGGCGAACGATTTTTTTTCTAGAAATATGCGACCCCTCGGGGGTCGGGTGGCGAACGATTTTTTTTCTAGAAATATGCGACCCCTACGGGGGTCGGGTGGCGAACGATTTTTTTTCTAGAAATATGCGACCCCTACGGGGGTCGGGTGGCGAACGATTATTTTTCTAGAAATATACGACCCCTACGGGGTCGGGTGGCGAACGATTTTTTTTCTAGAAATATGCGACCCCTACGGGGTCGGGTGGCGAACGATTTTTTTTCTAGAAATATGCGACCCCTACGGGGTCGGATGACGAACGATTTTTTTCTAGAAATATACGACCCCGTAGGGATCGTATAAAACATCGTATTGTGGATACGATAAAACCTAGTTAAAAATATGCAGGAAATTATTGGATAAAAGTTCCGTTCGGTACCTAAGCAAAGCAATGCTCGCCGGTCCTGTAACTACTGATCCATCAATAAGATTGAACTTGCTGCCGCAGGTGGAGTCCACACAAAAAATATCATTAGGAATGCCTTTTACGTAAGCTGATGATACCGAGGGGTCGTAGGTACATGTGCGCTCAAGAGCTGTGAACTCAGTGGGCCCGGTTCTGATAATAATAATTCCCTTATTTCCGGCGTAATTGTAATAGATCCAGTTGTTAATGGCATTTAATGGAAGGAATTCGGGGAGGTTCAAATTGATATATTCATTCACTGCTACTGTAGGAACTCGGTCGTTATTTTTCTTGCAAGCTGTTAATATCAGGAACATACCACAAATGGTTACCCATGAAAGTGGGTGTTTCACGTAATTTTTCATAGGCTGCTAAGATAAGTATTTGTATTTTTAACGAAATTATGTATATATTTGAACTGCAAATCGAAATCTAAATCATGAAAAAGCATCTCTTCGCAATCGTCCTAGGTCTAATCTTTATAGTTCCTACAGCAATTATAGCACAAACCTCTGAAAGTATCGTTAAAGGTACGCATGGTGGTTATATCATGAACAGTGACCAACCTGTCAACTTTGAAGTACTTGATACTGGAACGGAAATTAAATTTTATACGAATAGTGCTGCAGGTAGCACTACGAAAACTAATATTACAGATGTAAATATTACCATCGTATTTTTAGAAACCACTAAAACAGTGACAATGGAAAATGTAACTCCGGTAGATGGGGTTTATTCGGTAAGTCCTAATCGCGACTATCCGATTTTCATGTATTCAATCAGTTATAAATTAAATGGACAGGATCAGGCTGTGAAATTCCGTGTACCGGGTTCACCACAACCGCGTTAAACTCCTTTTTTTACGAATATCTTTGAAAACCCTGTCTACTGGACAGGGTTTTTTATTGGCTGTATATCAAACTTCTTACTTTTACGTTTACATCTCAATGAAAAAACTGAAATTTCTAATTCTGCTTCTTATCATTCCATTCACTGTTGCTTTGTCACAAAGCGATGGAAGTGCCAAGAAAAAACAAAAGCAAGCCGAAAAAGCCAAGCAAGAGCAAATAAAGAAGCAACGCAAAGCGGATGAAATAGGAAGGAAGCGTCATGAAAAAATTCAGAGTAAAGAAGTAAAAAAGCGCTGGAAGAAAAACAGAAAGCGATACAAGCACGTAGACTCTTTCGATAAAAAATCTAATTTATGGCGTCGTATTTTTCCTCGTAAACGTCCCGAAAATAAGTGATAGCTGATGTGCTAATTTGGGATTACAGATTAGGATATTTTGATTTTGGATAATACCAATTTCAGAATCCTACAGGATCTACCATTCGACTTCGCTCAGGACAAGCGGATGAATATAGTTCTACAGATTTGCGCTCATCCTTGCATTAAAAAAACTTATAGTATTAGACTTTTAATGGGGCACTGATTTTTTATTGCCTGCCCGCCGCGGCGGGATGGTTATTGTTTTTTATGATGGTCCGCTTCGATTTTTCAAAAATAACCAACGACCAACAACTTACGACCAACGACCAACGACCAAAAACTAGTCCGCGTACTCCCTCATATCCACCGGCACCACAGTAGTAACTCCAGGTTCTGCCATCGTGATACCGTAAATGATATCGGTAGCGGCCATCGTTTTTTTGTTGTGGGTGATGATAATGAACTGCGATTCTTCGCTGAAGTTTTTGATGATGTTATTGAATTTGTCAATGTTGTTATCATCCAAAGGAGCATCTACCTCATCGAAGATACAGAAAGGTGCAGGCTTCAATAAATAAATACCAAAGAGTAAAGCCGTAGCCGTTAGTGTTTTTTCTCCTCCCGAAAGTTGATGAATGCTCAATGGCTTCTTTCCCTTTGGTTGCGCGATGATTTGAATGTCGCACTCCAAGGGTTGACTTGGATCCGATAAAATTAAATCGCAATTATCATCTTCTGTAAACAAGGAACGGAATACACGAATGAAATTTGTACGAACCGCTGTAAAAGCATCCATGAATACTGTCCTTGCTGTTTCATCAATTTCAGCAATGGTTTTTAATAATGCTTCTTTGGCATTTTGTAAATCCGTTTTTTCACTGATGATGAAATCGTATCGCTCCTTGATTTCTTTGTATTGTTCCAAAGCCATCGGATTGATCGGTCCAAATTCACCAACACGCTTTCGAAGTTGCTCGGCACGTGGACGCATCTCCTCTTCGTTGAAATTAGGATCAGGTTCTTGCTCTGTTAAATCCTGAATGTCGATGTTGAACTCAATGTTTAAACGCTCCTTTAAAGAATGCATTTGTAATTTGAGTTCGTTCAATTCATCATGTACAAGTTGAAGTTGATTGTCGGTATTGTCCTTTGTTCTTCTTAATTCGTTGAGTCGTTTCTCTTCTGCTTCAATGTCGTTTCTGGCATTGCTATAATCAACTTCAGTTTCTTTGTATGCTTCTTCAAAACTAATTTTTTCTTGAAGCATCGTTTGGAAAGCATCACTATTATTTTCTAATCCACCAATCAAAACATCCGTTTGAACTTTTACATTTTCTAAATCCAAAATATACTGTTCAATATTCTTTATTAACGTATCCGACTGATTGGATTTATATCCGATGTCACGAATAATGTTTTGAATTCTGTTTTGTTGCTGAAGTAAAACAATGTTTTGTTGATTGAACAATTGCGACTTCTCATTCGACTCATGTTGAAGTTGAATGGATTGCTCCTGTTGGATATTTAATTGTTGAACCAGATTTTCCAACCTTTCTTTTAAAATGCTGGGCGAAAATTCAGGGTTGTTCTGTTCTTCATCCAATAATTTTTTGATGGTATCGGCATCTTCTTCTAAACGATTGCTGTTTTTCTTAAGATGTTCCAAATTATTGGTAACAAAATCACGATTGCTTTGCAGTGTATTTACTTGTCCGTTAAGACGAACAAATTCATTTTCCTGCGTACTGATGAATTGATTCGTTTCCTGAATATTTTTTTTGAGATCTTCTAATTCTATCTCGGCATGCTTCACTTGATCGCGATATTGCTCAATAATTAATTCCTGTTGCTTTAATTCTTCAGCAAGCTTTTCTAAATTTCTGAATTTGCCTGTTCTCTTTCCATCAAACAATCCAATCGATCCACCACCAATAGAATATTTTTGTCGAAGGAAATTTCCACTTTGTGAAATAATCACAGAGCTTTGATCATCGTTACTCGGATAATCTAAGAGTGAACGATCTTTATCAAGGATTTGAACATGTCCTAATAAAAATTGGAACAAGGAATTGTATTTGTGATTGCTTTCAACTACCGATATGGCAGGAGTGCATCCTTCCAATTGTGGAGGAGTTTTTTTCTGATAATTATTAAAGGATTCCAAAACAAAGAAATGTGCTCTTCCCTTAGATGAATCCTTCAGTGTATTTAAAGCCGCCCAAGCATCCTGCATGGTTTCTACCACAAAATGATTCAGGTAAGGATCTAAGAAATTTTCTACAGCAACTTTATACCCATCTTCACAAACAATAATTTCACTGAGCAAAGGAGCTTGTTTAAATCGATCGTGATTCTTCTTTAAATAACGAATGGATTCGGGATAGCCTTCCATCTGCTCCAACAAATTTTTCGTAAGTTGGTATTCATTATGACGTGCATCTAACTTTCTTGATTCAGCTTGTAAAACATGATTCAATTCTTTGAGTCGCGTTTCGGAAAGTTTTAAGTTTTCATCGTTGCCAATTTTGTTTTGTTTTAATTGACGCAAATTATTATCCGCCTCTTCTTTCGATGGAAGCAAAAGGTCGAATTCCTTTTGAAGTCCTTCTAGCTTTCCGATTAATTCAGCTTGTTGGTCTTGAGATCTTTTCGCTTCATCAAGAATAGAATTATAACGGCTATGGTTTACCGCTTGTTTAGTTTCGTACTCATTAATCATGGTACGCAACTGATACGTTTGCTGGTTTAATTCACGAATGCTGATTTGCGAAGCTTCGTAATTTTTCTTGCTTTGTTCCGACTCATCTCGCAGGCGCGAAACGGTTTCTTCTAACTGTTTTAAATGATCTTCTTCTCTTGACTTGTCGGTTTGCAATTGATCAATAGCCGATTTAACATCCACCAAAGATTTATCATCTTGTTCGTTTTGTTCTTGTAATTGCTTTTGTTTCTCCACGAGGAAATTCAGTTTTTGATTCCTGTTTTTCTCTTCGTTTTCAAAACGTGTTATCTCCAGCAATTTTTCATTCAATGCTTTCTGAACCGCCTGATATTGTTTTTCCTTTTCCAGCGATTGAATTTTCATTTCCTGAATTTTCACATCCATCTTTTCAAGTTGATTGTGCAATTCAGTTTTAGAGCTGTGTTGATTGTTTTCTCGTTCCTGTAAATCAATCAAAGCTTTGCTATGATGACGAATACTATACAATGCTAATTGAGTACTTAGCGTTTTATATTCTTCGCGTAATCTGTAATAACGATCTGTTTTCTTGGCCTGACTTTCTAATTGTTTTAAACTTTTTTCAATTTCAAAAAGTAAATCATTCACGCGATTTAAATCAGCATCTGTATCTTCCAACTTCTGAAAAGTTTGGCGCTTTCTGATTTTGTATTTAGATATTCCTGCAGCTTCTTCTAGTAAAGTTTTAATGGTGTTATTTCGATCTTTCAAAATATCATCTACCATGTTTAATTCGATGATTGCATAGGAGTCAGGACCAATTCCCGTGTCTAAGAACAAATCATTGATGTCTTTTAATCGACAAGTCACTCCATTTAAAAGATATTCCGATTCGCCGGAGCGATACAAGCGACGAGTAATAGTAACCGTAGAATATTCTGTAGGTAAAATGCCTTTGTTATTATCAAAGGACATACTCACTTCTGCTAAGTTCGCAGGCTTTCTGTTTTTTGTTCCGTTGAAAATAATATTCTCCATTTTTTCACTGCGGAGAAGTCTGGTTTTTTGCTCGCCTAACACCCAACGAATAGAGTCAACTACATTCGACTTACCCGAGCCATTTGGTCCTACAATAGAAGTCACTCCTTCATCAAAGTGAATAATGACTTTATCTCCGAAACTTTTGAAGCCTTTAATTTCTAATGATTTTAATCTCATGTCAATGTTCTTACAGAAAAGAAAGCCCGCATAGAAACGCGAGCAGGTCTTTGATTTTTGATTGTTTGCAATCTAAGAATCCTGTTTTAGGATTACAATTCAAAACGTATTGTCATATTTCGCCTTGATTCGCAATGCAAATGTAAAAAACAGATCGGTCTGATCCCAGCATGACATTTAATGTGTTGAAAAGTGTTTAATTTGGGCCTATGGAATTTAAAGTACTCATATATATAGTCATCGGATTGGTCTGGTTGTTCTCTCGAATCATCTCAGCTAAGGCAAAAGGCAAAGAAGGTGGTTCGGTATTACCTGAGTCATGGACCAAACCTTTTGAAGGTCAGATAGAAGAAATGTTTCCAGGTGAAATTAGAAAAGCAATCAAAAGAAAAGAAGCCAGAAATACTAAACCGGTTACTTCTAAATTGAACGTAGGATTAGAACGAATTGGAATCCCGGAAGGCGGTTTTAAAAGGAAATCTCACCTTGAAATGGATGAAATTGTGATCTCGCAAGTCCAAATATTGGATGATATGAGTGAAAATGGAGCAAATAACATAGCTCTAGAACTAAATTACGAAATCAAGAATGGAACATTTGACTGGAAGCGAGCAGTGGTTATCAATGAGTTAATGAGTCACCAACATTTCCGGTGATTAAAATTTGTTGAAAACTAAAAATTCATTGAGCTTGCTTTTTGAAATTAAGTTTAAATGTTTCTATTTTTAACCCCTACCTAAATTAACCTAACATTAACACGAAATTGAAATAAACCCAAAATATGATAAGGAATGTCTACTTAACACTAGTATTTCTTCTGGTTGCATCAATGAGCGGATTCGCCCAAACTGGTGCTATTAGAGGTAAAATTCTAGACAAAGCTACTAAAGAACCACTGCCTTTTGCATCGGTTGTAGCGGAAATGAACGGAACTCAGGTTGGAGGAGCTCAATCGGATTTTGATGGTGAGTATACCATCAAGCCTTTAAACCCGGGTACTTACACCTTGAAAGTTACTTATGTTGGTTATACCGACATAATAATTACGGGTGTATTGGTTTCTAATGACAAAATCACCTTCCAAGATTTATCGGTTGGTAAAAAAGTTGTTGAAACGAAAGAAGTTGAAATTATTGCCTACAAAGTTCCTTTGATCGACAGAGGTAATACTTCTGTTGGTGCCACTATGACGCGTGATGAAATTGAAGCAGCACCAACAAGAGATGTACGTTCTGTTGCTTCTCAAGCAGCGGGTGTATTTCAAAAAGATGAAGGAGATGCGGTGAACGTTCGTGGATCACGTAGTGAGGGAACCGATTACTATGTAGATGGTATTCGTATTCGTGGTAGCACTAATTTACCACAATCCGGTGTTGAGCAGGTTACTACTATTGTGGGTGGTACGCCCGCGCAATATGGAGATGCAACGGGTGGTATCATCAGTATTACTACAAGAGGTCCTTCAAAAGTTTTTGCCGGCGGATTAGAAGTAGTGACATCTGAAGTTTTAGATGCCTACGGATATAATCTCGTTTCCGGTAACCTTTCAGGTCCAATCCTTAAAAAGAAATTAGAGAATGGTGCAAGCCGTACTTTACTTGGTTTCTTTGTGAGTGGTGAACTTCAATTGGATAAAGATCCTGATCCTTCAGCGGATGGAATGTATCAATTGAAAGATGACGTATATAATGCATACAAGGCAAATCCGGTTATTCCGATTGCTACCACTTCGGGTGCGGGATTCAATAATGCAGCTGCATTTTTTAGAGCGAATGATTTCGAAAAAGTAGATAATAAAAGGAATGTTGATCAATTAGGATATCGCTTCACTGCAAAGCTTGATTTCCAGCCGGTAGATAACACTTCTGTGACAATTGGAGGTTCATTCAACGTAAATGATCGTGCAAGTTTTGCTTTCAACAGAGCAGTTTACAATTTCGAGGAAAATCCTAATATTAAAGATACGGACTACCGTATTTTTGGTCGTATCACTCAGCGAATTGCTTCTACTTATAAATCTGAGCAGGGTGATAATTCCTCTGCATTTAAAAATGTATATTTTACATTCCAAGCTGAATACAATAAAAATCAACAGCTAAATCAGGATCCTGACCATAAGGATAACTTCTGGAACTATGGATTGTTTGGTAAGTTTAATGCAAATCGCACCAAACAATTCCAGACAGTAGCGGAAGATGATCAAGGATTCTTAATCAATGAGCCGATCTACGTTGATAATTTTTCTTACAGTCCTGCTGGAGTAAATCCTCTTACTGAAGCTTACAATAATGTAGCTTATGATTACATCCAAAATTCAGGCCTTGCTTTTAATAGCATGAACATCATTCGTGCTCCAGGTGGAGTTCGTAATGGGGATGGAGTACCAAGTGTAATGGCGGTATGGGAAGCATTAGGAAATGCTCGTAATACTTATCAAAATTTTGACAACGATCAATATCGTTTTGTTTTGAGTGGTAATGCTGATATTAAAAAGCATGCAATTCAAGTCGGTTTTGAATTTGAGCAACGTGTAGATCGTGGCTATAGTCTTGCACCACGTGGATTATGGACATTAGGTCGTCAGTTTGCCAATGATCTTAATAAGTTGTTGTTAGTAGATCGTAGTAATTTGATTAGTTCAGATACCAATTTCGTTTCAGGAACAGTAACGAACGATTATGGTATTGGATACACACCAAACTTGGATGCTGATGGAAATGTCATCAATGGTTTCTATGAAAATTTACGTAGAGGTTTAGGCTTGGCGAACAATCAGTTTGTAGATTTCGACGCATTGTCTCCTGATCAATTGGATATCGGCATGTTCACTGCTGATGAATTGATCAATAACAATTTGATCGGTGCTTATTATGGATTCGATTACAAAGGAGATAAATTTACAGGCAACACAACCTTTAAAGATTTCTTTACGAAAAAAGAGAATGGTGTTTTTACTCGTGAAATTGATGCATTCCGTCCAACGTATATGTCCGCATACATTCAGGATAACTTTGCTATCGACAACTTAAACTTTAACATTGGTTTACGTATTGATCGTTTTGATGCAAATCAAAAGCAATTGAAAGATCAGTTCTTATTATTAGATGCCTATAACGCAGGAAATTATCCTGTGGCAATTGCGAATAAGCCAAGTAATATCGGAGATGATTTCGTTCCTTATATCGCTTCAGCCAATGATCTTACTTCTGTCATCGGTTATCGTGATGGTCAAGTTTGGTATGATGCGAATGGTCAAATCGTATCGAATCCTGATCTTATTGCACAGCAATCTGCTTCTGGGTTGATTCTTCCTGCGAAAAAAGATGGTGCAGGAACATTAGCGGGTGAAGATTGGAATGTAGATGCAGTATTTCAAGACTACGAACCACAAATCGTAGTAATGCCTCGTGTAGCATTTAGCTTCTCAATTACTGACCAAGCTCAATTTTTTGCTCACTATGATGTATTAACTCAACGCCCTTCTTCGAATTTGCGTAATGATCCAATGGAGTATTTGGCTTTACAAAGAAATCCTGATGGTTTAATTAATAACGCAGGTTTACTTCCTGAGCGTACTACAGATTATGAAGTAGGATTTAAGCAAGTAGTAAGTAAGAGTTCTGCATTCACTATCTCAGCTTTCTATCGTGAAATGAAAAATATGATTCAAGCTACGAGAGTGAATTTTGCTTATCCGTTTACTTATACTTCTTATGGAAATATCGATTTCGGAACAGTAAAAGGAATGTCATTAATTTATGACTTGCGTCGTACCGGAAATGTTCGAATGTTAGCCAACTATACTTTGCAGTTTGCTGATGGAACAGGATCGGGAGCTACTTCGAATCTTGAGTTAACAGATACTGATCAACCTAATATTCGTTTTATCGTTCCCCTAGATTTTGATACTCGTCACGCATTCACCGTTTCTCTTGATTATCGTTATGGTGGTGGAAGTGCGTACAATGGTCCAATGTTATGGGGTAAACCTTTCTTGCAAAACACAGGTGCTAACCTTGTTTTTCGTACCAACTCAGGAACTCCTTATACACGTCAGCTTCGTGCAACACGTGAAGGCGCTGCAATTGGTTGGCAGGATAATGGTCAACGTGTAGTAGAAGGTGTGATCAATGGTGCTCGTACACCGTGGCAGTTCCGTATCGATGCACGTGTCGAAAAAGATATTAATCTGAAAATAAACGATAAGAAAACAGCAACGCTGAATGTGTACTTATTGGTGCAAAATGTTTTGAATACGCAAAATGTAACCGGTGTTTACCGCGCTACTGGTAATGCGAAAGATGATGGATTTATTAATTCTCCTGATGGGCAGCAATTAGCTGCTTCACAGGTAGATCCTCAAGCTTTCGTAGACCAGTATAACATCCGTATTCAGAATCCTGATAACTACAGTTTGCCACGCCGTACTCGTATTGGTATACGCTTCGATTTTTAATTTGAACCTTGAAAAAACTGAAATTAACGCTATGAAAACGCATAAATATAAGATCGCTCTGAGTCTAGTAATGGCTGTAGTTTGGTCTTCACCTTCGTTCGCAAAAATGAACGTTGGTGCCAATCGATTGGCTGCTACGCCAAATAATGTAGCAAAAGTGGCAGCAAACTGTCCGGTAACAACAGCGCAAATTGACCTTGACGTAAATCAGGTTCGTGCTCGTGTATTGGTCGGTGGCGATTTATGGTGGGATCCGTTTGGACAATTACCATATTATGAAGTGCCTATTGGCTCTAATAAAAACTCTATTTATTCGGGTGCACTTTGGATCGGAGGATTTGATCAAAGTAACCAATTATTGGTAGCTGGTCAGACCTATCGTCAGGCTGGTGCTAATGATTTCTGGGGTGGACCTATTTCAAAAGATCCGAGCACAGGAGCTGTTGGAATTGCTGATCCACGCTGTTTAGAATTTGATAGATTCTGGGTCATTCGACGTGATGAAGTAGAACAATTTATAGCTGATGGTACAACCACTGCTGATATTGAAAGTTGGCCGGGCAATGGAAATGTTGGTAATGGAGAACTTCCATTTCTAGCACCCTATTTTGATGCAAACAACGATGGTACTTATAATTTCGAAGATGGTGATTATCCCTATTTCAAATTAGATGGAGATTATCCTACGGATCCTAATACCAATGAAACAATTTGTAATGATTACCTCTTTGGTGATAAATGTATTTGGTGGGTATTTAATGATGTAGGAAATATCAAAACTGAAACAACCTCTAATCCGATAGGTCTTGAGATCAGAGCACAAGCTTTTGCTTTCAGTACAAATGATGATATTAATTTCATGACTTTTTATAAGTATCAAATTATTAATCGTTCTAGCAATACCTTAGATTCAACGTATTTTGGTGTATGGTGTGATCCTGATTTAGGAAATGCCGGAGATGATTATGTAGGTTGCGATGTAGGCTTAGGCTTAGGCTTTTGCTACAATGGTGATCCGGATGATGATGGGGGTGGTGGTTATGGATTGAATCCACCTGCTGTAGGGATCGATTTTTTTCAGGGTCCATTGGCTGATACAGGTGATGGAATTGATAATAACCGCGATGGCCGTGTCGATGAGCCAGGTGAGCAAATTACTATGTCACGTTTCGTTTATTATGAAAACACAAATAACATCCCAACGGGAAACCCTGCAGTTCTTGATGATTATTACGAATATCTCAGTGGTTCATGGTTAGATGGTCAGGTAATCACTTACGGAGGTAGCGGACGTGGTTCCGGTCCAGGGGCAACAACTACTCCTTGTGAATTTATGTTTCCTGGTACCTCTGACCCAAAATTTTCTACTCCTTGGTCCATGGTTACAGCAGATATCCAACCTACCGATATGCGTTGGTTGCAATCAGCAGGTGTCTTCACTTTGAATCCGGGTGCTGTGAATTACATTACCACCGGTGTGGTTTGGGGTAGAGCAAATTCTGGTGGTCCTTTAGCTTCCGTAAGTGTAATCAAACGTGCAGATGATAAGGCACAGCGATTATTCAATAACTGCTTCAAAGTAATTGATGGTCCGGATGCTCCTACTATAACGATTCGTGAAATGGATCAACAACTTATTTTGAGTCTTGAAAATACTCGAGGTCAGAAAATTGAAAAATATTCTCAGTTTGACAAGAATATCCCGGGTGTTGTAGCGACTCAAGTGAATGACTCTACTATTATTTATGATACACTTTCTATTGATGAGCGTAGTTATAAATTCCAGGGTTACAAAATTTATCAGGTAGCTAATGAGAATATCTCCGTCTCTGAAATTGAAGATGCATCAAAAGCAAAATTAATTGCACAGGTTGACTTGGAAGATGGTGTAACTAAATTGGTGAATTTCACTTTTGATAATAACTTGAACTCATATGTACCGGTACAAAAAACAGAAGTTGTCGATGCAGGAATTCAGCATAATTTCGTCATTACCAAAGATTTGTTTAGTTTAAAAAATCTTGCTAATTACAGTCCTTATTACTTCTTGGCGATATCGTATTCATACAATAATTATAGTACATTCAATACTTTGGCACCTAATCCTGTGAACACACAAGCAGAGCCGTATTTACCGGGTCGTATTGGAGTGAAAGTATACTCCGGTATTCCGCATAAGCCGGTTGTAAATAATGGAGGTACCATTGCGAATGTTGCATTTGGGGATGGATTTAAAATAAAACGAATCGAAGGAACCGGTAATGGTGGAAATGTTTTGGAATTAACAGATGAAACTGTGAATGAAATCATGAATAGCCCTGAAAGTCGTTCCTTGAATCCAATCTATAAAGCAGGTCTAGGGCCTATTGATGTTACAACGTATGATCCTTTGCGTTTGAAAGGTGGAGGATTTAAAGTTCAGTTTGATGGTATCGTTGATACCTCAAGATATTTCATCTTTGATAACCCAAGTGGAAATGTGATTGATAGCAGTGCTTTCCCTATTGGAACTCGTTATGAGCAATTGTTAGAGAATAACAAACTGGCTTTTGAAATTTTTAAAGTGAATGGACAAGAGCCTGGAGATGAGAGTGACGATAACGGACTTCTTTCTGCAACAAAAACTTATGCTGATCCATTAAAATCTTGGTTAGACGGTGTAGCTGATTCTGATGGTTCATTAACGAAAGATTGGATTCTTGCCGGAGCTGAAGCAACAGATATCAAAGGGGATGTAAATGGAATCTATGAAAATATATTGGATAAAACTTGGGCGCCATACGAATTAGTAAGTAACAAAATTGGATATCCGAAATGGAACAATACTACGATTGATGCATTTGTAAAATGGTCGTCACTTGCTAGTGTTGATATTGTATTTACTGCTGATATGAGCAAGTGGACCCGTTCAGTTGTTTTTGAATTAGGACAAGATCCTCTTCAAAATGTAGGTGGCGCTAAGCCTTTCGAAAAGCGTATTCAGAAATCTGTAGATAAAAATGGTGCAATTGGTGATAGCGTGGTTTCGCCTACTGATCCTAATGACGCTGATTTCATTTCAGCAAGTGGGATGGGTTGGTTTCCGGGTTATGCAATTAACATCGAAACAGGCGAACGTTTGAATATTGCCTTCGGAGAAAATTCTTCATTGGTAGGTGAAAACAGTACCGATTTAATTTGGAATCCAACATCAAATGGTGGTAATGATGCGAATGGAAAACTTTCATTAGGTGGCATGCATTACATCTACATCTTCAATAAAAATGGTTCTACAACACTTGATATTCCTGTTTATGATGGCGGTAAGAGAATTGATTCCTTGCTCACCTTTGCTTCAAGTATCACTGGAAAGCGAAGTATTCATAAAGATGTAATTTGGTGTTCTATGCCATTGTTGAATCCAGGTTCTTCCGTGTTGGAATCTGATTTAAAAATTAGTCTTCGCGTAAGAAAAGATTACAGAACATTCACCTCCATCGGTGCTACTGCTGTAAACGCAGGGAATCCATTGTATGAATTTGAAGTGTCTCAATCTGAAGTGGCAAGTACCGGAGTAACCGAAGCTGCTAAAACAGCGTTAGATTACATTCATGTTGTGCCAAATCCTTACTATGCTTATTCAACTTACGAGAAGACTAGAAAGGATCAGTTAGATAATCGTGTTCGTATTACGAATTTACCTAGCAATTGTGTCGTTTCAATTTATACATTGAATGGAACGTTGATTCGCCAGTTTAAACGTGATGTTCCTTCTGATGTATCAGATGGTCAAGCTATCAGTGAAGGGCAAGATTTCAATATTGCAACTACATTGGATTGGGATCTTAAAAATACTGCCGGAGTTACAGTCGCTTCCGGTGTTTACATTATTCATGTTAACGCAGGATCACTTGGCGAAAAAGTGGTTAAATGGTTCGGAATTATGCGACCTATTGACCTTGATTCCTTCTAATAATTCAACGGTTTAAAACAATCCAGATCTCTATGAAAAAAATTATAAAATATATTGCACTCTTCAGTGTGGCGATCGGCTTTACAGCTTCTACTGCATGGGCCGGGAATGAAGATCGTGCAGGTCAAGCCGGAGCTAATGAGTTATTGATTAATCCATGGGCTCGAACTGCAGGATGGGGTGGTTGTAATATCGCTCTAGTCCGCGGTGTTGAGGCGATGAATATGAATGTTGCCGGAATGGGACATAATAAAGGAACTGAAATCACATTTGCTCAAACAGATTGGTTAAAAGGTTCTGATATTAAAATTTCAGCTTTTGGACTCGCTCAGAAAGTAGGAGAGTCTGGTACTATGGGTATCTCCGTTTCATCTATGAAATTTGGTGATATCGAGCGTACAACAGAAAGTCAACCAGATGGAGGTTTAGGTACGTATAATCCACAATTCTTGACCATTGGATTTAGCTATGCGAAGGAATTTAGTAATAGTATTTACGGAGGATTGAGTGTTCGTATGATCAATGAATCGATTAATGATGTTAAAGCTTCTGGTATCGTAGTAGATGCAGGTATTCAATACATCACCGGTTTCAACGAAGCAAAGGATGATTTGAAATTCGGAATATCCTTACGTAACGTGGGTACGCCAATGAAGTTCGATGGAGAAGGTTTGTCATACAGAAATGACAATGCGAGCGCAAACATCAATGTATTGCAACAACAAAGAACAGAGCGTTTCGAAATGCCTTCTTTAGTTGCAATCGGCGTTTCTTATGATATCAAATTGAACGAAGATCATCGTATTACGCCTGCTGCTTCTTTCACGTCTAACTCGTTTATTCGTGATCAGATAGGAATGGGTGCTGAATATGGTTTCCGTAACTTGTTTATGCTACGTGCCGGATATACAATTGATAAAAAGGATCGGAATGCTATTTTTGATGAGGCTATTTCTGCCTTGATTGGATTTAGTGCCGGAGTTTCTGTGCAAGTTCCATTAGGTAAAGGCGGTAAAACATTTGGTATCGATTACGGATATCGTGCTACTGAAACCTTCGACGGTACGCATACCATCGGAGCTCGTTTTAATCTCTAGTCAATATTCAACATTTGCGGAAGACCTCTCCTGTTGAAGGAGAGGTCTTCCGCATTATTTATACATCGCTTGTTTAGCCTTATATTATTATGTCTAAAATTACTTACCTCACAGAAGAAGGATTGAAAAAACTTCAAGAAGATCTTCACCATTTAAAAACGGTTGATCGTCCCGGCATCTCTAAGCAAATTGCAGAAGCTCGCGACAAAGGTGATCTTTCCGAAAACGCCGAATATGATGCCGCCAAGGACGCTCAAGGATTATTGGAATTGAAGATCTCTAAAATGGAAGCGCTGGTAGCCACTGTTCGAATTATTGACGAAACAAAAATTGATACTTCACATGTTTCTGTGATGTGTAAAGTGCGCATCAAAAACATGAAGAACAATGCGGAAATGTCCTACATCCTCGTAGCGGAAACAGAAGCCGATTTGAAGTCCGGTAAAATTTCTGTGTCTTCTCCAATAGGGCATGGTTTGCTCGGCAAGAAAGTAGGCGATGTTGCAGATATCGAAACGCCGGGAGGCATCGTCCAGTTTGAAGTTTTGGATATTGGTTTGGCTAATTAATTCGAATTTGTTTTTGCTTTTTTAAATTTTTCTTTTCCTTTTTTGTGAAAGGTGCTTTTCAGATTTAATTTATTTTACATTTTTCTGATCTAGTATAATTCATCTGTTTGCTCTTTTCAAAAATGATGTCTACATTTACTCTTTGATTTTTTAGTGTAAAATATTCCATTTAAATTTAGTTTAATCCCGATTTTTAAAATGCGAACATCTAAATTAATTTGTTTTATAATTCTGTTTTTTAGCAGTGGAATTCATTCTGTTGCTTTCAGTAAAGCAATCAAAACGCAAACTGTTAAAAATATTAATTCAAGTCAGAAGAACGCTTCTTTATGCCCAATCACGCAAGCACAAGTCGACTTAAACATCAATCAGGTACGTGCAAGAATATTAGTGGCTGGAGATCTTTGGTGGGATCCCTATGGTCAAATTTCCTATTACGAAGTACCCAAAGGATCTAATAAAAATTCGCTCTATTGTGGTGCTATCTGGATTGGTGGATTTGATGCCTCACATCAATTACTCACCGCCGCACAAACATATCGTCAAGCTGGAGCGAACGATTTTTGGGGTGGACCCATCTCTAAAAATCCGAATAACGGCAATCCTGAAATTGCTTTTGACCGCTGTATGGAATTCGATCGCTTATGGTCGATTAAGAAAAGTGATGTTGAAAATTTTATTGCGAATGGAAACACAACTCCCGATATGGAATCATGGCCCGGCAATGGAAATGTATCGAATGGCGAATTGCCGTTTCTTGCTCCTTTTTTCGATTCGAATAACGATGGAGAATATAATTTTCTAGATGGTGACTATCCTTATTTTAAAATGGACCGACTCTATCCGATGGATCCCAATACGAACGAAGTAATTTGTAACGATTATTTATTCGGCGATCAATGCGTATGGTGGGTTTTTAATGATGTGGGAAATGTAAAGTCGGAAACGAATAGCGCGCCTATCGGACTCGAAATTCGTGCGCAAGCTTTTGCTTTTGATACCGAAGATGATTTGGATTTTGTAACGTTTTATAAATATCAAATTATTAATCGGTCGAACTCATCATTAGATTCAACCTATTTCGGCATCTGGACCGATTCTGATTTGGGAAATGCTTCGGATGATTATGTGGGATGCGATGTTGGATTAGGAATGGGCTTCACCTATAACGGCGATCCCGATGATGATGGTGGCGGAGGATATGGATTAACACCTCCGGCAGTTGGAGTTGATTTTTTACAAGGCCCCTTGGCAGATCCATTCGATGGCATCGACAATAATCACGATGGTACAATCGATGAAGTAGGAGAGCAAATTACGATGACTCATTTTATGTATTATGAAGGTGGTAACAATATGCCCAATACTTTTCCATCTTTCAAGGAAGATTATTATTCTTATTTGCGTGGAACTTGGTTAAATGGAACGGCATTAACTTATGGTGGGTCTGGACTTGGAACAGGTCCTGGGACTACAAATATTCCATGCGATTTTATGTTTCCCGGTACCAGTGATCCATTATACAGTGCAAATTGGACGATGCAAACTGCAAACATTCAACCTACTGATATGCGTTGGTTGCAATCTGTAGGTGCTTTTACTTTGTTGCCCGGTGCCGTAAATTATATTTCAACCGGAGTGATATGGGCGCGTGCACAAGGTGGAGGTCCGGAAGCATCGGTAACAGAAATGAAACGCGCCGATGTGTATGTGCAAAAATTATTCGATCGTTGTTTTGAAGATTTGGTAGGGCCACACGCACCTGATTTAGCGATTCGTGAATTGGATAAGAAAATTATTTTGAGTCTGGAAAATACAATCAATAAAAATGTGGAATTGTATTCGCAATTTGATAAAAGCATTCCCGGTCTGGTAGCGAATTATCTAAACGATAGTATCGCTTCTTATTCTACACTTTCCGTAGATGAGCGTAGTTATAAATTTCAAGGTTATAAAGTGTATCAGGTCTTGAATGCGGATGTTACTGTAGACGAAATAGAAGATGAATCAAAAGCAAAGCTGATTGCGCAAATAGATGCTCGGGATGATGTGAAGCAAGTAGTTAATTTTTATTACGATTTTAACCTTCGTTCCTACGTGCCCTCCTTAAAAGCAAGTGAAGTGAACAATGGCATCAAACATAATTTATTGCTAACGCAAGATTTATTTTCTTTGAAACCTGTTGTTAATTATCGTCCCTATTATTTTATGGTGATAACGTATGCTACAAATAATTTTTTAACTTTTGATGCATTGAATCCACGTCCGGGAAATTCTCAGGCAGAACCCTATTTGCAAAGTTCGCAAAATGTAAAAGTGTACTCCGCTATTCCTCATCCGCAAGTCATACAAAATGGAGGTACTGTTTTGAATTTGAATTTTGGAGATGGATTTAAAATAAAAAGAATTGAAGGCTCAGGCAATGGTGGAAATATTTTAGATCTTTCAGTTGAAAGTGTAAATGAAATTTTATCATCTGCAGATCATCGTGCTATACATCCCGTGTATCAAGCGGGAAATGGACCTATTGCGGTATATGCGTATGATCCATTGCATTTGAAAGGAGGTGGATTTCAAGTGCAGTTTAACGGCGTGGAAAACTCATCGCGTTATTTTATTCGCAATTTACCTGGAGGAGATGTGCTTGATAGCAGTATTTTTGATTTGAGCAGCAATTATGAACTATTGCTAGAAGAAAATAAAATTGCTTTTGATATTCACAAAGTTAATGATTTAGAGCCTGGCACTGCCGCTATAAAAAATGGATTTCTAGAAGCCACGCAAACTTTTAATCCCTCAAATCTGAAATGGTTAACAGGTGTTAAGGATGTAGATGCATCTTCAACAAAGGACTGGATCTTATCAGGTGCCGAAACTTCTGATTTGGGAGATGCATTGCAAGTCTTTGAAAAGGTTTTGGACGGTACATGGGCACCCTATAAACTTGCATCCCGCGCGAACATCGGGTCTCCGAAATTTAACACCCCTGCTTTGGACGCTCTTACTAAATGGAACTTTTTAGCCAGTGTTGATGTCATCTTTACTTCCGATAAAAACAATTGGACCCGCTGCGTGATTGTTGAAACCGGCGAAGATAACATGCCAAATGTCGCTGCCGCAAAAAAGTTCGATAAACGACAGCAAGCATCTGTAGATAAAAGCGGAAACACCGGAGATGGAATTGTTTCAACTACGGATCCCAACGATGCCGATTTTATTTCTGCATTGGGTATGGGTTGGTTTCCCGGTTATGCCATCAATATTGAAACCGGTGAACGATTAAATATTGTTTTCGGAGAAAATTCTTCGCTTGTGAATGAAAATAGTACCGACATGTTATTTAATCCTACGTCTAACGGCGATGTAGATGTGAACGGACAATTGGCTTTTGGTGGTATGCATTTCATCTATATTTTTAATAAAAACGGAACTGCTTTGAATGATGTAAACATTTACGACGAAGGTAGAAGTTTAAATACTTTATTGAGTCTGGGAAGTCTTGTTGGAAAGCGAAATGCATTCAAAGATTGTATCTGGACTAGCTTACCATTGCTGCAATCGGGTCATGCTGTTTTGGAATCAGAAGTGAAAATCCGATTGCGTGTTGTGAAAGATTATAAAACATTTATATCCATCGGAGCTACTGCTGTGAATACCGGAAATCCACTTTATGAATTTGAAGTTGCTGAAAATGATGTGGCAAGTACCATGCAAATGGCAGCGGCAAAATCAGCCTTAGATCTCATTCGCGTAGTTCCTAATCCCTACTATGGTTATTCTACCTACGAAAATACCAGAGCCGATCAGTCAGAGCGAAAAGTGCGTATTACCAATTTGCCTGCGAAATGTATAGTTTCTATTTATACCATCAACGGCACCTTAATTCGTCAGTTTAAAAGAAATGTTCCTTCCGATGTTTCAGATGGATATGCGGTTCATGATGGCTCCGATTTTAATTTAGCAAGCACCCTCGACTGGGATTTAAAAAATGAATCCATGCATGTAGTAGCAGGAGGAGTGTACATTATTCATGTAGATGCCGGAATATTAGGAGAGAAAGTGGTAAAATGGTTTGGCGTCATACGACCCGGCGATTTGGATTCCTATTAAGTTTAATAGACATTTTCATTTGGTGGATGATGGCTTTGAAAATCTAATTCGATTCAAATATATTATTTATTGTAAATTGTATCTTTGATAAAAATCAATAGCATCATGGCATCCATCTTCACAAAAATCATAAACGGTGAAATTCCATCTCATAAAATTGCAGAGAACGAAAACTTCTTAGCCTTCCTCGATGTGATGCCATTAGTGGAAGGGCACGTATTGGTGGTTCCTAAGAAGGAGATAGATTATATTTTTGATATGTCAGCAGGTGAGTTTAAAGAATTGTGGTCCTTCGCACAATCCATAGCTCCCGCCATCGAAAAAGTAATTCCCTGTAAGCGGATAGGCATCGCCGTTATCGGACTCGAAGTCCCGCATGCACACATCCATTTAGTTCCATTAAATAGAGTAGGGGATATTAATTTTTCTCAAACCAAAATGACGATCTCGCAAGAGCAATTGGCGTTAACGGCTGAAAGGATAAGAGCTGCATTCTAGCTTCAAGCCGCAAGCTTCAAGCCGCAAGCCGCAAGCCGCAAGCTTTTTGATTCACCTTTTCAACCATTCATCTTTTCACCCTCTCACCCATTCTCCCCACTCCAATTATCCCCATTTCATTCTCCTTTCAATTATCCATTTGTAAACATTTGTAGTCGATTGTCAACGGAAAATTTCTTGGAGCGTTTTTTCTAAATATCGATCTTTACTATGGGGAGGGGAGCGTAGCGACCCCTATAATATATAATACGTGGTTTTTACTTTTTGAAAATATTTGCACTCACTGCTCACTGCTCACTGCTCACTGCTCACTGCTCACTGCTCACTCCTTATTTCAATCGCTCCGGATTATCACTAACAAAAGCATTCCAGCCTGAATAATTTCCTTTGCCTTTTTTTAATGCAATTTTTAAATTTGTATTTCCTGAATCCGTAGTTTGAATTTTTTTTCCGGTTTGAAAATGATGACACAGCGCTACACCCAATGCATCGGTAGCATCTAAAAATTTTGGTTGATGATCAAATTGTAATAATCGTTGCAGCATGATGGATACCTGTTCTTTGGAAGAACTTCCTTTGCCGGTGATGGATTGTTTGATGAGTCGGGGGGAGTAGCCAAATACCGGAATTTTTCTTGAAAGTGCCGCCGCTATGGCCATGCCTTGTGCTCTACCTAATTTCAACATCGACTGCACATTTTTTCCGTAGAAAGGTTCTTCAATCGCAAGTTCATCGGGGTGATGAGTATCGATCAGCTGAACAACAGTTTCAAAAATTTCTTTGAGTCGGATGTAATGATCATCCTTTTTATCGAGATGTAATATTCCCGCAGTAATTAATTTCAACTGATTTCCCTGCACTGAAATAATACCATAACCCATAGCTACTGTACCAGGATCAATGCCTAAAATGATATTTTCTTTCGATGCACTCACTCTACAAAGATGTCATTTTTTTATGTAGCTCCCAGCAAACAATGCCTGCACATACAGCAACGTTTAATGAGTGCTTTGTGCCTTCTTGGTGAATTTCAAGGCATCCATCGCAAAGGTCAATCACATCCTGAGCCACTCCATCCATCTCGTGCCCAAAAATTACCGCCGTCCTACCATCTCCCGGAATAAATTTGGCCAAGTCAATGCTATTCTGTGCTTGTTCAATGGCATATACTTTTACACCTTCAGATTTCATTTGAATCACGATGTCTTTGGTGTTTTCTATATACTCCCAAGCAACTGATTCTGTGGCTCCAATGGCAGTCTTTAAAACTTCTTTATGCGGAGGCTGCGCAGTGATGCCGCAAAGAATAATTTTTTCAATCCGGAAGGCATCCGAACTTCTGAAAACCGAGCCTACATTGAGGGCACTTCGCACATTATCGAGAATGAGAATGAGGGGTAATTTATTTATCTGTTGATAAGCAATGAGGTCGGGTCGTCCGAGTTCTTCGTTCTTGAGCTTCTGCATGCGAATGGATATCTTAGCACAAAGTTACGCATCGTTTGAAAGAAGATACTCCCCTTATGCAACAATACAATGGGATCAAGGCGAAATACCCTGATGCCCTCTTGCTTTTTCGTGTCGGCGATTTTTATGAAACCTTTGGCCAAGATGCCATACGGGCTTCTAAAGTGCTCGGTATCGTGCTAACGAAACGGAGTAATGGAGCCGCAGCAGACATGGAGCTGGCAGGTTTTCCTTATCATTCACTTGAAACTTATTTGCCAAAATTGGTGCGTGCAGGTATGCGCGTCGCTATTTGTGATCAATTGGAAGATCCTAAAACAACCAAGAAAATTGTCAAACGTGGTGTTACAGAGTTGGTCTCTCCTGGCGTGACTTTTAGCGATAAAATTCTTGAGCATAAGTCGAATAATTTTTTAGCAGCTTATTACTCTTCTAAAACAGATGGTGTAATAGGTCTTGCTTTTATAGATGCAAGCACGGGTGAATTCTTATTAGCAGAAGGTCGTTTGGATTATATCGATAAATTGATGCAAACTTTTCAGCCGAGTGAAGTCTTGGTTTCCCGTCAGGAAAAAGAAAACTTTGAACAGAAATACGGAAATCGTTTTTATACATTTACGATGGATGATTGGGCCTTTCAATCTTTGTTTGCTAAAGAGACATTAGCAAAGCATTTTCAAACTACTTCCTTAAAAGGTTTTGGTGTTGATGAAATGCAAAACGGAATTATTGCTGCCGGCGCTGCTTTGTATTATTTACAACAAACACGTCAGGAAGCATTGGTGCATATTTCTGCCATCTCCCGACTGGAAGAAGATCGTTATGTATGGCTCGATCGTTTTACAATTCGTAACCTGGAATTAGTAAACTCTCCGCATGAGAACGCACGTACTTTATTGGATGTGCTAGATCAAACGGTATCGCCTATGGGTGGTCGTTTGATGCGAAGATGGTTGTTGTTGCCTTTAAAAGAATTACTGGCCATTCAAGAGCGCCATGATAACGTCGAGGAGTTAACGAAAAACAACGATTTGCTGGAAGGCTTACAATCCTATTTAAAAAGTGTTGGTGATTTGGAGCGCTTGGCTTCGCGCATTGCTATTCGTAAATTAGGTCCACGCGAAGCTTTGCAATTGAAGCGTTCTTTATCTTTGATTGATCCCATCAAAACAGAACTGCAAAAGGCAAAGCAAAAAGGTTTTTTGGCCATCGCCGATCGCCTGCTACCATGTCATGAATTATTAGCACATCTTGAAAAAGCATTGGCAGAAGATCCGCCTGCAGTTTTGGCAAAAGGTGGAGTTTTTAAAACCGGATTTAATGCAGATTTGGATGAGCTGAAACAATTGTCATTTGAAGGAAAAGATTTCCTCTTGAAAATTCAAAAAAGAGAAATTGAAAACACTGGCATCTCGAATTTGAAAATCGCTTTCAATACTGTTTTCGGATATTATATTGAAGTTAGCAATTCACATAAAAGTAAAGTTCCTACCGCCTGGACACGCAAGCAAACTTTAACGAATGCCGAGCGATACATCACCGAAGAATTAAAAGTATACGAAGAAAAAATTCTTGGTGCCGAAGGGAAAATGCAAACCATAGAAGAGAGATTGTATGCAGAGCTCTTGGAGTTTTTGTCGAATTACATCCCATCTTTACAACAGAACGCCGCCGAATTAGCACGTCTTGATTGTTTATGCAGTTACGCCACCGTCTCTAACCTTTACGGCTATGTGAAACCAACGATGAATGAATCGTTGAGTCTAAAAATTGAAGGCGGTCGACATCCTGTATTGGAGCAACAATTACCCATTGGCGAAAAATATATTCCTAATGATGTACTGCTGGATAATGAACAGCAGCAAATCATCATGATTACAGGTCCCAACATGTCGGGAAAATCAGCAGTGTTGCGACAAACCGCATTGATTGTAATGATGGCGCAAGCGGGAGGATTTGTACCTGCAAAGTCTGCAGAGATTGGCATCGTCGATAAAATATTTACAAGAGTAGGGGCGAGCGATAATTTATCGCAAGGTGAATCTACATTTATGGTAGAGATGAATGAAACATCCAGCATCTTGCATAATATTTCAAATCGGAGTTTGGTCTTGCTAGATGAAATTGGCAGAGGTACCAGCACCTACGATGGAATTTCCATTGCATGGGCCATCGCCGAATTTTTGCATGAACATCCGCAATCAAGAGCAAAAACATTATTCGCAACGCACTATCATGAACTCAATGAAATGGCGGCACAGTTTCCAAGAATAAAAAATTACAATATTTCTATTCGTGAAAGCGGCAATCAAATTCTTTTCTTGAGAAAACTCGTTCCGGGCGGAAGCGAACATAGTTTTGGGATCCATGTTGCAAGAATGGCAGGCATGCCGGCACAGGTTTTAAAGCGCGCGCAGCAAATGCTCGAGACTTTAGAAACGGCACATAGCTCCACCGAGCTCATAAAGGCAGGAAGTCATGATCAACAAAAAGATGAAATGCAATTGAGTTTTTTCCAGCTCGATGATCCAATTTTAGAGCAGATTCGTGATGAAATTCTGCAAACCGACATCAATACCCTCACTCCTGTAGAGGCATTATTAAAACTAAGTGAAATTAAAAAGCTGATTTCGAGGCAGAAAGTGAAATTAAATGCCTGATCATTTGATTTAAACCCGAATTAAAACGTATTTTTGCAACCCATTGCGAAAGTAGCTCAGTTGGTAGAGCACGACCTTGCCAAGGTCGGGGTCGCGAGTTCGAATCTCGTCTTTCGCTCCAAAAAATAAGCCCTGTATCAACATATACGGGGCTGTTTTATTAAAGTGAGTAATTGAAAAATCTCTTACTTTTGCACCTCCAATAATTGAAATTGGAATTTTTGCCCGGGTGGTGGAATTGGTAGACACGCAGGACTTAAAATCCTGTGGCCTTACAGCTGTACGGGTTCGACTCCCGTCCCGGGTACAAAAGAGCCCCGATAGTTATCGGTGAGAAACAGAGCGAGAACGATTTTCTCGTTATTTTTTAAAAATATTTTTAAGAATATGGAATGTTACGTTTATGCTTTATCGAGCCAAGGCAGGAATTACATTTATGTTGGGATTAGTTTGGACTTTACGAGACGTTTGCATGATCATAATTCTGGACTTAACAGAACGACAAAAGCATATTGTCCTTTTGATTTAATACTGAAGGAAACATATTCCAATAGGATAGAAGCAAGAGAACGCGAGAAATTTTTAAAAGGGGCAGGTGGGAAACGATATTTACGACAGAGAAGATTAGAATTTATTGGTGGCTGTACGGGCCTGCCTGACTGCCAATAATAAAAGTCGAAACTTTATTATAGAGGATTTTAATAGAAAGACGGAAACCTTAATTATGCGGCAGGCAGGTTCGACTCCCGTCCCGGGTACAAAAGAGCCCCGATAGTTATCGGTGAGAAACAGAGCGAGAGCGATTTTCTCGCTATTTTTTATTGAGATTTTTGCTTCAAATTGTGTTCTTGATTGGCCACTCATCAATTATTTCCTGCCCGCCGCGGCGGGATGGTCATGATTTATTATGATTAGTTTAAAAATATTTATAGAAATAGAACCTGCCTACAGCAGGCAGGCACGGATTTTACGGATTTAACTGATTAATGCGCATTTATTTCGTTCAAAACTCCCATTCTCCCATTCGCCCATTCTCCCATTCGCCCATTCTCCCATTCTCCCATTCTCCCATTCTCCCATTCTCCCATTCTCCCATTCTCCCATTCTCCCATTCTCCCATTCTCCCATTCTCCCATTCGCCCATTCTCCCATTCTCCCATTCTCCCATTCTCCCATTCTCCCATTCTCCCATTCTCCCATTCTCCCATTCTCCCATTCTCCCATTCTCCCATTCTCCGATTCACCCATTCACCCATTCACCCATTCAACCATTCTCCCATTCTAAAAAAATGGTACGTTTCGAATCCGTATTTTTGTGCTGATTAAATTAAATTGTTTTGAGTAAAAGCCGCTTCAGTATCCAACTCCCAAAACCCGTCTGGATAACATTCGGAATCATTTTCGTGATTATGGGAATCATCGGAGTAATTCTGCCCTTGATGCCCGGATTGGTGTTTTTTATTCTGGCTTCTTTCTGTTTTGCAAAGGGATCACCTAAAATGTTGAGGATGTTGCTTTCGCACCCGCAAATTGGTCCGCAAATCTTGGATTGGAAAAGAGGGAAGGGGATGCGTCTGAAAACGAAAATATTGGCGATCTCGATGGTTACTTTTAGTTTAACGATCAGTATATTTTTTGTGATCCAAGTGTATTATGTGAAGTGGGTTGTTTTTTTCTCGATGTTAGCTATTGATGCCTACATCCTCTCGGTAAAAACACGAAAGTCGCAGCAGGAAATTTTTCCTTTGAATAAAATTAAAAATCTCAAAAATAAATCATCGCATGAAAACGATAAAAAAATATACAACTCAAATTAGATCTCTGCTCCGTGCTGCTTCCGATGCCGAACAGCATCCTGAAGTGCTGACGAATGAGGAAGATTTTAATGAGAAAGATTTGTTGGTGTTAGAGAAAAAGTATGATCTAAGTGGTGACTTGGAAGAAGTTCATAATTATACGTATGATGAACAAGGGCGTCTCTTGTTACACCTTCTTGAAATTCCTTCTGATGGTATTTCAGAAAGATTTGTTACGACGCGCAATGCAAATGGGAATCCAACGGTGATCGTGAAATTTTATGGTGAGGATCCAGGCGAAAAAACCGAATACGAATATGGTACGAATGCAGAAGTGGTAAAAATTATTCGCTACGATGCCGATGGCGAACTGGAAGCGAATGAAGAATTGGAATACGACGATCAAGCAAGAGCCATCGCACGTAAAATTATTTCTCCTTCCGACGGGACAAAAACTTTTCGCTTTTCTTACGACGAAAACTCCCGATTGATTAAGGAGGAAGATTTTGATGAGAACGATAATTTAGAAGGTTACGTAGAATTGGATTATGACGAAGAGGGAAGAGAAACTTATGTGTCGAGGTTCAACGCTGAAAGCAAAATGATTTCTCAACAGCTTTCAGAATACGATGATTTGGGTCGATTGCTTCGTCGTTTTGCTAAGAGCTCTCAAATTCGTATCACTTCTTTTGTTTACGATGAACAAGGTCGTGTGATCGAAGAATCTCTTTCCGATCAAAATGATTTTGTGTTTTCCAGAACTCGTCTTTCCTATGATGAAGATGGTCGCATTGCAGAAGAAACAATTTATGAAACGGATTTAACACGTTCCGGTCGTGATACACATTTGAGTAATCGCTACGAATATATTTTAATGGAGTAATAAAACTCTATGGAGCTTTGTTTGTTTTAAAATGGAAGAATTGAAAAGATGGCCTACAAAAATTTAAATCAGTTTATACAAGTACTAGAAGAAGCAGGGGAATTAGTGCGCATTAAAGAATACGTGAACCCTGCTTTGGAAATCACCGAAGTTACCGATCGCATCTCGAAACAATATGGGCCTGCTTTGCTTTTTGAAAACACCGGTTACGATTTTCCGGTGTTGATTAATTCTATGGGTACAGAAAAGCGCATGGCGATGGCCCTGGGTGTGGAGAAATTGGATGATGTAGCACATGAAATAGAGAATTTGTTTAAGCTGATGACGAGTCCAAAGAATTCAATGTTGGACAAGTTGAAGATGCTTCCCCAACTCGGTGAAATTGCTTCGTGGATGCCTAAAGAAATTTCCGGTAAAGGTGCTTGCCAAGAGGTGGTGATGAAAAATCCGGATATCACGAAGCTGCCGGTTTTAACCTGTTGGCCGGAGGATGGCGGTCCCTTTTTAACATTGCCCGTTATTCAAACACGCGATCCACTTACGAATATTCGCAACGTAGGATTGTATCGCATGCAGGTCTTTGGTCCGGAATTAACCGCGATGCATTGGCATCGTCATAAAGTATCTGCCCGTCATTTCAACGAGTATAAAAAACTCGGAAAGCGTATGCCCGTCGCCGTTACTATCGGCGGTGATCCTGCCTATGCTTATTCAGCGACTGCGCCCTTGCCGGATGGAGTAGATGAATTTATGTTGGCCGGATTTCTTCGCAAAAAGAAAGTGGAATTGGTAAAGTGTATAAGCATCGATATGCACGTGCCGGCGGATGTAGATTTTGTGATTGAAGGTTACATCGAACCGAATGAAGAATTTATTTTGGAAGGTCCCTTTGGTGACCATACCGGCTATTATTCCTTGGCCGATTTCTATCCGAAGTTTCATATAACGGCGATCACTCACCGAAAAAATCCTGTTTACCTCTGTACAATTGTTGGTATTCCTCCGCAGGAGGATGCATGGATCGGAAAAGCAACGGAAAGAATTTTCTTAGCGCCTATTAAAATGACGATGGTTCCTGAAATAGTCGACATGGTTTTGCCGGTAGAAGGTGTGTTCCATAATCTGGTGATTGTAAAAATTAAAAAGGATTATCCCGGTCAGGCCTTGAAGGTAATGAATTCTCTCTGGGGTGCCGGACAAATGATGTTTACCAAAATGCTGGTTATTGTTGATGGCGACGTAAATATTCAAGACCAATGGGAAGTGGCCAAATACATTTCTGAAAACGTAGATCCATTGCGCGATATTTCCTATTCACAAGGTCCTACGGATGTACTCGACCATTCCTGTTCTACCATGGCTTTTGGAGGGAAGATGGGGGTGGATGCTACGAAAAAACTTCCCGAAGAATTATTGCCAAATGCAGCAGCCGATGTTGTTCGTTTAGATGTACTGAAGAAAAGTGCGGATGCGATTGCAGCATGCGTTAAAAATTATCCGGATTTAAAGGATGTGAATGTGAAATTGCTCAGTGTCGGAATTCCACTCGTTTTTGTTTCTATAGAAAAAAATAAAAAGGGACATGTAAAAGAAATGGCAAAATTGCTTTTGTCAAACGACGCATTTTCTCAAGTGAAGGTGCTCATCTTCCTCGAGCACACCATGGATATTTCAGATATTGCAGATGCAGTTTGGCGTTTCTCCAACAACTTCGATCCGCGTCGCGATCATTTTAATTTCGAAGCACAAAACGAAAACGAAGTAAATCATGTGGCTTATGATGGCACGCGAAAATTAAAAGAGTTCGATGATTTTCATCGCGATTGGCCCAACATCTTAGTCTCCGACGATAAAACAATTGCACGCATCGATGAAATTTGGGATCGATTAGGACTCGGACCTTTCATCAAATCACCTTCTTTGAAGTATGCAAAGCAACTTTATAAAGGTGGAGCGGTAGCTGAGTAAAGCTTCAAGCCGCAAGCTTCAAGCCTCAAGCCTCAAGCCTCAAGCCTCAAGCCTCAAGCCTTTCTGTAGATCTGTATATCCGTATTCATCTGTAGATCCAGTATAATTCTATAATTCTATAATTTTATTATTGAATCAATTTTTTTAACAAAACTCACCGCTCATAGCTCACCGCTCATAACTCACCGCTCATAGCTCACCGCTCATAACTCACTGCTCATAACTCACCGCTCATAGCTCACCGCTCACCGCTCACCGCTCATAACTCACTGCTCATAACTCACCGCTCATAGCTCACCGCTCATAGCTCACCGCTCACCGCTCATAGCTCACCGCTCATAGCTCATAGCTCACTGCTCACCGCTCAAGGCAAACTAAACCATCCCTGAATAGGATAATGATCACTGTACTTCACCTGTTTGGTGTGAAAGGAGTGCGTTCGGAAATCCTCACTATGCAAAATAAAATCAATTCTGAATTTTACCAGCAAACTAAAATACGTAGAGCCAAAACCTTCCCCTTTTTCACTAAACGAATCTTTCATATATCTTTTCAAAGTTTGATAAGGATAGGAGTAAGGAGTGTCGTTAAAATCGCCGCACAATAAAATCGGATACGGGCATTGATCCATATGCGCTTTTAAAATATCCACTTGTTCGCCTCGCTTTATAACGGCTTTGCGTATACGTCTTAGTATATTTTTTGTATTTTTTAATTCTTTATCCTGTACAATGCTGTCGGTATTTTCTATGAAATCGTAATCGTTTTTCTTGAAATGATTCGATTGTAAATGGGTGTTGTATACACGAATCGTGTCTTTGTTGATGATCATATCGGAGTACAAACAAAAGTTGGATTTTCCTTCCGTGAAAAATAATGTCCCTTCATTAATGATTGGATATTTTGAAAAGGTAGCAATGCCCCAGTGATTTGTTTTTCGGAGTGTGATCGCATATTTGATCGAACTATATGGCAATTTCAGTAAATCTTTTATCGGTTGATTGTTTTGAAAATTTCCCACATCATCGTGGAAGTATTCCTGGAAACAAACAATATCCGGATGCTCTGATTTTAAATAATCAAAAATTTTAGATCTTGTTTTTAAATTTCCTGTCCAGTTGTATAAATCAAAAAGTCGAACATTGTAGGATACTACCTTAAATGAATTCTTCGGCGGGGTCACATCAAACTTTGCAAGAGCAGGCTGATACAAAAGTGTGCATTTATCGTAGCCGATTAAAATGATGGATGCCGACACGAAAATTAGTCGATGTCGACGAAAGCCCCAATAAAGTATAAAGAGCATGTTGATGAATAAAAACAAAGGATATAAATTCGCAATGATTCCTAATGGCCAAAAATGCGCAGGGCTGATGGACGATGATGCTTGAGCTGTTAATAATAGCAATGCCGCTATTACATTAAAATAGAAAAGAATTCTCCCCAATTGGTTGATTTTGATTTCCCCTTGGGGCTTTTTTAATTGATCCATTGCTCAAGATTGCTGCTATAAAGTACGTTAAAATATTTCAGATGTTTTATGTAGGCATCAATTACCTTTGCACAAATGAATTCTTTAAAATTAGGCTTCTCTCCTTGTCCAAACGACACTTTTATTTTTGATGCAATTTTACATCAACGTTTTGATTTCCCCTATCATCTAGAGTCTCAATTGTTGGATGTGGAACGGTTAAATCGCAAGGCATTATCCGCCGAATTGGAAATTAGCAAGTTGAGTTTTTCAGCTTTCGCTTCGGTTTCAAAAAATTACCAGATTCTTTCCTCAGGTGCCGCCTTGGGTCAGAATTGTGGCCCTTTAGTGGTCGCGAATTCTGCAATTGATTTAAAGAATGCCGAAAATTTAAAAGTAGCCATTCCCGGAAAATATACGACGGCGAATTTGCTACTGAGCATTTTCTACCCTGAACTAACAAATAAAACGGAAGTGCTTTTTTCTGATATTGAAGAAGAAGTAATTCAAGGGAATTTTGATCTGGGTTGTATCATCCATGAAAGCCGATTTACCTACGAGCAAAAAGGTTTAGTGAAATTGGCAGATCTTGGAGAAAACTGGGAAGAAAGATTTTCTATGCCTATTCCATTGGGCTGCATAGCAATACGTCGCGATTTGCCGGAGGAGTTAAAAATACTTGTTCAAAAAGGAATCGCCGATAGTGTGCGTTGGGCTTTTGCTCATCCACAGGATTCTCGAGACTACATTCAAAAACACGCGCAGGAATTGTCAGCCGAAGTTCAACAAAAGCATATCGACCTTTACGTGAATCAATTTTCAATAGATTTGGGGAATGAAGGGCGAAAGGCAATTGAGTTATTGCTGAATTATGGACATCAACTAAATTTGCTGCCCGAAGTGATGGAGCCCATCTTTATTAACGATTAAATATAAAAGAATGATTGTAGTTACTGGCGCCGCCGGATTTATTGGAAGTTGTTTGGTGAGCCGATTGAATCAGGAAGGTTTTGCTGATGTGATCGCAGTGGACGATTTTAGTCACGAAGCGAAAGAAAATAATTTGCAAGGAAAATTGATTGCGAAGGAAATTCATCGCGATGTTTTTCCTGAATGGTTGATGGATAATAGCAAGCAAGTGAAATTCGTTTTTCATATCGGCGCACGTACCGATACAACAGAGTTTGATGTCGCTATTTTCGATCGATTGAATTTACACTATTCACAAAAACTTTGGAATATTTGTTCGGATGCAGGCATCCCTTTCGTGTACGCCAGCTCTGCAGCAACCTATGGCGAAGGCGAGTTTGGTTACGATGATGATCATGCACAATTCCCGAAGCTGCTACCATTGAATCCATACGGCTGGTCGAAACAACAATTCGATTTATGGGTCTTGGAACAAAAAAAGCAACCTCCCTTTTGGGCAGGATTAAAGTTTTTTAATGTGTATGGTCCCAATGAATATCATAAAGCAAGAATGGCCTCTGTAATTTTTCATGCCTTCAATCAAATTAATAATTCCGGCGAAGTGAAATTATTTCGCTCGCATCGTCCCGAATATAAAGATGGTTGGCAATTGCGCGATTTCGTTTATGTGAAGGATGTAGTGGAAGTTTGTATGTACCTCATGAAAAATAAAGTTCCTTCTTCGATTTATAATTTAGGAACTGGTACCGCACGTTCGTTTTATGATTTAGCCGCCGCCACATTTAAAGCATTGCATAAGGAAACGAAAATTAATTTTATCGATATCCCCGCCGATATCAGAGATAAATATCAGTATTTCACCGAAGCGAATATGCAGAAGTTGATCGATACGGGTTATACAAAAGCTTTTACTTCTCTGGAAGATGGTGTGAAGGATTATGTGAAAAATTATTTAGCAGACCATCGATATTTTTAAGGATGCAACAAACGCTTAAGAAATTACTGAAGTCTAAAATATTTAAGTATTTTATCTCAGCAGGGGTAGCAACTTGGGTGGATATCACGGTGTATTTCTTAGCCTATAATTACCTATATAAAAAATTGGATTTCGATTTGTTCGGAATGTATGTGGTGTCGGCTCCTTCGGCGTCTTTGTTGTTAAGCTACACCATCGGACTCCTCACCAATTTTACCATCACAAAAATGTTGGTCTTCAAAGAATCGGAATTGGCTACCTACAAGCAACTCTTCCGGTATGTAATTGTTGCCATCTTCGTTTTAATTCTGAATTACATCGCCATGCGCTTTCTTATTCGTCAACTCGATTGGTTCCCCACCGTCTCTCGCGCCGTCTCCGCCATCTCCATCGGACTCCTCAGCTTCGTCATCCACAAATCCTTTTCATTCAAAATGAATTCGAAGTCGTAATTTGATTTTTTAAAAGAGGAAGAGTAATGAATTGTTTTATATCCTGCAAAGTCCGATAGCTATCGGACGCAAAGTTTTTAAGCTAATCCCAAATCGAAGTTGTAGATATTAGCTTAAATCTTTATAATTAATGTGGTCTCGCTAAGAAGCAAAGTCTTCTGTTCTTTTTGGATTCTAACATTTAATATTTGCAATCTAAGAAACATAAACAGTAATGATTACAAAGCTCTTTGCGAAACTTGCCGAGACCTCATTAAGTACGAGCATTGATCTATTCGCTATAATTTCCATTTAAAAATGAATATAAAACTTTGTTCCTTTGCGTGAAACATGGGACTTGTTTTTTTACTTAGAACCCAATCATAGCTGACTCTTCAACTCCTCTAAAAACTGCTTAATCTGCAACAAGGAAGTTTTTAATGCCAACTCTTTTTCCAATTCCCCGCGTTTGCTATCGAGTAATTTTTTTGCTCCATCTAAGGTGTAGCCTTTTTCTTTTACTAAATGAAAAATTAAACGTATGTTTTCTACATCAACCGGAGTAAAAAGCCGATTTCCTTTTTTGTTTTTCTTGGGTTTTAAAATATCAAATTCTTTCTCCCAAAAACGAATCAAAGAAGTATTCACCGAAAACATTTCCGCGACTTCTCCAATTGGAAAGTATAGTTTTTCCGGTTCCTTGTCGAAGTCCATGATGGGTGCCATGTGCTGTATGGATTATATTTTTTAAAAAAAATTATTAGTCGAAACTTTGATTGGATTGCGATGCCAGTTCTCTCACTTTGTCGTATTCCGCAGCAGTCAAATCGTTAAAGAAGAAATTGATGGGGTCAATTTTTTTCCCGTTTTTAATCACTTCGTAATGCACGTGCGGACCGGTAGAAGATCCTGTATTGCCCACATACCCGATGATGTCGCCGCGTTTTACTTTTTGTCCTGCGCGTACTGCCACTTTACTCATGTGCCCGTATAAAGTGTAATAACCGATGCCGTGATTGATGGTAACGTTGTTTCCATAGCCCCTGCCGTTATACTCCACTTTGGAAATAGTACCGTTTCCGGTGGCGTATATTTCTGTGCCGATGGGCGCCGAAAAATCAATGCCTTCATGCATCAAATAGGTTTTGTAAATGGGATGAATCCTTCTCCCAAATCCTGATGCCAGTCGTGCAATGCCACTTTTAGTTACGGGTTGTATCGCCGGAATGGAAGCTAACAATTCACCTTTTTTCTTGACCAACTCAAAAACTTCGTCGTAGGATTTACTCTGAATATAAAGTTGTCGATATAATTTGTCCATGGTTCTCGACGTGTTGACCATGAGTTCGGCATTGTTAAAATTTTCCAAATCTTTATATCGGTTCACACCGCCTGATCCCGCTTCCCTCACATCTGCAGGAATGGGCTCCGCTTCAAAAATTACCCGATACACCTGATCATCGCGCTTTTGTAAATCTTCCAAAACCGCCGAGGCAAGATCCATTCTTTGTTGCAACAACTCGTATTGAAGATTCATTCCACTCAATTCTCGCTTGAGTTGTTTCTCTTTTGGTGAGTCTAAAAAAGAATAGGCCAGCAAGAGTACAATCGATCCGAAAACGGCAGCCGTTGAAAGCCAACCAAATACCCTAAAAAACTTTTTGCGAAATGTGATTACAACACGCTCAAATTTTAAAGAATCGGTGTTGAAATAATACTTCGTCTTGGCCATAGCTTTTAATTAACTTTGCGGGTCTTTACAAAAATAACAGAATTCTATTAGTAACGTAATAAATAATGACATCTTCTCAAATTCGTCAAGCATTTCTCGATTTCTTCGCTTCTAAAGGACATACTATCGTCCCATCTGCGCCCATTGTAGTAAAAAATGATCCTACGCTTATGTTCACTAATGCTGGCATGAATCAGTTTAAAGATATTTTCTTGGGCAATGAGCCGGCTAAATTTAAACGCATTGCCAATACTCAAAAATGCTTGCGCGTGAGTGGAAAGCACAATGATCTCGAGGAAGTAGGTGTGGATACCTACCATCATACCATGTTCGAAATGTTGGGCAACTGGTCTTTTGGCGATTATTTTAAGGAAAATGCGATTGCTTGGGCCTGGGAATTACTCACTGTAGTGTACGGACTTCCCAAAGATAGACTTTACGTAACGGTTTTCGAAGGCGATGCAAAAGAGAATTTAGGTTTCGACCAGGAATCCTATGACTTCTGGAAGAAATGGATTTCCGAAGATCGCATCTTAAGAGGTAATAAAAAGGATAATTTTTGGGAGATGGGCGAAACAGGTCCTTGTGGTCCTTGCTCCGAAATACATATCGATTTACGAAGTGAAGCAGATCGTAAATTGAAAGATGGAAAAGAATTCGTGAATGAAAGTCATCCGCAGGTGATTGAAATTTGGAACAATGTATTCATGGAATTCAATCGTAAAGCAGATGCTTCCCTCGAGCCACTACCATCAAAACATGTAGATACCGGAATGGGCTTTGAGCGTTTGTGTATGGCGATGCAAGGAAAAATTTCGAATTATGATACCGATGTGTTTATGCCAACGATTAATTTTATCGAAAACACTTGCGGAATTAAATATGGTGCCGCCGAGAAAACAGATATCGCGATGCGTGTGGTGGCCGATCATATTCGTGCCATTAGTTTTACGATTGCCGATGGACAATTACCATCGAACAATAAAGCAGGTTATGTGATTCGTAGAATTTTGCGAAGAGCATTGCGTTATTGTTTTACTTTTCTCAATATCAAAGAACCCATTTTATACAAGTTGGTTGAGATTATTTCCAAGCAGTTTGAAAGTGTATTTCCTGATTTAAATGCGCAAAAAGATTTTGTGGCAAGAGTAATTCAAGAGGAAGAACTTTCTTTTTTGCGCACTTTGGATACCGGAATTAAAAAGTTTGAAGCATTGCAAACGAAGAAAATAGCAGGTGATTTTGCTTTTGAATTGTACGATACTTACGGATTTCCTATCGACTTAACAGAGTTGATGGCGCGTGAGAAAAATATGGAAGTGGACATGGATGGTTTCAATGCTTGCATGGAGCAGCAAAAAAATCGTTCGAGAAAAGCAACTGCACTTAGCACCGACGATTGGACGATTCTTCGCGATGAAGAAAGTGTAGAATTTGTAGGTTATGATGAACTGATTTGTGAAGCGGAAATTTTGCGCTATCGTAAGGTCAAAAAAGGAAATAAGGAGCAGTATCAAGTTGTTTTGAACCGTACTCCTTTTTATGCAGAGAGCGGAGGACAAGTAGGCGATTCCGGATTTTTACAGTCGGAAAATTTAAAAATTGAAATCAATGATACACAAAAGGAAAATAATTTAATCATTCATTTTAGCGATGCTTTACCTGCAGATGTGAGTGGAACATTTAAAGCTTGTGTCGATTTTAATCGCCGCTCACTCATTACCAAAAATCATAGCGCTACTCATCTAATGCACGCTGCACTTCGTCAAGTATTGGGCACGCACGTAGCGCAAAAAGGATCATTGGTAAATGAACACAACACGCGTTTCGATTTCTCGCATTTTGCTAAAGTAACAGAGGAAGAATTGAGTGCTATCGAGAAAATCGTCAATAAAAAAATTCGTGAAAACATCAGCCTGAATGAGCAACGCAACGTGCCCATTCAAATTGCACAGCAAAGTGGTGCGATGGCTTTGTTCGGCGAAAAGTATGGCGATTTTGTACGTGTGATTACTTTCGATAAAAATTTCTCGGTCGAGCTTTGTGGTGGAACACATGTGCAAGCAAGCGGTGAAATTGGATTGTTTAAAATTACTTCCGAATCGGCCGTTGCAGCCGGTGTACGAAGAATGGAAGCCATCACTGCCGACGGTGCAGAATTTTATTTGAATGAGAAATTAGAAGCATTGCAAAAAATTCGTGATCTCGTCAAACAGCCCGGCGATATCGTAAAAAGTGTAGAATCTTTATTGGAAGCCAACGATAGTTTAAAAAAACAATTATCCGTCTTCCAAGGCGAAAAAGCACAAGTGATAAAAGCAGAATTGCTCACGAAAGTAACAGCGCAAGAAGGCATCAACAGAATCATCGAACAAGTCGACCTCGATGCCGATGCCATTAAAAATATTTCTTTCGAACTAAAAAATCAAATTGATAATTTATACTGTTTTCTTTGCACTAACGTTGATGGCAAGCCGCATTTATCATTGATCCTTTCCGATAATCTAGTCGCCGACAAAGGCCTCAATGCCATGACCATCATTCGCAACCTCGCCAAAGAAATTCAAGGCGGCGGCGGGGGCCAACCCTTCTACGCAACCGCAGGAGGGAAAAATTCCAATGGATTAAGTGTTGCATTGGAAAAAGCGAAGCAAGTGCTGTGATTTTATTGCTAAATATGAAAATATATCGACATTAGAACATGATTTTTTTTTCACGCAAAGTCATATTGCTATCGGACTTTGCGTGAAATGGTGAGCATTTTAAATTCGGAAATATAAAATTATCCTTGCTTTATATCGTTTGGCTTCGCAATTGAATCATTTTTCCTTCGGCTACGCTCCCTTCGATAGGCCCCCTTCGTCCGATAGCCTATCGAACAAGCTCTGGGCAAGCAGTGGAAGCAGAGCAAACAAATCTTCAAATTGACCCATTTCAAATCTTCAAATCTTCAAAGCTTCAAATCAAATCATTTTCAAATTACCTATATTCGTCATTCAGAAAAGAACGACGTATTATGATGAAAAAACATCCTTCCGGTTTACCTTATTTATTCTTCTCAGAAATGTGGGAACGTTTCGGTTATTATTTAATGATCGGAATTTTTACTTTGTATTTGAAAGATGTAAAGGAAGGATTCGCCATGACAGAAGCCGAAGCATCGGATCTCTACGGTACTTTCATCGCATTGGTTTTCTTAACGCCCTTCCTAGGCGGACTCATAGCAGATCGCTATTTGGGTTATTCAAAATCGGTGATTATGGGAGGCATTATGATGGGCGCCGGTTACTGTTTGATGGGAATTCACAGCATCACCTTCTTGTACCTTGGGATGAGTTTGGTGATTTTCGGAAATGGATTTTTTAAGCCGAATATTTCAACACTACTTGGTAATTTATACGGGACAGATAAATACCGCGAGCACAAAGACGAAGGCTATAATATTTTTTACATGGGTATTAATATCGGTGCCTTTATCTGTAATTTCTTCGGCGCCGCATTGCAAATTATGTTAGGCTGGGGATGGGCTTTTATGGCTGCAGGAATTGGAATGTTCATCGGACTCTTCGTTTTTATGTCGGGGAAGAAACATTTCGAAGGTTACGATCAGAAAAAAGGTTTTCAGCAGGGTGATATGCCGATGATGAAAATTGTAGGATTGATCTTAGTACCTGCCGTAGTTTTTGGAATCATTGGTTGGATGATTCCCGGTAATATTTTCGGAAGCGACAGTACCGATGCATTCATCTTAAGTTGTATTCCCGTTATTTATTTTTACGCAAATATTTATTTCACGGCATCCAAAGCAGAAAAAGGTCCTATAGCAGCTATGCTCGCCATTTTCGCAGTGGTCATCTTATTCTGGGCGGTCTTTAAACAAAACGGATCTGCGCTCAATACCTGGGCAGATCGTTATACCGATCGTGCTTTAACGGGCACCACAGAGCAAGTTTTTACTAGTTTGAAACAGGCGAAGCCTTTAGTCTACGCTAAGGATTCTGTGCCTTTATACGATGAATATTTCCGTCTTAAAAAAGAAGATGGTGTGGTATTAAAAGAATGGAATTATCCTGCTTATTTCCGCAACGAGCACATCTCCAAATTGCCTGAAGAGAATGGTAGCATCAGTGTATGGTCAACGAATTTAAGTCAGTCGATTAATCCGGGTTGGGTAATAATTTTAACTCCTTTAGTCGTTGCTTTTTTTACCTTTTTACGAGGAAGAAAAAAGGAGCCAAGTACTCCGGCGAAAATTGCATTCGGATTATTCATCTCTGCATTATCGGCCTTAGTCATGATTGCCGCCGTGAAAGCCGGAGCCAATGGTACAGAAAAAGTAAGTGTGTGGTGGCTCATCGCCTGTTACGGTGTTATCACCATCGGCGAATTGTTTTTGAGTCCTATGGGATTAAGTTTGGTCTCTAAGTTAAGTCCGCCCCGTATTACAGCCTTAATGATGGGCGGATGGTTTCTCAGCACTTCCATCGGCAACAAACTCAGCGGAGTGCTCGCAAGCATGTGGGACAAATACGAGGACAAAACCGAGTTCTTCATGCTCAATTGCTTCCTGCTCCTTGTGGCCACCGCCATGGCCTTCTCCATGCTCAAATGGCTCAATAAAATCTTTAAAGCGAATACTTAATTTGTAAGCTGATAATTTTCCTTTTAGGAACGTTTATTCTAACAGGATGGTCATCGTAAACTGGAAATACTATGGAGGTTTTCTAAACGATTTCTTTCTTTTAATTCTTGATTAATTAGTATATATTTGTTTTAATGAAATATCAGGCTTCGAATAATCAAGGGGAAATCCTGCCTAATAAATTAGGTCTGAAAACAGAAAAGGAAATTAATGAAGCCGAATTCGAAGGCTTTCTAAGAGCTGAAATTTATCTTACAGAAAAATTAACTAGCAGGACAAAGTTTAATGTGAAGTATATTTTGAAATTGCATGCTGAAGCATTTAAGCATCTTTACGATTTTGCTGGTAAATTTAGAGACGTTAACTTATCGAAAGGCGGATTCCCGTTTGCTGCTGCTAAATTTTTACCTCAAACCATGCAGACCTTTGAAAAAGATGTCTTGGACTCATTGAAGAATTCATATGAAA
>Ga0209702_10000498_pt1 | contig 81916 bp, 75 predicted proteins | sample FRY01_FD_187210 | JGI IMG/M metagenome (GOLD analysis project Ga0209702, IMG submission 187210) | Freshwater microbial communities from Lake Fryxell liftoff mats and glacier meltwater in Antarctica - FRY-01 (SPAdes) (version 2) | ecosystem: Environmental > Aquatic > Freshwater > Ice > Glacier...
CTGTGTTCATGTCAAAATCCCTCAAGAATCTATTCTTCAAATAACGTTTTATGAGGGATTTGGTGCACCGCTATTGCACAAAAATGTGAGGTTTTATGCGGGTTTCGAGGGTTTTGCAGGCTGGACTATCTACAGCGCCGGTGGCGACACCGGCACAGCTTATGCGCAGGTAAAATCAGCTGTCCAGTCAACCCCAAAACTACAAAGCAAATGCCATCGTGACCATGATTCTTTCGACTTTTGAGGGCGAGCCTGACGGTATCAATGCCTTGAGCGACTTCCGCGCCCAGCAACTTCTTCCCCGCCTGCAAGCCATTAACGAGAAGATCTCGGGGATTCATGCGCGCTTTGTGCATCTGGTGGCGACTGACGTGCCGCCCAGCGGGCTTGAGAAAAATCGCCTGACGGCTTTGCTGACCTATGGCGAGCCGTCCCCGGCACCAGTGGCCAGTTCAGTCCTCGGCCCGCTGTTTGTCGTTACGCCGCGCTTTGGCACGCTATCGCCGTGGGCCTCCAAGGCCACAGACATCGCCCGCAATTGCGGTTTTGGCGGCCTGTCGATCAAACGCATAGAGCGCATCACCGAATATCAAATCAGCTTCCAATCGCAATTGCTTGGATTGCTTGGTAAAGCCGTTTTGACCGAGAGCCAGACCCGGCAGGTAGCGGCTTTGTTGCATGACCGTATGACTGAAAGCGTGATGCCCGCTCGCACTGAGGCGGCTAAGCTTTTTACCGAGCTACCAGCTGCAGTGCTGCTGACGATTGACGTTCTGACCGGCGGCAAGGCCGCTCTTGAAGCTGCCAACACTGAGTTTGGCCTGGCGCTGGCTGCCGACGAGATCGACTACCTCGTCAATGCCTTCACCCAGCTTCAACGCAACCCGACCGACGTTGAACTGATGATGTTTGCCCAGGCCAACAGCGAACACTGCCGCCACAAGATTTTCAATGCCGACTTCACGATTGATGGTGCCCTACAGGATAAGTCCCTGTTCGCCATGATCCGCAACACCGAAATGCTCAACCCGCAACACACCGTGGTGGCCTATTCTGACAACGCATCGATCATGGAAGGCTCAAAAAGGCAAATTTTCACTGCTAAATCGGCCATTAGCCCTTTAAATACGGGCTTAAATACAAGCGTAAACAGCTATCAAAACTATAGCGCCACGGACGCTGTTCTGACACATGTGCTGATGAAAGTCGAGACCCACAACCACCCAACCGCTATCTCGCCGTTCCCCGGTGCGTCTACTGGTGCGGGTGGCGAGATCCGTGACGAAGGCGCTACTGGTCGCGGCTCCAAACCGAAAGCCGGCCTGACAGGTTTTACAGTGTCCAGGTTGTTTGATGCTCACTACGGCAAACCCGAACACATCGCCAGTGCGCTGCAAATCATGATCGAAGGCCCGCTGGGTGGCGCAGCCTTCAACAACGAATTCGGACGCCCGATTCTGAACGGCTACTTTCGCGAATACGAACAAACGGTTAATGGTCAGCGCTGGGGTTATCACAAACCCATCATGATTGCTGGTGGCCTGGGCACGATTGACGCAGGGCTGACAAAAAAGATATTGTTCCCCTCGGGTAGCCTGCTGATCCAACTGGGTGGCCCCGGTATGCGCATTGGCATGGGTGGCAGCGCTGCCAGTTCAATGGCTTCGGGTACCAACGCTGCCAGTCTGGATTTCGATTCAGTGCAACGCGGCAATCCTGAAATCGAGCGACGCGCGCAAGAGGTCATTAACCAGTGTGCGCAACTTGGCGCGGCCAACCCGATTCTGGCGATCCACGATGTTGGCGCAGGCGGCTTGTCGAATGCTTTCCCTGAACTGGTCAACGATGCGGGGCGCGGTGCAAGGTTTGACCTGCGTGCCGTGCAGCTTGAAGAAAGCGGCCTGTCACCCAAGGAAATCTGGAGCAACGAGAGCCAGGAGCGTTACGTGATGGCGATTGCCCCGGAATCACTGGAGCAGTTCAAGGCGTTTTGTGAACGTGAGCGTTGCCCGTTTGCGGTGATTGGTGTGACGACGGAAGAAAGAGATCTGGTGCTGTTCGACAGCGGGGAGGCCGCGCGCCGCGCCGGGCCGCCCCAAGCAAGCGCAGCCCCCTCGGGGGGCAGCGAACCACACGCAGTGGGGAGCGTGGGGGCTCCAGTTCGTATGCCCATGAACGTGCTCCTAGGTAAGCCACCCAAAATGCACCGCGACGTAAAAAGTCTGACACACGCTGTCAAACCGATTGATCTGACAGGCGTTGACCTGCAAAAAAGTGCCATAGCTGTTCTTGGCCACCCGACGGTTGCTTCCAAACGATTTTTAATCACCATTGGCGACCGCACCGTGGGCGGCCTCACGCACCGCGACCAGATGGTCGGCCCCTGGCAGGTGCCGGTTGCAGATTGTGCCGTCACGCTGGCCGACTATCAGGGCTTTGCCGGCGAGGCCATGAGCATGGGCGAACGCACGCCGCTCGCAGTTGTAGGCTCAGGTGGGGCGGCTGCTTCAGGCCGTATGGCCGTCGCCGAGGCCATCACCAATCTGCTGGCAGCGCCGATTGAGATGTCGCGTGTCAAGCTGTCCGCCAACTGGATGGCCGCTTGCGGCGAGCCAGGGCAGGACGCGGCGCTGTACGAGGCCGTCAAGGCGGTGGGCATGGAACTGTGCCCGGCGCTCGGCGTGTCGATTCCGGTCGGCAAGGATTCGCTGTCGATGCGTACCGTCTGGAACGACGACGGCGCAAGCAAAAAAGTGACCTCGCCGGTGTCGCTGATCGTCAGCGCCTTTGCAACACTGGCAGACGTGCGCGGCACGCTCACCCCGCAGTTGAATGCGGTGGAGGCCGACACCACGCTGATTCTGATTGACCTCGGCAAAGGCCAGATGCGCATGGGCGCTTCCATCCTGGCGCAAAGCCTGGAGCTTGAGGGCGGTGCGGCCCCCGATCTGGATGACCCGAAAGACCTGGTCAATCTTGTCAACGCCATTAACACTTTGCGTACACAGGGGAAAATCCTGGCCTATCACGACCGTAGCGACGGCGGCCTGTTTGCCAGCGCGTGCGAAATGGCGTTTGCCGGCAACGTCGGCATCTCGCTCAACATCGACATGCTGCTGGTCGAAGGCGACGGCATCAGCGACAGCCGCATGGACACTGGCGACAGCAAGAACTGGGCATCACAGGTCGGTGTGCGGCGCGATGAACTGACCTTGAAAGCGCTGTTCAATGAAGAGCTCGGCGCTGTGATTCAGGTGGCTACATCCGTGCGCAACGAGGTCATGCAAACGCTGCGTGAGCATGGCCTGTCAAAGTTCAGCCACTTCATCGGCAAGACCCGCCCAGAGCACGCGGCGCTGGAGGTCGGAAAAGGTGAAGTCCAGGTCTGGCGTGACACCAAAGCGGTGTTCAAGGCCAAACTGCAAGACCTGCACCAGGTCTGGGATTCAATCAGCTGGAAGATTTGCCAGCAGCGTGACAACCCGCAAGGCGCTGATACAGAGCACGCTAGCGTGGGCGACCCGCTTGACCCGGGCCTGCATGTGCATCTAGCGTTTGATGCAGCCAAGATACCCGAAGCACCTGCGCTAAACCTGTCTAAACCAAGGGTTGCCGTGCTACGAGAGCAGGGCGTTAATTCGCACATCGAGATGGCCTACGCTTTCACGCAGGCCGGTTTTGAAGCCTTTGACGTACACATGACGGATCTGCAAACCGGACGGGCACAACTGGCCGACTTCAAAGGCGTGGTGGCCTGCGGCGGCTTCAGCTACGGCGACACGCTGGGCGCGGGCATAGGCTGGGCCCGTTCGATCACCTTTAACGAGGTGCTGGCAACGCAATTCAAGGCCTTCTTTGGACGCGATGACACGTTTGGGCTGGGCGTTTGCAACGGCTGTCAGATGTTTGCCGAGCTGGCCGACATCATTCCGGGAGCTGAAGGCTGGCCGCGCTTCACGACCAACCGCAGCGAACGTTTTGAAGCACGCCTGAGCCAGGTCGAGGTGCTTGAATCGCCCAGTCTGTTCTTTAAAGACATGGCTGGCAGCCGCCTGCCAATTGCGGTTGCGCATGGCGAAGGGTTTGCTAATTTCGAAAAGCGGCTCGGTGGCCGTGGTGATGCGGGCAAAGCCATTGCGGCGATGCGTTTTACCGACAACCATGGCAAGCCAGCAACCTGCTATCCTGCCAACCCCAACGGTAGCCCAGATGGTTTGACGGCAGTGACCACGCTTGATGGCCGCTTCACCGCGATGATGCCGCACCCGGAGCGCGTGTTCCGCAACATCCAGATGAGCTGGACCCCGCTGGACAGCAGCGCTCACAGCCCATGGATGCAGCTTTGGCACAACGCACGTCGTTGGGTGGAGTAAAAAAGCTCCATAAAAAAGCCCGCAAAAAGCGGGCTTTTTTGGTGTGACAACGCAGGCTTATTCAACCTTGGCTTTTTCCGTTAAGCTTTGCTGAAAAGCCGTCATACGCTGCTGCTCAAGCTGCTGCACGATTTGGGGTTTGATCTCTTCAAACGGCGGCAATTTGGCGGTGCGGATGTCATCGACACGGATGACGTGGTAGCCAAACTGCGTCTTGGCCGGAACTTCGGTTGTCTGGCCCTTGTTCAGTTTTAGCATGGCTTCGGTAAATTCCGCTACGTAGCTGCTGTGGTTGGCCCAGTCGAGGGCACCACCATTGGCGCCAGAGCCAGGATCTTTGGATTGCTTTTTGGCGATATCTTCAAACTTTGCGCCTTTTTTAAGACTCGCAATAATGGCTTTTGCGCCCGCCTCTTTTTCAACCAAAATATGGCGCGCCTTGTATTCCTTGCCGCCGTTGGTCGCTACAAACTTATCGTATTCGGCTTTCAGTTCTGCATCAGTCACCGGGTTTTTCTTCTGGTTATCCGAGAACAATGCACGAATCAATAGGGCCTGGCGTGCCAGTTCCATTTGCGCCCGGAACTCGTCGCTGTCGGACAAGCCCTGCTTTTCAGCTTCCTGCATGAAGATTTCGCGTGCAATGACTTCTTTGCGAAGCTGATCCTGTAGCTCGGGTGTCAGTGGCTGCCCCGACTTGACCACTTGCTGGGTCAGCGCGTCCAGACGGGTCTTGGGAACGGCCTTGCCGTTAACAATCGCCACGTTTTGGGCGATGGCGCTTTGAGCGCCAAAGGCCATCACGGCTGCAATGGCGGTTGCGAATAAAACCTGCTTTTTCATATGTTTCCTGTTGCTATGAATGTTTGTCGACGAGGGGTGTTTCGATCACTTCGATGGCCAGCGCGTGCAGGCCTTGGTCAATGAAATCTTGCAGCGCATCATACACAAGCCGATGGCGCGCCACGCGGCTCTTACCTGCGAAAGCAGGGCTGGCGATGCGGATACGGAAGTGGGTACCAAAACCTTCTGCATTGGCACCCATATGGCCTGAATGCGCAGCGCTTTCGTCCAGTACTTCGAGTTGCGTTGGATGCAGGGTTGCCACAAGCTGTTTTTCAAGCTCGGCGGTATTGACGGGTGCTGCGGTGTTCATGGCGCGAGGTCGGACTTGATGTGCTTGTTCAGGTAAACCGCTTGCACCAGCACAAACACCAGCATCAGCCCTATGCCGCCAAACAGCTTGAAGTTGACCCAAGTGCTGGTCGGGAAGTTATATGCTACGTACAGGTTGAGAAAACCCATCACGGCAAAAAACCCTACCCAACTGAAATTGACCACGCGCCATATGCTATCAGGCAAGTTCATCTGCGCGCCCATCAGCGACTTGATGCCGTTCTTTTTAAAAACCAGTTGGCCAAGAAGCAGGGCGCTGCCCATGACCCAGTACAGCACAGTCGGCTTCCATTTAATGAAGCTTTCGCTGTGAAAGTAGATGGTCGCACCGCCAAGCGCCGTCACGAGGCCCAGGCTGACCCAGAGCATGGTGTCTATCTTTTTGCCACTGGCCTTGAGCCACAGGATTTGTACGAAGGTGGCCACAATCACTACAACCGTAGCGAGCAGCACTGGAGCCTCTGCCGGACCGACAACGCCGCCAGCGACCATGAAGCCAAGCCATTCCGTAGCTGTAGCTGCGGCCCAGTCCTTGCTGCCCTCGGCGTACTTGAACATGCCGAAGAAAAGGGCGACGGGCAGAAAGTCGAAGAGAATTTTCATGGGCTAATTATCAGGGCGTTAAACAGCAGGCTTGAAATCTAACGATGCTGAATTCATGCAATAACGCAGGCCAGTTTTAGTAGGGCCATCTGGAAACACATGGCCCAAGTGCGCATCGCAACTGGCGCAAACCGTCTCGGTGCGGGCCATGCCGAACTTGCGGTCGGTGTGCTCTTCAATCGCACCGGGCACGACTTCTTCAGAAAAGCTGGGCCAGCCGCAACCGGCATCGAATTTGGTGGATGACTCAAACAGCTTGGCCCCACAGCAAATGCAGTGATAGCTGCCATCAGCCCAGACGGCTTCGTATTTGCCGGTGTAGGGGCGCTCTGTGGCTGCATGGCGCGTGACTTCAAAGGCTGTGGCTTCGGCCCCTTTTTCGGAGAGGATGGCCTTCCATTGTGCGTCAGTTTTTTCGATCTTGGTGGTCATGGGTTCATCCTTTGGAAAGTCGATGAGTGTCGATTAAGAACTGCAACTGATTTTTATTCCAGCAGCCCAATCAGGCGGGAAACCGGCATCGTTGTCATGGCCTGGATGTTCATCAAATGGGGCTTGCAGTAAATTCAACAAAGTATTGACTTTCGAGAAGTCTTTTAACTTCGCAGCGTATATGGCTTCTTCGCCCAAATGGTTGCGAAGCACGAATTTTGGGTTATTTTTGAGCATCAAATCAGCCCGTAGCCCTTTATTTATGTGCCTGACACGCTCTGAATATTGTAGCGTCCAGGCATTGAAGGATTCACCGTCAAAGAACAGGTCACGAACCGGCTCATGTCCGCTTTGGGGCGTAAAGGCAGACAGGCGCCGCCAGAAAATGGTGTAGTCAACCTTGTTGCTGGCCAGCAGCTTGAAGGCGCTTGCTATGAGTCCCGCGTCGTCAGACTGAAGATCGGGTAGCCCAAGCTTGAGGCGCATACGGGCCTGCAAAGCCTCGGGGAAAACGGTTTTGTAGGATTCCAGCGCGGCCAGCGCCTGATCCTGCGCCTTGATCAGCGGCATTAGCGCCTGACCCAGGCAAAAGAGGTTCCAGTAGGCCATATTGGGCTGCTTGTTGTAGGCGTAGCGGCCCTGGTCGTCCGAATGGTTGCAGATGTGGCCGGGATCAAACGCATCAAGGAACTGGAAAGGGCCGTAATCAATGGTCAAGCCCAGAATACTCATGTTGTCGGTGTTCATCACACCATGGCAAAACCCCACCGACTGCCAGGCCGCCATGAGATGCGCCGTGCGCTCGCTGACGGCCTGCAACAGCGCCGCATAGGGCTGGCTGGCATCGCGGCAGGCGGGATAAAAACGGTCGATGACGTAGTCAGCCAGCGCTTTGAGTTCAGCGTGTTGATTGTTGTAGCTGAAGTGCTCAAAGTGGCCAAATCTTATAAAGCTGGGTGCGATACGGGTAACGACGGCTGCTGTTTCGATTTCTTCGCGCCGCACGGTTGCGTCGGAGCCCGTCACGCACAGCGCACGGGTGGTCGGAATACCCAGACCGTGCATGGCTTCGGAGCACAAATATTCGCGAATCGAGCTGCGCAGCACGGCGCGGCCATCGCCACCGCGCGAGTAGGGCGTGCGGCCTGCCCCCTTGAGCTGGACTTCAAGCCCACCACCCGTGGTTTCAAGCTCCCCCAGCAAGATAGCCCTGCCGTCCCCAAGCTGCCCGGCCCATTGACCAAACTGGTGGCCGCTGTAAACGCTGGCCAGCGGGGCAGACCCCGGCAACACGCTGTTGCCGCTAAAAGCCTGTAACGCCTCAAGTGCCGCCTGTGACTCCAACCAGTGTTGCTCAAGACCCAGCTCGCGCGCAACGGCCTGATTACGACTGACCCAATAAGGCTCGGGCAGTGCCTGGGGTTGCAAGCGCGTGAAAAAATTTGTTCCCAACGATGCGAAACGGTTGTTCCATTGCAAAGGCGTATTCAACGGCGTATTGACGGTTGAAGGCAAGTCAGAGGTCATGCACAAATTGTCTCTTACTTGACTTGTACCCATGGATTCACGGGGAATCCCGCATGACGCGCATGATGCACTGCGGCATGATGCACACTTGATTCGTAAATATGAATAGGAGTTTTAAATGCTTGGGTTAATGCAAAGCCAGCCGATGCTGATTTCCGGCCTGATCGAATTTGCGGAGCGCCACCATGGCGACGCAGAAATCGTCTCACGCCGGGTTGAGGGCGACATTCATCGTTACACCTATAAAGATTCAGCCAAACGCGCGCGGCAGGTCGCCAATGCGCTTGACGGGTTAAAACTGGCTTTCAGTGACCGGGTTGCCACGCTGGCCTGGAACGGCTATCGGCATTTTGAGCTGTACTACGGTGTCAGCGGCTCAGGCCGTGTTCTGCACACGCTCAATCCGCGCCTGCACCCGGACCTGGTGGCCTGGATTGCCAACCATGCCGAAGACCAGGTGCTATTTTTTGATATGTCTTTCCTGCCGCTGGTGCAGGCCTTTCATGCGAGATGTACGACCATCAAACACTACATCGCGCTGTGTGATGCCGACAAACTGCCCACGGACAGCGGCATCCCGAACCTGAGCAGCTACGAAGCCTGGATCGCCCCGCACTCGACGGACTACAGCTGGCCCGGGTTCGACGAAAACTCAGCGTCCAGCATGTGTTACACCAGCGGCACCACGGGCAACCCCAAGGCCGCGCTGTACAGCCACCGTTCGACCATCCTGCACGCTTATGCTGCGGCACTGCCCGATGTGATGAGCATCTCGGCACGCGATGCTATTTTGCCGGTGGTTCCGATGTTCCACGTCAATGCTTGGGGTATTCCGTATTCTGCTGCGCTGACGGGTGCCAAGCTGGTGTTTCCCGGCCCCGGGATGGATGGCAAGTCGGTCTATGAGCTGATCGAGGCCGAAAAGGTCACCTACGCCGCCGGTGTGCCGACCGTCTGGCAGATGCTGCTGGGCCACATGAAGCCGGCCGGCCTGAAATTTTCAACGCTGAAACGCACCGTCATTGGCGGATCGGCCTGCCCGCCGGCGATGATTAACGCCTTCCGGGAGGACTACGGCGTCGAGGTGCTGCACGCCTGGGGCATGACCGAAATGAGTCCACTCGGCACGCTCTGCACGCTTAAAAACAAGCACGACGCATTGCCTGAAGACGAAAAAATGAAGATTCGCCTGAAGCAGGGACGCTGCATCTACGGTGTCGACATGAAGATTGTCGATGCCGAGGGCACGGAACTCCCCTGGGACGGCAAGACCTTTGGCGACCTTTACGTCAAAGGCCCGTGGGTGGTGCGCGAATACTTCAAAGGCGAGGGCGGTGCCCCCTTGGTTGATGGCTGGTTTCCAACCGGCGATGTGGGCACGATTGATGCCGACGGCTACATGCAGATCACCGACCGCAGCAAGGACGTGATCAAGTCCGGTGGCGAATGGATCAGCTCGATCGACATCGAAAACATCGCCGTGGCGCATCCGGCGGTGGCGATGGCGGCCTGCATCGGCGTAAAGCACCCGAAATGGGACGAGCGGCCCATCATCGCGGTGGTCAAAAAGCCCGGCGCCGAGGTCACGCGCGAGGAACTGATCCAGTTTTATGAAGGCAAGACGGCCAAGTGGCAGATACCGGACGATGTCGTGTTTGTAGAGGCCATCCCGTTGGGGGCGACCGGAAAGATATTGAAGACCAAGCTACGCGAGCTGTTGAAAGACTATAAACTGCCAGCCTGAACACCGCAACAAGTCTCGCAGGTGATAGTTTTAGCAAGGTCTAGGGGGTAATCCCTTAGCTCCAAGTGCAGTCAAAACTTGTACGCTCTGAGTATTCGAAAACCAAAGGAGACATTGATGAAATTTGCCCTGAAAACCATAGCTGCCTGCGTCGTGCTGGCAGCATCCAGTCTGGCAATCGCCCAAAAGGGTGAAACTGTCAAGATGGTGCGTATTGATGCCCTCACGGGACTGCTGGGGCCGGTGGGTATCACTCAGCAAAAAACCTACCAGTTTCTTGCCGAAAAATACAGCGGTGCCGGCAACCCTGCCGGTGTGAAGTTTGAGATGTCATTCATTGACAACAAGCTCAGTCCAACAGAAAGTCTGAATGCGCTCAAGGCGGCCATTGACCAGGGCATACGCTACATCATTCAGGGTAACGGCTCCTCCGTCGCTCTGGCGTTGTCGGATGCCGTCAGCAAGCACAACGAGCGCAACCCGGGTAAAGAAGTCATCTACATCAATGACTCGGCGGTTGACCCTGACCTGACCAATAGCAAATGCAGCTACTGGCACTTTAGGTTTGATGCCGACACGTCGATGAAGATGGAGGCCTTGTCCAGCTTCATGGTTGACCAGAAGGACATTAAAAAGATCTATCTCCTGAACCAGAACTACTCCCACGGCCACCAGGTTGTCAAGTTCGCCAAGGAAACGCTGGCGCGCAAACGCCCTGACATCCAGATCGTCGGTGAAGACCTGCACCCACTCGCACAAACGCGTGATTTCGCCCCCTACATCGCCAAGATCAAGGCCTCGGGTGCCGACACCGTCATCACCGGCAACTGGGGTTCTGATTTGTCGCTGCTCGTTAAGGCGGCGCAAGAAGGTGGTTATACGGGTAAATTTTTCACCTATTACGCAGCCGCAACCGGCACGCCAACAGCGTTGGGCACCAACGGTGCGGGACGGGTGTACCAAGTAGCTGTCGGACACTCCAACATTCCAGGCCCCATGGCAAAGATGCAGGCTGACTTCAAAGCCAAGTACAAAGGCGACCTTTCCAGCGTGCAATTTGTGCATATTTTCGAAACGCTAGGCGCCGCGATGGCCAAGGCTAAATCGACCGATCCCGTCAAGGTTGCCGCAGCAATGGCAGGCATCAAGGTCAAGAGCTTTAACGGCGAGATCGAAATGCGCAAATCCGATCACCAATTGCAGCAGCCGCTGTACATGTCGGTGTGGCAAAAAACCGATGCCAAAAACTCTTATAGCCTTGAAAACACCGGCATGACGCTGGCCTCGGTGAAGGAGTATCCAAACTATGTCTCCAGCACGCCGACCAGCTGCCAGATGAAGCGCCCGTAGTCAAAACCCCCATCCAAGAGCCCGAGCCGGTTTGCCGTATCGGGCTTTTTTATTGCTTGCGCAGTCACAAATAGAGAAGGTCACCTTCGATGGAGTTTTTCATCATTTCCATGCTCAACGGTCTGAGCTATGGCTTGCTACTCTTCATGTTGAGCTCGGGCCTGACCCTGATTTTCAGCATGATGGGTGTGCTTAACTTTGCGCACGCTGCTTTTTACATGCTTGGAGCTTATGTGGGTTACAGCGTAGCCCGCTTCGTTGGGTTCTGGCCCGCCCTGGTCATCGCGCCCCTGGTGGTAGGGGCCCTGGGAGCATTGTTCGAGCGTCTGTGTCTGCGCAAGGTACACAAGTTCGGGCATGTGCCCGAACTGCTCATTACCTTCGGTCTGTCGTATGTGATCGTCGAACTGGTGCAACTGATCTGGGGGCGCACTGCGCTAGCGTTCAAACCGCCAGAAATACTGCAAGGGCCCGCTTTCACGCTCATCAACCATTCTTTAAACGGCCTCAGCCTGCATTTGGGCGCAGTGCCGTTAGAGCTTTGCAGCGCTGCCGATGCAGCCATTCGGGTGGTGTGCTCGCCGTTTCCAGCGACGCGCGGTTTCATGATGTTGGTCGCACTTGTGATGTTGGTGGTCGTCTGGCTGCTGCTCACGCGAACACGCGTGGGATTGGTCATTCAAGCAGCCCTGACGCACCCTGGGACAGTTGAGGCTTTGGGCCACAACGTGCCGCGCGTTTTCATGCTGGTGTTCGGTGCTGGCTCAGCACTCGCAGGCTTGGCTGGGGTCATTGGTGGTAGCACGTTTTTAACCGAGCCAGCCATGGCTGCCGCAGTGGGCTCAGTGATATTTGTCGTGGTTGTGGTGGGTGGTATGGGATCTCTGTCGGGTGCTTTCGTAGCGTCTATCCTGATCGGTGTGATACAGACCTTTGCCGTGGCGTTTGACTACTCGGTTGCTACGCTGGCTCAACAGATGGGGCTGCAGCTAGGCGACGCAGCGCGAAACAATACCCTGACTAAGCTCACGCTGTCGCAGGTAGCCCCGATTCTTCCGTACCTGTTTTTGGTATTGATTTTGATATTTCGTCCCAAAGGCCTGCTGGGCAAACGGGAAGACTAAGACATGCGAAAAAGTCACTACGAATTTAAACCACTCAACGTAGGGCGCTGGTTGGTGTGGGGATTGTTCGCGCTGGTATTGGCTTTGATACCCATGGTATTTACCAGCGGCTTGGGCATCACCGTTCTTTCACAAATGGGTATTGCCATCATTGCCTGCCTGTCTTACAACATGCTGCTGGGGCAGGGCGGCATGTTGAGTTTTGGTCATGCCGTCTACACCGGGCTCGGCTCATTTGTGGCTATTCATGCACTCAACAGCGTGACCGGGGGGCAGTTGCCCATACCAATGGCGGCAGTGCCTTTGGTTGGCGGGCTGGCTGGCATGGGCTTCGCTGTTTTGTTTGGCTATGTCACGACGCGCAAAGCGGGCACTACTTTTGCCATGATTACGCTGGGCTTGGGTGAACTGGTGTTCGCCATGGCCTTGATGGTGCCTGAATTTTTTGGTGGCGAAGGCGGTGTGTCTGGCAATCGTGTGGTGCGCAATGGATTTTTAGGCATTACCTTTGGCCCACCGATTCAGGTTTACTACCTTATCGCCTGCTACACCTTTGTGGCCGTCGCAGCCATGTTTGCTTTTACCCGGACGCCGCTTGGCCGTATCCTCAATGCGGTTCGCGACAACCCAGAGCGGGTTGAGTTTGTGGGTTACAACACCCAGCATGTTCGTTACATGGCTTTCATCATTGCCGGGTTTTTTGCAGGTATTTCCGGTGGCTTGGGTGCGCTTAATTTTGAAATTGTGACATTCGAAGTCGTCGGTGCCGCAAAGTCTGGGGCGTATCTGTTGTTTACCTTTTTAGGCGGCGCAACTTTCTTTTTTGGCCCCATCATTGGTGCAGTGATGATGGTTTTAGCGTTTGTCTTGTTCAGTGAATTCACCCACGCCTGGTTGCTTTATCTTGGTTTGATTTTTCTTTTCATGGTGATGTACGCACCCGGCGGCGTCGCCAGCTTAATCATGATGAACCTGCGCGTGGCAGCGTTTGGCCGCCTGCGCGATATTTGGGTCAGCTACTTGGCTCTGGCAGTCACAGCCCTTGTCACTCTAGCGGGAGCGGCTGCGATGGTTGAGATGGTCTACCACTTACAGCTCAGCGCCACACTTGGATCGGAGTTGAAATTTTTAGGCGTTACGCTGAACGCTACAGGGTTTAACAGCTGGTTTGGCGCAGCCTTCGTGCTGCTCACGGGCTTAGGTTTGTTTGAGACTGTCAGGCGTCAGTTTTTGCGCGAGTGGGGCGACATTCAGGAATACATCGAAAAAGAAACCAAACGTAGGGAGAGTCTATGAGCCCCCACGCTTGTCCTATCCCGTTCGTCCTGAGCCTGTCGAAGGATGCCCTCCGAGGGGGCCGGGTTCTCCTTGGGGTGGCCCGGCGGAGAACATCATGACCTATGCACTTGAACTGAAAGACCTGCGCAAGAGTTTCGGCAAGACCGAAATCATTCGTGGCATCAATCTGGCCGTGACCGCGGGTGAACGGGTCGGCATCATTGGCCCCAATGGCGCCGGAAAATCCACGCTTTTCAACCTGATCAGCGGGCGCTTTCAGCCCACCAGCGGAGATGTACTGCTTAATGGCCAAAGCATTAATGGCAAAAAGCCTTATGAAATCAACCGCCTTGGTTTGTCGCGCAGCTTTCAGATTACCAATATTTTTCCCAAGCTCAGTGTGTTTGAAAACCTGCGTTGCAGTGTGCTGTGGAGCCTTGGCTACAAGTACACTTTTTTCAAATTCCTCGCCAATCTTGACGATGCCAACGACCGTGCTGAAGAACTGATGGAAATGATCAAGCTCGATAAAAAACGCGACGTACTTGGTGTGAACCTGACTTACGCAGAGCAACGCGCACTGGAGATCGGTATCACCATTGCGGGTGGTGCTGGCGTGATACTGCTGGACGAACCCACCGCAGGCATGAGCCGATCTGAAACCACCCGTTTTATCAAGCTCATCAAGGACGTGACAGTCGGCAAAACACTGCTGACGGTTGAACACGACATGGGTGTGGTGTTCGGCCTGGCCGAGAAGATCGCCGTCGTGGTCTACGGGGAAATCATCGCTTACGACACGCCTGAGGCGGTACGCGCTGACCAGCGGGTGCAAGAGGCCTATCTGGGATCGTCAGTGGCAGACTCCCAAGTGAATTTAATCAGTTGAGGACTGATCTGAAGATCTGTCCCGCAAGGGTTCTAATCAGTTGAGGACAGAGCTAAAGATCTGTCCCGCAAGGTTTTCAATATGCTGTCAATAAAAAATCTCCACGCTTACTACGGCAAAAGCCATGTGCTGCACGGTGTCTCATTCAATGTACAAGCAGGCGAAATTGTGGCCTTGCTGGGGCGCAACGGCTCGGGCCGCTCCACCACCGCCAAGGCCATCATGGGTTTGGTCGATTGCCAGGGCGACATTCAATGGAAGGGCCAGCAGATTGCGGGTCACAAGGCCTATGAGATCGCGCATCTGGGCCTTGGCTATGTGCCGGAGAACCGCGACATCTTTCCGACGCTGACCGTGCACCAGAACCTGATGCTGGGGCAGAAAGGCTCCGGCAAGGGTAGCCGCTGGTCGTTTGACGACATGTATCAGATGTTTCCGCGTCTCAAAGAGCGCCAGCACACTGAAGCCGGCGTGCTCTCCGGTGGCGAGCAGCAGATGCTCACCTTGTGCCGCACACTGATGGGCGACCCGGACCTGATCATCATCGACGAGCCGACCGAAGGCCTGGCACCGAAAATCGTCGAGCTGGTGGGACAATTCTTTCAAACGCTTAAAACCAAAGGCATCTCGGTGCTGCTGATTGAGCAGAAACTGACGATTGCCATGGCGATTTCTGACCGGGCGCTGGTCATGGGCCACGGGAGTATCGTGTTTGACGGCACGCCTGACGGTCTGCGCTCAGATGCCTACATCCGAAAAGAGTGGCTGGAAGTCTGAGTGACCGACACTATCGTCCACCTTCCTAAAACTTAAATTCCCAAGAAATCAATCGCTATGACTACCCTTTACGAAGTCCACGGCACTGTCGCCGTCATTACGTTAAGCAACCCACCCGTCAATGGACTGGGGCATGTAACCCGTTTAAGCCTGACGGGCCATCTGCAAAAAGCCAACCTTGATCCGGCAGTCAAGGTCATCGTTCTGACCGGTGCTGGCAAGGCATTTTCTGGCGGGGCAGACATCAAGGAATTTGGCTCGCCCAAAGCACTGGCTGAACCGAATTTACACAGCGTGATTCTGGCCATTGAAAATTCTTCCAAGCCGGTGGTGGCGGCCATCCATTCGGTCTGCATGGGTGGTGGCCTGGAGCTGGCTCTGGGCTGCCATTACCGCATTGCCGCACCCGGTTGCAGTGTGGCGCTGCCCGAAGTCAAGCTCGGCCTGATCCCCGGTGCAGGTGGTACACAGCGTCTGCCGCGTGCTCTGGGTGTGGAGGCGGCGCTCAATATGATCGTCAGCGGCGAGCCCGTCAAGAGTGAATTGCTGGCGCAAATCCCTGGCCAGAAGCTGTTCGACAGGATAGCAGCGGCTAGCGAGTCACTGGCGCAGGAGGCGCTGGCATTTGCGCAATCCATCCTTGACATCCGGCCCTTGCCACTTGTGCGCGACCTTCCGTGCAAGCATCGCAACGGCGATGCGTACTTTCAGTTCGCGCGCAACATGGTCAAGGGCATGTCGAAAAACTTCCCCGCGCCACTCAAATGCGTCGATGCGGTCGAGGCAGCCACCAAGAAGAAATTCGATGAGGGCATGGTGGTAGAGCGCGACATCTTCATCAACCTGATGTGGACCCCGGAAAGTCGCGCCTTGCGGCATATTTTCCTGGCCGAACGGGCCGCGTCCAAAATTCCGGATGTACCCGCCGACACGCCAAAACGCGACATCAAATCCATCGCCGTGATTGGTGCTGGCACCATGGGCGGCGGCATTGCGATGAACTTTTTGAATGCCGATATTCCTGTCAAGATGCTCGAGATGAAACAGGACGCACTCGACCGGGGCATTGCCACCATCCGCAAAAACTACGAGGCGCAGGTTAAAAAAGGCAAGCTCAAGCAGGACAAGTATGAGCAGCGCATGGCTTTGCTCAGCACCACACTGAGCTACGAAGACCTCAAAGATGCCGACATGGTGATTGAAGCCGTGTTCGAAGAAATGGCTGTCAAGGAAAAAGTATTCAAGGAGCTTGACCGCGTGATGAAGCTAGGGGCCATCCTCGCATCCAACACTTCAACACTGGACATGAACAAGATAGCGGCCTTTACCAAGCGCCCGCAGGATGTGATCGGCACGCACTTCTTCAGCCCTGCCAACGTGATGAAGCTGCTGGAAGTCGTGCGTGGCGAAAAAACCGCCAAAGATGTGCTGGCCACGGTGATGGCGCTGGGCAAGAAAATCAAGAAAACATCCGTCGTGTCCGGTGTTTGCGACGGCTTTATCGGCAACCGCATGATCGAGCAATATGGTCGGCAAGGCGGCTTCTTGCTCGACGAAGGCTGCACGCCCGCGCAGGTTGACAGGGCGATTGAAAAGTTCGGCTTTGCCATGGGCCCGTTCCGCATGGGTGACCTAGCGGGTAACGACATCGGCTTTGCCATCCGCAAACGCCGCTACCTTGAAAAGCCAGGCATGAAGTACAGCAAGACAGCAGATTTGCTGTGCGAGAAAGGCCGCTTTGGCCAGAAGACTGGCGCAGGCTGGTATGACTACATTCTTGGCAAGCGTGATGCGATCCCCAATGCAGAAGTCGTCAAGATGATCGAAGATCATCGCAAATCCTTGGGTATCACGCCGCGCAAAATTTCTGACGAAGAGATCGTGCAGCGTCTGGTGTATTCACTGGTCAATGAAGGTGCTCGCATTCTGGAAGACGGCATTGCTTCGAAGGCCAGTGACATCGACATGGTGTACCTGATGGGCTATGGCTTCCCCGTCTATCGTGGCGGCCCGATGCTGTATGCAGACCAGGTGGGTCTTTTCAATGTCGTCCAGGCTATGCATAGGTTTGCCCAGAATCCGCTGGACGATGCCGACTTCTGGAAGCCCGCACCCTTGCTGGCCAGGCTGGTTGCCGAAGGCAAGACTTTCAACTAAATCAAGGACTCCATCATGACTTCAGCCCTAATTGTTTCTACTGCACGCACCCCTCTGGCCAAAAGCTGGAAGGGCTCTTTCAACATGACGCACGGCGCTACCCTGGGTGGCCATGCGGTTGAACACGCCATCCAGCGCGCCGGCATTGATGCCGCAGAAGTTGATGATGTGATCATCGGCTGCGCCACGCCAGAAGGTGCAACCGGTTCCAACATTGCACGCCAGATTGCCTTACGTGCTGGTTGTCCCGTCACCGTATCGGGCATGACGATTAACCGCTTTTGCTCGTCGGGTCTGCAAACCATTGCAACCGCTGCGCAGCGCATCATCGCTGGCGAAGCCGATATTTACGTTGCGGGCGGCGTGGAAAGCATTTCCTGCGTTCAGCAAGAGGTCAACACCCACATGCTGCGTGATGACTGGCTGGCCAAAAATAAACCCGAGATTTACTGGAACATGCTGGAGACGGCAGAGCAGGTTGCCAAGCGCTACAACATTTCGCGTGAGCGCATGGACGAGTACGGCGCCATGAGCCAGCAAAAGGCAACCGCTGCGCTGGCTGCAGGGCTGTTTGAAGCTGAAATTGCACCCATCACCGTGACCGCAGGCGTGGTCGATGCCATCATGGGCTTGACGACCAAACAGGTCACCGTCAGCAACGACGAAGGCATTCGCGCTGGCACCACCAAAGAAGGCATCAGCGGCATCAAGCCAGCTATTCCCGGCGGCGTGATTGCGGCGGGTAACGCCAGCCAGTTTTCTGATGGTGGCGGCGCTGTGGTCATGATGGACGAGAAAGTAGCCAGCAAAAAAGGACTTAAACCGCTGGGCCGCTTTTTGGGCTTTGCGGTTGCCGGTTGCGAGCCTGATGAAATGGGCATTGGCCCGGTGTTCGCCATTCCCAAAGTACTCGCCAAGCTGGGTTTAAAAATCAGCGACATCGACCTGTGGGAGCTCAACGAAGCCTTTGCTGTGCAGGTGCTGTACTGCGCTGACAAGCTGGGTATTCCGATGGACAAACTCAACGTCAATGGTGGCTCAATTGCCGTAGGCCACCCCTATGGCGTAACCGGTCAGCGCCTGACCGGCCACGCCTTAATCGAAGGCAAGCGCCGTGGTGCCAAGCGGGTTTGTGTGACGATGTGCATTGGTGGCGGCATGGGGGCGGCTGGGGTGTTTGAGGTGCTGTGATCCTTCGGCATGCAATTGAGTTTGCCGATTTGAGGTGGTGCAAAATGCACTCAGTTAACTTTTAAAGAACTCGATGAAGCACATCCCCGCCATTTTGCAGGCCATGAAAGACGCAGGCGTTGAGTTTGTACTGGTGGGTGGATTCGCGGTTCAGCTTCACGGGTTTGTGCGATCAACCATTGACTTGGACATCGTATTGGCGATGGATGATGCAAACCTCGGCAAGTTTATTGATGTTGCCAAACAGTTCGGGTTGGCACCCATCATTCCTGTTCCTATAGAGTCATTGAAGAACGCGGCGCAAATTGACCAGTGGCATCGCGAAAAAGGGATGTTGGCATTTGCGTTGCGCGAGCCACAGGTCGGTGGTAGCGTGATCGACGTGTTGGTTCGACCCGAAGTGACCTTCGATACGCTAAAAAAAGACGCGGTGCTAGCGCAGCTTTTCGGGCGTGCAGTCATGGTTGCTTCCATTGATCATCTGCTAGTTATGAAGCGTGCAGCGAATCGCCCTAAAGATCGGCTTGACATTGATGCCTTGGAACGGATTAAACGAGGAGAAAATCCTAATGAGTAAGTCAAGCGTAGGCGATGTACCCGTCATTACCGCAGAACAGGCCCAAGCTCGTTGGGAGCAGGCCTTGGAACTGTTTAATACATGGACGACTGTTTGGGCGGACAACCCAAAGTTTGCCAAGCAGGCTGGTGCTCGCGTTGAGGAATTGATGCTGCCGCTTGCTGAGGTTCAGCTCCGCCACGCGAGCAAATGGAATTGAGCGCCGTGGCGCTTGAGAAAATCAAGCGAGGCGAAGACCCCAATGTCTGATAGACATCTCCAGGTCGCCAGAATAGTCGTGTCGCAGGAGACGATGGTCGCCGTGCTGAACCGTTGCGACGAAACCCGCGAGTTCATGGTTCAAATGTGGCTGCAAAATCCGCAGCTTGCCAAGCAAGGCGGCGCGAAGGTTGCCGAGCTGCTGTCCCCAGCACGCGCTCCAACCGTTTGACCTTATGCGCTATCGAAACACCCTGGACTTTCTACTCTACGACTGGCTCCAAGCAGAAACGCTAAACCAGCGTCCGCGCTTCGCAGATCATTCTCGTGAAACCTTCGACGCGGTATTCGACACCTGCGAGCGCATCGCGCGCTACCAGACCTGTACCGACTTGCCCGAGGAGGCTTTTTAATGGGCTTTTACAAACCGGGTGCCAACCACCCCACCGACCCGCGGATGGCGCGACTGAACACGCTGATCTGGGCGCTGATCTACGTGGGACTGTTGACCATCATTCTTGCTCTTTTCGTCCAGCGCACAGACGATTCCATCGGCTGGTTCATGGTTGTGGGTGGCGGCGTGATGACAGTCCTGGGAGCGATTTTGATTTATATACGTTCCACCATGACATCTGATACGGAGAAAAAATGACCCCCAGAAGCATCCAAAAACTGTTCGATCTGAGCGGCAAAACTGCACTCATCACCGGCGGCTCACGCGGACTGGGCCTGCAAATGGCGCACGCCCTTGGCGAGGCTGGTGCCAGAGTGATGCTGAGTTCGCGCAAGGCCGAAGACCTGGAGCAGGCAGCGGCGAGTTTGAAGGCCGTGGGCATTGACGCGCAGTGGCTTGCTGCCGACTGCTCCAAAGAAGAAGATACGCGGCGTTTAGCCGACGAAACCCTCAAGCGCATGGGCGCAGTAGACATCCTCATCAACAACGCAGGCGCAAGCTGGGGCGCACCGGCAGAAACCCATCCGGTAGCGGCCTGGGACAAGGTCATGAGCCTCAACGTGCGGGGCTACTTCATACTGTCGCAGCAAATAGCCAATGCTTACATGATCCCCAAAAAGACCGGCCGCATCATCAACATCGCTTCCATCGCAGGCCTGAACGGCAACGGCCCCGAGATGCAGACGTTGGCCTACAACACCTCCAAAGCCGCCGTCATCGGCTTTACCAAAACGCTGGCGGCAGAGTGGGGTAAGTACAAAATCAATGTCAACGCAATCTGTCCCGGGTTTTTTATGACCAAACTGGCGAGCGGCCTCATCAAGGCGCTTGGCGAAGAAAAAATGGCCGCGCGTGCGCCACTGGGGCGACTTGGCGATGAGGAGGATTTAAAGGGCATCACACTGCTGTACGCCAGTGATGCCGGCAAACACATCACTGGTCAATGGCTGGCCGTCGATGGCGGTGTCAGTGTGGTACTCGGAGCTTGATAATGAATTTATATAAGTGCCCATGAAATTTACCCCTGAAATCCCATTTGTTTCCCACCTCGGTTTTGAGTTGGAATTGTTTGAGGGTGGGCAATCTGTTCTTGGCTATACAGCGCAGCCCGAGCACCTCAACTCCTTTGGCGTAACCCATGGCGGAGTCTGCATGACATTCATGGACGTGACCATGGCCACGGCTGCGCGCAGTGTGCAGCCCGACATGGGTGTCGTCACCATCGAGATGAAAACCAGCTTCATGCGGCCAGCGCCTGGCGACGGCAGCAAACTCACCGGCAAAGGCCGCCTGATACACCGCACCGCCACCATGGCCTTTACCGAAGCCACGCTGTACGACTCACAAGGCAAGGTCTGCGCCCATGCCACTGGCACCTTCAAATACGTCAAGCGTTTGCCAATCAACACGGTAGGTGGCAGGACGATTGGTGTCATTTCGACCGATTGATGGTGGCCACACAACTTTTTCAGGAGCTTTTTATGCCACGCAACCAACAAATTTTGTTAGACAACCGCCCGACTGGTGAGGCCATCAGCAGCAACTTCAAGCAGATCGAGGTCGACACGCCAGCGCTGCAAGATGGCCAAGTGCTGGTGCAGCACCACTTTTTGAGCCTTGACCCCTACATGCGTGGCCGCATGAACGACAGCAAAAGCTACGCCGTGCCGCAAGCGCTTGGTCAGGTGATGCAGGGCGGTACGGTGGGTGAGGTGGTGGAAAGCAAATCGCCCAAATTCAGCGTCGGTGATAAGGTCGTCGGCATGGGCGGCTGGCAGCAGTACAGCGTTGTCAACGCCGATCAATTGGGCGCGCTGCGCAAGGTAGACACCACCCATGTGCCGCTGTCGCACTACTTGGGGGCAGTCGGTATGCCCGGCGTGACGGCTTGGTACGGTCTGCTCAAAATCATTGAACCGAAAGAAGGGCAAACCGTTACCGTCAGTGCGGCCACGGGTGCAGTGGGCAGCGCGTTTGCGGCCTTGGCCAAAGCACGCGGTTGCCGCGTTGTGGGCATTGCGGGTGGGCCAGATAAATGCAAGTACGCTGTTGATGAACTGTACTTTGACGCTTGCATTGACTACAAGCTCTACCAAGACGCGGCGTCATTGTCTGCAGCGCTAAAAGGTGCCTGCCCGAACGGCATTAGCGGTCATTTTGAAAACGTGGGCGGCATGGTGCTCGATGCCGTGTTGTCGCGCATGAACGACTTTGGCCGCATCGCCCTGTGCGGCATGATTGCAGGCTACGACGGCAAGCCCGTGCCACTGTCGTTGCCGGCACTGATTTTGATGTCACGCCTGCGCATTGAAGGCTTTATCGTCAGCGAGCACATGGAAATCTGGCCCGAAGCACTCAAAGAACTCGGCACGTTGGTAGGTACCGGCAAGCTCAAGCCGCGCGAGTCAGTGGCGCGAGGGCTTGAAGCCGCACCCGAGGCATTTTTAGGTTTGCTTAAAGGCAAAAACTTTGGCAAGCAAGTCGTCAAACTGATTTAATCCGAGATTGTCCATTAGGATCCGACACCCTTCATGGCTGCCGACATAGCAGCCACAAGATGGCCTGCAAGGACGAGACTGATGGCAAAAAACCCGCTATGCCAATAGACATGCGGGTTTTGAGAGCTTATGAGACGGTGTGAAAGTGAAAAATGGTCTGCCCGGAGGGGATCGAACCCCCGACCCTCAGCTTAGAAGGCTGATGCTCTATCCAACTGAGCTACGGGCAGAAATCGTTGCATTTCCAATTCAACACTATATGTCGTTGCTTCGCCTTGCCGTGCAATAGCACTGTCTGCGGCTTCGCGCCTAATCTAGTGCCGAATTGAAAACGCAACGTAGAGAAATGGGGAACGCATATAAAAAAAGCTCACATAGTGAGCTTTTTTATGAATTCTTTGGTCGGAGTACAAGGATTCGAACCTTGGACCCCCTGGTCCCAAACCAGGTGCGCTACCAGACTGCGCCACACTCCGACAAGTCTCACATTATAGACCGAACAGCTTGGGTGTCGTCTACCAATGCTGAAAATTTAGCGTTTCGCGTACTGCGTCTTGCCAAACAGGATGTCCCGGGTGGCATCGTCCGTCAGTGGCTTTCTCAGCTCTGCCAGCACCTTCACGCCGCGCTGCACGGCAGGGCGCTCGCCAACCAGGTCAAACCAGGCCTGAAGGTGCGGGTAATCGGCCCAGTCTATGCCCTGGTTTTGCCAGCTGCGCAGCCACGGGTAAATGGCGATGTCGGCGATGCTGTACTGGTTGCAGGCGATGAACCTGCTTTTGGCGAGTTGTTTGTCCATCACACCGTAAAGCCGCTTGGCTTCATTGCTGTAGCGGTTGATGGCGTAGTCGATTTTTTCGGGCGCATAGATGCGAAAGTGATGCGTCTGGCCGAGCATCGGGCCGACACCTCCCATCTGGAACATCAACCATTGCAGCACCTCGAACTTAAGCCTGTCGGTTTTGGGTAAAAACTGGCCCGTTTTGCTGGCCAGGTAGAGCAGGATGGCGCCGGATTCAAACAGCGCCATGGGTTTACCGTCTGGCCCGTTTGGGTCCACCATGGCCGGTATCTTGTTGTTCGGGCTGATAGCCAGAAACTCAGGCTTGAACTGGTCGCCCGTACCGATGTTGATGGGGATTGCTTCCCAGTCCCGGCCAAGGCGAAGTCCGCACTCCTCCAGCATGACGTGGACTTTGTGGGCGTTGGGTGTGGGCCATGAGTAGATTTTTATCATTCGGTTTTTCTTTCGCTGCAAGTATGATGGTTGTTGTACTTTAAAAGAAAATCACAAACCATATTTGAGCGGCTTAAAAAGAGAGTTTAAACGACAGCCCCGACCATTGCACCGATACCTGCCGTGATGCCCATGGCCAGTGCGCTCCAGAAAGTGACACGCCAAGCCCCAATCAGGGTGCTGGCGCCGCCTATGCGGGCGGCAACCGCACCCAGCAAGGCCAGAAAAACAAGAGAAGTGCCCGAAATCCAATAAGGCAGGTTGTTGCCGGATGCCAGAGTCGCCACGGCAAGAGGTAGTACTGCGCCGACTGCAAAACTGGCTGCAGATGCCAGAGCTGCCTGGATAGGGCGCGCGCTCAGGGTGTCTGAAATGCCGAGCTCATCGCGCGCATGAGCACCCAGAGCATCATGTGCCATCAGCTGCGTAGCAACTTGTAGTGCCAACGCCTGATCAAGTCCGCGGCCTACGTAGATGGCCGCCAGTTCGCGTTTTTCTCCATCGGCATCGGTTTCAAGCTCGGCGCGCTCGCGTGCCAGGTCGGCCTTCTCGGTATCAGCCTGCGAATGGACAGAAACATATTCCCCGGCTGCCATTGACATGGCCCCGGCGACGAGTCCGGCAATGCCAGTGATCAGAATATTGCTCTGGCTCGCATGCGCAGCCGCAACACCGAGCATCAGGCTGGCGGTGGATACGATGCCGTCATTCGCCCCCAGTACAGAAGCCCTCAGCCAGCCGATACGAGACGTTCTGTGCCGCTCAATATGTCTCATGGTGTGGTTCTCCGGAAAGGGCGGTCAGTATGGCGTTGATTGGGTTTTGTCGCGTTAGCGATAAAAAGACAAGCGTAGGTTCAAGCGCCCGGCTGCCCGTTACGCGGGACGGATTTGGTTTGATGGCGCGGTGATCTTGCTCGACGATGTTGTTGATGTATTTGACTTGGCGCACCACCATCGCAATCTCTTTGTTTTCGATGATTTGGTCGATCGCTGCTTGATTGGCGCCGCTCTTGTCCATGGCCACTTTCTCAGGAACCTCATTGGCACGCATGGCCTTCTCGAAAAACCGCATCGCTGCCTTCTTGTCGCGCCGGGCGGGCAGCAGGAAGTCAACGGTCTTGCCGACCTTGTCTACGGCACGATAAAGGTACTTCCACTGGCCACTGACTTTGATATAGGTTTCGTTCATTCTCCAGTTCCCGCTCAGTGGGCGCTTGTGTTTGTGAAACACCTTTTCCAGCAATGGCAGGAATCGAATCACCCAGCGGCTGCGCACCAGAATCACATCGATGGGAAAGCGCATTCCTTTTGTATTGAGCATGGTGTGATCCGGGACTTATTTGACAACCGGGTAGCATAAGCGCTTGGGCTCAGCTGGCCAATGCGACAAAACCTGGAATGGACGGCTTAGTGGCGCTCCAGAAGACGGCCAAATCCGCTGACGGCATCAGGGATGCCCGAGTGGCGCAGGGCATGCCAATAAATGGCGGTGTTGATGGCAATGACCGGTTTTTTGAGCCACGTCTGCAGACCATCCCAGAAGGTTTCGGCCGAAATACCCAAAACCAATCGGTCGGGCTCGCAAGACATGACCGAGTCCACGGCCTCGTCCTGAGCGTCCGCAATCAACTGGATCAGCCGGTTGAAATCCTCGTCCGTGTGAAGTGGTATGTTGGGAATCCGGATGCGGCAGATGTGGTTGGTCACACCCGGCGGGCGCATCGCATCGAACTCGGGTTGCACGCTGGTGTTGGTCGAGGGGATGAGAATGGCCATCTTGTGCCGCCATCCCAAAGAGTCGCTCATGGGGGTTTCCTGGTTCGGGCTGTCGGAGCCCATTTTATACAATTGATGGAAATTTTTAGCAAATAATTGAATAAAAAAATCAGTGTTTCCCCCGTTAGATTGCCCACAATCCTATGTTAGTCTTCCAGCGAGATCATCGAGTGTGAAGCGCTGGATCGGCTTTGAAAATCCTGCGGTCAGTGTCTTGTGGTCCCGTTCAAGCCTGCAACCAACGGAAAGTGGATAACCGATGAACACCGATTCCCGATACATGCTCCCCAGTGAGGGGTTTTTTTCTGTGCGCGACCAGATTGAGCCCGAGCGGTTGGCTAGCGTCGAAGGGGTCAAACCCAAAGGGCGGGTAGATGTGCGGAGGTTGATGGTGGGCAAAGACATCCTCATGCTGCACGTTTGGCGGGAAAAGGGCCTGATCGATCCGGTCCACAAACACATGGACCATGAGACGGTGGCCTATCTCATCAAGGGACGCTTGCGCTTGGTGATCGGCGGTAAAGAATTCATCGCTGAGGCGGGTACTTCCTGGATACATCCCCGTGGCGTAGAGCACTACAGTGAGGCGCTCGAGGACTGTGAACAGCTCGAGATCAAGTCGCCCCCGCGCAAAACATGGACGACCGAATAAAGGAGGTTTTCTCAGCATGAGCACCTGGATCAGCAACGAAGAGAAGCCCCTGTCGCGTGAGAACCTGGCGCTGTTGTTGGACAACCGCATTGCAGCGATCCGTATCCCTGGTTTCGCCTCCCATGAGGAGTGCGCCCTTTTTGCAGCGGCGGCCAAACGGGGCAACATGCAGTACTACAACGTAGCGGATCGGATCGGCTACATCGGCATGGCGCAGTACCAATACCGATGGACTAAGACCAAAGAAGAGTTTTTGGCCGATGTTCCGAAAGCGCAGGCGGATGTTCAGGCTGTATTTGAGGAATCTTTTGACCCTTTGCAAAGGTTGTTGGCCTGTTTGCGATCGGTCTGGCCCAGGCCCGTTGATGTGGCGCGTGAAGGCGAGAAACCGTATTTTGCGGGCATCATCAGGTCGACCTCTGACAAGATTGACCTGCATGTGGACTGGGCGCCCGTGAGCTCACCCGACTATGTGATTGGCCAGATTGACGGACAGTTGGGCTGGAATTTCTTTGCCGAAGAGTTGTCGAGTGGGGGGAGCACCACGGTCTACAACAACCCCTGGAATCCGAAAGTATCGCTGGGTGAAATTCCCCAAAGCTACGGGCTTGACCGAAGCCTGACAGAGGGTGTCCCGCATTTCACTTACCGGGCTACAGCCGGCGACGTGGTTATTTTCAACACCCGAAACCCCCATGAAATTGCGCCGGGAACGGCAGGCCCGGGCGGAAGTCGCGTGTCGATCGGTTCGTTCGTTGGCCGGATGCCGGATCAGCAGTTGTTGCTGTGGGCTTGATACAAATATTTCGCTTGCAATCGGAAATTTGTCCGGATAACATAGCCAAGTCAATCAAAATTTGTCCGGACAAAATCCGCACAAACTCCTATCTCCGTCACAGAGGTACACAACTTGGAATCCTTTTTGCGTTGGTGTTCATCGGTATCGCGTTGGCTGGCATGGTTCGGCGGCGCTACGCTGTTGCTCAGTGCGGGATTGATATCCCTCGACGTGATTTTCCGGGGTCTGTGGAATGTCACCTACTTTGAGAGCTTTGAGCTTTCCACCTACGCATTCGCCATCGCCACGGCCATGGGTATGTCGTTTGCGTTGGTGTCCAAAGCGCACATCCGTATCGAGATTGTCTATGTCAATTTGCCCCCACGCTGGAGAGCCTGGCTGGATGTGTTTTCTTATGTCGGTTTGGCGCTGACAACCGGTGTGCTGCTCTACTGGGCGACCCAAACCGTCTGGGCCAATTGGGAGATGGGAGCTAGATCACGGTCGGCACTGGCTGTTTCGCTCTACATACCTCAATCCCTGTGGTTGCTGGGTTTGTTCTGGTTCGCTTTGTTGGCGTTTGCTTACGCCATTTACGGTTTGATGTTGTGCATAACTGGCAGATACAACAAGGCGGCACAGTTGATGGGCATGAGCACACTGGAAGAAGAGGTTGAAGTGTACGCCCCCCATTTGGAGCGTAAACCGTGATTGCTTTTACGCTGATTCTTTTGTTGCTGCTGGCCGGTAGCGGTTTGTTCGTGTCTGCTGTGCTCGGCATTCTGGGTTTTACTCTGACCGAGCTTTTCTCGACATTTCCCTTGTTGCGTGGCCTGGGCGAAGTGGCTTGGAGCTCGAGTGCCGACTTCATCCTGGTGGCCATACCCATGTTCATCTTGATGGGTGAACTGCTGCTGCGCTCGGGAGTGACTGATTCCATGTACGAGTCTCTGGATCGCTGGGTCGGACGCATACCTGGCGGGCTTATGCACACCAACATTGCGGCATGCGCACTGTTTGCCGCAACCTCAGGTTCCAGCATCGCCACGGCCGCCACCATCGGAACGGTCTCTATACCCAACATGGAAAAGTTTGGTTATCGGCCCAGCATCTTTTTGGGTACGATAGCGGCAGGCGGTACCCTGGGTATCCTGATTCCGCCAAGTATCAACATGGTGTTGTACGGCGCAATGTCCGAAACCTCCGTCACGGATCTCTACTTTGCAGCCCTGATACCTGGCTTGATGTTGGCCGGCATTTTCTCGTTTTACGTTTTTATGTCGTGTGTGATCAACCCGGGCTTGGCACCTGCAGGCAGACGTTCAAGCTGGGCTGAGCGCATCAGTGGTTTGGAGTATCTGGCGCCGCCATTCCTGTTGTTTTTTCTGGTGGTGGGTTCCATTTACGTTGGCATTGCAACCCCCACCGAAGCCTCGGCTCTCGGCGTCATGGGCGCACTCACTTTGGTGATTGTCCGCAGACGTTTGAGCATCAGCCTGCTGCTGGGTGCATTCGAAGGCACCGTCAGGACCACGGCGATGGTCATGGCGATTGTCATAGCGGCTTTCTTCCTGAATTTTGTGCTCTCCACCATCGGCCTGACTGACGCAGCCGTTCAATGGGTGGGGCAGTTGACCTGGTCGCCCTTGAGCATTCTGATGTCCATCATCGTGCTGTACATCGTGTTGGGTTGTTTTGTGGAGTCGCTGACGCTGATGATCGCCACGACGCCCATCATCGTTCCAATCATCAAACACCTGGGATACGACCCTGTCTGGTTTGGTGTGGTGTTCGTGATTTTGATTGAAATGGCCTTGATCACGCCCCCCATCGGCATGAACTTGTTCGTGGTTCAATCGGTGCGAAAAAAGGGTCCGTTCAGGGACGTGATCGTCGGATCCATACCTTTTGTTTTGTTGATGTTTTTGTTGATTGGTTTGCTCATCGCCTATCCCAAACTGGCGCTGTGGCTGCCCTCTGTTCTAGCCGCAAGCCGTACTTGAGCGGCTTGTTTTTTTAACCCTAAGGAGAAAACGATGAAGATGAGACATACCCTCTTGGCGATAGCCGCAGCAATGGGACTTGTGGTGTCTGGCGCAGCCCAGTCACAGACATCACCCAAAGTGAATTTTCAGGTGGTAGGTAACCTCGGTATCACAACCCAGTTTCAGGAAATGGAGCGGCCTTTCTGGACAAAGGGCATCACGGACGCCACCAACGGCGCCATCACCGCCACCATCAAGCCGTGGAATGAAATGGGCCTCAAAGGCAATGAGGTCTACAAACTCCTGAGCCAGGGCGTGTTTGACGTTGGAACGACCCAGTTGGGATTTGTGGCGGGTGACAATGCGATCAACGATGCCACCGATCTCGCGGGTGTATCACCGACCATTCAGACTTTTTGGGAAGTGACCAAGGCTTTCAGACCTCATCTGGAGCGGCATTACGAGCAGCAGGTCAAGGTCAAGCTCATGGGCATGTTCTCATTTCAAGCGCAGGTGTTGTTCTGCCGCAATGAACTGAAGGGACTAGCCGATTTGAAGGGAAGGAAAATTCGCACGGGTGGCGCATCGCAGGCCGATTTTGTGACGTATTTTGGCGCTTCAGGCATCAGTATGGCCTTCGGTGAAGTACATCAGGCGTTGCAAACCGGCGTGATTGATTGCGCCATCACGGGCACGCTGGGAGGCTACAAGGCCAAGTGGTACGAGGGCACAAAATTCCTCTATCCCCTGCCCATCAATTGGGGTGCAGGTATGTCGGCCATCAACCTGAACTCCTGGAAAAAACTCGACGCGCCTACGCAACAGAAGTTGCAGGCAGAATACGCCCGTTTGGAAAAAGCCATCTTTGACCAGAACGTGCGCGAAAACGACCTGGGTATCGCATGCAACACGGGTGGAGCCTGCTCAGAGGGAGTGGCGGCCAAAATGACTTTGGTACCTGTCAACCCGGGCGATGTTGAACTTCGCCACCAGGCTTTGTTGAAGCAAGTTCTGCCTCGGTGGGCCGGGCGTTGTGGTGCCGAGTGCGTCAAGAACTGGAACGACAGCGCGGGCAAAGTGGTGAACCTGACTGCCAAGGCCAATTGAGGCTGAGACCCGGTTGAAACCTTTGTCCGGATTGATCAACCGGGATGGCAGGATCTATGTGCTGTTGATGGTCATCATGGCGTGCTGGGGTCTCAATATCCCAGCCGTCAAGGTGATCGCCTCCGTTATGGACGTGGCTTGGGCCGGCGCACTGCGCATGGTCTTGGCCGCAGGTGTTTTGTGTCTCATTGTCTGGTACCGACACCGGGCATGGCCCCGCCTCACCCGCCACCAATGGGCTTGGATGGTGCTGGCGGGATTTTTTTTGGTGTACGCAAACCAGCTGTTTTTTGTGCGCGGCATGATGTTCGCCACCGCGACCAACGCCTCCCTGATCACGGCACTCACACCGTCCATGTCCTTGGTCGCGGCCGCGCTGGTCTTTCGCGACCGCATACGGCCCTTGATGGCGTTGGGGGTCTTGGTGGGTTTTGTGGGCGTGGGGTTGGTCACGTTCAAATCACCAGGAGCGAGCTTGCACCCTGCCGGATTGGGTGAGCTCTACCTGGTGTTAGGTTTGCTGGTCTTTGTGATCGGTGGTCTGGTGGTTCAGCGGGTGAGCGCTGGTATGGATGCCCTGACCGTGGGATGGGGTGTCTACACGACCGGATCGTTCATGTTGTGCGTACACCTCTATGCAGTGGGGGGCGCTCGCGAAGCTATGGAACAAATTCAGGATCCGGTGGTTTTGGGGTGCTTGGTGTATTCGGGAATACTCGGAACGGCACTCTCCAACGTGGGTTGGTACAAAGCGATTGGCCGCATTGGCATCCTGAGGGCCGGGGCTTTTTTTTACTGGCTGCCCATTTTCGGCGTCTCATTCTCCGCCTTGCTGCTGGGTGAGGAGCTCACCCTATGGCATCTGGCTGCCCTGTTGCTGGTGTTGGCAGGCACCCGCATCGGTGTGGCAGCACAGCGAAAACAGCCAGTGGAATCGGCCCCCAAATAGAATCAGGCTTTGCTGCTCAACAGGGTGAAGAGGGCGGTGGTGTCTTGCTGATCAGGCAATGCGCGAAGCCATGAGAGGGTGTTCTCCATGCGGGATTCATTTGCGGCGGTTTCCTCGTACTTGAGGTGCCAGCACAAGCGAAATTTGTCTTCTCTCTCTTGTGGGGTCAACGCCATATCGGGGTGTCCCCAGGCAAACGGAATCTCGCGCACAATGACTTGTCCGTCACCCAGCTTCAGCGTCAAGGTTTGCGGGTAAAACGCATTGGGGTTGGGATGGCTCACCTCGCGGGTTACAACCTGTCTCGCGAGGGTTTCCACTTTGGGATTGTTCAGGTGTTCGGTTGAAAAGGTACTGGGATCAACCGATCCATAGAAGACTTCCGCAGCGGCCAGAAACGGAATGCACAAACGCGCGTAGTTGGAAGGGGGATGGTGGATCATGGGACGGCCCACCAAGCGCATGCCCAGTGGAGGCAGGCAAACTTCAATCGATGTGATTTTCTCCAATGCGTTTTCGGGGGTGATGCCGTGAGCCTGGCGCAACTGGCGCATAGTGTGGATGACACCGTGGGTCACGCGGCCACTGGGAAAAGGTTTGTGCGAAAGCCGGGTGACTTTCCAGGGTTTGGCCATCTCGCGCAGCGCTGCTTCCAGGTCATTTTCACGTTCGAAATTGTAGAAAAAACCAAAGCGCCCACCCAGCAATTGCACCGGTGCGGTGATGCCCATGCGGGCCATGTCGTGGGCTTGCACGGCGTTGCGCGCGGCAAACCCCATCTGCATGGCGAGCATCATGGAGCCTTCTTCGTGCGCTTGCATGGGCCCGCACATTTGGGAGTAGGCAATGCCGAAGGCAAACCGCAGTTGATCGCGTGGCAAGGGATCTAGGCAGGCCAATGCGGCCAGTGCAGAGAACGTGCCGGTGGTGGCCGGGCGGAAAAAAAACATGCTGCTGCGGGTCGCAGCACCCAAGGTGGATGAGACTTCCACCGCAACTGTAAAAGCACGGATAAGGTCTTTTCCAGTGGGTGTGCGGCCGAGGGAAGAGAGAGTTTCGGCTCTGGCTATCAGGGCCGCGAAGATGGGTGGGGTCGGTAGAATGACCCCTGGCTCATATACACAGTCGTACTCGAGGGCGTGGCACTGATAACCATTGACCAATGCCGCAACGGCTTCTGAGGTTCTTTCACCGCTGTTCCAAATGTGTGGGCCTTTTTCGGGTTGCGCAGACCAGCCACGGCTAGCCGATCGTAAATCATCCAGTTTGGGCGCCAATCGACCGGCACAGGCCACACCCACGGTGTCCATAAAAAAAACCGTAGCGGCTTCAACGACATCGGGCGGTAGATCTTCAAAGCGTGTGTGCTCAATGAGGTCGAGGAAGTGCTCTATCGGATCGTTGTAAATAGATGGCTGGAGGGCGGACGTGTTCATGGTTTTTCCGGTAAACGGTGAGATGGGAAGGAGGCTGGGCGTTTTTCTAAAAATGCGTCACGACCTTCAACAAAATCTGCAGACTGGAAGAGGTCGACAAACTCCTGATCGGCTTGGCTCAGATCAACGGGGTTGCGTGAGTCGACGGCTTGCAAACCGCGTTTGATTGCTTGGGTCGAAACCCGCGAATTGTGAGTGATGGCTTCGAGCAGGCTATTGACTTCAGATTCAAATGCCGAAAGCGAATGCACTTCATTAACCAAACCAGCCCCCAAGGCCCGATCGGCCGTCCACAAACGACCGCTGTAAAGGAGTTGGCTGGCATGGGACCAGCCACAAGCCCGAACCAGACGGCGCAGGTCGTCGGGGTGATAAGACAATCCCAGCCGGGCTGGTGTGATGGCAAAACGGGAACGCTCACTGGCGATGCGCATATCGCAGCTGACCGCCAAGGCTACGCCACCCCCCACACAAGCACCATCGACAGCGGCCACAGTGGGCAGTGGACAGCGCTCCAGGGCGTCGGTGGCCCGTTGAATCTCCAGCGTGGCAGCCAGCGCCTGTTCGGGATCGCCATAGATTTGCTCGAACTCGCTGATGTCCGCTCCCGATGCAAATACGCCGGGCGATGAACTTTGAAGACACACAACGCGAACATGCGTTGAAGCCAAAGCCTGTTCCATCAGATCAGGAACGCTGCGCCACATGGAGCGTGTAAAGGCATTGCGGCGCTCGGGATGGTCAATCAGCAAGCGGGCTACGGGCCCTTGGATCTGAAGATGAATCGAAGGCATATGAAAAAATTCCTCCGGAATCAGCGTGTCTGAATCAGGATGATTCGGTGGACGGATGATGTCAATGATAATATGTACGTACAACTTTGCAAGATATTTTTTTCAGCAACGGAGTGCCCATGAAATACCAGATCTCGCCGAAGAAATACAGCTGGCCAGAGAACGCGAAATTGGCTTTATCTATTGTGATCAATATCGAAGAAGGGGCCGAGGCCAACATTCTGGATGGAGACAAATACCCGGAACCGGTGGATGAAATGGGCATAGCGCTGAAGAGGCCGATCCGAAACTACGGCAACGAATCCAATTACCGATACGGCATCACACGGGGTGCTCCCCGCGTGATGCGGCTGTTGGAGCGTTACGGCATACCCGTCACCTTCACGGCATGCGCCTTGGCACTGGAGCGTGCTCCTGAGCTGACGGATGAAATCAAAAGACAACAGCACCACGAAGTAACCTCCCACGGTTACCGTTGGGCGCACCAGTTTCACATGACAGAAGAGCAGGAAAGGTCCTACATACGCCAGGCGGTGGATTCGATCGAGCGCAGCACAGGGAAAAAACCAAGGGGGTGGTTGTCGCGTTATCTGCTGACTGAAAACACACGACGGCTTCTGGCCGAAGAAGGGTTCCTGTATCACATGGACGATTACAGCGACGACGAACCCTATTGGGATACAGGCCATGCCAAACCGATTGTTGTAATGCCTTATCAGGTGGACAACAACGACATGAAGATGTGGTCAGAGCCTTCATACACACCGGATCAGTGGCTCAAATACGCAATGGACAACTTGGAGTGGTCGTTGGCAGAAGGCGAGCACGAAGTCAACATGATGTCGCTGGGGCTGCATCTGCGCATCATTGGAAGGCCTGGTCGAATCGGGGCACTAGAGACATTTTTGGCCCACGTAGCCCGGTTGAAACAGGAAAATGCAGGCATCTGGATCGCGACCCGTGAGCAGATTGCGCAGCACTTTGCCCGGCAGGCACCTGCAGGTGGTTGATATACCTTGGGACCGTTGCCTACAGGCCAATGACCATGTGGTTTGTTCGCACATGTCCAGCGAACCGAGCGCCTTGCTGGCCTCGCTGGCTGCGAACGGTCCTGATAGGGCGCTGCGCATCATGATGGGTGTTCCTTTCACGCAGGCCATCGTCAATGCCCCAGCGGCTTACGAGATCACTTGCTTGGGTGGGATGGGCAGCGCAGCGGCCATGGCCGAACACAGACGCATGCAGGTCAGCATGTTGCCCTATGGACAGATCTCACGCGTCTACGAGGATGGGAGATGGCCGGTCGATGTCGTGCTCGTTTCTCTGGCGCGGAGTTCGTCGGGACGGTTGTATTTGGGGGCATCACACGGAAGCGTGTTGGCTGCTACCAGACGGGCTCGATGTGTCATAGCCGAAATCAACCAGCAGGCACCGTGCATATTGGGTGCCGAATGGCCAGAGGATCTGCGGATTGATCTGTGTGTGGATGTTTCGCACGAGCCAGCCCCGGTGTCGAGCGATGAGCCGGGTGAAGTTGAGCGGGCTATGGCCGGACACATAGCCGAGTTGGTCCCCGATGGCGCGTGCTTGCAAGTGGGGATTGGCGGCTTGCCGTCGGCCGTATTGCAAGCCCTGGAGGGGCACCGCCATTTGGGCGTGCACTCGGGTATGTTTACAGCTCCGATGCAACGGTTGTGTGAAAAAGGGGTCATTGACAACAGCAGAAAACAGCGGGATGTGGGCATATCCGTCACCGGCTGTGTGTTGGGCGATGCGTCGACATACCGCTTTGCCAGTGGGAATACCTCGCTGAGGTTGCGGGAAGCCGACTACACACACAATTCCGACGTCATTGCATCCCAGCCGGATTTCTTTTCAATCAACAGCGCTCTGGAAGTGGATTTGCTGGGGCATGTGAACGCAGAAACCGTTGAAGGCGCCGAGGGTCGCTGGCGTTACGTGGGAGGCGTGGGCGGACTGCCTGAATTTGTGCGTGCTGCATCGACCGCCAAAAGGGGGCAGTCGGTGATGGCTTTGTCATCGCGAACGCCCAAGGGGAAACCCAAAATTGTGGCCAGGCTATCAGGTCCGACGACCGTTGCTGCAGCCGATGTTGATCGGGTGGTAACAGAGCAAGGTGTGGCCGTCCTCAGGCATGCGGGGGTCGGTCAGCGGGTGCAACAGATGCTGGCCGTCGCACACCCAGAGGACCGGGAAGCGCTCACGGCGCAAGCCCGCAAACTTGGGTTATTGAATTAGAGATGGAGATCAGCACAACACCGGTTGCTCATTGCCAAGCGGGGTGCTCTGTGATGATTTGGGCCACCTTGAGCAACAGCCCGTCACAACCTCGTCGACCAATCAGTTGAAGCCCCACAGGCAAATCGTGTGGGCCAACCGGCAAGGGCAGGCTGATGGCGGGCGCACCATTCATGTTCGCCAAAGCGGTCAGATCGGCTTGGTTATGAGGCGGGGCAGTGCCCATGTCAAAAGCCGTCTGGGGTGCTGTAGGCAAGATCAGAACATCGGCACCGTGAAGCAACCGATCCAGATAGGCGGCGGCCAAACCGGCCCCATTGAGTGCCCGCCCGATATCCACGGCGGATTTTTTTTCAACGTAGCGCATCATGGCCAGCAGGTCACTGGGAAGGGCTTCGGGTTGATCGCGGACCAATGGGGCCAACAAAGGGAACAACTCGGCTTCGCACAAAAGTAAACCTGAGCGCCTTGCCAAACCCAACTCGTTCGGATCCAGCCAAGTGTTGCTCCACTGCAAGCCGCCCATGTTGCGCAACCTGTCGAGCCCGTGTTCATAAGCCAGCACCACCTCTGGAGAGGCACCCAGAGTGTGGACATCGCGCACGACTGCGAGCGAGACACCCTCCAATGCAAACGGCCCGGTTGGGTGTCCGGACAAGGGAATGGGAGACAGGATGGCCATGGCCTCCTGGACATCTTTCACGCTGCGCGCCAGAACACCCACGTGGTCCAGCAGCCGGGACAATGGAACAACGCCATCAAGGCCCAACAAGCCGTGGCTGGGTTTGAAACCCACAGCGCCGCAATAGGCCGCAGGCAAGCGCACCGATCCCATCGTATCGGTGCCCAGCGCAATGCCGCACAAGCCGGCGGCCACGGCTGCACCGGAACCGCCGCTCGATCCACCGGGTGAGTAGCCCGGACGAGCGGGATTCAGGCAGTTGCCGAAATCGGGGTTGTGGTTGCTGGCACCCAGGGCAAGAGGGTGCATGTTCAGGCGGCCCAGACAATGCAGGCCTGCGGCTTTCAGCTTGGCCACAACAGGGGCGTCGGTGGCAGCAGGCACTGCGGATCCAAACGCCTTGAGGCCGGCGTGTGTTACCCAGCCTTGCAGATCGATGTTGTCTTTGATGGCGAAGGTGCTACCCCAAAGAGAGCTTGAATGGGGGGGCGGGTCGGATGGCAGAAGGCGGTCGGTGGTGAGCCCGATATAGCAGTTGATCTCAGGGTTGAGCTGATCGATGGCACGGCGCTGAGTGGCCAGCAACTGATCCCGGTCGATCAGCCCGGTTTGCACCGCATGAGCTTGCTGCCAAGCGCTTGCGTGCAACAAATCATCCATATCAATGGCCTGTATCAAGGTTTGACAATCAGCCGAATGGGCTTTTGTCGGGTTTCAACGCCCGTCAGCGCAGACAGCGATTTCACGGGCACCAGCTCGACCAACAGTTCGACACCCAAGCGCTGCTTGAGCAAACCTTTGTATTGGTCAACAAGCGAGGTGTCGGATGGGAGATTGCATTCAATCTGCGCCAGGAGTTCTTCGCGTCCGTTGGCGTCCCTGAATAATGTGCACAAAAATTCGCCTTTGAAACCAGGAGCATTCGCCAGTATGGAAGACAGGGCCTGTGGAAACACATTGATGCCGCGCAGCTTGACCATGTTGTCGCTGCGCCCCAAAAAGCCTTCCATGCGGCGGAAAGGCAAACCCAGTTGTGAAGGGCCGGGCAGGATGCGCGTGACATCATGTGTGTTGAATCGGATGATAGGGAAAATGTCGTGCGTAAAAAGACACGTGACCACCATGTCACCCGGCAAGCCATCGGCCACCAGCAGGCTGGTGTCGATGTCGCAGACCTCAACCCAATGGGCATCTTCCATGATGTGCATGCCATCGTGGTCGGGTCCCTCGGCGGCGATCAGTCCGGTGTCGCCGACACCGTACCAATCAAACAGCTCGGCTCCGCCCCAAGATGCAGACAACGCCTCTCTGGCCTCGCGCCCCAAATGCCCGGAGATCATGCGCACCGGAATATCGCGACCGGGTTCAAGGCCATTTTCACGCGCCACATCGGCCAAGCGTTTGATGTAATCGGCAAAACCCACCACCACCGTGGCTTTGAAATCCCGCATGAACTCAACCTGTTTGACCGAGGGTGTTTCAACACCGGTTCCGGCTGACAGAAAAACAGCCGGTGTGTGGTGGATCACGGTCTCCCGAATGTAGTGCCCCCCATTGACCAAGCCATGTCCGTAGACCGAGTGCACCAGATCGGTTTCTTTGAGGCCTTGCATGATGTAAGTGCGGGCCAGCATGAGTTTGTGAACCTCACGGCTTCTGGGGCTGAACACGAGAGGCTGTGGCCTTCCGGTGGTGCCGCTGGTGACGTGCACGATCATTGGGAAAACCCGGCCATTGCTCGAAATTTCACGGCCGTGGTGATCCCCCAGCGGTGGATGACGCTCGATCGACTCCATGATTTCCTGTTTGCCAAACACCGGCAAACGGTGAATGTCGTTCAAGCTTTTAATATCATCGGGCCTCACACCAGCCGTCCCCCAAAGCCTCTGGTAGAAGGGAAGCTGCCATGCCCGCTGAAGTTGGCGCGCAAACTGGGCCTCTTGACGTTGCCGGAGTTGTCCGGTCGACATGCCTGTGAATTGCGCAGAGAATGCTTCCCCAATGGGGAATTCTTTGCGCAATGACTGAATGTCGATCGCGTCAAAATAGCTCAGATAATCCATGACAACCCCTGTTTACTTGTCCGTACATATTTTCTTCGACAGCGGTAGAAAGATCAAGCTCGAAAGCCTCAATAACCACAAGAAACAAACGTCAAATGACATCGGAACCCTATTACAAGCAAATGTTCAACGTGTTGGCCGCCAGCATCCAGGAGGGTCGTTATGCGATCGGAGGCAGCCTGCCAACGGAGAGGGAGCTGTGCGAAACGTTTGGTGTCAGTCGGCACACGGCACGCGAGGCTTTGCGTCACCTGGAGCAAAGGGGGTTGATTCGGCGAAGGCAAGGATCGGGATCCACCGTCATCGCCAGCACGCCACCGGTGCGTTACGCGCAGAGCATTCAGAGCATTGATGACCTGATGCAACAAGGAAGCGCAAGCCGTCTTCAGGTTCTGGCTTGCGAGGAAATTCCGGTCGATACCAACCAGTTCAGCAGCCAGATTGGATTGTTGGCCAAGTCCAATTGCATTCGGGTTCGGTCTATTCGCTACCTGCGTAACGATGTGCGACCGATGGCGCTGGTGGATGTTTATATGGCCGTTCTGACAAAAAGCCAGGCCCGACGGCTTCTCAACCCAGAGACCGCAGCACAGGAGATCGTGGCCACGGTCGACCCGCCTCGCCTTGACCGTGTGGAACAGGCTTTCAGTGCCGTGAATCTCGACCAGCAGATTGCCAAATTGCTGCATGTCAGTGTCGGCGATGCCGCCTTCCAGACCATCCGCAACTACTTTGACGCCAGTGGGCGTCTGATGGTCGTGGCGCATTCTTTGTACCAGTCCAACATGTTCACCTACACCTCGACCTTGCGCCGTCATTGACGCCACCAACCGCCGGCATAAGGACGGACTGACAAGGTTTTTCACGTGCGACTAGCGTTTGGTCCGAATAAAAGTGGGTCTTAAATACCGTCAATTGAGGGATTGCCCATTTACACTTGTCCGGACATATAGTTAAATGCGTTTGAGCAGACGGACAAACTGGGTTTCTCAGTGTGGTCAATCTGCGTGGGACTTCTTGTGCAGTTGTCCGTGTGACCAGCGAACAACTGCGTTTATTGGTGGTCATCCTCATGTGGGAGTTTGCAATGCTTCATACTTTCAACGTTACCCGGGGCATCAAGCCCATGCTGGTCGGCCTGTTACTGGGCGTAGCGGCCAGTGTTTCGGCCCAGGTCAAACTGGATATCACGATTCCTTGGGGGCCAAACGAATTTCACTCCATCAACGCAGCCAAGTTTGCAGAACGGGTGAAGGAGGAAACCAAGGGCGAGGTGGTGATGAGCACGCATCCCGGTGGAACCTTGGGTGTGAAGGCCAGCGAATCGTTGCGAGCGCTTTCCGAAGGCGTGGTCCCCATGGCGGAATATGCGTTTTTTCAGAATGCGAGTCGCGGTCCGGTGCTGGCCATTGAAACCTTGCCGTTCCTGGTGGGTGACTATGCGCAGTTGAAAACCCTGCACAACCAAGTGCGGCCCATCTGGGAGGGCATCCTCACCAAGAACAACCAGAAGGCGCTTTACGTTGTGCCATGGCCCAACCAGTTTTTTTTCGTCAAGAAGCCTGTGCAATCTGTAGCCGATTTCAAGGGTATGAAGATGCGCAGCCTGGACAAGCTCACCACAGACTGGATTAACCGTCTGGGTATGCAGCCTGTGCAAATGAACAACCTGGAAATCCTCCAGGCTTTGGGATCCGGCATGCTGGATGGTGTACCGACATCTGCCGGTACTGCTGTCGCTCAAAAATACTGGGATTTCATGAAGCATGGCTACATGACCAGCCACATCTGGGCCTCCAACGTGATGGCCATCAACATGGATGTATGGAAAAAGCTCTCGCCGAGCCAACAAGCCACTATCGAGCGTGTGGCCCGAGAGATGGAGCCCCAGTTCTGGGAGGCCAGCAAGCAAGACCATGAGAAAAAAGTGGCCGAGCTGCGCGCCAATGGCATGACCATCGTCACACCGGCTCCCAAGAGCATGATTGACGAAATGGCCAAGCGAACCAATCCGCTGTGGGAGGAGTACAGCAAGCCGATGGGTGATGAGGCAATGGCTGCCCTGGCCGCTTACCGCAAGGCCACGGGTCGCTGATTCTTAAACGGGCAAGGACCTGAACATGCTGAGACGCTTTCTGGATGGCGTCTACGCAGCCAGCCTGGCGATGGCCGCGCTCTTTCTGGTGGGCGTCTTTTTGCTCATGATCGGAGAGGCGGTCTTTCGCACGGCGGGCAGCTACATCAAAGGCGCCAACGAAATGGTGGGCTGGTTTTGCGCAGCTGCAGGATTTCTGGCTTTGCCCGCGACCTTCAAGCGCGGAGATATGGTGAGAGTCGGTTTTGTGGTGGACAGCCTGCCCCCGGCGGTTCGAAAGGCAATGTTGCTGGTGTGTCTGGCGATAGCGTGGGTGTTTGTGACCTACATGCTCAAGTCGGTCGGAAGTTACCTTTTTGAAGGTTGGCGCTACGAGGAAACCACGCAGGGAATGATCATGATCCCTGTCTGGATACCGCAGCTGAGCTTTCTGGTGGGGGTTGCACTGCTCTGGTTGGCCATTGTGGACGAATGTGTGACGGTGGCGCTGTCTCCTGCCCATTCCGTGAGAGCCGAAAAATCCATGAAGGTAGAAGACCTATCGCTTCACTAACGGGCTTTGGACCACCATGACCACTTCTGCGTTGCTGATTGTTCTTTTGCTGGTGTTGCTCGCCGGAGGTCTCTGGATCTCCGTCACGTTGAGCATAGTGGCCTGGGCGGGAGTGGCTTTTTTTTCCAGTACGCGACCTGAAATCAATCTGGTCACCTCGTATTGGAACACCTATTCTTCCCTGAATCTGGCTTCGTTGCCGATGTTCATCTGGATGGGTGAAATCCTGTTCAGAACCCGTCTGGCCGAGAAAATGTTTGCCGGTTTGTCGCCCTGGCTGGAAAAAGTTCCAGGCCGCCTCATGCATGTGAACGTATTGGGATGCGGTATTTTTGGTGCTGTCTCAGGCTCCTCAACCGCCACCCTGGTGACCATCGGGAAGATTTCTTTGCCTGAGCTCAAAAGGCGCAGCTACGACGAATCCATGTCCCTGGGATCTCTGTGTGGAGCCAGTACCTTGGGCCTGTTGATACCCCCATCCATCGCCATGATCGTTTATGCGGTCTCGGCCGATGTGTCCATCATTCGCATGTTCATTGCGGGCATCTTGCCCGGTTTGATGCTGCTGGCCATGTTCTCCGGTTTTCTGGTCGTTTGGGCGTTGATGAATCCGGACAAGGTTCCTCGCATGGAGACCCGCACCACGTGGGGTGAAAAACTCCGTGCGCTTTTGCAGTTGATACCGGTGTTGGCGTTGATCATCATGGTCTTTGCGTCCATGGTCAGCGGTCTGGCCACTGCCAACGAAGCCTCAGCATTTGGTGTGTTGGGGGCCTTGTTGATCGCAGCGTGGGGAAAGACTTTGATCTGGTCGTCTTTCAAGGACAGCATTTCAGGTGCTTTGCGCATGAGCGGCATGATCATGTTTATCTTGGGCGCATCGGCTTTTTTGACCGTGGCGATGGGTTTTACCGGCATTCCGAAGGCATTGGCTGAGTGGGTGGTCTCCCTTCAATTGGCGCCATTCATGCTGATCGCTGTGTTGACCCTGGTTTACATCCTACTGGGCTGCGCACTGGATGGCGTGTCGATGATCGTGTTGACCACGGCGGTGGTGTTGCCCATGGTGCAGGCCGCTGGTTTTGACCCTATCTGGTTTGGGGTGTACATCATCATCATGATTGAACTGGCCCAAATAACTCCTCCGGTCGGATTCAATTTGTTTGTGCTGCAAGGCATGAGCGGGCAAAGCATTACGAAAATTGCCAAAGCATCGTTCCCGTTCTTCATGATCATGGTGTCTGCAACCGCTATCGTTGTCATGTTCCCAAGCATTGTGACTTGGTTGCCCAATTATTTGATGGGATGAGGCCAAGCGGCTTGGATCCAGATAAAACCAACAACATGATCTGGATGTGAGCATGAATTCAGACTCAGCGAACCAAGCCCTGACCTTGTTGGAGGAGGCTGGACAAGCCGCCTTGGATGCTGCAGGGCCGGAAGAAGCCATACACACATTGGCCAAAAGTTGTTTTGACCTGTTGGGCGACCGTTTGGCGCATGAACGCCCTGGGGCGCTGCGCGAAGGGGAGCGCCAGTTTTTTGTGGCGGGCGCTTTTATAGTGACGCCCGACAGACAGCACCACATGCTGGTGGGCAATCTGGGTTTCCCAGCAGAACAGCGGCGTTTGATGGTCCCCATTGATGGGGGACATCCTGGGCATGTTTATGCAACGCAAAAGAAATTGATTTTGAAGAACACCGATGTCCATGGATCTTTCAAGCAGTATTTGAAGTCCGCCCGGATGGGGTCGGCGATTTTGTCGCCCATGATCTGGAAAAGCCAATTCATCGGGCAATTCATCATGGCGGCACAAGCAAGAAACACCTTCCGCGATCAGGATCTCGCCGTGCTCGTAGCGGTATCGCGATTGGCCACGGCGGCGTGGGTAGCGCACGACGGTTTGGCGTGGATTGAATCCCACCATGCACCCGAAGATGCTTTTTATGTCGCGCGTGAGGGTCTGCGGTGAACGTTGGACGACTGCCCAGGTGTGCCCCGATTCGTCTGCTGTATCACGGCTCCAGCGGGATCAGCGGTGAGACGAGTTCCAGTGGCATGGCTGTTTGCAGGTCCGGTTCATCGAGTTGATCCATCAACTGGCTTGTGGCGCGCAGCACCGATTCAATCCGTTCAGGCTGTAACCCACCATGGGTCATGAGGACTCTGGCTTTCTCAAATAACTGAGGCATGCTCAGAGGTTGTTCAGGGTCCCCGAGTGCATCAACCACGCGGTGCTCCTGGACAACACCGTGTTTTTGAATCTGCACGGTGGCACCGAAATGGCGCGGGTAAAAACGGTTGGCTTCGGCATCCACCTCGACGCGAATCCGTGTCATTAAGGCCCACAGATCAAGCGATTGGGCAGCAGCGTCTTCGAAATGTTCCGGTTTGAGGGGGCCCCATTGAGCGGTTGCTGCAGCAACATAGGGCAGTGAAAATTTGCGTTCAGTCGGAGTTTTGGGATTGCTGTGGTGGCAAATTTTGAGGGCATCCGCAAACGTTCCCACCACCATGTCATCAAACTCCAGTGGGCGTGAATTGTCCGTACCCTCTCTGAGGGCCAGCACCGCATCTATGGTCGGGTGGGTGTGGCGACAGGCTGGCCAAGGCTTGAAGCTGGTGTTGTGAATTTTCCAAGTCTCATCAGGTTCCAGAAGCCGATCGGGTTGGGGATTGGTGCACATGGCGGCATAAAAACCACATTCGCCTTCAAGGATGAAGCGGGGCCCGGTAAAGCCGGCCTGCGCAAGGCTGGCGGCGCTCAAGCCAGCCCAGGCTGCATGTCCGGTGTGGAGTTGTTTGGACATCACATTTTCAAGCCGGACTTGCCAAAGACCGGCTGACTGGGTGCCTGCGTTGCCCAACGCCCAGACGGTTTGCTCGTGTGTCAGTCCCCATGCGCTGGCCGCAGCGGCTGCAGCGCCAAACACGCCAGCGGTGGCGGTGTTGTGCCAATGGGCGTAGTGACCCGAGCCCAGCGTAAGGCCCACGCGGATGCTGGCTTCATAACCTCGAACCACCGCGTCCAGCGCGCCCGTGACATTCAGACCGCCATATCGAACCCCGTGCGCCACCACAGGAAGGACGGCTGGACCGGGATGTAGAACGGCTTCACGGAAAAAGTCGTCCATTTCCAGCACGTTGGCCAAGCCCGCTTCGATGTAAAGGGCTTGCATGGGTGAGTCGGCTTGCCCAGCCAGGTTGGGCCATTTGGCAGGAGATGGACCTGGCATGCGCCACCGGTGAAGTGCTTGAGCCGCAGGGCTGTTCAAGGCCCCCGCCACACAGGACAACCAATCCAGCCAATGCAACAAAGCCCTGCGTCGGGATTTGGTATCAACCGCTTGCATAAGGTGTTGGGTCAATCCTTCGGTCAGAGATGGCCGAGCGTGGGAACTGCGATCGAACATGGCGTTTACCTGAGGTTGGGGTCTGTTAAAGGCCGACACACGAGGCCGACCAGTAACCCGGATTCAAAACAGAGAACAGACCCGGTCGTTGTTTGACGATCGGACATCCGGTGGCTATACTTGTCCGGACATATTTTGAAATTATCGCCCATCAATGACAAGCCTATTGAGATCCATGTTGTTCGTTTCAGGTGAGCGGCCTGAACGGTTTCCCAAGGCATTGGCAGCCGGTGCGGATTTGGCCTGTATCGATCTGGAAGATGCCGTGCATCCCGACCGCAAGGCGGAAGCCCGTCAAGCGGCGTGTCGCTTTTTGGCCGATCGTGTGTCGTCGGAGTCGAAGGTCGCTTTGAGGATCAACGCGTTGAGCAGCCAGGAGGGGTTGAAGGACGTACTGGCGGTCGCCGAATCGGGTGTCAGCGTGGACTACCTGATCTTGCCCAAGGTTCAGGATGCGGCGGATCTGCGGTACATCCACCAATGGATTGGCGATGGCTTCAAGCACTTGGTGGCGCTGATTGAAACGCCGCTCGGCATTGAGCAGGTCAATGGCATCGCTGCAGCCGTGAAGGATGGGGCGCCGAAGCTGACGGCATTGATGTTGGGGGGTGCTGATTTGACGGTCGAACTGGGTGCCCGTTTCAATTGGGCGGGGCTGTTGGGCGCCAGACACAGAATTGTCAACGCATCAAAAGCACATGGCCTCCAGGCCTGGGACGTACCCTTTATCGACGTCTCTGACGCGCAAGGCCTGCTGGATGAAACGCGAGCGGTCATTGGCTTGGGTTTCGATTGCAAAAGTGCCATTCATCCCTCACAGGTCGGTGTCATTCACAGCGCATTTGCACCGAGCGAAGACGATCTGAAGTGGGCTCAGGGCTTGGCGCAAGCGATTGAGTCACAAGGCGGGATGGCGCATATCAAAGGGGCGTTTCTTTACAACGGCAAGTTGGTCGACGCCCCCATTCTCAAAAGAGCCGAACGCATTCTCACTGCGTCGGCGTTAACCGAAACCACTATCCATTGAACAGGAGAAACCATGGTACAGACAGCCAACACCGTTGCCCCACAGCACTATCGGGAATCCTTCGGACGTTACTACGAGGACTTCCAGATCGGAGACGTCTATGAGCATCGACCAGGCCGAACCATCACCCAGACGGACAACATCTGGTTCACCTTGCTGACCATGAACACGCATCCCATGCACTTCGATGAGGAATATGCCAAACACAGTGAGTTTGGAAAGTGCATTGTGTGCAGTCCCCTGACGGTGGCGTTGATGGTGGGCCAGAGCGTGACCGATGTCAGCCAAAAAGCGATCGCCAATTTGGGTTGGACCGACATCAAGCTGACCCACCCCGTTTTTGCTGGAGACACCCTTTACTCGAAGAGTGAAGTGCTCGAAAAGCGCGAATCGGCATCCAGACCCAACGCAGGTATTGTGACAGTCAAGACCATCGGGACGAACCAGGACGGAAAGGTTGTCGGTACTTTTGTCCGGACCATTTTGATCGCCAAACATGGATACGATGTAGAAAAAAAAGCTGGTTATTAAGCGGATGTACCGCGACAAACGGCGTTAAAACAGCGAATGACGGAGAAAGACATGCAAGCTCAAATTCCATCTCGAAATGACGATCAGGCCTTGGTTGAGGCGATTGAGGTCTGGGCAGAAAAAGAACTGCGGCCGGTGGCGCGCAAGTTCGATCTGGCTGATGAATACCCACACGAGATCGTTGAGCAGATGAAGGAGTTGGGTCTTTTTGGTGCCACCATCAGCGAAGAATACGGTGGTCTGGGTCTCTCCGCCTGGACCTACGCGCAGATCGTGATGAAAGTCGCTTCCATCTGGATGGCGCCTTCCGGCATCTTCAATTCTCATCTGATCATGGCGGCTGCCATTGAGCGCAACGGTACGCCAGCCCAGAAAAAAAAATACCTCCCCCTCATGGCCACGGGCGAGTTCAGGGGCAGTATTGGCTTGACAGAGCCCAACGCAGGGTCTGATCTGCAAGCGATACGTACGGTCGCCAAAAGGGAGGGTGACACGTACGTTGTGAACGGCAGCAAGACCTGGATCACCAACAGCCTGCACGGCCATGGCACGTTGCTTTTGGTCAAGACAGACCCCAAATCCGATCCCCGATACAAAGGCATGAGTCTGCTGATTGCCGAGAAGGCCGAAGGTTTTGTGGTGGCGGGCAAGCTCAAGAAGATGGGTTACCGGTCCATTGACTCTTGTGAACTCAGCTTTCAGGACTACCGCGTCACGGCGGACAATTTGCTGGGTGGAGAAGAAGGCAAGGGATTCATTCAAATCGTCGGTGGACTGGAACTGGGCCGGATCAACGTGGCCGCTCGGGGCGCAGGTATTGGAGAAGGCGCCTTGCGCATGGCTTTGCGCTATGCCCAAGAGAGAAGCACGTTTGGCAAACCGATCTGGAATCACCAGGCGGTGCAACTCAAGCTGGCCGACATGGCTACTCAGGTTGAGGGAGCCAAGGGGCTCATCGAGCAAGCTGCACAGAAGTACGACGCAGGTGAGCGTTGTGACCTCGAGGCGGCCATGGCCAAATTGGCTGGTTCGGAGGCCGGTGTGTTTTGCGCACAAGAAGCGATGCGGATATTTGGCGGCTTCAGTTATTCGGTGGAATACGAAATCGAGCGTTTTTACCGTGACAGCATGCTGATGTGCATTGGTGAAGGCAGCAATGAAATACTGCGCACGGTGATTGCCAAACAACTCATCGAACGCCACAAGATCTGATCATGGCCATGTACCAACCGCTCAAAGGTATGCGCATCCTCAGCGCCGAGCAATATGGTGCGGGCCCATACGGATCGATGCAATTGGCAGATCTGGGTGCCGAGGTCATCAAAATAGAGAATCCCCACGAAGGTGGGGATGTCTCTCGACAGACCGGGCCGTATTTTCTCGGTGACAAGAAGGAGTCACCCGACAGTCTGTTTTTTCAGACCTTCAACCGAAACAAGAAAAGTCTGACGCTGGACCTCAAAAGCAGTGCCGGACAAGCGGTGTTGCAGCGGTTGGTGGCGAGTTGCGATGCGGTGATGAACAACTTGCGAGGCGATTTGCCGTCGCGGTTGGGTCTGACATTCGATGCCCTCAAGCCATTCAACCCCAAACTCGTGTGTGTGCACCTGAGCGCGTATGGGCGCAACAACGACCGGTCTGCTTGGCCGGGTTACGACTACCTCATGCAGGCCGAGGCCGGTTTTCTGCACCTGACGGGTGAGCCCGATGGTCCGCCGACCCGCATGGGTTTGAGCATGGTCGATTTCATGACGGGGATGACGACAGCCATGTCGTTGCTGGCGGGTGTTTGGGGAGCCAACCGGCACGGCCAGGGTTGCGATCTGGACATCAGCCTGTTTGATGTGGCACTCGCTCAACTGTCTTACCCGGCTACCTGGTTTCTCAATGAAGCCCACATCACACGGCGTATGCCGCGCTCAGCGCATCCCACGGCCGTGCCCTGCGAGTTGGTGCCTTGCGCCGATGGCTGGCTGTTTGTGATGTGCATGACCCCCAAATTTTGGGAAGCCATGGCCAAACGAGTAGGTCATCCGGAGTGGCTGGAAGATTCGCGTTTGGCATCACCCTCTGGCCGGCGCGAACACCGCGCCTTGGTTACGCAATTGATGGAAGTGGTCTTTGCCCAACAAACCATGGGGCACTGGATGGAGTTGCTTGCTGGCCATTTGCCTGTGGCCCCGGTACTTGATTTGCCCCAAGCACTGAACAACCCTTTTGTGGCGAGCCAAGGCATGATCGAAACCATGCCCCATCCGCATGCCCCCCAACAACGTGTTTTGGCATCGCCGATACGAATTGATGGCCAGCGACCCGCCGGAAAAGTGTGTTCCGCGCTGGGTTCAGACACCGAATCGATTTTGCAGGATGCGGGTTTTTCGGCGGATGAAGTGGTGCAACTCAAAGGGCAGGGTGTGATATGAAATTGGTGGGAGTTCGGGTTATCGATTTGTCGCAGTATCTGCCAGGCCCCCACTTCACGATGATGATGGCTGACCACGGAGCTGAGGTGATCCGTGTCGAATCGGCAGAAGGTGAGCCGACGCGTGTCATTGGAGCCAGACAATCCAACGCCAGTGTGTGGTTTCGCAACACCCACCGGGGTAAGAAAAGCGTCGTTCTGGATTTGAAATGTCCCCAAGGGGTTGCCGCTTTTCTCGAGTTGGCCGCCAGTGCGGATGTGGTTGTGGAAGCCTTCCGTCCGGGGGTCGTTGACCGTTTGGGTGTTGGCTATGAAGCGGTGAAGGCGATCAACCCGGCCATCGTTTATGTGTCCATTGCCGCATACGGGCAAACCGGGCCCATGGCCAAGCGGCCAGCACACGATGCGAGCATTCAAGCTGAATCGGGCATTGTCAGCCTCAACTGCGGACGTGATGGCAAGCCCGCTTTGCCCGGTATACCAGCGGCAGACATGGCAGGCTCTTTGATGGCCATGAACGGTGTGCTCATGGCATTGCTGCGTCGGGCAACTCACGGGCAAGGTGATTACATCGATATTTCGATGCAAGACTCTCTCATGAGTTGGTTGGTGAATGTGGTGGGCCCGGTTTTTGGCGAAGACCGTGACCTTGAGCTACAAACCGAGCGCGGGTTTGGCGGGAATGCTTTTTACAACATCTATGAGTGTGCGGACGGGCGGTTCATCACCTTGGGAGGCAGTGAAATCAAATTCGCGGCCAATCTGTTGAATGCGCTGGGACGCGCAGACCTGATTGATCTCTGCAAGTTACCACCAGGACGCGGACAGGACCCTGTGAAGTACTTCCTGAAAGCAACGTTCATCGCTCAGCCGCTGGTCCACTGGGAATCGTTCCTAGCGCCTATCGATGTGTGTTGGGCCCCTGTGCGGACCCTGCGTGAAGCCTTAGGATCGGATCAGGTTCAGGCTCGTGACATGCGCGTCGATTTTGAGCAAAAAGGATTCGGTGGTGGTCGGGTGACCGAGCTCGGTATTCCCATCAAATACCGCAACGAACCGGGACGCATCGACCACGAAATTCCCGAATTGGGTCAACACACCCACGAAGTGTTGTCCGCGCTGGGGCTCGATGATGAGGCAATCAAGCGAGCCAGTGGCCGATAACGCCACCTCACGGTCCACTCGCCTTGAAGGGCTTTGGCACGGCGCCCGCGCGAACTTTGGTCGTGCATGGTGAGGTCCGCTGGCTTGGGTCGCGATCATGGCCTACGCGACTTGGCCCGGCAGTGTGGCACTCGGCACCTTGGATTGGTCGCGTGCCAGTTCCTCGCGCGTGGTGATGCGGCGGAACCAGACCGTGATCGCCGATGAGACCAGCACGATGAACAGCGAATACAGCACCGGGATCAGCAGGACGTCCTGCTGCATCTGGCCCTGAAATGTCAGCAGCACGACCAGGACGGCGAGCGGGCCGTTCTGGATGCCGGTCTCCAACGAGATGGTGCGCGATCGGCGCAGGTCCTGCCTGAGCCCGCGCGCCAGCAGATAGCCGAGCGTCATGCCGATCAGTCCCAGGCCGATGGCGGCGAAGTACACATACCAGGGTGTGATGGCGAGCAGCTGGTGGTTGCGCGGCACCCAGGTCAGGATCAGGAACAGGATCACGACAATGCCGAGCAGGCCGCCGAGCAGCTCGACGGTGGCGCCGACATTCGGTCGCCACTTGCGCAGCCCAATGCCGATCAACGTCGGCACGATCAGCACCACCAGAATCTGCGCTACGTTGCCGGCGGGGATCGCGTACTCGCTGGGTAAGCCCTTCAGGCCGGAATAGAACGCCAGCAGCACCGGTACCATCAGCACCGCCACCAGCGTCGAGCAGATCGTCATCATGATCGACAGCGCCAGCACACCCTTGCTGAAGTAGGTGAAGATGTTGGACGTGGTGCCGCCGGGCATACAGGCCATCAGGATCAGCCCGATGGCGAGCGCCGGCGACAGCCCGAGCACAACCGCCATCGTGTAACCGAGAAACGGCATGATCGCGTACTGGCACAGCAGCCCGACCAGGATGCCCTGCGGCTTTTTGAAGGCAATGCGGAAGTCCTTGAAGGTGAGCGATGCCCCCATGCCGAGCATGATGAACATCATCATGACGCCAAGCAACTTAGTTTCGAGTTCGGTAAGCATGTGCTTATTCTCCTTTGTGCGCCGCGTATTCAGCCCGCAGGCTCTTGCGCAGAATCTTACCGATTGGCGTCTTCGGCAACTCGCGCCGGAACTCGATTGCCTTGGGCAGCTTATAGTCGGTCAGGTACTTGCGGCAGTGCGCCAGCACAGCGTCCTCGGTCAAGCCTTCTCCAAAACCGTCACTTATAGGCACGACGTAGGCGCGCACCGCCTCGCCGGTTCTGGCATCGGGTACGCCGATCACCCCGACCTCCAGCACTTGGTCCATCGCGGCGATCACGTCTTCGATCTCGTTCGGATAGACGTTGAAGCCGGACACCAGAATCATGTCTTTTTTGCGGTCGACTATTTTGAAATAGCCGTCGCTGTCCATCACCGCCACGTCACCGGTATACAACCAACCATCCTTGATTGTCTTGGTGGTCTCATCCGGGTGGTTCCAGTAACCGGCCATCACCTGCGGGCCCTTGACGATCAACTCACCGGGCTGGCCCGGCGGCACGCTCTGGCCGGCGTCGTCCACCAGCCGCACGGCGGTGCTAGGGACCGGAATGCCGATCGAGTCCGGCTTCTGCAGGCCCGACAGCGGGTTGAACGACACCACCGGCGAGGTTTCGGTCAGGCCATAGCCTTCAGCGATCCGGGTGCCGGTGACCTTCTCCCAGCGTTCGGCAATCGCGTGCTGCAGGGCGGCACCGCCGGCCACCGCAGCCTTCATCTGTTTGGGAGGAAACGCGGTGAACCATTCTTCGTTGAGCAGCGCGTTGAACAGCGTGTTGACACCGGAGATCCAGGTGATCGGGTAATTGTCGAAGGCGCGCTGCAGGTTCTGAATCGGCCGCGGGTTGGGCGCCAGAATGTTGCGCGCGCCGAGCGTGTAGAAGCACAGCAAATTGAAGGTGAAGGCGAAGATGTGATACAGAGGCAGCGCGGTCAGCACGACCTCCTTGCCGTCCTCGATGTGCGAGCGGCCCATCGCGAGGGACTGGTCGATGTTGGCCAGCAGGTTGCCATGGGTAAGCATCGCGCCCTTGGGCACGCCGGTGGTGCCGCCGGTGTACTGCAGCACGGCCAGGGTCTCGGGACCGAGGCTCCGCGTGTACGCGGCCACGTCGACCTTGCGGCTGACGCGCGCTGCCTCGCCTTCGGCCAGCGCCTGCGCAAGCCGCTGGTGTTCGATGCGGATGGGCGGCAGCACCTTGTTCCACCACTTCATCACCAGGCGGATCACGCCGCGCGGCACGGCTGAGAAAAATTCCGTCACCTCGCAGACAATCACCTTGCGGATGCCGGTGCGCGCCAGAATCGGTGCTAGCTTGTCGGCGAACATGTCTACTATCACCAGGACTTCGGCACCGCTGTCGCAAAACTGGTGCTCCATCTCGGGTGACGTGTACAGCGGGTTGGTGTTGACCAGCACGCAGCCGGCCTTGAGGACACCGAAGGCCACCACCGGGTAGGCCAGGCAGTTCGGTGTCTGCAGGGCCACACGCGCACCAGCCGACAGACCGACCACCTCCCTCAGGTAGACCGCGAACGCATCCGAGTGGCGCTGCACCTGCTCAAAGGTCAGCGATGCATTCATGCCGTTGGGCATGCAGGTGGTGAAGGCGATCTGTTTGGCGAAACGCGTCGAAGCCTCGGCCAGCAGCCCAGCCAGATGCACATGCCGCGGCGGCGGCAAATCCCTGGTGATGGCCTCGCCATAACCGGCTACCCAGGGTTTAGCGTCATAGGCCGAGGCGCTGTCTGTCATAAATAAATCCTTGCGTCTGCCGAACGCTGTTGTGAAGCATTGACTAACAATAATTCTAGCGGCCAGACTGCCTCCCCGGAACGAGGGTTTACCCAGTTTCCGTGCTTATCAGCGTCCGTCAGGCGGTGGGCGCGACAAGCAACAGATCATGGTCGATCTCCTCCAGCACCCGAACGGTCACGCTGCCGAGCAGGAGCTCGTCGAGTTCGAGCTGGCCGCGCTTGCCCATGACCACGAGGTCGGCGTGCCGTGCCTGTGCCTGCCCAATGATCGTGCGCGCCGGCGGGCCGCTAGATACGCTGCGCGACATCTTCGCTGAGCCCTCGATGCTGCCGAGGAACGCGTCCAGTGTGCGCCGCGCCTCCTGCTCGCCCTTGCGGCGGTACTGTGCGATGTCGTCTTCCTTGACGCCCACGAAGCGCAATTTGCCCTCGAACGGCAGTTCGCTCACGTGCAGGACGTGAATCGAGGCCTGCGGTGCCATGCGTGCGGCCGCCTCGACCGCCAGCCTGGACGCGGGCGAGAAGTCCACCGCCACCAGCACCTCGCGGTAGGGCTGTTTGTCTTCGGAGCGGACCACCAGCGTCGGCTGCCGCCCCTTGCGCAGGAACTTGGCTGCCGTGCTACCCATGAACAGGTCGCGCACGAAGTTCTCGCCATGGGCGCCGAACACGCTCAGGTCCACCCCGTGCGTCACGGCGTACTGCGCGACCTGACTGTGGATACGGCCGATCAGCAGCTCGTGCCTGACGGCCACGCCGAAGTGGGTCGTCAAGTGGCCGGCGAGGTCCTTCAAGCGGCTTCTTGCGGAATCGAGCAAGCGCTGCTCCGTCGCGAGCGGATATTCGTCGATGCTGCCGGCGAACATCTGCAGCAGTAATTTGTCCATCACATGCAGCAGGTGCAAGGTGGCCCGGTGTTCCTGCGCCAGACGCGCGGCGCGATCGACGGCACGGCCGGCGTGCGGCGAGAAGTCGGTGGCGACCAGGATGTTGGCGAGTGGGGTCATGATGATTCTTTCCAATCAAACAGTGGTCGGCGCGACACTGCGCTTGTGGCGGGCGAGGGCCTGAATAATTTCTTCGGCCGCGAAGTCCGCCGCGTCATCGTAAGGTCGAAACACGCGATCCACGCCGCGTTCGGAGAACGCCGCGCCATCATCGTCGCCACGCAGCGCCAGAGCCAGCTTGCCGGAAAAACCGTGCGCGCGCAGCGCCGTCAGCAGCGCCGTATTGGTGGCCGCTTCCGGCAAGGTGCTGACGACCCAGGACGCTGCCGCCAGTGGCAAGGTGGCGGGGAACTCGGTGTCTTCCGCGTCGCCGAACCGGACCGGCCAGCCCCTGCGGCGCAGGCGGCGCACCAGCTCGGGGTCGAAATCGACCGCCAGCGTGTGGATGCCTTGTGCGCGCAACTGCTCGATCAGCCGGCAACCGAAACGGCCGGCACCGAAGACGATCACCTCGGCCGGGTCGGCTTCAGACCGGTTGCGCTCCATCGCCATCTCGCGAAAGGGCCGTTTGCGCTCGAAGTACCCCAGCCAGGGTGCCAGGCGCGCGTACAGCGGCTGCGAATACAAGATCATGTAGGTTGACAGCGTGATCGTGACCAGTCCGACCAGCGTCACCAGGCCGAGAGCGGCCGGGTTGGCGTGACCGAGCGCGACGCCCATCGCCATGAAGATAATGGAAAACTCGCTGATTTGCGCCACTGTCAGGCCGGCCAGAAACCCCGTGCGTTTGCGATAGCCCATGACACCCATGATCGCCATCACGATCAGCGGGTTGCCGACCAGCACGAACAGCGACAGCAGCAGGGCGTCGCCCACCTGCGCTCCGAGCAGGCCGAGGTCGAGCCTGGCGCCCAGATCGATGAAGAAGAACAGCAGCAGAAAGTCGCGCAGCGCGGTCAGGCGTGCCGCAATGGCCTCCCGGTAGGCGGTGGAGGCCAGCGAGAATCCGGCCAGGAAGGCGCCGACCTCCTTGCTGAATCCCAGCATGTCACCGGTGGCGGCCAGCGCAGTGCCCCAGGCGAGCGCAAACAGCAGCAGCATTTCCTGCGAGCGCGCCAGCAGGTGCAGCAGCCGGGGCAGCACATAACGCATCAGCACCGCCACTGCAGCCAGCGCCGCAGTCAGCTTGAGGCTCACTTCGAGCCCCAGGCGCCACAGATCCACCGTGTCAGCGCCGCTCTGCCACGAGCCGAGCAACAGCATGGCCACCACCACCGCAATGTCCTGCACGATGAGAAACCCGACCGCGATGCGGCCATGCAGCGAATCGAGTTCGCGCTTGTCCGACAGCAGCTTGACGATGATGATCGTGCTGGAGAAGGTCAGCGCCACCGCCACATAAAGCGCGGTGAGCGGCGCCATGCCCAGCGCCATGGCGATGCCGAAGCCGATGACGGTGGTGAACACGATCTGTCCGATGCCGGTGGCCAGCGCGACCGGGCCGACGCTCTTGACCACGTGCAGGTCGAGCTTGAGCCCGACCACGAACAGCAATACCGTGACGCCGATCTGTGCCAGCAGATCCACCTGGTCGTGCGCCGTCACCCAGCCGAGCGCAGACGGACCGAGCAGGACGCCAACGACGATGTAGGCGACCAGCAAGGGCTGGCGCAGACGCAGCGCAATCGCGCCGACGATGGCGGCAACAGCCAGCAACAGGGCAAACTGGTGGTAGACGGTCTGCATTCAACGATCTTACGCTGCGCTGCGGGAGTTATTGGGGTCAGACACCAATTTCGCAGCGGTGCGAAGCACCGCCCCCGGAGGGCGAGCCGAAGGCTCTGCGAATTTGGGCTCTGACCCCAAAAACCCAGCCGAAGGCTAGTCGAATTTGGGCTCTAACCCCAAAAACTCCCCGGCCCGATGCACTCGGCCGAGCGCGCGCAAACGGGCCATCAACGCGTCGGCGCTGACCGTCAGCGTTGGCGTCAGCGGCAGGCCGGCTTCGCGCAGCGCGGTGGCCACCCAGACGTTGCAGGTCTTGAACAGGTGGAAGCGCTCGCGCGAGGCGTAGAAGCGGCTGCGGCCATAGAGCCCGAGACCGAGCACAACCGGGCGGCCTGCGGCGTCGAGCTCGTGGCTCGCGCGCAGATGCTTGATCAGCCTTTGCAGTCCGGCCTCGGACACATCAAGTTCGATGACCTCGGCCGCGCCGAAATAGCGTTCCACCGCGCCGTCGAAAGCGACCACATGCAGCACGCCGGGTGCGGGCCAGAAAGCGGCCTTCAGCGCCAGCCAGGCGCCCGGATCGGTTGCCTGGTAGTAATCGCGGTCGCCCCAGCCGATTTCGAGATACTGCGCGTCGGGGAAGTCCGCCCGCGCCGGCCAGGCGTCGGCCGGCACGTCGGCGGCGCGCAGCACGATGCCGGTGTGCCAGCCGTGGCCGACGACGTGCAGGGTGCGCGCGGTCGGCGGGGCTTCGGCCTGCGCAGCCGGCGCCATCGGCGTGGCTGCGCAGGCGGCCAGGCCGGCCAAGAGCAGGAGCACGGCAAAGACTCCGGGTAACGTGCGGTGGCGATCAGCAACAACATGCGAGCGGGCATAATAAACTGAGCCCATTGCAGGGATCGCTTCAGCATCAATGCCGTCTGGCGCGGCAAACCGGGAGTGCATCATGGCCCTATTTTCACAGCAGTCGCTGAACGATGGCGTGCGCAAGCGCGAAGTGTTTGGCTGGGCCATGTACGACTTCGCCAACTCGGGCTACACCACGGTGGTGCTGACAGCAGTCTTCAGCGCCTACTTTGTGGGTAGTGTCGCTGGCAATGCGCCCTGGGCCACGCTGGCATGGACCGGCGCGCTGGCCCTGTCGAGCGCCCTGGTAATGCTGACGATGCCCGCCCTTGGCGCCTACGCCGATCTGCGCGCGGCCAAGAAGCGCCTACTGTTGATCTCCACCGTCGGTTGCGTGGTGGCTACCCTGGCGCTGGCCGAGGTTGGCCCGGGCGACGTCGCCCTGGCAGTGGCGGCGGTGGTGCTGTCCAACCTGTTCTACAGCTATGGTGATTCACTGATTGCGGCCTTTCTGCCCGAACTGGCCCGCAAGGACAGCCTGGGCCGGGTGTCGGGCTGGGGCTGGAGCTTCGGCTACTTTGGCGGCATGCTGACCCTCGGCCTGAGCCTGGCGTATGTGATGTGGGCGCAAGGGCAGGGCGTGCCGGCCACGCAGTTCGTGCCCGTCACCATGCTGATCACCGCGGGCATCTACGCGCTGGCATCGGTGGCCACCTTCGCGCTGCTGCGCGAGCGGGCCGTGCCCCAGGCGCAGGGGACCCTAGGACAGCAAGGCCAAGGCATCAAAGCGTCGCTGGCGCGCCTGCGCCAGACCTGGCGCGAAGCGCGACGTTTTGAGGACTTCAGCCGGTTTCTGGCCTGCACGGTGGCCTACCAGGCCGGCATCTCGGTGGTCATTGCGCTGGCGGCCATCTATGCCGAACAGGTGCTGGGATTCAAGCAGATGGAGACCATGATGCTGATCTTTTTGGTCAACATCGCCGCGGCGCTGGGTGCCTTCGGCTGGGGCTATGTGCAGGACCGCCTGGGGCATCGCCCGGCGCTGGCGATCACGCTGGTTGGCTGGATCGTGATGACGCTGCTCGCCGGCCTGGCCACCGAGGCGACGCTCTTCTGGGTGGCCGCCGTGATCGCCGGCCTGTGCATGGGCAGCAGCCAGTCGGCCGGCCGTGCGCTGGCCGGAGCGTTCTCGCCTACGCCGCGCCGCGCCGAGTTCTACGGCTTGTGGACCTTCGCGACCCGGCTGTCGGCCATTGTTGGGCCTCTGACTTATGGCGTGGTGACGCTGCTCACGGCGGGCAACCACCGCATCGCGATCCTCAGCACCGGCCTGTTCTTCGTGCTCGGCCTGGTGTTGCTGGCGCGCGTGAACGTGGCGCGCGGCATAGCCGCCGCCGATGCTCATCCCGCAGATGCGGCACCCTGAAGTTGTCTCCTTATTTTTCGTAGCGCCGCCGCAGCGCCCGCGCGGTGAACAGCGCCAAGACAAGCAGGATCAGTGGCCACACCGCCTCGGCCCGCAGCAGATCGGCAGGTTCGGCGACCTCCAGGGCATGATGGATGACGCTGCTGTAGAGGTAGGCCTTGACGCCGAACCCGATCGCGGCGGCGGCCAGGAACCGCCCCAGGGGCAGGCGCAGGATGCCGCCGCCGTAGTTGAGCACGGAATGGGGGAAGGCCGGTACTAGGCGCAATGCGCACAAAACGAGGAAATCGCTTTCGCGTTCCAGCACCTGGTAACCGTGGCTGGCGCGCAGATGTGCGAGAGACTCATCGGACAGCCGCCGGGCGAACCAGTAGGCGGCCAGGCCGCCGGCGCAGCCTCCTGCAACGAGGATCAGCGTCGAAGCGGTGGGGGCGTAGAGCGGGGCGACGATCCACAGCATGGTCGAGCCCGGCAGCGCGAACATGAACAGCAGCACCTGAAGCAGAATCAAGGCCAATGGCAGCCACCAATGCTGAGCGTAGCCTCGGGCCCCATCGAGCACGTCGCGCCATTCGAACAGATTGAGAAAGTGCGCCCCCAACCCGAACGCGACCAAGGCGGCTAGCAGCGCGGCCGGCCAGAGCGCGGGGAGAGGAGGCTTGGGCATGGCGGGCTAGCCCCGCCGCGCCGTCAGCATGCGCAGCACCCGGTATGCCGCGGCGCTGGCGAGGAGGTGTTTGAGCGTGTGCCCGCTGACGATTTGCCAGAGGGCGAATATCCGCGCGTCCAGAAAATCGCACAACATGGCGAGTGCGTAAAGCCCCAGCGCTTGGACGACATCACGGTCGCCGCCGTAGCGGGAAGGAAAGAGCAGCACGATGACGGGGATCATCAGGGCGGTGTAGAACTGCACGAATCCGTACAGGCGCAGGTCGCCAGCGCCGCGCTGCTCGCCCACCTGCCACAAAACCACGCTCGCCAGGCCCAGAACCAGGAGCGGCGCGAGACCCAGGCGTGCGGCCCGGGCGGACACGCGTTCGCCGACCGCTGCGGCGAAGAACGACATGAAAATCAGGGTCATCGACAGGCGGTCCCAGGTCAGCCGTCCGGTATCCGGCGACCAGTGATACCAGGCGGAACCGAAGCCGGTGAGCAGTACGCCGACGAAGAAAACCAGATAGGGTGTGCGCTGCCACGACTGCGCGGTGACGCCTGCGTCCGGCCACTTGCCGCGCCTGCTGACGGCCAGGACAAACCATAAGCCGGCAGCGCCGACGAGTACGAGGGCGGCGTTGGATGCGACGTTGAAGAAATGCGGAACGCCAAACAACTCGCGCTGGTCGGCGAAGTTGTGGTACGCCTGCGGCTGGGGAATCGGCGGCAGCGCAAGGACCGCCAAGAGCGCCGCCAGGGTGAGCGCGGCGAGGAGCCCCAGGCGCCAGCGGCGCGGCCAGGCACGCAAACGCCGGACGATGGCCGGTGCAGTGGCGTGATGGGGTGCTTCCATTGGCGCTTCGGTGGGCAAGATTCCTACTCCGTTGTTTCAATGGATGCGTGTGCCTTCGATTCCGCCCCGAGGCAGCGGGCGATCTCGGCGCGCGCCGCCTCGCGCAGCTTGACTGCGGCCGCGAACAGGTCAGCCGTGTCGGCTGGCGGCATGATGGGCGCGCCGATCTCGACATCGATCGCCCCACGCCGCGGCCACCAGGCGAGATCCGGAAGAATCGTCCGGCTGCCCCGAATGGTGACCGGCAGCACCGGCACCCCGGCGCGGGCCGCCGCCAGAAAGGCGCCGAGGTGAAACGGCAGCAGGCCTGGCCGGGCGACGAAGGTGCCCTCAGGGAATACGGCCAGCGACCTGCCTTGCTGCACCGCCTCGGCCATCCGGTTCGCGTCCTCGACGCTGCGTTTGACGTCGAAGCGCTCGACGAATTCGGCACCCAGCCGCTGCAGGAAGCGACCGGCGACGAACTGGCCGTGCAATTCGCGCTTGGCGACGAATGCATACGGCCGCGGCAGTGCTGCCACCAAGATGACGCCGTCCAGGTAGCTGGCGTGGTTGCTGACCAGCACGCACGGGCCGCTCGGCAGGTGCTGCAGCCCGCGCACCGTCAGGCGCGTGGCGGTCAAGCGCAGCAGTGTGCGCGCGGCCCCGCGGCCGAGGGCCCAGGCGGCGGCCGGATTAGGCATCAACAGGGTCAGCAGCCAGGTCAGCGGCGCCAGCAGCCAGAACAGCAGCGCCGCGTACAGCGCAAACAACGCGTGCCTGGCGCTTGCCTGCGCGTGCCGCAGCCGCGGTAGCAAGGCACCCAGCGCCAACCGCAGCACCTGGCGCCGGGTGCTGGAAGACGCGGCACCGACACCACCGGCCTCGTACAGTGCGCGGCAGGCCGAGCGCCGCACCTTGCCGCTGGAGGTCTTGAGCACGCTGTGCGGCGGCGCCAGCACGATCTCGTCGGGGGGCTCGCCGATGGCGCTGATCACCGCGCGCGACACCGCGTCGCGCAGCATGGCTTTGGCATTCTCTTTGGCATTGGCACCGGCCGAGCGTGCCTCTGCCAGCACCACCAGTCGCTCGGTGCCGGTGTCCGGGTCGGGGCTGCCGAACACGGCCACGCAGCCCTTGCGCACGCCCTCCACCTGCCCGACCGCCTCCTCGATTTCTTGCGGGTACAGGTTGCGCCCGCCGCGGATCACGATGTCCTTGACGCGGCCGGTGATGTACACATCGCCGGCCGCGCTGTAGGCGCGGTCACCGCTGTCGAGCCAGCTGTCATGGAACAGTCTGGCGGTCTGCTCGGGGTTGCGGAAATAGCCGCGGGTGGCCGACGGCCCCTTGAACTCGAGCCGGCCTTCAATGCGCTCGCTCACCTCCTGGCCGGAGTCGTCGACGATACGGATCGCATGGCCGGGCAACGCCCGCCCGCAGGCGACGAAGCGCAGTGCGCCGGCATCATCAGGAGCGGCCGGGACAGCACGATGCTCGCGCGTGAACGGTTCGCGCTGGACCCGGTCGATAGTCGCGATGCGGCCCAACGGCGGGAACAGCAGCCCGACCGAGGCTTCCGCCAGACCATAGACCGGCGCCACCGCCTCTGCCGCCAAGCCGCAGGCGGCAAAGCGCTCAGCAAAGCGCCGCACCGTGTCCGGACTGACGGCCTCGGCGCCGTTGAAGGCGAGCCGCCATGAGCTTAAATCCAGCCCGGCGAGCGCCGCATCGTCGATGCGCTTGAGACACAACTCGTAGGCGAAGTTCGGCCCTGCCGACAGCGTGCCGCGATAGCGATGGATGGTCTGCAGCCAGCGCAGCGGCTTGGCCAGAAAGGCCAGCGGCGACATCACCACCAACGGAAAGCCGACGTACAGCGGCGCGAGCCAGGCGCCGATCAGGCCCATGTCGTGGTACAGCGGCAGCCAGCTGACGAACACATCGCGCTTTGTTGCCTCAACGGCCTGCACCATCGCGCGGATGTTGGCCAGCAGGTTGGCGTGCGTCAGCGCCACGCCCTTGGGGTTGCCGGTGCTGCCCGAGGTGTATTGGATGAAAGCGATGTCACTGCCGCGCACCTGTACCGGCGCCAGTGTGCCGCCGCCCGCGGCCAGTTGCTGCGGCGTGATCACATGGCGCAGGCCCGGCACGCGCGCCTGCAGCAGGCGCGCCACCACCCTGGCCTCCGGCACGGTCACAAGCACCACCGCCTGCGCGTTGTCGAGAATGCCGGTGTGCCGCAGCACATGGTCTTCAAGTTGCGACGCGCGCGCCGGCGGATAGATCGGCACCGGAATGGCACCGGCCATCAGGATGCCGAAGTAGCTGCTGAAGTAGTCGGGCGAGGTTGGCAGCATGATCGCTACGCTCTGGCGCGGCACCACGCCAGCGCGCTGCAGGCCGGCGGCGACCGTCGCCGCCACATCGGCGAGCTGGCGGTAGCTGATGCGCTGCTCACTGTCGTCTTGCAGATAAATGATCTGCGTCTGTTCGGGATGGGCTTGCACGTGCCAGGCCAGCACATCGAGCAAGGTGGTGGCGGTCAGCGGCGCGCCGTCCTGCGCGGTATCGATATCGATCAATGGGGCCGCAACGAGCGAGGGCGGCGCCAGGGTGCCGCCACTGCGGTCTTGGTCGGGCGCGGCAGCACCCCGTTGCACCGCATCCAGCAAGTCGGCTACGGTCTCCGCACGTTGCAGCGTATCCTCCGGCAGGGCGATGCCGAAGGCACGCTCTGTGCGCAGCAGCAGCTCCATGCGCCCCAGGCTGTCGAAGCCGAGGTCCTGATCAAGCACGCTGGCCAGGGTAACCGGTGGCAGGTCAGGCCGGCCCGCATGCAGGTCGCGCAAGGTGGCTTCGACGACGGCCAACAGCGCAGGTGCCGCTGGCACGTGCGCTGGCCTTTCCGTAGTCGCGGCTATCGTCGCTTCAACTGCCATGCCTTGCCTCGCTGGTGGATTGCTCCGCAGGAAATGCAGAGGAAATGCCTTTCGCGTCTGCCGTCGGGTGCATTATGACGGTGCACAGCCCTGAACGTCTCGTGGCCCGACATCCGGCTTGATATTGGTCAAACGTAGGTCGACTTTCGCGGCTAGCATCGTGGGAATCGATCCGGCGCGTGCTATATTTTTTCATAGAGTATTTGATTCGAGCGATTCTGGTATGGTGGTTTATATGTGCGCGGGTTCTGCTAGGCACCGCGCCGTTCAACAAGCTCGTTTGATGTCAGGAAGGTCAAGCCATGAATACTGCGTTGGTACCGATCGACGGGTCTCCCGCCGCACTGCGCGCGCTGGCGCACGCCTTGCATGAACTGCGCAACCGTCCCGACGTGCAGATCCATCTGCTCAACGTCCAGGCGCCATTGGTGCATCTGTGGCCCGGCAAGCTGGTCTCGCCGGACATGATCGACACCGAGTTGCGAGGCGAAGGCGGGCAGATCCTTGCGCAGGCCTCGGTGCTGGCGCAAACGGCCGGTATCGCCTGCGAGTTGCATGTGAGTATCGGAGCGGCGGCTCAGGAGATCGTCGCCTGCGCGGCGAAGCACGGCTGTGACGCCATCGTAATGGGCACGCACGGCAGGGGTGCCGTGGCCGGCCTGGTGATGGGGTCGGTCGCGCAGAAGGTCGTGCATCTGGCGACTGTGCCGGTGACCCTGGTCAAGTGACGGGCATGCGAGGCGCGTGCGCAGCTTATGCACTCGTCGAACGGGCAGCGTGAGCGGCCTTTGGCAAGTTGTTGGGCCAGCATTGCGCTCGTCGGCGTCTACATTCTCAACGCCTACGTGTTGTTTCGCTGTGTTAAGTGATCAACGCAGCCCAAAGCGACATCCATCTACCAAAAGGAATAGTCCATGAAAATTACCTTCATCGGCGCTGCGCAGGAGGTCACCGGATCTTGCTTTCTGGTCGAAGCTGAAGGCGTGCGCTTTCTGGTGGACTGCGGCATGTTTCAGGGCGGGCGCGAAGCCCGCGAACGCAACCTCAGCGCCTGGACTTTCGACCCGCAGAGTATTGACTTCGTGTTGCTGACCCATGCCCACATCGACCACAGCGGATTGCTGCCGCGTTTGTGTGCGCTGGGTTTCAAGGGATCTATTATCACGACGACCGCCACGGTGGACTTGCTGTCGGTGATGCTGCTCGACAGCGCGTTCATCCAGGAGTCGGACTGGGCACGGGCCCAGCGCAAGAACCGCCAGCAGCAAAAACGAGCCGCACCCGTGCCGGCCCCGCTGTACACGGTGGCGCAGGCGCAAGACTGCCTGAAGCAGCTCAGCGGCGTGCGCTATGACGAGGATGTTTCCCCGCACCCCACCGTGCGTTGCCGTTTGCAGGATGCAGGCCATATTCTGGGCTCGGCCATCCTCGAGGTCTGGGTCACCGAAGGTGCAAAGACCACCAAGTTGGTATTTTCTGGCGACCTTGGTCAGCCAGGTCGACCGATCGTGCGCGACCCCACGACTATCCTCGACGCCGACGTGCTGGTAGTGGAATCCACTTATGGAAACCGCCTGCACCGACCGATCAAGGAAACCATTGACGAGCTGGTGTTGGTGGTGGAGGACACCTTGCGCCGACGCCGAGGCAACATCATTGTTCCCGCCTTCGCGCTCGGGCGCACCCAGGAGCTGCTATGGCTGCTGGCGGATCTGTGCCGTCAAGGCCGGCTACCCAAGTTGCAGGTGTTTGTCGACTCACCCATGGCCACCAAGGCCACCGAGATTACCTGGAAGCACACCGAGTTTCTGGACGACGAAACGCGCGCGCTGCTGTCGCTGCGCACGCTGCACCCGCAATGGCTGGACCTGCGTTTCACCCAGAGCGTGGAGGAGTCGATGGCGCTGAACCAGATCAAGTCAGGTGCCATCATCATCTCGGCCAGCGGCATGTGCGATGCGGGCCGCATCAAACACCATCTACGGCACAATCTGGGGCGCTCCGAATGCGCCATCGTCATCATCGGCTACCAGGCGGCGGGCACGCTGGGTCGCAGGTTGGTTGATGGCGAGAAGATGGTCCGCATTTTTGGCGAGGAGCACGCGGTGCGGGCCCAGATCCACACCATTGGCGGACTGTCGGCCCACGCTGATCAGGCAGCGCTGATGGGTTGGTTGAAAGGATTTTCCAACCCACCCGCGCGGACGTTTGTGGTGCATGGCGAGGCCCAGACGGCATGCGGCTTTGCCGACCACGTGGCCGATGTGCTGGGCTGGAGCGTCGAGGCACCGGCACCGGGCACGCGGGTTGATTTGTGAATCCCATCCCATCGACCCCATTGCGAGGCCTGAGCGCCGCCCAGGCGGCTCAAGGGCTGGCGCAGCATGGCCCCAACGCTCTGCCTGAGGCCAAGCCGGTGACGCTGCTGCAACGCCTTGTGCAACAGTTTCGCAGCCCACTGATCTACATCCTGCTGGCCGCGCTGCTGGTCGATCTGGGCATCTGGATCTATGAGGGCGCAAAGGGCGTGCCGGTGGAGTCTCTGGCGATTGCCCTGATCCTGCTGATCAACGCCGGCCTGGGCGTGTACCAGGAGAGCAAGGCCGAGGCCGCGCTGGCGCGCCTGAAGACGCTCGCCACCTCGCTGGTGTGGGTCATGCGCGACGGCAAGTTGCAGCATCTGGCCGGCACCGAACTGGTGCCGGGCGACGTGGTGCGTGTCGAGGCCGGCGACCGTATTCCGGCCGATGGTGCGCTGCTCGAAGCCCAGGGGGTGATGGTCGACGAATCGATCCTCACCGGCGAATCGATGCCGGTGGACAAGGAAATCGGTGCAGAGACATTTAGCGGCACGTTGATGGTACGCGGCAAGGGCTACGCCGAAATTTCCCGCACCGGGTCGGCCAGCGCGATGGGCAAGCTCGCCACGATGATCGGTGGCATCAAAGCCGAAAAGACCCCGCTGGAGCGTCGCCTGCACGTCTTCGGCACGCAGATTGCCAAAGCGGTGCTGGCGCTGGCGCTATTGCTGCTGGTGGGCGGCTTGGCTATTGAAGGCGTGCACCGGCTCAATCATATCTTCCTGTTTTCGGTGGCTCTGGCGGTAGCCGCGATTCCCGAAGGGCTGCCGGCGGTGCTGACGCTGGCGCTGGCACTCGGCGTTGAGCGCATGGCCAAGGCCAAGGCGGTGGTGCGCCGCCTGAGCGCGGTCGAGGCGCTCGGCTCGGTGACGGTGATCGCCACTGACAAGACCGGAACGCTGACCGAGAACCGCATGCACGTCAAAGGCGTTGACAGCCCGGACGAGGCGCGGGCGCTGCGTGCCATGGTGCTGGCCAATGATGCCGAAATCGGCACCGCTGATTCGGGTGTGGGCGACCCGCTGGAAGTGGCGCTACTCGCACACGCGCAGGCGCAAGGTGTGGACACCGCAGCACTGCGCGAACAGCATCCACGAGTCGGCGTGCTGCCCTTCGACAGTGCATCGAAGTTCATGCGCGTGACGGTCGCCGAGCAGGACCGGCACGTGAGCTACCTGAAGGGGGCACCCGAGGTGCTGCTGGCGCGCAGTCGCTTCAGCGACAACGAGCGCCGCAGCTGGGAGGCCAAGGCGCTGGCGCGCGCCGCCGAGGGTTACCGCGTGCTGGCGGTCGCGGCCAGTGACAACGAACGTGATCATGAACTCGACTTCCTCGGTCTGCTGCTGCTGTGGGACCCGCCGCGCGCCGAGGTGCCCGATGCTATTCGCCGCGCCCAAGCCGCCGGCATCCGCGTGCTGATGATCACCGGCGACCACCCGGCCACGGCCGGCGCGGTGGCGCATGCGATCGGCATCCAAGGTGATCGTGTGCTGACTGGTGCCGAACTCGACGCGCTGTCGGCTCCCGAGCTGGCCGCAGCGGTGCGCGAGGTGAACGTCTTCGCGCGCGTGGCGCCGGAACACAAGCTGCGCCTGGTCGAGACACTGAAAGCCGATGGCCAGGTTGTGGCGATGACCGGCGACGGCGTCAACGACGCACCGGCGTTGAAGCGCAGCGATGTCGGCGTGGCGATGGGCCAGCGCGGCAGCGACGTGACGCGCGAGGTGGCGGACCTGGTGTTGCTGGACGATAACTTCGCTACCATCGTCTGCGCGATCGAAGAAGGGCGCGGAATCTACGAGAACATCCAGAAGTTCATCCGCTTCCTGTTCTCCACTAATTTTGCACTGGTACTGCTGGTCCTCATGGGCTTGGGTGTGTCCTATGTGATGGGATACAGGGAAGTCGCTGGTGGCATATTCCTGCCTTTGACGGCAGTGCAACTGCTGTGGATCAATGTCATCGCCGACGGTCCGCCCGCACTGGCGCTGGCGCTGGACCGCAACCCCGGTGTGATGCAGCACCGGCCGCGGCCGGCGAACTCACCGCTACTGGACGCGGCATCGCTGCACTTCATCATCGTCACCGGCGTCATCAAGGCGCTGGCCGGCGTGGCCTTGCTGGTGGCGCTGCCGCAGTTCGGCTACAGCCTGGACCAGACCCGCACCACGGTCTTCGTTTTCGAAGCGCTGGCGCAACTGGCCTTCGCCTACCCGGCGCGGCGCGTCAGCGTCGTCCCGCTGCCGAACCTGGCCTTGCATACGGCCGTGTTGCTCGGCGGGGGCCTGCAGATCGCCACCGTGTTCGTTCCCGGATTGCGCGAGTTGCTCGGCCTGGCCATGATCGATGCCACTGCCTGGGCAGCGATCACCGGTGCCGTGCTGCTGTGCTGGGGCGCCGCGGAACTGATCGGGCGGCGCAGCTTCGCACGGCACGCGCACCACAATCACCAGACCTCATGAAATCCAACGCATTGCCTGCCCACCACCTCGAACTGCGCGTGCGCGAACTGGGCCAGTTATTCAAGTGGTGCAGGGCAAGTGACGAAAGCTACAAACCTTGATGTAGCGCAAGCCACTAACGGTCAAGCCATAGAAAACGATCCGGTCTGTGTTAGATTCAACTTGGCATGGCAGGCCGGTTCGGACGATTCCGGTACGCCGGTCATGTGTGGTTCCGTGCAACAGCATTGCGCCCGGAGGTGTGTATGTGGACAACGCCCGCGTTTTTTTCTGCCATGGCATCTAGTGCGGTGCTCATTGCTGGCGCGCGCGCGCTCGCCGCTGTAGTCGTGCTGGGCTGCGCCATGTCCCCGGCTGCCGCGGCCCCGGTGCTTGTGCTGGAGGTGCGCGATGCGATCGGCCCCGCCAGTGCCGACTATCTGATTCGCGGCATCGCCAAAGCCAAGGAGGCGGGCGCCCCGCTGGTGGTGATCAAGCTCGACACGCCGGGTGGGCTGGACACGTCGATGCGGCAGATCATCCAGGCCATCCTCGCGTCCCCCGTGCCGGTGGCGGTGTATGTCAGCCCCGAGGGGGCGCGCGCGGCCAGTGCCGGCACCTATATCCTGTACGCGGCACACATTGCCGCCATGGCGCCGGCCACCACGCTGGGCGCAGCCACGCCGGTGGCTATCGGCATGCCGGGCATCGGGAGCAAGCCGCCGGCGGACGACACGGGCGAAGCGAAGAAGGACGACCCGAAAGCGAGCGCACCACCGATGGCCCCGGCCGACGCGATGACCGCCAAGCAGGTACACGACGCATCCGCCTTCATTCGCGGCCTGGCGCAACAGCGCGGGCGTAACGCCGAATGGGCCGAGCGCGCGGTCCGCGAGGCAGTCAGCCTGACGGCCAGCGAGGCGCTGCGCGACAAGGTGATTGACGTGGTCGCCAAGGATGTGCCCGATCTGCTGGCGCAGATCGACGGTCGCACGGTTCGCGTGCAGGCCAGCGATGTGAAGCTGGCGACGCGCGGTCTGGCCTTCGAGACCGTGCTGCCCGACTGGCGGCAGCGGCTGCTGTCGGTGATCGCCAACCCAAGCTTCGCGCTGATCCTGATGATGATCGGCATCTACGGCCTGATGTTCGAGTTTTCGTCGCCGGGCTTCGGCCTGCCGGGCACGGTCGGGGCCATCTGCCTGTTGCTGGGGCTGTTCGCGCTGCAACTGCTGCCAACCAACTATGCGGGGCTGGCGCTGATCCTGCTCGGCATGGCCCTGCTCGCGGCCGAAGTCCTGGCGCCGAGCTTCGGCGTGCTCGGCGTCGGTGGCGTCGTGGCCTTCATCGTCGGCGGTCTGCTGCTGTTCGACCGCGACATCCCGGGCTTGGGCGTGCCGCTGCCGTTGATCTTCGGCCTGGCGGCCAGTTCCGCCGCGGTCGTCTTGCTGGGTGGCGGCATGGCCCTGCGTGCGCGGCGCCGCCCGGTGGTCAGCGGGCGCGAAGAAATGATCGGCGCCGTGGCAGAAGTGCTGGTCGTCGACAAGGGCGGTGCCTGGGCCCAGGTCCATGGCGAACGCTGGAAGGTGCAAAGCCCCGATGCCTTGGCACAGGGGCAGCGGGTCCGCGTGGTGGCGCTGCACGGCCTGACGCTGGAGGTGCGCGCTGATATTGATCCAACCCTGAAAGGAAACGCATCATGATTTTCGACTTCAACCTCGGTCTGGGCAGCGCACTACTCGTGTTGCTGATGCTGGTCTTCAGCTCGTTTCGCGTGTTGCGCGAATACCAGCGCGGCGTGGTGTTCCAGCTCGGCCGTTTCTGGAAGGTCAAGGGGCCGGGGCTGGTGCTGGTCATCCCCGGCATCCAGCAGATGGTGCGCGTCGACCTGCGCGTCGTGACGATGGACGTGGAGCCGCAGGACGTGATCTCGCGCGACAACGTCTCGGTCAAGGTCAACGCGGTGGTGTTCTTCCGCGTCGTTGATCCACAGAAGGCCATCATCCAGGTCGAGGACTACCTGATGGCCACCAGCCAGATCGCGCAGACCACGCTGCGCGTGGTGCTCGGCAAGCACGAGCTCGACGAGATGCTGGCCGAACGCGAGCGGCTGAACCTCGACGTGCAGAAAATCCTGGACTCGCAGACCGACGCCTGGGGCATCAAGGTCACCAACGTCGAGATCAAACACATCGACCTCAACGAATCGATGGTGCGTGCCATCGCGCGCCAAGCCGAGGCCGAGCGCGAGCGCCGCGCCAAGGTCATTCATGCCGAGGGCGAAAAGCAGGCCGCGGCGGCGCTGCTGGAGGCGGCGCAGATGCTGGCGCAGCAGCCCGAAGCGATGCAGTTGCGCTACCTGCAGACCATGACGCAGGTGGCGGGGGATCGGGCCACGACGGTCATCCTGCCGCTGCCAATGGAACTGCTGGGCAGGCTGCTGGACAAGCCGCGCAAGGACGATGAGCGCACATGAGACAGGTGCGACTGCGATGACCCTGAACGCCGCCCACCGTGACGACTTGGTCTGGCTGCTGGCGCTGGCGATCCCGCTGGTTGCGCGCTTGCTCGGCGAGGACCCGCAGGCCGCGTCGCAGCGGCTGCAACTGCTGGTCTTGGCGGTGGCCGTCGCCGCTGCTTGGGCCTGGGTCTTTGCGCGTGCCGGGCGCCGGCCCGTCGACAGCGGGCTGCCCCTCTTCGCGATGGTCTTCGTCGTCATGCTGCCGGGGCCGGTCGGCTGGGGCAGTGCCTTGCTCGCACTGAGCTTCGGCGCCGTGTTCGGGCGCGAGATCTTCGGCGGACGGACCATCCTGCCGCCGGCCTTGATCGGCCTAGCCTTCGCCATCTATTCATTCCCGGCCGGCGGGTTCGAGCCGCGTGGTGTCGTCACGCAGCCGCCGGACGAGGTGCTGGCGCTGGCCTGCTTGGCGGCCGCAGCCTTCGTGCTGGCCTGGCGGCGCGCGCTGGCCTGGCAGGTGGCTGTCGGCGCCGTGCTCGGCGTGATGCTGGCCGGCCTGTGGCTGGGTGGCCTGCCATGGTGGGAGCACCTGAGCCGCGGCAGCTTCGCCGCCGGTGTGCTGTTTCTCGCCGCCGCGCCCGAAAGCGCCCACGGTCGGCCCGGGGCCCGATTCCTGCATGGCGTGCTGGTCGGCGCGCTGGTCGTTGTCTTCCGTCTGGCCAACCCGGAGCAGCCGGACGGCGTGGTGTTTGCGGTTCTGCTCGGCGGGCTGTTTGCGCCCTTGATCAACCGTGCGCTGGGATGGAGGCCGCGCCATGCCTAGTCCCGCCCCGCACACCCACGCGGTCATTCCCATCGCCGTGGCCAGCGACAGTCCAGGCAGGACGCTGACCGTGGCCCTGCTGGTGGCACTGGTCTGCTCGGTGGTGGTCTCGGTGACGGCGGTGTTGCTCAAGCCGCGCCAAGACGCCAACCGCCTGCTGGCCCGCGCCGCCAGCATGATGGGCATGACCGCGGTCCTGGGGAGCGGCGTTCCGCAGGCGCGTTTCGTCGATCTCGCCAGCGGCGCCTATGTCGAGCGTGACCCGGGCAGCAGCCAGCCACTGCCCGCCGACCGCGACCGCGCAGGACTTGGCCGCCGCGAAGACGTGGCGGCGGTCTTCGAGCTGCGCGACGGGGGTCGGCTGCGGCTGCTGATCCTGCCGGTGCGCGGTTCGGGCTATCAGTCGACGCTCAAAGGCTACCTGGCGCTGGAGCCGGACCTGAACACCGTGGCCGCGCTCAGCTTCTACGAGCATGGCGAGACGCCCGGGCTAGGAGCGCGCGTCGAAGACGATGCCTGGCGGGCACTGTGGCCGGGCCGGCAGTTGGCCGATGCGGACGGCGTGTTCCGCCTCGAGGTTGTCAAGGGCGCAGCCAAAGGCGTGCACGAGGTCGACGGCATCTCGGGCGCTACGCGCACCAGCAGCGGCGTCAACCGGCTGCTGCACTTTTGGCTCGGCCCGGACGGCTACGGCCCCTACTTGGCACGCCTGCGTGCGGAGAACCCGCGATGAACGACCGCCTGCGCACACTGGTTGATCCGATCGTCGTCGCCAACCCGGTGACGCTACAGGTGCTGGGCATCTGCTCGGCGCTGGCGGTGACGACATCGCTGACCACCGCGCTGGTGATGAGCGGCGCGCTGATCGTCGTGCTGACGCTCTCGAACGGCATCATCAGCCTGATCCGCAAGCAGGTGCCTAGCTCGATCCGGCTGATCGTGCAGATCACCATCATCGCTTCGCTGGTGATTGTTGTCGATCAGCTGCTGCAGGCCTACCTGTTCGAGATCAGCCAACGCCTGAGCGTGTTCGTCAGCCTGATCGTCACCAACTGCATCGTGCTGGGCCGCGCCGAAGGCTTTGCGATGAAGAACCCGCCGGGTGCGAGCCTGCTCGACGGTATCGGCAACGGGCTGGGCTACGCCGTGATCTTGATCGCCATCGGCACGATTCGCGAGTTGCTGGGGGCCGGGACCTTGCTGGGCGTGGCGATCCTGCCGCTGGCCTCTGAGGGCGGCTGGTTCACACCGCTGGGTCTGATGTCGCTGCCGCCAAGTGCGTTCTTCCTGCTCGGCGGGCTGGTCTGGGCCGTGCGCAGCGTGCTGCCCGAACAGGCCGAACCGATGCGCGACGCGAACGATGCAGGGCCCCCGCGATGACCGAACTGCTGTTGCGCGCGGTCTTCACCGACAACCTGGCGCTCGCCTACTTCCTGGGCATGTGCACCTTCCTGGCGGTCTCCAGGCACCTCGAGACCGCGTTCGGCCTGGGCCTGGCGATGATCGTCGTCGAGACCATCACGGTGCCGATCAACAACCTGCTGTTCACCCGGCTGCTCGGGCCCGGCGCGCTGTCGTGGCTGGGGCTGGGCGAGGTGGATCTGAGCTTCCTGATGCTGATCGCCTCGATCGGCGTCATCGCCGCCACGGTGCAGATCCTCGAGATGATCCTGGACCGCCACTTTCCCCGCCTGTACGTGGCACTCGGGATCTACCTGCCGCTGATCACGGTCAACTGCGCGATCCTGGGCGCCAGCCTGTTCATGACCGAACGCCGCTACACGTTCGACGAGAGTGTGGTCTACGGTTTCGGCTCGGGCCTGGGCTGGGCGCTGGCGATCTGGGCGCTGGCCGCCCTGCGTGAGCGCATCGACGAGAGTCACGTGCCGACGGGCCTGCGCGGCCTCGGTCTGGCCTTCATCTTAACCGGATTCATGTCAATGGGCTTCGCCGTCTTCGGCGGGCTGAAGTTCGGATGACGCGGCGATGACGCTGGTCCTTCTCGGCAGCCTCGTGTTCACCGGACTCATCATGGTCTTGGTCCTGATCGTTCTCGGGGCGCGCAGGGTGCTGATGCCGCACGGCCTGGCGCGCATCACCGTCAACGGCGAGCGCGTGCTGGATGCGGACCTCGGCGAGAAACTGTTGCACGCCTTGTCGCATGGCGGCGTGCACCTGCCAGCGGGCTGCGGCGGGGCCGGCACCTGCGGGCTTTGCCGCGTTACAGTGAAGGACGCTGGCGATCCGCTGCCGATCGAGCGCACGACGCTGCACAGGACCGACCTTGCCAAAGGCGTGCGACTGGCCTGCCAGACGGTCGTGCGCGGCGACCTCGCGCTGACCATCGCCGCGCAATCTCTGGTCGCCCAGGCGTGGTCCTGCGCCGTCAGCCGCACGCGGAGCGTCGCGCCGCTGATCAAGGAGATCGTCTTCACGCTGCCGCCGACGCCGGATCTGAGCTTTCGGGCCGGTGCCTACGTCGAGGTCACGGCGCCCGCCTTCGAGCTGCCGTTCGCCGCGATCGATGTCGAGCCGCGCCACGCCGAAGCCTGGCAGCGGATGCACATCCGTCAGCTCGTGGCCAGGTGCGCGTCGCCGGTGTCGCGCGCCTACTCGCTCGCCAACCATTCCGGCGAGGCCGGGTCGCTGATCCTCAACATCCGGCTGGCGCTGCCGCCGCCGGGCCAGCCCGATATCCCGCCGGGACTCGTCTCGTCCTACCTGTTCGGATTGAAGGTCGGCGACGAGGTATCGATGTCGGGCCCCTTCGGCGACTTCATCGTCCAGCAGACCGAGCGTGAGATCGTGCTGATCGGGGGCGGCGTCGGCATGGCGCCGCTGCGCGCGCATGTGTTCGACCAACTCAAGCAGCGCAAGACTTCGCGCCGGATCAGCTTCTGGTATGGTGCCCGCTCGTCGATCGACCTCTACTACGAAGATGACATGGAGCGGCTGGCGCGCGAGCACCCGAACTTCTCCTGGCATGTCGCGCTGTCCGATCCCGAGCCCGACGAAGCTTGGGGCGGTGAGGTCGGCTACGTGCATGACATCGTTCGCCGCAGCTACCTTGATGCGCATGCCGATCCTGCTGCGTGTGAGTACTATGTTTGCGGCCCGCCGCTGATGATCGAGGCGGTGCGGGCCATGCTCGGACGCTTGAACGTGCCGTATGAGAACATCCTGTATGACGACTTTTCCAGCTGAACCATGAACACACGAAGAACCTTGCTCAAACTGGTCAGCGCCGTCGCGCTGCTCAACGCCGTCCCTGCGTCGGCGCGCGCGGCCCGGGTGCAGGTACTCACCGGGCCAGCCTTCGGGTCGACCTGGCGGCTGGTGCTGCCGCTCACGAACCAGGCGGCCGCCGCGCAGCGGCGCATCGAGCAGGTGCTGGCGCGCGTCGATGCCCTGATGTCGCCGTTCCGCGCCGACTCCGAGGTGGGGCGCTTCAACGCCAGCGGGCAGGCGCTGGTGTCGCGCGAGACGGCTGCGGTCACGCAGGCGGCGCTGGCGCTGGCACGCGACAGCCAAGGCGCCTTCGACCCGACCGTAGCGCCCCTCTCACGCCGCTACGGCTTCGGCGCCATGACGATCGCTGCCGGGCGTCCGGCCGGGCGCTTTGGCGATCTGCGCCTGGCAGGTGCGACGCTGAGCACGCTGTGCCCAGGCTTGAGCCTCGACCTGTGCGGCATCGCCAAGGGGCATGCGCTGGACGAAGTCGCACGCGCGCTCGACGGCCTGGACTTCGTGTTTGAACTGGGGGGCGAGCTTGCTGCGCGCGGGCGCCACCCTTCAGGTCGGGCCTGGCGCATGGGCATCGAGCGGCCCGGCAGCGACCAGTTGCAACGCATCTTCGATGCCGACGGCCGCGCGCTGGCCACTTCGGGCGACACCGCGCAGTTTTATGAGGTCGGCGGGCGCCGCCACTCGCATGTCATGGATCCCCGTGCCAGAGCGCCGGTCGGCAACGGGGTCGCGTCGGTCAGCGTGCTGGCCGCCACGGGGATGGAGGCCGATGGTCTGTCGACGGCGGCTATGGTCCTGGGGCCCGAGGCCGCGCGAGCCTTGCTGGTGACACGCGGCGCCAGCGCACTCTTCCTGATGCGCGGCCCGAACGGCCTGCAGGAGGTGGCCGTCAACGGCTTTAGCGCCGGGAGCACGACATGATGATGGTGCTGGTGATCAGCTTCGTGGTCATGCTGCTGGCGATCCTCGGCCTTGCCGCCGGACTGCTGCTCGGGCGCGGCCCACTGCGCGGATCGTGCGGCGGCGATGCGGTGCTCAGGGTCTGCACGCTGTGCCGGCGCGGGGACGAGCCATGACGCGGACCGTCGCCGACATCATGGCAACCCGGCTCGTCACGTTCACGCCGGACATGAACATCCACGACGCCATCCGCGTCCTGCTGGACCAGCGCCTTTCGGGCGCACCGGTGCTCGACGCCAGCGGCGCGCTGGTAGGCGTGCTGTCCAAAAAGGATGGGCTGAAGATCGTTTTCTCGTCACAGTACCACGCCGACCGTGGCGGACCGGTCAGCGATTTCATGAGCGCGCCGGTGCAGACGCTGGACGCCGATCTCGATCTCGTGGGTGCAGCCCAGCATTTCCTAGACAGCCACTTCCGCCGCTTTCCTGTGCTGCGCGCGGGCAAGCTCGTCGGTCAGGTGAGCCGCTGCGACATCTTGAGGGCGCTCAGCGACGTACCGCAGCTAGGTACTGTGAAGCGGCGTGACGGTTGACATAACGCCCGTCGTGTCTGGTAAGCCACTGCTCTCTGGGGAGCAAACTACCTTGACCTGACTGTCGGTTTTGCTGCGGTTGCAGTCTTTCGATGTGACGAAGCGAACTCACACAATCGACCAGGAACAGGCACTCTCGAACGGCCGCTTCCGCGATTTAGAGTGGGCTGTGAAGTAGCGCCTCAAGCGAAAAGGTTTGTCACGGCTTTCGGGCCAAGGTAGCTTTGAATGGAATGTTGATTCGTGTTGGCGGTTCCAATGTTAGCCGCGATCAACTGACCAAGCAGGACTTCCCACGGTTTGTTGCTACCGAGTTCGGCAACGACAATGTTGCGAACGTCCTTGATGTTCAGGATCCTGCGGTTTTGAAAGTTCGCCAAAAGTGACTTCAATGCCTCTGTGTACTTGTGGTCTGGAATGCGGTCCACCCGTGCCTGTAGAGCTGCCCTAAACGATTCGGCATTGAACCCATGAGCTTCGAGCACCTGATCGGACAAGAGCAAGTTTTCTATGGCATAGCAGTTCAACCGGATGCGACATACATGATCGAGATCACTGATATCCGCCTGCGTCGCATCATCAAGGTCGCGCAGCGAAAAGGCCTTGGGTGTGTCATACAGGACGGGGAGAAATCGGTTCAACCAGTCTTCCCACTCCGAAAGTTCAGTGACATTACCAACGACGCAGGGAGCAAGCGCGAATCTACCGCCACCCGAACGAACAATTTGCTCTAAGACTCGTCGGTCGTCGTCTCCTTCCACCAGCACTATCGGTGATCGATTGAAGGCAGTCGAAAGAGGATGAGCGCCGAAAATTGGCAGAATTTCTTCGCAGACTTTCGACCGACTGAAGGCGGCAAAATCGGATTGATCTCTCTTTGAGATCGGAACAATTTGAAGATCAGCGTTCTTCGAGAAGGCACCAATGATTGCTGTACTGTGAGTGGCAATCACGACGCGAAGGTTATGTGCAACCGCCACTGATTCGACGAACGCGATAAACCGTTGCTGCAAGTCTGGGTGAAGATGCACATCTGGCTCGTCCAACAAGAGCATTTTGTTTGCCATTGACTGGCGTGAGAATACCAACACCTCGATGGCCAACGCAATCAGTTCGGATTCGCCGCTGGAAATGCTTGCTTCATCGAGGGACTGCCCCAACTTTGTCTGAATCGAGAAGCCTCCTTTGTCGTTACGAACCATCCTGATTGCTGGAAGCAGTTCGTTTATCTGCTCAAGAATGACATCAAACGTATAGGTTGGGTCGGCACGCTTTCCAGCTACTTTCTCGATCTCGCGAAGCACGGCCGTTTCAAGGTTCCTGAACTGCGCTGCGCTCTGCTGTCGAAATTGTTCAAATCTGTTCGTCTGTCTGGTATTTTTCAGCCATCCCTCATTGGAGGAGATGTTGTTGTCGACGTTTGGATCGTACTTGAGCGTTCCGCCTCGTTCGGGGGATATGTACTTTACTTGTGGCTTATCGCCAGCATTGAGCGATCGCAACAACGTGCTTTTCCCTGCACCATTCTTGCCGATTAGCACTGTGAATTTCGCCGCATTAACCAAGTCGTCTATCGTCATTATTTTCTGCCATTTAGTTGTTCAGGAAGGTAGCTTAGCGACAACCGCCCGTGCAACACATCTTGAGAAGAAGATGAGTTCAATAGATAGAGTAACTTCACGAAGTCCTTCAAAGTGTCGGCCATCGTGCCCATCTGATCAAGGATGACCGCACCGGCATTAAATCGGTTCATGGAGCTCATGCTTTCAATTGACACCATCTGTATCAACCGAGCCAAGCAATCGGTTTCTTCCCTTGTGCAATTAACGCAGCATTGGTCCTGGAAAACGGCTTGGATCCGAAGAAACCGCGATAGCAAGACCCTCCCATTGGAGATGGGTGACTGCTCTCCAGAATCACATGTCCGCGGCTCTCGACATCCATGATGTGTTCCTTTAAGGCTTTGGCATCATTGCCCCAGAGGATAAACACCAAACCTTTGCGTTGGGATGACAGCGCGCGCAAGGTGGCTGTGGTGACATCCTGCCAGCCCAGACCACTGTGAGAGCGGGCGTTACCGCGCTCGACAGTCAAGATAGTGTTCAGCATCAGAACCCCTTGATTTGCCCAGTGACTCAAATTGCCATCAGTCGGTGGCGCAACGCCCAGGTCATCGGCCAGTTCTTGAAAAATGTTTTGCAGAGAAGGCGGCAGTGTCATGCCCGAAGGAACAGAAAACGACAACCCGACCGCTTGCGGCAACTCTTTACCATGGACGTTCTCAGTGCGCGGATACGGATCCTGCCCCACGATAACCACCTTGACCTTTTCAGGCGCAACAGCATCAAACGCACGATAGCGAAGCTGGACTGGCGGAAAGACTTCGGTGCCAGTCCGTTCAATGCGAGCGACAGCGTTTTCGATCCTGGCGATTCGGTCGGCCACGTCAAACTCACAGCCAGAAGTTTCAATCAGGTCAAACCAGCACGCGGGAAAATTATTATTCATGGAGCGGTGAGTGGTGTATGTCATTTCAAGCGTTACTTCCAATTCCCCATCAAAATAAACGGCGCCCAGTAAAACGGATGCGCATACTTTGGCTGTGCCATTAAGGTCAATTGCGCCTGGCGTAACGCCTCAATTTTGGTTAATTTCTGCTCCTGCCTACGGCGGTACATTTCCGCCATCAACGTGGCGGTGCTCTGGTCGGCTACCGGCCACAGGGTGGCTAGTACCGCCTTGGCGCCCTGCTGCTGCGCGATCACTCCAAAACCTTCAATCTCGCGGCCTTGTTCGTCACGGCCACCACCCAGTCCTGTGTCGCAAGCGGACAGCGTCAAGAGATCAACATTGTCAAAGCGGTAATTTTGCGTTCGGATGTCCCCAAGCGTCAGGTGTTGACCATCGCCCAAGAGTAAAAATGAATTGACTTCAGTCCCCGGACTGAATCGGAAGTGGCTTGCTACGTGCAGCAATTGGAATTTGCGCTGTGCCACATCCTTCAGGCGCACGGCATTGAATGCCTCGTCCAAATACACCTCACCTGGCAGTACGCCAGTCTTGCCCGCTTGCACAATGCTTGCCATTTCGCCTTTGACGGCTGGTAGCGCAGCAAACTCACCGAGCGCCCGTGTAACGCCCAAGCCAGCAGCTTGCCATTGCGGGGTGACCGGGTCACGCAATTTGGCCTTGGTAACGCTGGTGTAGATCGGCAGGTTCCAGCGCTGTGCCAGATACTGCTTGCCGTCGTGCAACGCCCCAAAGGGCAGGTAGCGCAAGGTTCCATCCAGCGACAGCATCACTGTTTTGGCCCCAGCATCGTCCAGATCCTTGGCGACCGGGGCCACGAGTAATTGGTACAGCGCCTGTGCTGCACGCTGCGGGTCGCTCTTTGGGTCACGCAACAAGCGCCGGAACGCGGCAATCTGCCGATTAAGCTCCGCGGCTTTGACGGTACTGCTGCGTGCAAGTTGAACACCGGGCGTCGTTAACAGCATGCCCACCTTGTCATCGGTCACGTAGTATTGCAGCAGTACAGAGTCATTACCCAGCATTTTGAGTAAGTTTTGCGACTCCCGCGTTGCCATCTCGCTGGTCTCAGACACCTCAACCGCACGCGCCACGCCCTTGGCGACGAACCCTTCGCGCATCTCCCCGACGTAGGACTCAAAGGCTTTTTGAGCCACTGTAAGATCAGCAAACAATGCCTTTTGACGAGCCTTCTGTTTGGGTGTTAGCCCCAACTTGGCGGCCTTTTGCAGCGCCTGATCCTCCGCGCCGAGCGCAGCCAGCTTGTTTGCGATCTCGCGGTAGCGCGCCATCCATTTTTGCTCGGATGGCGTGTAGCCAACCCTGGTCTTGCGTGGGTCAGCGTTCACGCTGCGGCGGATGAAGTCAAACTGCTCATCTTCCTTCAGCATGTCCAATACCTGCTCAGCTTCCGGCAACCGGTCTTGTTCGATTAGCAGCGCAGCAAGTTGGCGATATGTGGATGCAATAGAACCGGTGTAACTCTGCAGTTCGCCGACACCAATACGGGAGATTTGCTCACGTTGGGATTGGTAGGCGTTCACAGCGTTTTTGAAAAATAATGCGGCTGTATCGGGCTTGCCGATTTCCCAAAATGTAAATGCTATGTTGTTATAAGTAACAGCAGTGTCCGGGTGGCCCGGACCCAGCGTTTTCTCGCGGATCGCCAAAGCCCGCAGGTGCAGCGGCAAGGCCTTGTCGTGTTGGGCCAGACTGTTGTAGGTGAATCCCAGATTGTTCAAGCTCTGCGCCGTGTCCGGGTGATCCGGCCCCAGCGCTTTCTCGTGTATTGCCAGAACCCGAAGATTCAGCGGCAAGACCTTGTCGTGTTGAGCCAGACTTCCGTAGGTGAATGCCAGGTTGTTCAAGCCCACTGCCGTGTTCGGGTGGTCCAGCCCCAACACTTTCTCATATATCGCCAGAACTCGAAGATTCAGCGGCAAGACCTTGTCGTATTGGGCCAGTTTTCCGTAGGTCAAAGCCAGATGGTTCAAGCTCTCCGCCGTGTCCGGGTGATCCGGCCCCAGCGCTTTCTCGCGGATCGCCAAAGCCCGCAGGTGCAGCGGCAAGGCCTTGTCGTGTTGGGCCAGACTGTTGTAGGTGAATCCCAGATTGTTCAAGCTCTGCGCCGTGCCCGGGTGGTCCGGTCCCAGCGCTTTTTCGCGGATCGCCACAACCCGCAGTTGCCGCGGCAAGGCCTTGTCGTACTGGGCCAGACTGCCATAGGTCAAAGCCAGATTATTCAAGCTCACTGCCGTTTCCGGGTGGCCCGGACCCAGCGTTTTCTTGTGGATTGCCAAAGCCCGCAGGTGCAGCGGCAAGGCCTTGTCGTACTGGGCAAGACTGCCGTGGGTCAAAGCCAGATTATTCAAGCTCACTGCCGTGTCCGGGTGGTCTGGACCCAGCACTTTCGCGCGGATTGCCAAAGCTCGCAGGTGCAGCGGCAAGGCCTTGTCGTACTGGGCAAGACTGCCGTGGGTCAAAGCCAGATGGTTCAAGCTATGTGCCGTGTTCGGGTGGTCCGGCCCCAGCACTTTCTCATGTATCGCCAAAGCTCGCAGGTGCAGCGGCAAGGCCTTGTCGTACTGGGCCAAGTCGCGGTAAGTGGCAGCCAGATTGATCAAGCTCACTGCCGTGTCCGGGTGTTCCGGGCCGCGTGCTTTTTCGTATATGGTTAAAGCTCGCAGTTGCAGCGGCAAGGCCTTGTCGTGTTGGGCCAGTTTGCCGTGGGTCAAAGCCAGCTTATTCAAGCTCAATGCCGTTTCCGGGCGGTCCGGCCCCAGCGTTTTCTCGTAGATCGCCAAAGCCCTCATTTGCAGCGGTAAGGCCTTGTCGTGTTGGGTCAGCCTGCCGTAGGTGGAAGCAAGGTTATCTAGGCTCGTAGCAGTGAATGGGTGATCTGGCCCACGTAACTTTTCGGAAATTGCCAGCACCCGCAACTGCAAGGGCAATGCCTTATCATGTTGCGTGAGGTGGCTGTACGTTCTACCTAGTTTGTGCAGGCTCTCGGCTGTATACGGGTCATCCTCTCCGAGCAACTTTTCCCGAATAGCCAGAGCACGCTCGAATAGAGAAAGTGCGCTCGTCGGCAAACCTTGAAGGGAATACACATCACCTAGGAGCATCAAACTTGTCGCAAGAAGTTTGCTGTCTGGCCCCGCAATATCGTTTGCCCTCGATAAGCCGGACTTAGCTGCCTGAATAGCCTCTGAATACTGGTTTCGTTTTAGTGCTAAATCGTATTCAGTCTTGGCTGCATTCCACTCGGCGTCAATCGACTGAGCGTAAACCATACCGCTCAAGCAAAAAACCGCACTGGTCAGTATTACCCTTAACCAATGACCCGTAGAAGATTTCCTGACAAGCACTTATATTTCCTTCCTATTCAACCGGGCGCGATGATCTTTAGTCACCTGAAACCTCAGGATACAAAGCCTTCTTGCTACGGGTTTGAGCAACGTAGCGTAGGCGCGGGTCATTTTCCAGCATCTCATGATCGCGGATCGACAAGACCACCAGCGCCACATTGTCGGCTTCGTCACCCTTGGAGGTGTGAATCGACATCACACGCACATCAGAAGCCGTTTGCTCTGGGTTCAGTATTGGCTGATTGCGGTGATAGTGAGGGACCTTGAGCTGAGTCAGGCCAGCTGAGATGCTTCTGCAAGTGCTTTTGGTTGGCGCAACAATCAGCCACTGCTCGCTTGCTGACGTTTTTACGATGGACAGCAGGTCCTTCAGCTTGATGGATGATTTGACCGTGACGACTTGTGTTTGTCCTGAAGGATCCGTCTCCTTCTTCTGCTTCTCGACTTTGGTATGAATTTGACCTTCAAAATCGACTGGGAGCCAGGTCTTTGCCATGCGATTGGGAAACGCTCGGACCAGAAGGGGAAGTGTGTGCATTTCTACATAGTCGTGCACGGCCTTCGGCACTCGCCTGGACTGGGGAAGTATTTCGGTGTCTCCTGGGAGATCAAGAAAAGCCAAAGGACTTGCTCCAAACGGCACCATGATGGCCTGGTCATCGTCGCCGGCAACGATGACGCGCTTGGCTTTACCCATGAGTCGCTGAACCAGTCGCCATTGAAGGTCTGAAAGATCTTGCGCCTCATCGATGATGAGCAGATCGAAGGACGGAATTTGTGGCAAGAAGGATGCCTGCTGCGCGTTGTCAATCACATCGTCAAAGTCTGCCAGATTGTTGCGCTGTTTGAACGTGTTGTACTCCAGCATGTAGGCCTTGAGCAAGGGCAACCCAGTGCCGGCCACTTGGTGCCCCCTTCGCTTCGACAAGAAGTCCAGGAGCATCTGATTGGATGCAACGGTGTTGAAGCTTTCAAAATTCCCTTGTTCAATGGCTTCGTCGATGCTGATACAGCGTGCCCTGGCAAACGACTGGACGGCCAGGGGCATGTAATCTGGTCTGTCTTCTGCAGATGAAGGGTCTCCCTTTTTCATCCAGACGGTTTCATTTCGGACGTTCGGATCAAACTGCTGGAGTTTTTCGATGTCCAAGATGTTCTTGTTCATCAAGCCCCCGATCCTGGTTGCCAGGCTGTGCAAGGTGCTGAAGTTCGGAAAGTCCATGACGGTCTTCTCCGGAAACGCTTCCAAGACCCGCTGGCGCGCCACATCTGCGGCCGCATTGGTGAACGACAGAAAGGCAATTTTGTTGGTCGGCACACCAAGTTTGACATGCTCCTTGACGTAGTTGATCAAGGTGGTGGTTTTGCCGGTTCCTGGCGGCCCAAACACTTTCGTGGTTTGGCGTGAAATGGCAACCTGTGGTTGGTCATATGCGGCGAGGCTGACCCACCAGTGACTAGCAGGCCATTGAATGGGGTCGTGGGTCTCGGTCGTGACCAAGCTTCCGACCAGTCGATCAGCGTGCACCCGCGCGTCATCGCTGTGGGAATATCGCAACTTACGTTTGGGGCTGTGTTTGACAACGCCGTTGGCGTCTGCCAGGTCAAGCACAAGGTTGTCGCCAACGGTACGAACGTCTTTTATTGATCCGGCCCTATGAAGTATTAATTTTCCGTTCGGGCTGAGCCTGTCGAAGCCTTTCTCGCACCGGGAAACCCTTCGACAAGCTCAGGGCGAACGGATTAGGTAATTCACACTTCACAGGGCC
>Ga0209702_10000499_pt1 | contig 81904 bp, 70 predicted proteins | sample FRY01_FD_187210 | JGI IMG/M metagenome (GOLD analysis project Ga0209702, IMG submission 187210) | Freshwater microbial communities from Lake Fryxell liftoff mats and glacier meltwater in Antarctica - FRY-01 (SPAdes) (version 2) | ecosystem: Environmental > Aquatic > Freshwater > Ice > Glacier...
AGCCCCCAGCCCAGCTCCCAGCCCAACTCCCAGCCCAACTCCCAGCCCAAACTGCAGCGCAAACACCAGAGGAACACCAAGAGCAGCACCAGGGACAGAACATGCAAGAAGATCAAGTACAAAAAGAATTAACAAACATACCCAGCAACGCAGAGATGGACGATGTATCTGTTACAATCACCGAAGCTTACAATGCTAGCATACAGTCGCCAAACATGGTGCAGATGATAATTCTTTATGCACTGTGTTCGTATGTGCCGTTTTTCCTGCATCGCACACCAGATTCGATTCGCCTACCAGTGATACTGGAAATTGTGCAGCCCTCCATTTCCTGTTTTGCAGCAATCGTGTTATTTGCGGTCAGTATTTCCTCGCACAGTGCCTTGGTGCAACGAGGATTGGTCCATTCGTCAGGACAAATTGCTTACATCTGTCTAATCCCGGTTTTGGTGTGGTGTGTGGTGTTCTTTGTGATCAAGGCTGCCCGCACAAAAACCACTAGCTATGTGTGTTGTATTTTCATGCTGGTGGTGTACATCAAGATTCTCCACACCACCAGCACGTTTTCGGTGAAAAAACACGGAGTGCAGCAGGTGTCCATTTTTGTTGGGGTTGTGTGTGCGCTGTACATTATGTTCATGACCATTTTCATACGCATGGAAAACAAGTGCATACAAATGGGCTGGGATTCCCGACAGGACGACGAAGACGACGATTTTATGTCGTCTGACGGCATGGGTGTCAACCTGCAGAACACGCGGCAAAATTCGCCTCGGTACTCGATAGATGACGTCCTACAGCGTGTCACGCACGACATCAAGACAACAGAATACATATTGTCACATCAAAACACATCAGGCGCACATACAGCGCGCAATACACAGGCTCCCGTTGCCACGGAACCGGAAGAGGCCTTGTGCGACCAGAAGCATGAGGCTGCAGATCCTGAGGACTCCGAGAGCGGCACCCCAGTGCAGCTTTGCCACAAACAGCCCATTGCAACTGGGTTGACGCCCATCCACGAGCTCGCACACCACGATGACGCAGCAAGACACGATATATTCGAGGAAGATGTTGAAAATGTGGGTCTTTTGTCGTCAAGACACATGGATATACAAAACACACACCGCATATGAGAACGCTGTCCACGTGGGCCTGCCGAAACACACGAGGCACGACGACAAAACACAGCTTTGCATGGATGTTTGCACAGCCGTCGGGCACTTTGAAACTTGGCAATAAACACCCTATATAAGTACTCGTTGTGTCGGCTTGTAGACCCAGCGTGCTTGCACACTGCATTAGAATATTACAATGCAAACCCTAACAGCGCGCATCCGCCGCATTACCGTGCTGCTGCTCTCGCTTGCACCCGGCCTTGTCCACTGCAACAATTATATCATGCACACAACGACGGTGCCGAGTGCATGCAAAGTGCAAGTGCTTTCTGTGATGTCAAATGACTTACAATTTGAAATATGCCGGCAATGGACACACAACCGGGCCATCCAAAACTGGAACATGAGCTCGTGGGAGGTCATATCCGACCCTTTTGACGCTAGACTGATCGCCAAACACATGCACATCCTGCCAGGAGACGCCGTCTCGGCAGCCAGCATCACATATACGACAACGGTGAAACTGCCTTCCATATTTGAAAAACTCACACAAATCAACCTGTTCATTGCAATCTCGAAGCAGCTTTTTATCTACAAACACAAAGTGTACTCGTTTGTGCACATTGAAAACGTGCCGCTCGTCGAGTACCTCGTCATTTCCAACGTGGCTGCCATCATTGGCAGCACCTCCGTCACCTCCAAACACATGATTTCCCACGGCGACATCCCGTGGTACGCCAAGTGGGCCAGTGATATTCTCAAAAACGAGATTATCAAAAGCGTCGACCAGTATGACACAACATGTCTTTCCGTGTACTGCGCTGCGCAGTAAATAGGAAGAGGCACCTGTAGTGGCACACGACATATGTTTGCCGCCGTATGCGTGAGCTTTCACTAGTCTTGTATTGGTACTTACACATGTTTTTCTAGAATCGATCATGATTCAGATGAAACGGGTGCACAAAAGACTGCAGGTGTCTTTCAGATATTGGATTTCGGTTTGCAGTTTGGTATTTTCCAGCTGCATTTTCGCTGCTGTGTCTGTGCCCCGTTCTAGCTCCGCTTGCAGTCGACGGCACTCGGATTGCTCAAACGCCTCAAACGCCGCTTTGCACGTCATTGCAACATCGTGTGTCCGCATGACTACGTGGCAAATAATATTCGTCTATCGTGTAGTCTGTTTGATAATCGTTGGTATATAGTGTCAATGTAGTTGTATTGATTAACCGTATGATGCCATGGCCCAGCGCATGACAACCTGTCAACCCACAAAGTTGTGCATGGCAGTGAACGAGCCCGCAACGACGCTTATTCGTGTTGCAGATGAGGTGTCGCTGAGTGCAAAAAGTGCAGTCCGTACGAAATGTCGGCCAACAACATGCACAGCGACAGGAAGAGCACCACAATGGAAGGCGAGGTGGCCATCTTGTGCATTTTCTTCAGTATGTAGTCGAGCATGATGAGCTCCAGACCCACAAACAGTCCCAGTATTCTCAAGTAAAAGGCCGGCATGTGTCGGAAAGCAATATCCGTTGCGAGTCGAAACACCGTGAGCAAACTCGCGACACAGAGGACAACGCGATCTTGCGTGCGGTGCATCTGGTTTACACACAGGTGGATCACAGTGATGCAGTTTGCAATAATGGCATAATGATACAGACGCTCATAGTCTATTTCCGGCATGCTGAAAACTCGTGAACACAAAAATTGCAATGCCTGTGTTGTCTTGTGCTCCTTTAATAATAAACACAAGTCTAAATATGCTTTCCTATCTTTTGCACCAGCATGGCAAATCGACGCAGCGTGCAACGCAGTTTGTGATTTACATATTTTGCAGTGCACGATGTTTTTCTCGGCAAACGTACAAGCTCGATATCCGAAGCTGTCGTAGCACCGGCAGGATCAATATCAGCAGACCCCATTGAAGCGGCCAAATCGATATCAGCAACCTTTGCCATTACCAAAGGTTGCAAAAGAAGTTGCCTGCGGTTGAATTTTGTGTCCTCGGCTTCCGTTGCAGTTCCTTTTTTTCGTTGCATGTGTCACACGCTGGGCAACGGCATGTCGACACCGTTGTGGTCTATGGCAGACATGCCCAGATTCCCATATATGGTGTCGTTTTTCCAGTCCTCGGTGTCATGCGGCACAGAGCCTGCCAGGAAGAAAATGCTGGCAAGGTTTTCGCCCGCGTCGATTGTGTCACACGGGGCGTCACTGCCACTGGCACGTTGGTAACAGAGATTCTGCGTGTCCACAGACCGTTGCCGGGCCCATTTTATGTCGAACTCGCCAAACGTCAGGATCTGCTGGGGTTGCGACAACTCCTCCTGCGTGTCCTGTGTCATTTTGCTGTCTTTTCCACAAGGCTCGTGTTGTAAGCGAGGCTGCTGCGTTTTCACGCGCGTAAGGGCAGCGATTTTTGTGCGTGCCTCTAGGGCTTTCTGCACACGCTTCTGTAACTTTTTCTGCTGCAAGGTCGCGGCCGGCAAGCCCTTTTGGAATTTGCGCTTCCTTGGCATAGCTGTGCCATGCAGCACGTGAATACGTATGTGGTGTTTTTTGGTGTGGCAGAAACGGTCCCCCTCATAGTCACACTCCCTGCATGCCCACATGGCACGCTTGCGATGCACAGCTGGCGACCTCACAACACCATGATATTCGCTCATTGACCACTCCCTCTCTTTGCAGCTGAAAGGCGCCAGCAAGCGCGACGAGAGTGACACACTTTTCACGACTGACATCGCACAGCAAGTTTTTCGTGTCTCTACAATGTTGTGGCGTGCCCGTGGGTCCCTGCAATGCCACAGCCTGCCGCGCGTGTAAAAATGCACATAATCCCTCGAAATAGCACCCAAACCGGCGCCGTCCCCATGCTGCTATGTCCTTGGTATATATATACCGCGCCACAGTATATATAACAGCGGAAATGCCGCAAAAATAGTGTGTTCCGACACAGCCCGGTGTGGTGCATACGAGTGCCATGCTGTTTGTTGACATGATCCACGTGCACTGGCAAAACTCTGCCAAGACTGGAACCGTCATTGTCCGGGGGACAGACAGTGTGTTCCTTTTTGCCTGTAAACTGTTACCGTGCGACACACCGCACACCCGGGGGCATCCCGCTCCAATGTCTTTCTATTACCAGACACAAAACTGCACCATGGCACGCAGCACCGCAAGCCCCACAACAGACACGGGAAAGCCGGTGTTGTATGCAGTTGCACAGGGTGTAGACGTGAAACAACACCCCGTTCTCACCGTGCTTTACCAGGAGATGTATGCAGAAAATGAGCAGGTTTTGGGGACCGTGGACGTGACGCACAATGTCATTCTTTTCAAAAGCGGATTTTTCGCAGACACCATCATGCAGCAAAACGGATACGGAATCCTCATGTTTTGTCACGCATCACACAATGACGCAGCAGCTGTTCCAAAATGCCAGCTCCAAACCTTGCACTTTGTCAATTGGCGGCAGAGCAGGCGTCTCTTGCTGCAGCAGGTGCACAAAATGACCTCGGCTCGACCTGCTGCCAGAAATGCCTCCAACGTGCAGGCCATTGCAATCAAGCACCGCCATGCCATTACACATGACACGGGGCTTGCAGTTACGAGAGTTACTAGTACGCAGTGGGAATCCAGCCTGTACGCGTCGCTCAAGCACAACATGTGCCAGACTTTCAATCTCTTGCGCTGAGAAATCAGTGTGTATGTGACATTCTTTGCATGGCACAATGTGGAAAAAGCAACATTCTACACACCAATCTGTACATTCTACACACCAATCTGTACATTTTTGCGCTTGAAATGTATGTGCATTTTCCGGCTTCGTATTGGCCATGCCGCGTGCAATCACATGCCAAAAACACGCTGATTTTGCGCACCACACGTGTGCGCTGTATCGGGCCACTGCAAAACAACGCGGTGTCATGCGCTGATTTTGCGCAGCAGCTCGCGTGCAATGTCGATACTTGGCCTGTCTGATGGTATACACAGTCCATGGCGCGAGGCCGCGGATAGTACCTCAAACACGCTGTGGTGGTCGGCGCCCACCAGCCACACCAGGCAGATCAGCGTCCACTTTTCAATGTCAAAGTTGCGGAATATGCTCATAAACGTGAGCATCGCATGCGTGTGTCCAGACGGGCCGGCAATGACGTGTTCCCCGCGGCGAGTGGCATGGATAAAAAAGGCGCTCCCTTGCACCATTTGCCAGCACATGTGTCCAGTTAACCACGGCAGCGTAATGTCGGGACACGTGGGCTTTGCCTGAGGCGTCGCCTCCGGTGTTGCTCGCTGCTTCTGTAACGCCACAACAGCACGCTGTGCGCTGGCGACATATGCACTGCATGCGTTCTTCTGTGCAACGTTGGTGTCTTTTGCCGTCGACGGCACCAAATTTTGGGGGTTTGCTGCGACGCTCGCATCGATCCCCTGCACTGCAAAGTACGGATGTCGATTTGGCCATTTGGATTTTAGCTGTATCAACGCGTTGGTAGCGTATTCGTGTTGCAGCGACAGCTCGCGCCATGACAGGCGTGGAATGGCATCATTCCTGTGCATGGCATGTAGCTGTTGCGTCGCGGCAAGACGCACCACCCTGATATTCTTGCGCGGACAGTTCACAACCCGGCACAGAGCCTTGCGGATATCCTTTTTGGCACACAGCTCTTCTGTCGAGCATGTCTTGCCACCGGCCAGACACATGCCCAGCGCGTTTTTGTACAGAATAAGCTGCTGTGTATTCAGCGTCGCCAGCAACCACGGTTGATACGGACCTTGCACATCCTTGTGTGTGTCATCTACATTGTAACACTTTGGGCACTTTTCTGCGCACACCACCTGCGTCAGCAGCCACTGTATGACACTGTATTTCTTGTCATGGCACAACATGTTCATAAGCATGGCACACCGCTCGCGAATATTGCCACTGCGCAACACACTGTCGACGTCGCAGTTCTTCACCGACCCGGGGTGTGTGATGTTGCGCGTGGTGCCCAGATTCAGCAGCATATGCATGGTCTGCTCGTATCGGCGGTGCTCGGAGTCGGCCGACGCGCTCGTGCCGTTATCATGTGTCTCGTGCTGCACACTTACACACACGCTGATCTTTTGCAGCACGCTTCGCATATCGCGGCATACCTCGCGCATATACTCTTTCAGCACCTCGTTGTCGTCGATTTCTAGCAGTAGCTTGCGTGTTTTGTCATCTAACATACTGTGTCCATGGAATAATCAAATCAAAGCCAATCCAAAAAACAGGACTGATTTGGCATGGCGTATACCAGCTTATATACTCTTGCTGTCTGGCCCGGTTTACGCCAGAAATCTGCAACTCTTCCAAAATCACGCTGCGATACCCCAGCACCGTTTTACGATGTGCCAACCAGCAGAGCCAAAGCGCCAAAGAACCAGCAGAGCTAACGAGCCAGAGAACCAGCAGAGCTAACGAGCCAAAAGAGTCAAAAAATAAAACAGGCATACCCACCGCAAACACATCCATCAACACCGCCACGATTTGAAATGCAAGAAATTATCACATTTATTATCACATGCATAAAAAATGCAATCATTCGTGGCACTCGACGGCATCAGTCTCAAAAGGAGCTAGGGCGCACGACCACAATCTTGCCTGCTGAAAAGTTGTGGCAGTCGAATCCAAACCCAAAAATCTGCTCAAACTCCCACGACTCGTACTTCTTCAAAGTTTTCAGATAGGTGACTTCGTTGATGACAGCGTACTCAATGTCATACTCGTGATTGGAAGACAACAGGCAGAGACAGGCCCTCTTGAAAAGGATATCCTTGTTCAACTCGATGGTCATCATGTCCGACTCTTTGGCATCGCCAACTGTGAGTTTCTGGTACCACAAGACCTTCGTGGGGCCCTGCATACCCTCCTCGCCAGCCCCAATGTCGCTACGAGTCGTGCACACACGAGTGCACATGGCAACCTCGGTCATTTTTTGTGAGTGCCACGTGTGTCGGATTTCTCCTTTTATAGAGCTTTTGGGGCATTTATGTGCTATTTCTGGAACATTTCGAGTCTCTGTAGAAAATGAAGAGGTGTGTTTCGAGCCTTGGAATGGCATCGGTCGCACCGGTCACGAGTAACCACCAAAACTGGCCAATTGTGTGTGCGGGTGGTATGCACTGGAATTTTGTGGGACAGTCGACATTAACTCGTGCTTTCGACGCTGCATGTCGTGCACTTGTGTCTTTGACCTCTGTAGAGCGTTAAGTATTTCATGGGTATGCGCATTCAGTGACGACACACTATTCTCTTTGGCAGCAAGATTTCTTTTCAAACGCAACACCTGATCCTTTAGTTTATTTTCCATTCGGTTTGCCGAAACATGGCAGTACTAATTACCGTTTCAACTGCGGAAACTCGAAAATAAGTTCGCCAAGACTCGGCCGAATGCAGCATAGATAGAGTGCCGTCCGATTGATATTTCGGGTGGGGGGCTCGGTGTGTAGGCTGTGCAAGGAAATCTATATAAAGACCACGGTGTTGGCGGTCGCCACAGAGATGTCGGCTCCTGCCGCAATTGATGTGAGGCAGTTGTATGCCCAGCTTTCAAGCGCGTCGCAGGATTTCGTTTTGCGACAGCAGCATCATAAACCGCCGGCAGTGCTGATGCAGGACATGGGCAATCACAAAAGCAATTTCTGGGTGGCGCTTGATGAAGAGTTCCGTGATAATCTGGATACAGCAAAACTCGCTGTCGGAGACGAGGCGCAAGCGCGAGCATACCGCGCTGTGCACGTGCAGAAAGCGGCTATTGTGTCGGAATTGTTCAGTAAATTTGACAAGAATCTTCAGGGGCATTATGTAAATTGCGCATTGATTCTGGTGCGTGCCATTGAATTCAGGGCCCCAGTAATGGTATTGCAGGTAATTACAGAGTGGTGTCCGTTCACGCTAAATTACAGGAACAGGGTCACTGGCGCCAACATTGTGCATTTGGCGCTGATGCACCAGTGCTCTCTCGAAGTGATCCAGGTTCTTGCGTGCTGTCAAGGAGACCCCGCGCTACAATTGGTAGACCGTGACGGACTGAGTGTTTTGCACTATGCAGCAATGTATCGGCTACCAGTCGACATTGTGAAGCACTTGTACAATATGTACCCGGAAATGGTCACATACCGGAGCACCAACAAAGAAGCCAAGTCGGTGTCGATCAAGGTCGTGGGAGTGTGTCGTGAAACGGATGAGGAGACGTCACTGCAGGACGGGGCGGAATTCATGTGTCCAGCACGGTGCACGCCTCTGTGTGTGGCAGTCTACCGCAACAAGTTCCAGCCCGCACTCCCGGACAATTCGGCCGTAATCATCTTCTTGGACCAGGTTTCTAGTACTGTGAAGATGGTGCCAGATCACAAGGGCAACACAGCCTTTATGATGTTAATGTGCGGAATATACCCCGAAGAGGTCATGCAACGCCTGCTACAGGCCTTTTGCGCGTCACACGAGGAGCATGCGCGCATCATTGCCTTTTGCAAGGACGACACAGGGAACATGTTGTTGCAAACTGCCATAAAACAGAAAATGTCGCGAAAATGCATCAAAATCGTGTGTGATTTCACGATCGTGCAATTTGAGAGAATGAATGCCACCACGCACGAAATGTGGGTGCATGGGCACAGCGAGAGCCAGGCAACACTTGGCATACAAATATACCCGGGCAACACGTGTTTCAACACGGATGGCACGCTCACCAGTGTGGATGGCACCAGAATAAAAATATACATATCCGTACACTCTGCCTCGCAAGTGCAGACGGATTTCGCACCGCAGGATAATCTGCTGATGGGGCGTGACGAGGCACACCAGTGGTGCGAGAACTTGTCGATCTGGGTCAATCCGACTTTTTTCGAAAGAAACCGCTGCGAGATCGATGTCTTGACGAATTTGATCCAATTTTTGGGTAACTGGTTCGATAAAATTGAGAGATTGACAACAAACACTATGTTGTACGAACCTGGTTACAGACAGGTCATTACATATTTCCAGACAGCAATTTCGAGTTACCACAATGAGAGGAAACAAAGAGCAATACGTTCGCTTGCGGCACAGAATGCAAAAGCTCAAAGGAATGGCGATGCGTTCCTTGCCGAGTTGGAAGCCGAGGCAGACGCCGAGCGGGCTGCTGCGGCTGCCAGGGCCGGTAAGAGCGCATCAAAAAGCGCAAAAAACGCCAGAAGACGCAAAAACATGAAGAACCAGGTCGGTGTGCAACAACAACACACCGACGCAAACGCCAGGATAATAGACGCCGATGCAGCAGAAGCGGGCATGGATATCCCTGCCGATCCGGTGGCATCCAGGGTACGGCAGCCCAGCCACGCCGAGCTTGAACAAGCACGCAAAAACACCTACGAGCAGCAGCAGTTGCTGCAGCAATTGCAGTGGGAATGCACTCAACAGGCGCGACTCGCGCGCAACATACAGGCTTCCCCTGTGGCATGCAATGATAGCAACACGGCCGTGCAAAGCAACGATGATGAAGACGATGCTTTCTCCGATGCCTTTGAAAGCGCAATGCGCATGTGCATGCCGCTGTCGCCACCGGAACTCAGCAAGGCCGACCAGCTGATGCGAGATTCAGGCTGGCTACCGAACGAGGACAGGTCCAGAAGATTCGCCGAAGCTGTGAGACCCTACGAGGTCGAGATGCGACAAGCCCTCCAAAATACATTGGAACAGCATGTGGACGATGAAAACATCAACGAGTGTATACTGTGCTTAACAAATGACATAAACACGGAGTTTTCAAACTGTGGGCACCGGTCTTACTGCAACGAATGTATACACAGCGGTAAAATCACTGTATTCCCGCCTGAAAACAAAATCGAATGTCCCGTGTGTCGCGTCATGGTGGACGAGACCATCATGCTATAACAAGCCCAGCCGCGAATGATTTTGCCCAATGTAAGTGTGCGGCAAAATATCGTGATATTGCGCATATGTATATAGTATACGGGCTCTGGGCTCAAAACGTTCAATACAAAGCATTCGGGTTGGTGGCAAGGGCCAGCTTATATCGTATCTGTCGCAAAACCTTTTTGTTGGGATGCCCATATTGTTTGACTTGTGCCTTGAAAACGGCATACTGCTTGTCGAGAGCAGATTGTTCGGTTATTTCCGAGGTCCATGCTCGTTTTTCTATACCTTGTTTGCTACGATGAAGCTGCGCGAATCCTGCTCACACACCAGCAACAGTAATATCATGTTTTAATAAATCAAAAGAAACTGCCTCTTCATGGCGTGCATTATACAATATATACCACACAGCTGCGTGTTGCAAAAAGTTGTGCTGCATTTGTTTTGTGCCGTCGACACTCTCGAACGAAACATCGCCAATGTCTACAAAACAGAGGCTCGTACCTGCGTTGAAATTCGGCAGCTGTTGGTCTTCTTCCAAGATAGACGTTTGTAGCGCACAAATACACTCCAGCACGTCCTTGGTGTTACGCAAATCGGGAAGCGGTATGATTGCAACCTTGAGCCGGTGCATACGCAAGTCGACATCTACTTGCGTCAAGACATCGTTCCGATCATTTTGATCACTCCAACAACTCACGTATCGTCGCTTGAAAGTATTTTTACAATATGGAATGCCAAAACGGGGTTTACATGCCGAATAATGCCCAAACAAACCTTTCACCGATTGCAACCAGTGTACGTCGCTGTATCGCGTATTTTTGTTGGCATACGCACGGATGGTACTACGTAGCTGAGCGTTCATATCAATCAGAGGTGCGATGATTTCTTTTTCGCAATATTGCTCAATGCTGTCGTAGAAAATAAACACATGTGTAGGATCATTCTGACGAAGATATTCTCTGTACTGCTCGGTGGTGAAGCTTTTGCAAACGAGGGTGTGCTTGGCATGCAGGAGTTTGTGTATATTTGGTATCCATTGGTAGCATGCAAAACGCAGCCTCCACCAGCACTCCTCCTCGTCGATCCAGCCCGGCATGAGAAGGTCAGGGTGCAATGCTTCGTCTGTGTAATAGATCAGACAACGGGGTGAGTTCATGACCTTGGATGCTACCACAGTGGCCCAAGAAACACAGTTGGCTTCGATTGTCTGTGGATCTGTAGTGTCGCAACTGCCGGCTAGTAGCTCCACCGCCGGATATACCGAGATCAAATCGTGGTTTTCGAAACTGTTGGGTTCGAGTAATTCCCTTCGACACATTGGACAGGTGCCTGCAACCCCTGTATTACCTGTTTTATCCCACATGTGCTCATGACACGCAAGACACAGCATGTGTTCTCCCTTGCACACTTTTGACAGGAAACCAAAGTCGCCCCGTGTTTTACAATCATACGATTTTTCCATTTCCTTTTGTTTCCACATCAAGGACTCGTCGTGTTCTTCGTTGTCGCCACTCATGCAGATACAACACTGAAACCCAGAAGTATCTATGTGCATATCGCTCATAGTGCTGTCGAGCTTCACACACAAATAATCTGCGTGCGGAACAACGTGTATATATGTTTCACATGCATATCATCACCCACAAATCAAATTGTGTGTTATTCAACTAAATAGAGTTTTTTATGCAAATTACTACCCCGAATTATTACCCCCAACCACCGACACTCCTGCCACGCGAACCTGTTCCAGCCAACAGCCACGTGGGGAAAAGTTCGTGATATAAAACACAACGTTTCGCATTGTTGCTTATATCCACGCGAACCTATTCCAGCCAACGGCCACGTGAGGAAAAGTTCGTGAACTAAAACACAACGTTTCGCATTGTTGCTCCCTGGCGAACGCGAACCCAGACAGCAGCTGCGAAAGGCGCGATCAATACATATCCCAACACAAGTGAGCTTTTACGGGTTTATTGTATGCCACTGCTACGTTTTTGCTGTTGCTGGGGTGTTGGAACCCAGTGGCTTTTCTGGTATACACACATTGGCATAATGTAGCCAGAACGGGAATATCTTGACGTTTCGAATGTCATTGTCTGTGTTTTCGGGGCGCTCTTTTGCATCATGAGTGCCAGGAGTGGTTGGTGTGGTATTTGCACTTGCACAAGTCGGGGGGTTGGCCATTTATTGCACACGAATTAAAAAACAATGTCTTGGTTCTCTCGTGGATATATATATATACTGGACATGAGCTATATATACCTTGCAGACTCATGGGTGTGCGTTTCGACAGTTCATGCTATTTTGCAAAAGCCGCCCTTTTGCGTCTGATTATTGCCAGTAGCATTGCATTTTGGAGCGTGAATGGTGCGAATCCTTCTGCGCCACCTGTGCTGGTGGATACGTCATCATGTCCAGACATTGCGGATGCTCTCATGGGGAACAGAACAATAGAAACTGCTTCAAAGCACATGGTCCGATTACACACACCACACCCCCTGGTGTCGGGCTCAAATTGCATCGTGAGTTTTATTTTCCTAGATTGCACGCCGAAATGGGCATTAACTACATCATACGGACGCGAAATGCAGCATAACCAAGAAAATATATCAGGACTCTGGGACACACATAAGCTACCCATCTCGCCGAATCAGCAGCTCATTGTCGTCACATGCGACGAGAATACAATAAACACAGACGATGTTTCCATGCCCAGTACTACTGATTTCAGCTTCATACTGGCAGAGCCACGCGCTGAGACCACATTGGAAACAATGGAGTGTGGTAAGGCGTTCTGCATGATCCGTATTACCACAAAAACGTGCATGAATTCCAAATATATAATAGGAATGTACCCGTCCACGAATAATTATATATTTGAAGTGATTCACATGCAGATGTCTCTTATGGGTGCTGCCGCCAGTATGATGAGACTTGTCGCATTTGACGCGATTCATAATAGAGTGCCTGAAAAACGCGTTATCATGGGCGTCGATTCTTTTGCGCAATATGCAACGTTTACCGCCACATGCATCAACGAAGTTGGTGATTTTTGTACTCTACCTGAAGCCACACGATTCGCCGACGAGCTTGTGACTGGTATGCAGATGAGTTTGAATGCACCCGAAGATGCATTTTTATTTGAAAATATGCAGCAAATCGATGGAACCGACAACATGTATGCCATGAATTTTGTGTTTTTCAACTCGGAATTTGGCTACGATGAGCACATGCGATTGTACTTTAGCAAGAATCGACGTTGTCCAGTCGGTACACTAGACACCAAGCGTGTGGATACTTTTTACGGAAACTCTGCCATTTACAAACTCATGTGTATTTCGTGTGGAATTAACAAATATTATTCCGAAGTACAGACACCTGCACCCGTGGTCGAAACAACGCAGACAATGTACGTATTTCGGGGTATTAATAGTGAGCCTACCAATGTAACGAATGAACGCTCATACATACGCTATTACTTTGTCACGTCACATGCGACGCTACCAAAGTACTTTAGGGAACAGTTTCGCCAGGATTCGTCGGTGCCGATTGGCACGACTCTTGTCCTGAAAATGGGTATAGGGACCGGAGATAACAATGTTCTTCAAGGCACCACTATACAACGAGTTGAATATGATGGAATTGATGTTTCTTTCACTGCGAGTGGTGTGGACACCACGGATTATGCTGTTTCCTTCCAAGTGACCGCCCAGTTATCGGGAAAGCTCATACGCGTACATGTCAATGATGCTAACTGCTGTCTTAACGAATGGGAAAACTCAGATTATACGTTTTCTCCGGACTTTAAAATCATACCTGCCTTGATTTTCCCGCAGCCCGCAAATGTGGAGCAGGGGTGCCTCACATGTCCTGCCGGAAAGTTCTCAGGAAATTCCATGGCGAAAGACATCTCAAAATGTCTCGACACCAGACCTCCTGCCACTACCATTGTCAGAAGACGGAGTGCTGCTGCAGTCGGCACCGACCGGGCATTTCGGACATATATTGACGTGAACGGTGTCATTCTCGTGGTGCTCGAGATCACGCGGGTTGTGCCACCGGCACTGGCTTCGTCTGATTTTGCTTTGCAAGCGTGGCTGGACACGGGCGACCTTTTAACCGTGCAGCAGAACATGCAAATTATAGAAACATACATTTTACACCTGTACGAACCACAACGCAGTGACGTGCGCATTTCTGGCACCAGCAGCGTCAGGCTGGTGGAGCAAAACGGGCTTGTAATACTCTCTCTCGAGGGCATGTACACAGACTCGGGCAAGAACGTAGACTTGGGCATTGTACAGACACTGCGGCAACCAGTGACAGCATGGACGTTGTCGTGGTTCTGGCTTGGTATCATGTGCTCTGGGGCTATATTGGTGGCCGGGGTGATTGTTCTTGTCTGTTACCTCGTGCCCCCATACACCACATTGCCGTTTGAAGAAACGTATCGGTATGGCGCAGTCTAGCGCCTTATTGTGTGCCTTTTCCGCAGGTTCTACTAGATACCATTGTACAGGTGATTCCGTGAATTTATTTACATAATGTGCAGAATCGAACTTACGTTCCCACGCCAGCATCTACGAGTATATTACACACCTTTTTCACATGCGAGTTTGGTCTTCTTGTCCTATAAGATCAGTTTGTTCGAGCTGGTCAATAACGTGCCGGAGCGTTTCTTCAATTTCGCAGCGTGTACACATACAATGGAAGTTCCAATTCTGTAAGTACTCCCGACGTTCCTCTAGATTTTGTTGTATCGGAGCGTTGCCCATGTATGACACTGTCAAGATTTCGCCCTCACTTATATCGCACACGGCACGTGCTCGGAACTGTGTGTGGTCTACGTGTACATGCAGATTCGAGTCACATGAGTGGTTGTATTTGGAACCGTTTGCCACGGACGTCACAGTTTGTCGTGTATCCCAAAACGACTTCCAACAGTTTGTCTGCCACATTTGTTCGATCCAGTATGCGCGGGTCATTGGGGGGTGGAACTGCGGCATCAGGTTGCTACTGTATGCTATCTCAGACTCGTTGTGGTGTGCATACTCATTGAATGAACTCAAAAGTGCACTTTGCCGAGGCGTGGCATTGTCCACAAAGATCCACACAGGCGCCGAACCATCGATCCACGTGCCGGCAGCAATATCCCTTTTGGCTACCACCTCCTCTGTGTCTAAAAAGGGCGAATAACGGACTATACAACACTGGTCAAACGGCACTGTCGGCACGTACTCCACTGGTTTCCGTCGAACAGGGCCCATATGTGCTAAATTATGCTTACGTCTATCTACCATACATGCGCTTTCCGTATTTATATAACAAACAACAGGGTGTCTGTACGTTTTTTACACAGTGTGTATTTGTCATGCATATCGCCTGCTTCGAACACTTTACAGCCTGGGCATCTCAAGGTTGGGTTGAGGTTTTTAGGGTTGCATGTTTGTTAGGAGCGTGGCAGATAGGACACGGTGAGCAGTCCGAATTCAGAATTTCCGCACATGTGAAACACAGGGCTTGGTGATTGCAGGATCCCACGCTGCACATTTCCAAATTAAGCGGCGTCGTCAAACACATGCAACATTGGTCGCCCGTGTACACCGGCACGCCCAGATCATCGTGCGTGCGCAATTGCATGCCAATCGCAGCAATAAAGCCTGGTGGAATGCGTTCATTATCGTAACCACCATCGGCATGTGCCACAGGGATGGTGCCGCCTAAATCGCCAAGGAGGTTGTGCGAAGTTTTCCCCTTTGAGCCCGCCCGTCCCTCCGGCATGCCAATCCAGATGGTTTTCCGCCCGAATTCGTCGATTGCTTCTGCTTCGTCTTCACACAAGAATCTGCCTTGACACAACTGGTGAAACCCGTGGGGGTCTGCAAGTGGGTTTTTTCTGCCAATTTTTTCCCATGACCAACCCATCCCGGTGTGGTCCAACACGCTCTTTGTGAACACATGATTGGCGTCCGCATCTCGTGTTGTGAAGTACATACCAGTCGTGTTATCCAACTCCTCACAGCACCCCACCAAGCCAATCGAGTACTGTCCCGGCAAAAAGTCTCGTGGCAGCTTCAAGACAAGGTGTTGAACAGGAAGAACAATGGGCCGGCTGACGCATCGTTTCGTTTCGCAATCGAGCGTCAGGATATCTTGGAAAGTCTTGCACCGTTGGATCGTCCACTCGCACGGCGGGGCGTTTTCGAAAATCATCTCGTCCTTGTACACGATGCCAGAGTCACTGGTTGTGACGTCGGAATCTTCTATGGAGACGAGAGCAATTTTAATGTCTTTGAAGTTGTGCATCATCTCATTTGCCATGGCAATTTGCAAAGGCGAAAAACTTGCCCGAACACCAGCAGCAGCAATAGCCGCAGCAGCAGTCTTATTACCACCACTACCGCCACCTCGAAAAGCACGTGCGTCATTGTTGTAAACCTGGTTCCACAAAAACATCCAAAAAACCGACTTTTCCATGCGTTGCATGTTGCGGTCGGTTTTCTTCAAAGTTGCCGTCACCTCGTTTTCCAAACACTGGTCCCTATTTACACCCATTTCGGACAATTCAAAGCAATTCGAACACAACCAGCCACTCTCATACGACTTGTTTTCAATAGGTACATGTGGCATCACCGTGTGTCCAGTATCACCACACAGCTGCTGTAGTCGCGCGTAGTATTCGCGCATGGCACTGTCATATGTGTTATACTGGACATGGTCGATTTCGTGCACATCATTGCAGATTTCACACGAGCTAGGAACGAGCTTGCACTCGTGTGCGTTTCGATATTTGTCGCCCATTTACACAGAGACCGAGTGCCTCTCGTTCTTGCTTGTGTTTATATACATGCCCAACGTTCCCATAGCGGAACAAGAAAAGAAACACATCGAAAATGGACAACCACCATGTTCCCAAGAAGATCTGATTTAAAAGTGGATTTTCGAAATCGAAAAACGTTGGACTGAGTACAACGTAGAATGCTGCAGTCTGCATAAATGCCCTATATTTTTACAAATGGCATATTTACATATTCACACAATGCCCGACATTGCACAACCTCCGTCTGCAACGCACGTGGAAGCGGCAATATATGTGTTTTTGGCCCGAAATAGAACAACCTTTCTCTATATAAAGAAGACGAGTTGTGCCAACATAAAACACAACACCCCCTCAAAATGGGCACGCACAAGGTTAAGGTGGCTTTCAAGAGGGACAACGCTACGATGCGCCAGGCATACATCATCACAAAGCGTCATGCGAACGGCTTGTCCGTCGAGGGGTACATGCACCAGATCGAACAAAAGTCGAGCTATACTACCGCCAGGCGCGAGTATACCGACAGTTTCCAAAAACAAACCCTCGACATCCATGCCATGGATCAGCTCTACGTCGACATGCTAACCAAGCAGAACCACATGCTTCGCGCCGGTGCCATCATGCTGATAGCTATGATCAAAGAAGCTGACGTGCTGAAGAAAGCCGCTCTTGTTTCCGACAAGAGGGCACAGCGTGTTGATCTTCACACGCACAAGTACAAGCATCGCATGCAGGCGTTGATGCTACACAAAGAGGCTGCCGCAGCTCAAAAAACAATTGACTTCTGGAGTGGCCAATACAAAGTCGCCGACGCTAAGCTCTGTGTTTTGTACAACGTGCCAGTGTTGCCAAACGTTGCAGTGTAAATATTTTGTGAGTTTGTCGCATTTGTTTGGAATAAAATTGTGGGTTTACAAGTACTGGTAGTCACCGTTTGTTCGATATCACCAGACTGCACTTGTCGTATTGCATGGCCTTTTCACACCTGTTGTGCTGTACATGCTCGTTTGCGGAATACGCCCACTCATTGTCAAAATTAATGTGCAAAAACAAACAGACTCGCTGTATTTATTAAGAAAACAAACACAATCTAGTCTGAAGTGTAGTTGACGACAAACTTGACGAGCGACATGTCCGGCATCGTCAACAGACCATTGCCCAGTCGGTTGGCAGGAATCATGTGCGTCTCCAGAAACAGTGTGAAATCGTCTACAAGCTGGTCTAGGCGCTCGTCATCTTCGTCCAACAGACCACAGAAGGCCTCCGACGTAACGGACTCGAAGTACTGCTTCTTCTCCTTGAGATGATTCTCGAAGGTCTTGTAAACCGATTTGGTCAGTCCCGGTCCCACTACGATTTTGATGTAGTACGTTGATATCTCACTTGGCCCCTCTGTGCCGTCGTTGAGAAGAACCACCATGGTCTTGGCAGGGGGCTTCGCATCTCCAACTGCCTTCCTCTTGCCGTCAGTGGTGTCATGACACATCTTTTTCGGGCCTGGCGCGGACATGGTGCGTGCCAATGCCACAAAACCTCTATTTCGTTTGTTTTTATAGGCATTTTGTGAAAATTCCCCAAAATACCTACACCCTTTCTCGACAGGTGGTTCGCGTACAATGCTATTTCCGGCCAAAAACACTATTAAAGTGTGTCGAAATAAAATTGCAAGGCATTACACGTTTGCCAGCCATGAACGTCGGCACTGTTTCCTTGGACGAGCGAGTGCGTTTGCGTGATGCCAGGGCGCATTTGACAATGTTTGAGAAAACGGCGTACAGTGCATTTCATGACGGAGGACACGACGGGCTCAACGCAGCCTACGCCAACGAGACAGAAACCAGGCAGGAGTTGCTGGTGCTTGCTGCCCCATTCTTCACCAGTATTCTGGCGCGTTTCGTCACCCTTGCGCAGTTTGAAGATGTTGTGCAGCGGTACCCACGTTGGATGGAAAATATTTTCACGCGCAACACCGTGGAGTCCAACGCTCAATACATGGAATTCATGACGCTGTCGCACACCTGGCGCGACAACCATTGGGACTCGCCTGCTTTCAACCTCTTCTGCCAGAAGTTGCACAGGGAATTGGGCTCGTTGGTGACAGCGTGCGACATTGTTCGGCCTCCACTGGCGGAGCTCAGGCTCGTGGTACAAGAGGTGTGCGAAGAAAATGAACACAATGTATCTGATATTGGCTACAAGTTTGGACACACGATGGACGACGACGCGTTGGGGGCCTGGTGCAGTGCTATTGCCTGACGCTCTTCACGCATGTGTATCGAGTTTCTGCCGGTGAAACGGGGTGTTCTTGTGCTCGTGTGAAACAAAGTCTATCATAGTTTTAAAATATAACAAAAGTGTAGTTTTTGTGTAGAATGTGTTGCGAGTTGTCTTGTTTTCAGGGAGTGTATGTGGTCAACTCATGTCTTGTTTTAACTTGCGGACGACTTCTCCCAATGAAAAATGCATATTTTCCGTATCACTTATTAAACCATTATTGACATGTTCGATTTGTGTAAAATAATATTTCAATTTTCTAAGATGGCATAGTTCCGGCGAATACAGATGGTGATTTTGAAATTGATGTTCAAACCATGATATGGCTTCTTTTGCGTCGTTTCGATTGGACATCTTGTCAAGCCGCCATGCCATGGCACATTCCTCTTATATAGTACATTACATGTGTATATAATTTGTGCAAGTTGTAGACACAGTTACAATCACTGTCGTGGCACCATGTAGTTGCATTCCAATCACGTGCTGCACACGCCCCTCGGACACAAGACACTGAAAGAGCAAACCCCAATTTTTGTAGTGATTTTAATACAATGCCACTATGACATAAACAGTGATGTTTTGTGTGTGGTGCTGGTCAATTCGCCAATGGACTAGCATCAGTAGCCGTCGAAAGGTACTGTGCAGCCGTCCAGACACTGAAAGCTGCGGCGTAATAGTATAGTACGAGCGAAAAGTACATCCCCTCGCCGGAAACACTGTAAAACACATGGCGTGCGGCGCCAAGACTCCGCATAGCGATTTTTTGGCTGCTTTTTTGCTGACTACACTTTTAGCAGCACATATATAAGAGGTGTTATTTGCGGCATATTGCACCGTTGTCAGGGTTGGGGTGCGACCTCTTTTGCGGCAAACAGGTGTTCTTGCGTGTATTTTTGTGGCTGGTCGTCCTGCGTTGCACCTACGACTTGCCACGACTTGGTGCCGGCCTCTTGTTTCCTGGCCGAGGAGATATTGGTGCACAAGACGCCGAGAAACAGCAGGGAGACGCCGCCGAGGAACAGCGCCCAGTTGGTTGCCGAGAGGTGTGCCTTTTCGTTGTAAAAGACGGCTCCTGTCACAAGGTTGCCGACATTCCAGAACACATAAAAGTTCGGCATGTGATAGAGTATATCGTTGACGGCCAGCGACGCGTTGATGAGGTAAACCTGCAGCGGGAGCGACACCAGGAAAACCACGATGATAATGGCAACAAACGGGTCGTTGAACTGGTCCTGTCCAGAAATCGTAAACACCAACAGACCCGAAAACGCCTTGCCAAAGAGCGCCGTGAAGTTCCCGACCACCGAGCCCACTATCACATACACCGCGCGAATGTACTTGTTCGGGCGCACGATTCCTGTGCTGCCAACCAGGTGGCTTTTTCGCACGCGCGCTGTCCAATCCACTTGGATGATAGCCAAGCTCGTGAAAATCACACACGCCATGCTCACCAAAAGCACAATGACCTTTGGCTCCCGGTAATGTGTAATCAGGCGCTGCAGCGGCCAGTCGTTCGGGGCGTGGTCCGTGCTGATCACCGTAAACACAATGCCGGCAATGATGAGGGCGATGGACCCTATATCACACGCTGTCACCACCTCGTGCAGCAAAAAATACGCCGCCACAGGGTTCACAACTAGCGACCAGCTCCCGAGCAGCGTCACGGCAGACAATGGTGTGATGCCCAGAGCAATGAAATCACACACATTACCGAGGCAAAAGAGGCCAAACCCAAGCAGCCATATCCACGAAAACGATGCACAGTCGAATACATAGTTGAAGCGGCTCACGAGGTTGTTTTCCTGCCCAGAAACACCCCCGTCACGGTTGCCGTGCTCGCGCGCGCTGACGCGGCTGCAGTCAGTTCCAGCACTCTCGTCATGTGTGTTGTCTGTGCCGTGCAAACCCTCTGGTATGCACAAGACACAACCCTGTTCTTGCGCTGTCTCCGTCACCGCGTTTGCTGTCTCTGCCTGCAACACCGAGTGCACCGTCTCGACACTGACTGTTGTTTTGCTGCACCGCCACGTGTTGTGCAACTTCCACAGACATAACCCAAACGCCTGCAGCGAGGAGCCGATAAGCGTGAGCACCACGCCGTAAAAAAACTGCAATGGATACGTTGAGGCGTGATTCGTGTGCTGCATGCTGTGCGATCCACAAATGATCGTAGCGACCAGGTGGCGAAAACTGCTTTTATATAGGAACGAAACCACAATTTTTTGCTTTCATTGTGTGTACGTGTGCGCGCATAGGCATCAGGCCTGGCACCCCCGTCTGCATAGACCAGAACGCCCTACATCTCCTTGTTATAACACTGTTTGTGTACGAAACACACTCTTACTGCCTAGATCGGTAGACGCCACATGTGAGTGTCTGCAAGGTTTTCGAGTTCCAAGTAGTCGAGGTAGTAGTCCGGGACCCTCGCGTTGAAGGGCACACGTTGCTCTTCTGCCAAGAGTAGCCTCCGGTGTGAATCGTACAGACGCAATAGCGGCTGCGCAGTCTCCAAGCAATCTGCAATCATTTTTTCTTGATTTTCACGTGTTTTGCCATGGGCATCCTTGAGTTCCCGATACAAACCCTGGAAGTGTTGCATCGCCTCGGTGTAATACGCCTGTCCTTGGGATATTTTGAACGTTACGGCGAAGTTTTGCCACTCCCTGACTTCGTCCTCCAGACGCAACACCATCTTCTCGAAACTTCTCTCGTTTTTTTCTTGGTCTACAGAGATCGCAATGTGGTGCTCTTGCACGTTTTTTAGTAGAGCGTGCGTCGTCCGTGTGATATCACGCAAGTTTTTTTCATAATAACGTGCGGTTCTCTGTTCCATAGAAACATCGAAAAATCCATCGTCTTCCATTGTGGGGTTCGCCGCACGCCACCTCGAAAACACCAACCTTTATATACTGTCGCATGCAAAAGACTTTACGGCGTGTGGCTATTTCTCCCTCACAAAATGACAGGCACTGTCGTGCTAGTGTTGGTGGCGTTTCCAGAACCAGTTTCATTATAGACCAGCGACGTGCCAGTGCGCACCCACGTGTGCGGCTGCTTCACTGCAGAAACCTGATATTTCTGCAAAACTGACTCGATGCGTCGGCGTGCAAACGCTGGTGCCCGCGACTCCGTAAACGAGCCGTCTCTGTACACCATGCCAATTTCCGCGGTGTTGCGTTCCACCAACGACATGTCGTCACTGTACAGCATTGCACCACACAGCTCGCTCACAAGCGTCTCCAGCAAATGTACCCGCCGCTTCAAAGCACAGAAATCTGCCTCCGTGTGCACAGGCGGGCAATACCTCTTTGGAGCATGTTTCAGCACCGTGTCTTTCCTGCTGTCATCTTCCTGCATTGGTACACAGCACACTGCCTCCTGTTTCACAAAACACCTATTGTAAAACACCACCCGCCCCCTGACATCAATATGACGCACGTTTCTCCAGCGTTGCACGACTATCGCCCCGCAGAATGGCAGAGACACGCAGATTAATATCCACCAGCATTTTTGCGCAAGTGACATTTTACGCAACCCCTTCGTGCGTGCTTTATTATATAAGATGGCACTCGGACATCGCCCAAAACGGACGCATGTATTAGAAAATATTCCCAAAATACCATTCTCACTACATTGAAGTGGGCTAGAACTTCGCAAGGTGTGTTTGCCGGCCAAAACACCAGTTCCACGCCCATTCAAGGTATCATCATGTCAGGCAACGCTGCAAAACAGCTCACCGCGTACAAGAAGGGCATCTCGCCGTCTGTCCACCTCGCCAAGTTCAAGACGCCGACAAAACTCGCCGCCGAAGGTGCCTCAAACATCAAGGCACCCAAAAAGCGTGCGCAGGTGGTCGAGTCTGCTGTCGAGTCCGTGGCAACCGCCGAGCACTATGGCGTGTTCCAGGGGTCCCCTATGTATGACCTTGGCGGGGGCTGTGCCGTCCTCACCTTGATGCACAAGGGCATCGAGATGCTCCTGTCTGCTGCTGTGGATTACGTCTCGGAACCCGGCGTTCTCGAGTACGACAGGCAATTCAAAATGGTGCACATGTGCACACGCCACCGCGGCGAAGGCTTTTTCTCCAACAAGATTGCCGGCTATGCCTTTTCCAAGGGCACCGTCACTGCCAAGCCCCTCCATCCCACGCTCGCTGCCCTCCTCGATGAGGTCAACAAGTTGGTGCCTGGCGACCCGTTTTCCGCCATTTTCGTAAACGACTACCGCGACGAGTACGATTGCATTGGCAAGCACTCCGACAAGGACGTGGCCGATGACGAGACCGTCGGTGTCATTGCTGTCTCCCACGGCGTCTCGCGTAACCTCAGGTTTCGCCCGCTTAATGCCAGCAACACGCAACTCAAAATGGCGAATATCCCAACGACCCACGGCCAGACCCTGGTCATGCACGGTGCAAACTTCCAAAAGTTGTTTTCGCACGAGATTGTCGGCAAAGACGTCAAGAAAAGGCCCGCCCCTCCCTCGCACCCAGCAGCACTCGCTGCTGACGCGCCCGAGCGTCGTGTCTCCTTCACCTTTCGCCGCCACCATGGTGCATAGTCGAACGGCATAGCAAATCATCTCACGCCACTCTCACACTAACCCTCCTTGGTGCTCATAGTGTGTTTTTTTTGTGTGTGTTTTGTCACGAAAATGCGGGGCACGGTGCGATTGCACGTGTATCTGCACAACGCTACACACCACATGATTAGTGTGTAATAAAGATTTTTGCTATAAAACACAGAGCGCACCACCCAGTAGTATCCATTTCAATCATGGAAATACGCGGCACGTTTTTTTTGCTGCTCCTCGCTCTTGCCGGGACTCTTGCCACTGAAAACGTGCTGCACCTCACTGTCGAGAACTTTGACAGTGCTGTTCAAGAGCACGCCTTCCTTGTGGTAGAATTTTTCGCACCATGGTGTAGCCATTGCAAAACTCTGGCACCAGAGTGGGAAAAAGCAGCCACTACGCTCAAGGGCGACGCTACTGCTGCCTCCTATGGCATCGTTCTGGCCGCGGTGGAAGCCACAGAGCACAAAAGTCTCGCTGAAAAATACTCGATACAAGGGTTCCCTACCATCAAAATCTTCGAGGGTCATAATGCAGAAGACCCTTCCACGTACGAGGGCCCACGACAGGCTGCTGGCATCGTTGAGTTTCTCCTGAAACGCGCAGCGCCCGCGTCCACCGAGCTTACCGCAGAACAAGAGGCTGTGGCGCTCATGCAGGCTGGTGGTGTTATTCTGGTATATACAGGGGAGGCCGAACAATGGTGGTTGGATCTTGCCAACTCCAAGAGAGACGCGGTGCACTGGCGGCATACCACGAATGAAGCGGCAATGAGAGTTCTAGGAGTACAGGATGGGACGATTACAATGCTCAAGAACTTTGAAGAGACTACCGTTGTGTACCACGGCGATGCCAGTCACTCCAACTTGGACGACATTATTGCATTTATTGACTACCACCGGTCGCCAGTGGCTGTACTCTTGAAAAAGGGTGATCAAGATGCACTGAAGATCGTGTTTGAAGCCGATAAAAGGCCCAACATTTTTCTCTTCACAAACCGTCACGACAAGGGCCTGGCAGAATTCACAGCTGCTGTCCAGGATGTGCGTGGAAAGATGGTCTCTGCGAGATTCCACGACTCTGACTTCGGTGAGGCGTTTGAGCACTATAATTTGAAGGAATTTATCGGCGAGGCTACACTGGCAAAGGTACTCATAGAAGATAGGAAAAATGACAAGAAGTTCCTGATGCAGGGCGATGTAGATCAAGACTCAGTCGAGCGTTTTATTGTAGATTTTCAGGAAGGGAATCTAGAGGCTATGCCGAATTAGTGTGCTTCGGATCAAGTCATATGTATTATCTCACACAGTCTATGGTTGAGTTTGTGGTAATAAAAGCTAAACTTTCTTTGTATATGACCAAGTACAAACGTACTCTCGAATTCTGTGACTATAAATACATGCTTCTTATAATAAATACACACAAAGGAATACAGTGTCAATAAAACAACAAATGTCCACGCTGAGTTTGAATATAATGACTACGAGGTGTACACATGGTAAAGCGTCGAGGACGCGCTGCGCCGAGTGTCTCGGACACCCTGTTCCCAAGGCAATTGTAAAGAAATGTATACACAATCTTGTCAATAGCAGATGTGAGGATTGTGTTGGGCATCCTATTGCCAAGAAGAAGCCAAGTCCACGTTGCCCGCATGGTAAACAAGCTAGGACGCGCTGCATTGAATGTATGGGAAGGTGCCCTCATAATCGCGGGGCGTGGTGGTGTACGGAGTGTGGAGGTACGTATCCCAAAGAAATACCATGCGAACATGGTAAAAGAAGGAGTCGGTGTCTTGAATGCGTAGACGGGTGTAAACACGGTCGAATCGAGAAAACATGTAGAGATTGTGGCTTTCGGAAAAAAAAGGCTGGCATCACGAAGACTTGCATTCACGGAAAGACAAAAAGGTGCTGTCGAATATGCTCCCCTCATATATACTGCGTACATAAATGCAAAAAGTACACTTGTGTTCAATGTATAGGAGGGGGTATTTGCGGTCACAGTAAGGTAAAAGCAAATTGCAAGGAATGTCGAGTAGAGCCGACAGAAATCAAAAAACGGGTGTATAGACATTGTATACATGAGATTCCAAGAAACAAGTGCAAAATTTGTGGTTGGCAGAATATATGCATCCACAAGAAACGCCGTTATCTCTGTCTAGAGTGTGATGGAAACGGCTTCTGTGACTGTGGGGGGGGTAAAATAAAAAGAGATTGTGTGGAACATGGAGGTAGTGCACTGTGTATCGAATGTAAATTTGCGGGAAAAAGAGCAAACTGCAGAGATCTCCAAGCTGCACACCCAGGTGATTTCGCTGCACTCCCGCATGAACCGGCAGACCGACACGATCGAGCGCCAACTACAAGAACTGTCTCGCCTGCACTCGGCGTACGCAACGCTGCACACTTTGCACGAAACGTTGCAGGATGCCAGCGACGGGGAGATTGCTCGTCTGCAGTCGGAAGGGGTGGTGGGTGTGGAAAGCGGGCATGAAATTGGGCGTATCTGAAGAACTCTTTTAATGAATTTGCCAACCTTTCTCAATGCTTGCATTTTAGAGTTTAGAACTCTTCAGTATACATTTCTGTATATAGTGTGCTCTAAGTATCGTCCAACTTGTTTTCCTGGCGCATTGAATTCCAGCTCACAATAGCAATGAACCCCCATTCCAACGTCAATTTGGCAACGACACTCAGTATGGAATACCACGCCGAAACTGTGTACCACACGTTTTCCTTGTAACTGGGTGAGACCGAGCGCAAGCACAAAAGGAGGAGGGCCTGGCCCGAGGCCACGAGCCCAAAAAGGCTGAAACAGAGGCACTGTATTATCACAACCGTGGTGACGACTGAGGGCATGCCCCGGTCGTTGCGACAGTCCTCGGTCCCCCGACGCACCGACATAAACTGGTCCAAAAGCACAAACCAGATGACCCCATGCAACGTCCAAGACGACGACAGGAGCACCACTAGCTTGAATGTGTCGATTCTTTGCCTGGCCGGGTGCGTGCTATAGGCCAGCTGTGTATCGGTGAATGCGTGAGTGTTCTGAGCACTTATTAAGCCGTGTGTTTCGAGTTGGTCGTTGCCCGGAAGATGCCCGAAGGACATCTTGTGCACGAAAACCGCCTCAATTTGCAGCTCCAGCAAATACCCAACCAACACGAGCGCGCCCTGCAGCGAGGCCAAGACCAGGAGCAGGTGCATGTCGCGCGCGTAGAAACTGCCCGCTATAATGATGATCTGCAGCGGGGAAGTCAGTGCGTACTCGTACCATCTCCAGAAATCCGGCCCGCTGCTCGGCACATAATCATACGGAGATGGGCTCAGCCGGGATTGCTCGGCCGTGCGAAAACGCACACAGCGGGCGGTCTGGAACACCACCGAGCACATCAAGACCCACAACAGCATGAAAAAAGGCTGGTATGAGTGCCCCCTGTCCACCGAGACGGGCGTGCCTGTGAATAATGTCGCATTCTCATTCTTGTTATCATCGCCATTCCATTCTGCCTGCAGATCAAATATGACGAATGCCCCGCTCTCGGGCACACTAGCTTTCTCCAGCACCGTCGTATTGGCGCATGTTGCGTACAGCTGCATGCCCATATTCCCGACAGCCTCCGTAAACTCGTGGTCCTGCGTAAAAATCATCGTGTTCTGCCACACGCGGTCAGTGGCGGGCGGCCACCAGTGCAGTGTGACCAACAGAGAAATCCACCCCACAAGAGACAGGCAGGCCGACAGCCCGTCGATGTACTGAATTTTTTCTGGTGTCATGTGACTGCGAACATTTTCGACGAACCTCTGGCAGGCCCCATTGCACTGGCTCGACATGTATACCAAAAAACGTTTGCTGGTGTCTACGCTGGTGTACATATATAGTGCGTCCCCCCTAAAGGGCACCCCAGAAGGGCCGAGGGCCCCTCCGGGGCCGAGGGGTACGACACAACCCAAAATACGACAGGCATTGCCTTGACTGCTTTGTTAACTATTACCCTGATGATCCACGGAGTGACCGGAACAGCAAGTTAATGCGCCGCGAGACTGTAGTGCGGCAGGCTATTGACGGTGTTTTCAAAGATTTTATCCACGACAAGGCATATTTCACTGGTGGGTGCTGCGATCACAGGAGACGGATCGATCATCGAAAACACATTAACGACACAGTGCTGGCGATCGAAACAGACGAAAACGCACATGTCAGCTACAATAAGGAGGATGAGATTATTCGCTACGACGACCTTGTCATGGCGCTGGGTACCAAGTTCGTCTTTATTCGGTTCAATTGCGATACCAACCGCGAGGAGCATGGTGCGAAAACTACCTTGGAGCACAAGATCCAGGCGCTGCTACTATGCATCGGAACGCACATCAAGCGGATTCGGAAAAATGAAAACACAAAACTGTGCGACATCGTCAAGCTGTTTTACTGTGCCCTATGCTCCAAAAACGGCAGCGATATTTGCCTGTGCCCTGAGCCTGCATGATGTAGGGCGATGCATAAATAGTGCAAAAGTGCAAAAGTGCAACTGCCGTGTGTTGTGTTATCGTGTATTCCGCGTTTTTTTTGTGATTTTGTCAATATATATACCGTGTATGTATTTGCGATGAAACCACCGAAAAATGCGTTTGCATTGCACCGGAAATCGCGGGCACAGTCAAGAACGAGGCGTCGCAGCGATGTATAAATAGTGCAGCACAGGATCGCTTTTATAAGCAGAGACATGTGGCTGAGGGGTGTCAGTTGCACGCAAGCGCGTGACAGCACGTCATGCTTGTCATTACGGTGGATTCGCACGAAAAGGCGCTATACGACAGCATGGTTGCGCAAAATTTGGAGCAGAGACTGGGATTTGAGGTGAAATTCGGGCCGCTTGAGCTGGGGGACATCCGCATTGTGCTTTCAGGTCACGATGGTGTTTTGCGGGAGCTTGTGTTTGAACGCAAAACGCTGGCAGATTTAGTATCATCAGTGTGCGATGGCAGGTATAGAGAGCAGAAGGCGCGACTGTTGTCGAACGTGGCCTCGAGCAACATCAGCTATGTTGTGGAGGGGGATACGCTGTGCCAGAGCATCCGCCGCGGGGCCAAGAGCGTGTCGTCGGCATACCTGAACATGATTTTCCGGGACGATATTCATCTGTTTTTCACGCGCGACGTCGCGGAAACGGGGCTGTTGCTGCTGTCAATCTGCACGAAAATGACGGAGAAGCCTGCGAACTACAGCGTGCCATCGGGTGCACAATCGCAATCGACTGGCAAGGACTACACCAGCTTTCTCAAACTCAAGTCGAAGAAGAACCACAACATCACACCGGACAACTGCATGATCCTGCAGCTGGCGCAGATTCCGTCCATCTCCAATGTGATTGCCAAGAACATAGTGGGCGTGTTCCCGACGATTGGGGCGCTGGTCGACGCGATGCGCGCGTGCTCGTCACAGCACGAGAAACACAAGATACTCGCGGGTATCAACAAGGTGGGCAAGGCCAAGGCCACCAAGATACTGGAATACATGCAGCTTTGAAGCAGGCGAAACGTTTTTTTCGTGGTTTTTTAATAAATAAACTGTTGCTAGTAGTTGTGTTGTGTGACGTGTGGAGCTCAGCGGGGGATCTGCATTATTGAGACAACATGGAATCTCTCAAGACAGCAGTAGGGTTGCTCGAAAAAATTGAAGGTATGGGTGGCAGGAATTGTGTTGGCACGATGAGTGGCAATGGTGCCAAGCATGTGAAAAGCACAATTGACAAGCACGCGGTGTAGTTTTCACAGGGGCGTTGTAATAAAATACGCTGCTGCCACATAGAGCGCGCTCATGCAAGTGGTGTTGTGCAGCCATCGCTGGTGAGCAGGGTGTCTGTCGATGTCGTGGTGGTGGTGTAGCCCAGACGAATGCAGTGGCTGAGAACGGTGGCGTAGTCGATGCGGTGCTTGAAAAAAATCGAGCGCAGTATGACGTCAAAGATGCAGATCTTGTTGTCGGTCGTTTTCTGGTGTGTTTTCAGCGCATTCGCCTCGTTGATTGCCAGGAGCAGTCCGCACACCACATTGACGACCCCGAGCGTGTTTTTGCTCGGGTGGGCGGGAATGTCGAAGCAGATGTGCACCATGTCGTTCTTTTTAAACACGGATCTCTCGAGGCTGCTGGCAATCAACTCGTGCATAACCCGCAACACAGTTTCCGGCAGAAGCGCATATGGAATGAAAATGGACGACGACACAGACAGGCCGTTTTCGTTCAGAATGATCTTTTTCTTCTCATACACGAGGTTGTTGATGAATATTTCGAGGTTGTGCATGGATTTGTTATGGCTGCACGAGGTCTGTAAAATGTACACCATGCCGATTTTTAACACGTCTGGCGTGTAGATGATGTCGTCCATGGCGCTCCACTCGGACACCAGCATTGCTGTATGGGGAGGCAGTGCAGTGTTGCTTCTTTGGTTGGCATTTCTTTTGTTGCACGCTGTCGAGTGTTTCAAAACACACGAGAACATATTCCATAGAAATATTAGTTTGTGCCGATGTATGTTTTATTCATTGTATTTTGTGCAACGGATACTTCAAGGCACATTTGGACTGTGTTGTGTGTAATCCGCCGGCATGACAGGCACCATGATCGAAGTGCCTTTGTTGGACGATTGCATGTAGTAGCCGCCGGCGCCATCGTGCTTGGCGACGTGGATGTACCCCGAGCGTGCTTTTTCGTGGTCGCGTTGTCTGGTCTTGTACATGAAGAAAATAATGGAAATCTGACACAGGAATCCGTTGCAAGTTGTGATCAGGACCAGCCATTGCATAGTGAGGGTGGCACAAATGATCCACATTGTTGACAGCAAAAGTTGCAGCATGAAAAACAGCATGCTCGGTTCCAGCTCGACATCGGCAATGTATTGCGAATACACCTGGGATAGTTTTGTGATCCAACACCACAGTGACAGCAGCAGGATGGGTATTTCAAAGTAGACCTCCACTGACATCGAGGGCCTGCTACACTCGTGCTAGCACGTGTGGTTGTTTCGGGCCACTTTCTTTATATACGCCCCTGGCAATCATATACACAAGAAATGCTACCCCACCGCAAACTAAAACGTTGCAATCGACTAATTTTGCGGTAAGCAGGCGGTGTGTCGTGGTGCAAAGGAATATCTGTAACAGACGCGAACTGCCGAATGTACATGCAGGGCAAAAAGATAAGTTTCTGTTGATTTATTTTACATCCGGTACCACCCAGAGTATCGCATTGGAGTGGGCTATTTTGAAATACTTTTTGGCATTTTTCTTGTTATTTGAAGATGAGATTCTTGGTATATTTGTTTACATGTGACGCGAATCGCTTCCTCGGAATTTCCGTGCTGGGCGAATGCGGTACTATTTACGCGCGAAGAAAAACGAAATGACACGGATGAGCATTGCTGTGTGGCAATGCACAGTGGTGTGTATTCAAAGAATCACATTTGCGATGCATATATAAGTAGTGGCAACACTGGATACATCTGTACATTTTCTGACCCTGTGCACGCCAAACTTGCGGAAGATGCCAGAAGGGGGTAGTGACGAGACTGCCGTGGCGAGTGCCAAAAACACGCCGAAAGCCATTCTGGTGCACCCACGCGTGTCTGCTGCGTCAAATAGTAACAACCAGACCTATACAACGATGTCAGCGCGAAAGAGCACACCGTCTGTGGCAGCAAACGCCCAGAAAACGCAGTTCCGCCGGGACGCCAAGGTAGCCCCCGCGGACCAGTACAAACAGGTGTGTGCGGACATGAACAAACTGAGGCAGGAGTTGAAAGACCTGAAGCGGTCAATTCACGGTGATGCGCAGGGGGCGACGCGCGTGGTGCACGTCAAGAAGGCGGGCGTGTTGAAGGACAATAAAACGCCGGTGCCGAGCAGCTGGTACTGCTCGTATGTGTATGACGACGACACGCAGAAAAAAACCGAGGCTGCCACGGGGCTGTACAGTCTGCCAAATGCAAAGATTCTGTCTGTCGATGATTTGCTGATCATTACACAGCTTTGCAACACACACACGATGCCTGGATTTGTCTCGCTGCACCGGTCCAGCCTGGACATGGACGGCCAGGGCAAAAACACGGAAAATGTACTGTACGCGGGCCTGCTGCATTTTCCGGTGCCGTGGCTGGCACAGACCAAGATCGCGGCGTCCATTGCGCTTGGAATGAGCCCAACGCAGCTGCTGGACACCCATCCCGAGTTTGCCAGCGCCAAAAAAACCGCCTTCCTGCTGTGTGATGTGCTGCAGGCGAAAACACTTGACCCGGTGTGCTGGTGCACGGGGGCCGACGGCTTTTGCGTGGCATGGTTTGACCCTGCCTGTTTCCTGCGCCACAAGAAACACAAGGTGCAAGTGCGCACACGCTCCGTCGATATTTTCCTGCAGACATATCTGGACGCCCCCACATATGCGGCCATTGTGGATAAATTCGATTTGTTCAGTGGTATCCTCAACATTCAGCACGCTGCTCTGTGCAGCTATCGCTGTCTGACATCTCCGTCGGAGGCCACACCGCTGCAGTCTGTGGAACCACAGGAACTCCCCCCCAACTTGACGCAGGAAATGATTCTGCGCACGAAGCTGGCAGCATTCTGGAATTCTCTGCTCACAAAAATCCCAGCCACGCGTGACTCTATTGCCGGCCTTCCAATGGCTATCATGCCAAAAGCCACAGTGGACGAGGCTGTCGTACCAAAAGCCGCAAGTCAGGCGGGTGATGTCGCAATATGACCCCATCCCTCTGTTCAGCAGGCAAGTAGGTCACAGGTGTGGACGGTGTGCGTATTTTCAAAGGAACCCCAACTGTTGTACCAAAAGCCGCAGGCCAGGCGAGTGATGTCGCACTATGACCTTCACCCCATTTGTGAAGCAGACAAGTAGGACACAGGGGTGGATGGTGCGTGTATTATTTAATAAAAGCGCAACAAAAACAGTCTATGAGTCAATTTGGAGGCCGAGCAGGTAAATGTCCAAAATGTCCAGTGATCCTAGACTGAGCAACGCTGCGATCTCGAGAAAGCAGCACAGCGTCCAGAAAACAGTGTTGTTTTTGATGTCGTGGAACAAAAAAACGAGGCTACCGAATCCGAGCATAAACACCACGCTACAGCACGCGATGATGGGTTTGAGAACGTCGACGCTTTCGTGTTTGATGGTGTTGCTCACGATGCCGTGGTACAGCAGCAGGTTCAGAAACGTCAGAAACGTGAAAATGTAATGCATGGTGCCGCGAATCGTGTCATAGCGCACCACAACCATGGTGGTGTACTGCACAAACAAGAGGATTATCAGGACCATTTTTCGCGTGTATTGTGATATTTTATTATCTCGCAGCGTCCGGTTCACTCTGAACAGAAACAGCAGAGACACGGGCCCGATAATGTAAATTGTAATCAGCGTGTTGTACTCGGCAAACGTGTGCGAAATCGTAGTGGTCGAAGTGCCCGACTTAGTTGGCTTCAGCTGCGGCAGCATCGACTGCCAAATGGTCCAGCCACACACACAGACGCCCCGTTAGCACACCGCCACCACAAGCATACATTGTTGCAACACGGCAAGTATGGAGGGTGTCTCACGTGCAAAAACGGCATCCACGTGATCCACGTTGCCCACAGCGACGCTCCAAGAATCGCAGCATAATACAGGCAGTGCTTCTCCAGGATCCCAAAGTCGGTGTCGGTCATGACCTGCATGTATCTGTGAGATATATCCTGCATGCTGCAGCAAAACTTGATCTGTTGTATGAAGCACAAGAGTGTCTTTCGCTGCAGCATTACATGCAATGTTATATACCGTGCAGGCACTTTGTCCCGAGGAAAAATAAATACACCCGCATCGTCCGTTGTGCCCTCGTGTCCGTCTAAATCAACAAACACCGCCACCCATATTCACGCGCAATTCCGAGTCTACCTGTCTTGTCAGATAGTATGTGCTGCCACTGGCACCCCCTGTACATGCACGCGATATCTAAACATTACACCATAGTTGCCGCTCCCTTCAAAATAACTTCTCCTGTGTGTCGTGCATGGGTAAAAAATGCTCTGTATAACTCTCTCGTGTTCATAATAAAAACCAAGCGCGTCAAGTATAATTTTGTGGCATATAATCATGATGATCTGGTGCAAATGGCATGATTGTGGGTATTATACAATGGCGAACCAGACCTGTACACACAGACACATGCATGCATGCCGCACCTCGATTTTACATAAACCATCTCGAAAATACTGTAAAAAACACCTTGTGCTGAATTAGTATTTATGATGATCTGGTGCAAATGGCATGATTGTGGGTATTATACAATGGCGAATCAGACCTGTACACACGGACACATGCATGCATGCGGCACCTCGATTTTACATAAACCCTCTCGAAAATACTGTAAAAAACACCTTGTGCAGAATTCGTATTTATGATGATCTTGTGCAAATGGCATCATTGTGTGTATTATACAATAGCGAATCAGACCTGTACATACAGACACATGCATGCATACGGCACCTCGATTTTACATAAACCCTCTCGAAAACACTGTAAAAAACACCTTGTGCTGAATCGTATTTATGATGATCTTGTGCAAATGGCATCATTGTGTGTATTATACAATAGCGAATCAGACCTGTACAAGAAATATATCGAAAACACTGTAAAGTACAAGAAAATATACATCTACTACATGTGACTTTTTTTGCAGGTGTTAATGTCCATTTCACGTGTGTAGTTATGGTTTTCGCGTGCAAACAGGATGCTTGTGACTATTATACAATAGCGAAAACAAACCCATACCCGCGGACACACGCATGCATTAGTACCATAATAGATGAACTATACAATTAGTGTTCATTATGAATACTATTTTGTACCATTTTTATTTTTTTTTGGGTTTTTAGTCAACTTTGTGGATCTCACCGAATTATGGCCACTGTCGAGGTATGTAAGGCTTGTAAATACGTCATATCTATGGGTATTTTACAATGGAAGATTCGAGTTTTACACACAAAGACACGCATGTATGTAGTATTGTGATTTATACACGGAAAAAACTGAAAACCAGCACCTATATATGTTTCACACATCACGACTTTTGCAGGCGCCCATACCCATTTCACATCACTGTGTGTTTGAGTATTATACCGCACCATATTTGATATTTACATACAGAAAACACGGATATATGCGGCACAAGGAGTAATGTGTGGAAACGCGCTGGCACCTAAAAAAAAGCCCAATACACGGGCAGTATACGTTCGCATGTCAGTGAGTGACGGGGTACTGTGTTCGATTTTCACACAGAAACACACTCATTTGTCTACCACACACATTGAACACGATAGGGGCTCGTGTGTATTTTCGCACGTGTATTCACACGATGAGGTCAGTTTGACGCTAATTTCGAATTACCAAAAGCAGTATGGAGCAGAGCGTTTACAGCAGACTATACTGGCGTAGGCATTTGCATTGAATAGACATATAGTGTAAGGCGTCGCGCGCAGATGTTACATTGTTATGACGAAACAAATAGATCGCGACTTGTGAGTTTCGGCATGCAGTGGCATAATGTGTTTGTGAGATATATTTACGTACGGATGGGCAGTTGAGTGTTGCGCGGGCAGCATTTCTGCACACGCAATATAGCCAATGTGCACCAAGAGCGCATGCGTGTGAGGTGTGTAACGACCCGGGCCAGACAACACTATAAGTCAACCATGTATTGGCGCAATCTACGCGCATACCATCGTTTTTGGTAAAAGAGCATGACAAAGCGGGAGTAAGCTGTATCAAAGGTGGTACGAGGGCAGGTTGCATCAGACCATGGTTGACTCGTGATATTTTTTTAGACCGCCGTGTTCCGAAGAGGACGGGCCAGTTTTCAAGGCGATGAAAGGTCGGGAACCATACACGGCGCTCTCTCAACGCCGGGCTATTTTCTGGCAGTTCCGAACACATTTTCATGAAAAACACAGGAACTGTGGAGTGGAAAGGAAAGTGACAATCGGCAATTAAAGGCATAAGCACATTTTCCAACTTTCATGGCCACTCAAGATATATATAACAAGATTAGGGATGGCATTACGAGACACTGTTGGGGGGATGGGGAATGTGGTCTCGCCTGCAAAAACACCCAAGGTAACAAAATTGAAAAGTATAGTACACATTTTGGTGGAGCAGCAGCGGAAAATCAAGCGCTCCAAGCAGGAATCGATGCGCAAACAAAGGCATGTGCACATGAAAATGAAAAACACCATAGCGCGCAAGAGCGAGAAAAAATGGTCAGACGTGGGTATTGAAGACGACATACGCGAAATGGCCGAGGAGATGGCGTATCTGCGCAACCGCGTGCTAGACCTGAAGGTGTGTATGGACACGCTGCGAAGTCTGCAATACAAAGTACAGAGTATCCTGAACGCATATTACACGCACACGACGCTGCTGGTTGTGAACAACGCCATCAAAAAAACCAACATTGCGGTCGAAAAGCTCGACAAAGATCAGGGTAAGATGCCTTGTGGTATGCCTGCGCGCAAGAGAGGTGCGATACGCAGGGCGCTCACGGATGGCAGTGTGTGGTATGCGCAGGAGTGCAGGATTTGATTGACGAATTGCTAAAAACAAAAGAAATGAACCTCCATGTGCGTCCCCTGTGCATTTTTTTGTTGTTGTGTGTGGCTAGTACCGCTTGCGCGTCGCTGTGTGTGGGCATCCAAGGAATGCTCTGACTATCGCGTGTGCAGACGAAGACGGCCATGCACAATCTGAACAACGCAGCCAAGGCCGACGAGAATTCCGGGCTAGACAACACACCGCCAAACAGCGATTTCGAAGTCAATATGATCATCAAAGAGGTTGAAGGGGAGATTTTATTACAGGTTCGTACAATGTTGTTGGCTCGTTATTGTATGCATATGTGCTTTATTTCGCGAGTGCCACATGACATAATGCACACGCCCACGCACGCAGAAAGAAGTGGACAAGTCGCAGCAGAAAATACAGCAGGCGAAGCGTTTGGATCAGTTGGAAAAATATCTGGCGCGGCCTGCACGTCACGTGGGAACAAACGCAATCTCGTGTGGCGAAAAACCAAGCCCATAGTCAACAACAAGCCCTGTGAAAAGGGCTATTGTACTCGGTGCTGGTCGCCAGCTTATGCAGTCGTCTGTTGGAATGCACCAACGTGGGCGGATTTCGACACGCGTACAACAGAATGACACGTATTTCACACACACAAACATAGAATGCCCCCGTCTTGAGCGACGCCCACGTCCAGTGTGGCATGTGTATGCCATTTTATGGAAACCGAGAACCTTGTACTCGCGGTGTTTTGGCGGTGGAAACGTCTGTGCGATGCAGGGCGCACAGCAACATCAACACAAAACACAGCAACAGAGCGCACATACAGTACTTGCCATGTTGTGGTACACCATGCAGCTCGTCCTGGGCAGATGACTGCCCGGGACGGTGGAGGTGGCACACAGAAAACAAAGCACTTATATAGTGTGGCTGCGCATACACGCAATATTCCTCTCGCTGTGCAGTGCGTGTGTCGTGCGCATTGCGGCACAAAATGGCCGTGTTCTCGTGTTTCCTGCAACACCAGTCGTGCGCCTCGTGCAGGACTGCAGGTCGGCCGAGGTGTCACCCGACATGTGTTGGTTTGGACGCCTCACGGGTATGACCTTGTGTGTTTTTGGAGTATACTGGGTTTGGGCGTGTTTGTGTGTGCATACCACGGCAACAGATATATGAAAACGGGTGCAAAAGAGGCGCACACTGCGATGTGGCCACTGTACTTTTTTTTCGGCTGCCTCGGGACGTCTGGGGTAGTTGCGTATTGCTGCCAAAGCGCCAACCACGACGAGGACAACGAAGTAGAAATTGCCAACAGTATGCATATACACGGTATTATTTAGAGCGCAATCAGAGCAGGGGGGGGCGTGTCCTGTTTTTTCTTGCACAGCACCGCACAGGCCTCTAGCGCGGTTTTCTCGACATTCTTCAGCTTGTACTGCGTGGAGTGGATGGGCACCGTGAGCAGGTCGGCTAGCAAGTACATGGTGGAAACAGCGGTGGTGTACTCGACTGTGGCCTGCAGCGTAGCGTCGAAAAAAAACGCAACCGGCGGGTGCATGCACGAGCACAATTGCGTGCAGGCTGACAGCGTCATGAAATATGCCATGCGAAGCAAAGAGTCGTGTCGTGGCTGGTTGCTATGGCGCCCCCTGAAAGTCACCTCCATGATGCCGACAAAGTTCATGGCGGTGTCAAACGATGCCAGGCAAGTGTTGTGCCCAGACGCATTTTTGGGGCGTTTGGTCATGTTGTCGAGTTCCGAATACTTATGCACCCGTTTCATTGTGTTTCGCTGCCACACATGCAACATTGTTAGCTTGCCAGTCGTTACGCTACAGCACACACGCCCGTGTGCTCGCAGAGCCAAGGTCGAGCGTGGAGTCGAGAATCACCACACTGATGACCACATACACCAGCACGATCGCGTCTGTCAAATACACCGAGCAGAATCGCACAATACCACTGTAGTCAAACGACAAGGACATGGGCAGTAATAAGTGGTATTGCACAGGCAGACGGCCTTATATACACAAACAAGTGCGAAAATCACGACAGCTCCTCACATCTCTGGAGCCATGGCATGGACACAGAGAAAATCACAATAACACACATCTTCGCACACAGCATTGACAAACTGCTGTGGCAAGGTACGTGTGGCACTCTGCGCATGCACGCACGGTGAGCCTTGCGCGCTGGTACCTGCGTGTGTTTGCCAAGAAATAGTGCTCTGTATGCGGACAGAGCCGCTCGCATAAGTATATATATGTTCTCAGTCGACCACTGACACTTTGCACACCACTGGAGCGCAAATGACACGCAAACAAAAGTACTCGTTTCCCATGCGCCGCGACCATGCAAATGGCCCCGATCGCAGGTTTACGGCAGTCCTCATGGTGACAAAGAACCAGCACCCAGACAAGCGCCGCAAAATACAGAGCATAACACAGCGAAACGAAACGGCCACGGCCATGCATGCGGCCACGGCTGCCCTAGCATTGGCTGCCGACAAGAAATAACAATGTATGCGTTTTGTGTGGGTTTTATTCCTCCAAAACACGCTACGAGAATCACCCTCTCTTCAACATATATATGCATATAGATACAAAAAATATACACATCTATACATATCGGTATATGTATGCAATGTCACTCGGCACGCAATCCTTTGTTGGTGCGGGCCCAATCAACGCCATGCTATCAGCCTCGACCTGCAACTCAGCCAAGTTTAAAAGGAACTTCATCGTTGCCACAATCGTTCGTGCAGTGCGGCCATTTGTATGTATATAATTTTATATATTTCTGCCTACATAACATACTGCAAATGCCCAATGTGGCCTATGTTTGCCGTCAAAATCGACCAAATCTAATACAACGACAAAACAGGCTTTATCCTTGGACGATCTTACTTTTACGCCTCTTTGGGTGTGTTTGCGCGGCGTCGCTACTGTTGGTGGCGCTGCTGTCGCTGGCCACACTGACCGCACTGACCGCACTGACCACACGCTTCCGCCGCCGCGGTGGACGCTCCGCAAGCACGCTTATGCGTTTTCCAGACGTCTCCGTAGTCGACATCTCTGTGTCGTGGGTGTCAAATATCGCGCCGCATACCGACCTGTTGCCAAGGTCCGGGTACACGGGACGTTTGTCGCGGTAACAAAACAGAAGCTGGTAACAGGCCCCCTGGTTGCTGTTCAGGTGCATGAAATGCAGCTTGAAAAACATGTTGTGAGACCCCGGCAACACATGCACCACCTCGATCGCAGTGTCCTGCTTGTATGCACCTGCCAGCAAATCGCGCGCCATCTGGATCCTGCTGCTGCAGAAGATGGGCGGTCTCGATACCGTGTGCGCGCTGGATTCGTTCGTGAGGATGGTCTTGATAGCGTGGCAGATCGTAAAGACGTCTGCCTCTGTCGTCATCGCCAGATGCACTACGCACACTGAGGCACCGTTGCTGGCGCACTCATAGCCTTTGCCGGGCGCACCCACTGGCGTGCACATGCTTGGATATGGCCCCTGGCACCACCCACTGCGCGTCGTATATATACTGCACACGCTCGCTGTGACAATACGCTGCTCTTTTTTGGGGCGGCAACCGGTGGCATGGGGAGCGCGTGTGTGCCGGCAAAATGAGCAAGAAATATTATATAAGCACCGCGTGATTGCAATAGACTACACCGTGCAGTACCGCTGCACGGCCACGCTATGGGCGCTCTGTTTTCCGCGCAGCCGTCGCCCAGCCACTATGTCGCCGCGAAAATCAGGACGAACCTCCCGCACCTCTTGAGCCGGGGTGCCAAGATAGAGAAAATCACAGACACGCACATCCTCGTGCAAGACATTGACGAGTGGCTGTGGCAGGATGCGCAAACGCTAGATCGCACTTGCAAGTACCAACTCATCAACCACGTGTATGCAAGCCCCTCCGCAAGCGCGGACAGCCTCAATGGCATCGTGCTTTCCATCACCATCGTGCCCAACAGCACACTCTGGGCCTTTGTGCAGGGCCTCACCGCCGTCAGCACATGCGTGTTTTTCTTCATGTGGCTAAACTACGTGTATGTGTCGACAATGCATGCGGACAGCTGAACACGCGGTTTGAACGATTGTTTTTAATAAAAACGTTTGACATAATTGGTGCCGTTTTCGCAATTCTGTGGCATACCGCCTGAGACTTGATTTTGATAATATTACACCGTTTTTTTTTGTATGTGCAGCCTAATACAGTAACACACAATGTCGTTTTCGCGTCTGGGACGTCTTCTTGCGGCTGGGGTCATGGTAAACTTGGTGCTAGGCACCCGGGTTCCTATGAGGATAGGTTTGCAAGAGTGGATGTGTGTAATCCTTGCGTTTCAGATAACTACCTGCTTCTAGTGTCAAATCTGCCGAGTCCATGACTGTTTGAGGATTTTCCAGGGCAACGCCAAATAAAAATCTTTCTGCATAATTTGTTGCTTTGTGGTTATTGTAACCTTTGGTGATTTTATTTTCAGTTTGACGGGATTTATCATTACATTTTTCGATTTTTGTAAAAATTTTTTCGTGAAAATTTTCCATGGCGTCAAACTTACTGGTCAAGTGGTGGCTTTGCTCGAACACTTTGTTTTCATGTGCTTGTTTTTCGTCGTTAACATTTTTTATGTAACTATTTCGCTGCTTGACAGGCAATTTTTTTATTTCTTCCAATGCCTTGTTGTATACATCATTGATGTGCTTCATCTCATTCAGTTTTAACTGGTTGACCCTGACCACGTGTGCATCATGTTCGTGTTTGATGATGTTTTCATGTGTTTTTTTCTCATGGTTATGTTTTCTCACATCTGATTCTACTTTCTGCTCCAAAAGTTTTTGGTCAGCATATACTTCGTATATTGCAGTAGGATCGCGGGGCTTTTTGTTCCTTGGCGGTTTTACACGCGCGGTGGCGGGTGTGATTAATGCTGCAGTTGCGAGACCAACAGATATTTTCGGACTCACGGTTTTGGGTTTGTTTGCTTTGTTTTTCTGTTTCTCTATCGCTATCCTCTGGTTATTAGCAATTAGATCTATAAGACGCTGGCGTTCTATCGCCAAATTTACTTGGTTTATGCCGTACATTTTGAAGTGATGTGCGATTTCAGCCTCATTGTCATTCTCTGACGCCAAATTTTCGCTTATCCCGTCCAAGTGTCCCATCGCCAGTGCTGGTATGGCTGTAGTCATGATTGTATGAACATGCTGTACACATGTACTTATATACGTCTATGTATTCGAGAAGCGTCGTGAAGAAGCAACATACACTTGGCTTGATAAAGCCTTTATTTAGTCCATTTTATGTACTGTATCGAGAATGTTGCATATCCCGTGGCGCGCCGGTCCACCTGTGTAAAAAGGGCAACAAAGTGTCATCTTTTGCATGTTTGCGAATAGCACTTTGTGGTACCACGACGTGTTTTATAGTGGACGACAAACTTGACCAGCGACATGTCCGGCATCGTCAACAGGCCAGTGCCTAGTCGGTTGGCAGGAATCATGTGCGTCTGCAGAAACAGTGTGAAATCGTCTACAAGCTGGTCTAAGCGCTCGTCATCCGCGTCCAAAAGACCACAGAAAGCCTGCAGTGAGAAGCATGTGCTTGCCGAGTTTTTATGCTGCAACGACGGGCAGTACCGCCGAAAACTGTCGTGTCGCAAATCGGCGCACATGCGCGATCGCCCGGCAATGCAGGGCAAATACAGGGTTTTGTGGAAAAGAGTGTCGGGACTTTTTGCGAGCGGCGGGGGGTTGTCTGGCGTATATAAGTGCCGATCTAACACCGAGTTATTGAGCTTTGCAAGAATGGATGACGCGTACGTAGTCCCGTATCGTGTCGAAAGTTTGCAAACCAACCTGCGAATTACGCCGGCGTGCCCTGCAGTTGTGGCACGGTGGGCGCTTGCTCCACCTACAGATGAGCCTGACTGTTTTAACGTGGACAAACTGAATCTCGTCTCGATCACAAAAAAAGACTGCGGAGAATGTTTGTTCGCATGCATAGCGATGGCAGTGTATGGCACAGAGAATAAAGACAATCTAGTGCGGAACATGGTGTGTGATTTCATCGAGCACAAAATAATCCCGAACTATCACACGCTATCAACAGAGCACAAAGTCACCCTTATGTTGCATTTCAGCTGGATAACCCATCACGATCACGATAAGGGTATTGACAAGCCATATGACTTGCCTACATTCAACGCAGAAGCAGCCAAATATATCAACAGAATGCGGAACGAGAAAACGTGCGGACATGATCTAGAGTTGAGTGTTGCATGCTATATTTTCCGTATGGAAATTATGATCATCCAAAAATACACCATATCGCGAAACCGGAAGACAAAAACCACATATTCACGGTTAGATTTCCGCAAAGGCCACGATTTGACCATAGTGGGCATGGAAGACGACGGCGTTGGCTCCTTGATGCGGGCTACGCCAAACAAAGCGGCAAAAATACAGTCTGTGGTGATGGTGTTTAGCATATATGAAGTTATACCCAACGATGACGCGGAAGCAGGACCTGCATTGAGCAGTGTGCAAAAACAGGCTTTGTTACTGGCCAAGGAATGTGCACGGGTCGGGCATTACCAATTGATGGCAATGAAGAGCGATGATGCCGGTGAGGGTCCAAGTGGAAGCGGCAAAAAATCACACAACGGGGCCGCTGGGGCTGTGGACGAAGAATTTGAAGATACAAGCGACGAGGACTACGACAGTGTCGTTGACCACGATGCACAGGCACGTATTCAAAAGTTCAAAGAGCAAATCCAGGAAATGAGAAATAAAGAGTATGATTTTGTTCATAATTTCCACAAGAAACAGAAGAGACTTGACGACACCTACAACTCGCACACGGATGCGATGGCAAAGCGTGTGGGCAATTCCGAACCACACATAGTCGAGCAAAACCAAAAATTGCAAAAAGATGCTGAGCTCCACAAAAAGAAACATGAAAAACTTACAAACGACAGAATGCACGCGATTTCTTTGGCACAAGCACAGCTAAAAGAGGTTGTGCGCACTTCTAGGGACATTGATGACCCAAACGACCAGATATTTGATAAGGACATAGAAAAATATATGGCAAAAGCACAAGAACGGTATGCGAAAAACATTCAGAAACACAAAAATTACGCAGCTGCCCCGAAATCTGCTGCTGCTTTGCAATCTCCAGCAAACTATGACATCCCTCAAGAAAAAGAACGCATGCGTTCTGAAGAGATTACCAGACAAAATAAAACCACAAAATCAAACAACAGGGTTGGACAATATAGAACAGAACTCGCCAAACTCAACGCTGTTTCCGTAAAAACGTCACAAGATAGTAAAAAAATACAAAAACTCGAGGAGCACATACAAAAGGAAGCCAACTTTATAATACAGCTCGAAACACACAAAGCGTATGGAGAAACGCGCTTGGCATTCTTGGAGGCCTCAAATAACGGGTTGAAAAGGCAGTGGATTGAAGCCAACCCGGCCAAGTATATCAAAATCACAAAAAAACCAACAGCAAACCCCTAAAACACACAACAAATATACACAAGCCTACAACAGCGATACTATTTCAAAAATGCCCGAAAACGTGCTTGAGAAGACTACTCGTGTAAACTGCTGCACAGCGCTTTATTTCGCAGGAGGCAGTGGGCATGCCGACAAGTTTCCTTGCAGTATACGGCGGCGCTCGTGTGAGGAGAGGTTGTTGAGTCTTCGTACCACCTGCAGGACGTCAGACGAGTCCCAAAAGTCTACGACGACAAAGTTTGGTATGCGCGCCAGGCAACGTGCGCACTTGTGTACCCGGTGCCACAGCAGCTGCTCGCCATTGACAGTCTGTAGGGCGCTCATGCCCATAAAATCGGCGAACGCGGCGGACTTGTCGGTGTTGACGCCAATGACGCCCGCTGCCGTAAACTGGTTCATCACCAAGAGAAGCTGCCAGGGCATAGTCCATGCCGGGGTAAATACGGTTACAACCAAGCAGTTGGCCTCGAGATGGCGTTTTGTGAGACTGTCGAACGGCGTCTGTTCAATGAATCGGGCCTGCCACATGTCCCAGTCAATTTTTGCCGCGTGGTCGCTGTGAAAGTTGGAAAACGAGACCATTCGCGTGCCGTCGTCGATCATTTGCTGCAGCGTAGGCCACACATTCCTGTTTTGTTCGCGTGAAAACATATGCGGCACCAGACCTGATGCAGATATCGCCTGCCTCCACTGTAAATAAAGCGCGCGGCCCGCGGCAGACTTTGGCGACGCTGGCGTCATCTCCAATATGACAGTGACAATCTCGCGCGGATTGCGCTCCAGAAACTCCAAAAACATATGCAAAGTGTGCGACAGCGACACTGTCCCCATTTTGCACGAATAATGGCACAGCGCCACGTCGCCTGACGACGTCAGGTGCACGTCCAACATGAAGGTTCGGACGCCACGCACAAGTGCCGAGCGCATGCACCCCCGGTGTTGCGCCACGAGCATGTGGTCCTGTGTCGTGGCAAACGCATTGTGCATCGTTGCCTGCACAATGTCGTTGTAGCGTTTGCCACACAGTGCATCGTCGCGATTACAGCCAGTGTGTGTGGGCAGCTGCAGCGAGGTCGCGCAAGCAGGGATTCGGAGCATCTCGTAGGCAACTGCGCAGATATACGCGAAAAAAACCACCAAAACAACGTACATGCAGGCGAGAACGCCTGTCAGCAGACCCTGAGATATGCAACATGCGGCGCTCGCGCATTGCCTTGTTGGTGTTGTTTCTGCAGGACCGGCCCAAGCTTCTTGTATTTTGTGTGCCATGTTCACTGTTGTGTAGCGAACATAGTGTTGTCGGGTTGGCGAGAGCATACACAGACGAGCAGAGTCTTTTGTTTTATATGTTTCCGTGCACCACACGAGACCTCCTATTTCGGCGTTTAATGCTGTATGTTTGGTGCAATACAAAGACGATTCGTGTTCCAGGCAAAGTGGTCTTTGGCTTGGCATTGCCAGCCAACTTTGAATCTACTGTTTGCGTGCTGTTCAAATGGGTGCATTGGTGTGGATTGGCTAAATCCTGGCCTGGCTCAGGCGTGCAGAATGTTGAAGGAGAGGATCATGCGCAGCGAATCACCACAGAGATTCGACAGCATGCCGCTGTGTAAGCGCGCGCACGTCAAGAGCAGAAACGCTGTTTTGCGTGCATGGCAGTCGTGGGTCCATATATCGAGCACGTCTTTTTTTGTAATCTTCATGGCGCGGTGTATCCGGCTGTGCCTGAAGACGCGCATTTCGCGTATCGTCACAAAAAGTGCGATTCCGTGCACCTGTAGACCGCTGTCGTGCTGAGCGCAAATGCGCGCTTTGATGAGGGCAGAAAGCAGCTGCGAAAACGACAATGAGTATGTAGCGTTATGCCGCAGGTCAAGCTCTTGCAGACGTGTGTTTCTCGCGATCGCATGCAGCATCACGAGCGCCCCAATGCCCCCAATATTGTTGTTGGGAATATCTAGCCGCACTAGCGTCGTGTGTGTGGCAAGGAACGGTGCAGCATGCCACATGCTCTCGGTGCCCAACATGTTTCCGCCAAGTTGCAACACCTGCAGCGTTTTGTTGCGCCCGAGCGCTTCCCAGAACGTGGCGTCGAGCACACCGTTGCCGTACCGTCGCTTGGCGGAGGCACACAGCTGGTTATCGCTCAAATCGAGTTGCTGGATGCTAGAGTTCTGGCCAATTCCTGCTGCCAACTCGTTCACGTCGCACAGTGTCAGCCCACACTCTGCAAAACTGATGCGGAACAGCAAAGTGTTGTGGGCCAGTAGCTGCTGCACCCGCACGATCTCGTGTGCGCTGGTGTGCACGCCATCTAATTGCATATGGCGAATACACAGCGCGGCCTCGAGCAATTCTACGACATTGATAACATGACTCGAGTCGTGCATGAATTCATTATTCATTGAAATGTCCAACGAACACAGTGTTGTGTTGCTCCGCAATACTGTATGCAGCAGCTGCTGTGTTGCCCAGGTATGGTCGTTGTTCGCTATCGACAACGTGTGTAGCGTGGTGTTGTGCAAAAGCATCTTCACCAGCAGCCCTATTCCGTTTTCGCCAATGTTGTTGTTCTTGACATTCAACACATGGAGCCTGGTATTGCATCGTAGTGCTTCCGCCAACAAAGACGCCCCACGGTCGCAAAGGTGGTTAGATTGTAGCACAAGTGTGCAAAGCTTGCAAGTGTGCGGGCATGTTGTGAGCACGCGACACATGAGCGAAACGGCATGACTGCTGAAGTTGTTGTTGGACACGTCTAGGTACGTCACGCTACCATTGTGATGTAGCATGTTGCATATCACTTGCATGCTGGTGTCCGTCATTGCGTTGTCCGACAACACGAGCTTCTGTAGTCTGGTATGTGACACAAACGTGTTGCACAGCCATGAAACCGACGAGAGGCCCATGTGGCAATACGTAATGGAGAGCTCGCACAACACATTGTCACCCGCTTTCGCGCCGTGTTGCTGCTCCGCTTGAGGGATGCAGTTTGTGTTGTGCAGACTGATGCTCTCTAGACGGAGGTGCTGCAGCATTTGCGTCCACAGCTCGTTCTGGAAGAACACTGTCTTCCTGCGCCCGATGGTGTAAGTATTCTGAATCTCGATGTTTTCTAGGAGTTGGTTGTCGCGGATGCGCTTCACCAGTTTTTCACACTTTTCAGGGGACAGTAACGCCTCCGACACAGAAATGCCGGTTTTCGTGTACATGCCTGCTATGACCCACCGCGTAAAAACTCGAGCCCAATACACGAGTCTGTGGATGTGAATGGTGTTTTATAATATTTATTTCACCACCATGTAATATGCAGGCACGCCAAATGCGAAAATAGCAAAAAAACTACTTAGGGGGTCTGCGCCACAAACGATTACTGGCTCGCGTTTCATTGTTTATTGGTGGGTTTTTTCCGGACTGCAGCCGATTTTTGTGGCTTGGCGGCCGGTTTCTTTTGCGCCTCGAGCGCCGCGTTGCGGAGCTCGACAGCAGCTGGGCAGTCGATGCTGGCCTTGACAGACTGTGGGATGTCATGGGTTTTCTTGAGGTAGTCGACGAAGCTCACACATGGCATGAGTGCATTGACCGTGAGCGTATTGCAACAAAGTATGCCGCTCATGGAGTCTGCGACGATGACGTAGTCTGCTTTGAGACACTGTGTCACAAGCTGGATAGGAATGACTTCATGGTGTCGCTTGTGTGGGTTTGTGCGTCGTCGTTTGTGGCTAGACGCGTGTTTCGAGTCCAGGAGACATTCGCTTTGGTATTTTTGGATGTTTGCGGTCGTGTCTGACGAATCACAAAACACCTGGATGGTGCTCAGAAGAAGCTCGAATTCGGTGTTCATGTGACGCAGTTTGTTGCAAAAGAGCATCAGCTTCTGCACAGAATATTTGCCGCTCTCGCCACCTGTGCCGTATGCGGAACAGCGTCAGCACGTGTGCACTAGCAGAGACGCGGCAGTATGAACCAATGTGTGCTTACCGGACTGTGATTTTGGTGCTTGGCTCGCAGACGAGCTGCCACTGGCATCCTGGGGCATCGCCTGAGGGCCTGTTTCGGCAAGGGATGGCGTAAAGAGAATGGCGCTGATTTCGTGCTCGAATTCCTGCTGGTACGCCTGCACGTTGACGACTCCATACGACATGGTGACGTTTTTTGCTTGTGTGTTTGGGGGCAAAATGATGAATTCCGTGTCCGGCGCCGCTGTTTCCTTCTGATGCTGCCCCTGTTTGCATGCCAGTGTTAAACGCCGTGTTTGCTCTCGCGCGTTCTGGCGCGCAAAATAGCACAATAGCACACCAACACGCGTTTTACCATGATAGATGTCCTGAGTTCCTCGTCGTGCGACAGCGGTGTTTCCGAGAGTGTTGTGGCCTTGTGCTTTTTTGTGTAGTCCATAATGGCCTGGAGCTCTCCGTAGTCCGACGCCCGAGTGCCCTGCTCCAAGACAGACACGTTGGGCTTCACGACTTGCTCGATAAAAATCGTCTTCCGCAGCGTTTCGTTGCGGATAATCAAGTCGTAGTCTCTGGCATGCACCAGACGACGGTAACTGTGTGCCAGTCGGCACAAGACGCCAGAGCTCTCAGAGGAAAAGTACTGTCCAGCAGAGCGGAACTTGTACACGTAATACCGCACGTCCTGGCCGGCGCTCTGCATCGGCACGTCGATTTCGGGGATCTGGAGCAGCTCCTGTCCGTCGTGGTTGCTCTGTCCAAAGGACCACACGATATCGCCGATGGGCACCACGAGCGGCACCAAAATGTCGTCATGCATTGGCAGTTTGCAGAATCGGAACACAACAAAGCCCAGCACCAAATAGTACGTGGTGGCCTCGAACAGGAACGTCTGCATGTGTTGCAGCACGATGTCCTGCATGTCTCGGTCGTCGGCCGCGTCGTCCTTGTGTGGGGTTTTCGGGCAGCTGATCCCGCAGTCTATGTAGTTTTTCCTGTAATAATCCAGGCTGTTTTGCAAGACGCTGTCGTTTTGCAGCATGTGCAGCATCAGGTGGTGGTCGCCCAGCCGCCCCTGCGAATGCACTTGCGTTCCACAAAAATCAGGGCTCTGTGCATTACGTCATGATGACATTGTTCAAAGGCATTCGAGACACGTACGGTGTGAAAACGCATCATACTAAGGTACAACTGACTCTTGTACGCATAAGGATGGAACAAGTGACAAAAACAGAGAGATGCGAAATGGCAACGGGCGTTACTATCAAGCACAGTCAACTCGGCCGCACGCCCTAAAGAGATTCGTAAGATTCAGTAGTTTAGCCCCTCAAAAACAACCCACACCCACAACCTACACACCACATTGGAAAGCGCTACGTCTGTGTCCAGGTCGTCGACATGCTGCTGGGTGTCGTGTGAAAGTGGAACATAGCTCTGGATGCGCACGTAATTCGAGCCCATTGCACACGCTCCGCTTGGCAAGATCTGGTGCAGGGTGTGTGGCTCAGCGCGATTTCACACGCCACGCGTACATGTATTGAAACACGGCGATTTATATAGGAAAAAAAGAAACACAGTGTGTACTTTGCTGCTGGTATTCGCTGCTGGTATTTGCACACCACACGCCTGTGTAGCACAGAATGCTGTTTTTGCCGGGCATGCCCTACTTTTGCATGTGCTGTATTTTGCTGAGCACGCTATCGAGCTCGGTCTGCAAGAGCGTGTTTTCTGCCCTGGTGTTGCCGAGTGTCTTGTTGATTTCGATCTTCATGTTGTCGCGCGACTGTGTGGTGCGCAGCATCGAAATTGTGTTTTTGACAAGATCGGTCTCCAAAGCCATAAGAGATAGGACAGTATGGACACAAACGCCGCCGATGCTGGTGGTCTTGCGCTGTGTTTCGAGCCGTGTTTTGCTGCGTTCTGTGTACTTGAGCACTGCTCCAAGCATGCATTGGTTCTTGACAGCCTCGTACGCATTGGAGCCTGTAATAACATCATGCACCAATAGATCGGGGGTTTTTGTGTGTTTGTCGTCGTGCTGTGTCACGTCACTGTTGTCTTCCAGCACGTCACGCTCGTCGTTGCCACGCGCGAGATGTAGGATGCGGGCGAGTGTTTTGTAGTTTAAAGCAAAGCGCAGTTGCGAATTGGTGTCGATGATTTCCTCTTTGTCGTCGCGCACATGTTTCTGCAAGCACACTGCCATCGCACCGATGTCGCGCTGCAGACGGTCGATTTTTTGCTGGACATATGTTGTGTGCTCGTGTGTCTCGTGCTGGTCGACCGGATCACTGGTGTCGGCAAGACTTGCGTCTACGAGCCGCGACACATCCAAGAGCTTGTAAAGCGCGTGCATAAACTCACAGTGCAACACAAGGACGGCGTGCAGATCTGCAAAAATCGCCGAGCACGTTTTTGTGTAAAGCGCACTCTGCGAGCTCGATTTCTTGGTGTCGTGCACTATTTTCTTGAAGTAGCGGTCATATTCGAACATGCAATCCTGCACGTCGTGGTAGTCGTTGTCATTGAGAACCCCCTGCAAGTACTGCAGAATCGCCACTGGCGTCTTCAGCGCCTGGACCAGTCCCCGCTTTGTGGCGGACATGTTGTGCGTGCCAAGAGATGCACGACCGAGGTTGTCCTGTTGACACCTATTGTGAAAACGGGCTAAAGATAGATTGCGAACAATTTCGTACCACCACACACAACCCGAATTATCACATATACCGAATGCCCAAACGAACCTCTGTGATATGGCCACCGCCAAAAAAAATTCCTCTTGTGCAAACGCGCTGGTTGTCATGCATTTACAGTGCCCAACATCTGCTTTCGGCCTTTTTCCAGTTGAATGGGGTGACGCACACCACGACAAGTCTGGCAGTGTTTAACATATTAGTGACAAACAGTTTGTCATTCAGAGGTGGTTTCTGAAACACCAGCAGATCGCCATCGAGGCACGAGCGGCAATTTAATTCGACGGACACGCACTCGTTAAGGTTGGCGTGCAAAACACTAATATACGCCGTCAATATTAGTTCACTACAATGCAGCGCTGTGCACATGTCTTGCACACAATCAAAGCAATTGCCAAAGAGAGCAACGACTGCTTTGGCAATGTCCATGTGTATGGTAAGATACAGGGTGTCCATCGTGGTTTTTTTGGTCACTGCTTGGGTGGCAGTTTCGAGTGCCATACCCACGAATGCTGTGCGCGTTTCGCCAGCACCTCGCGCGCCAATATCTGCTTCACATTTATATAGCACCCGTCACTTCTGCGCAAAAAACATGCCAAAATAGCTTTTTTTTTTCGCACGTGTCTGGGGGGCAGGCGTAAGGAGATTCCCTATTTAAAGGGGACTCATGGCGTGACTCAAGGAGTGGCGCAGACACGTGAAACAGCTATGCACAAAATTATACGAGACGCGCTGCGATGGATCGTCGGGTCCGATTCCAAGACGTACCAGGTGCTCACACAGAACCTGCGCAAGTGTTCACATCCTCGTACCGAAGAAAACCTGTTGCTTCGCGATTTGCATGAATACGTGCTGGAGGCATGCAAAGCGCTGCCATCCGGAGTACCTCTGGCTCATCTTAACCTGCCACACATTATGTCGGAGCGCCAAGGTTGGTCCAATGAAATCAAAAAGGTTGCCAACGAGAAGATGCTCAACAAGTTTGTAAGCCTGTGCATCTTGTTGCGCGATTTCGCGGACATCCGCACGTATGTCGAATCCAAGTTGAATTGGGAACCTGTCGCGAAGCAGGGGAAGGCCTTGCAGATGTCAACAGAGGGTGTTGCAGGAGGCGGCAGTGCCAGTGGGAGTAGTGCCGGTAGGAGTAGTGCCGGTAAAAGTAGTGCCGGTAAAAGTAGTGCCGGTAAAAGTAGTGCCGGTACAAGTAGTGCCGGTAAAAGTAGTGCCGGTGCGAGTAGTGCCGGTAAAAGTAGTGCCGGTAAAAGTAGTGCCGGTGCGAGTAGTGCCGGTGCGAGTAATAGTGCCGGTGCGAGTAGTAGTGCCGGTGCGAGTAGTAGTGCCGGTGCGAGTAGTAGTGCCGGTGCGAGTAGTAGTGCCGGTGCGAGTAGTAGTGCCAGCAGTGTAGCAGATGCCGAAAGATTGCAAGAGAAGGCCCAAATCATAGTACAGTACCTGCCGCATTTCATGGTGATACCGGGCAAAGACTGGTGGAAATGGAACACGCGTGTCGAGACATACAAGAGCGCAATATGGAATCGCACGGTCAAGCAAGTGAATGCCGAAGCAAGTCTTGTTTTCTGTGGCGAGATCATCAAGCACAAACACAACATAAAACTGGCGGCCGCTGTCTTTTGCGAACAATCGAGGGATATTTTCGAGGATCCGCAATATACCATCGACAATGTCATTGAGTGGTATCATGGCAAGTCCAAGACACGGGATATGCGGATGATTTGCGACATATACAACTTCAAGTCGAGCACACAGACGAACGATTACACGTATGTGGCTAGTCTGGAATATGGCAAGTCGCCGAAATTGAAAGTACAGATCATCCGTGTGGTGGCATCGTATTGCTCGGTGATGGTGGACCGTGTGGATCCCGGGTTACTGCACAAGCTGTTGAGTATCGACTTGAATGAATTGAAAGTGACCGGACTACTCTACGAGCGCATGCATGACCAGACCCCGGAGTTGCAGGAGGTGTATATTGAGAGGACGAAGCATCTCATCCCCAACTGCATGCGGCTGCACAAGGCCTGCGCCGAGATGGAAAAGGTACTGCGCACCTACGTCTTCCTGAACCATATCCAAGGCCCAAATCATACGCGCACACTGGTGGTACACCTCATGCAGACGGGTATTTTTTCAGAGAACGACGATGTCTGGTCGGTGTTCCAGGACTGGGTCACGCAAAAAGCGCTGGGCATCCGGAGCAACGAGATATCGGCAGCCATTCTCAATTGGGCGGGGACCTTGTTTGTGAGATTTTCGCACAATTCGCAAGTCGATGGCGTTATAGTGCCCGACGACGACGACGTGGACGCCAGCTACCTCCTGGACCCTCTTTGTTTTGCCGATATTTTCGATAATACTGTGCTCGTCGATCCTGCCGATTAAATAGCAGTGCTGTTTTTTACAAAACATGTCTCATCAAGAAAGGCCTATACCCAGCACACAAATCCGGATCCATATGTCTGAAGACCTCAAATAACGCATTGGCATTGCTGGTGATGTTGATGACATTGTCGCACTCTTGCTTGTATTGGATGCGCCATGCAAAGCGAGTATTGGCGATATGTTTCTGTGATTTATTAAAAGGCCGAAATCAGTACGTGTTGTTTATATATAAGACACGGCAGTGGCGTGCAGACAGTAATACGTCTGCTGTTGCCAAAACTCCCAGAAAGAATCGCCTTCGTAGTGTGAATTAAAACCTGCCACACGTCCTCGGTTCGCTATTTTTTGAGAGTGGATTGCCTCGTTCGCCACGTTGCGTGCGGGCTTTTTCAAGTGTCAATACGTGTGCATCTACGTGGCATACATACTATGGCAGCCCTCACCCCGAACACGCAGAAATACAATGAAATGATGGCAGAACTGCTTGTCAAAGTAAAGAAAAACACGGTGCTCGTGCTCATTGCCATCGTCTTTGTCGGCCTTGACATGCGGTATCTGCACCTGTCACGCCATGGAGGCATGAATGGCTTTAGGCAGCGTGTGGGCTCGAACGTGTTCATGTTGGAGCATGTGTTGCAGGAGTTTCTGTACAAGAAGCAGTGTGCCATGATAGACTTTCTGCTGGGCACCATGTGCATGAGCCTGGGGACCGTGGTGTGTGGTATTTGCTACACTTCTGCTTTTACCTCGCCAGTGCCTGATGCCACCATAATGTTCAAGCTTTTGCTGTCTAGCACGTTGTATGCCGTCCTCAAGTGGTGTGGTTATTCTATGTGCGACGTGTTGTTTGCCGTTTTTTTTGTGTGGATGTACCGCAACAACCAGAAATGGACCGTCGGCAATGTTGTCTTGCCCGTCGGCCTGCAGCTGATCTTGTGCAACGACATTTTGCAGCAAGACTGCCACACTCTCGTGCGCTACATTGTGCTGTATTTCTTCGTGTGTCGCCTACTGGAAATCGCCCCCATTGTCGTGAAATACTGGCAAATCGGGATTTGTTTCAAAGATATAATTCTGGCACTGTGCCGCGACATACTCACTTTTCTCACCAAGACGTATACCACAGGGGTGGCTTTTGTCGAGTTGTGTGTAAAATACTACGGGAGGGCCAAGGTTGTGTACCAGGCAATTGCCGCCGCCATGTCGTCTAGTGATATCCGCGTGATTAATAATCCTTTTGCAGATGACCGTCTCGATATTCGCGTTAAACATGAAGATCGCGACGATGATGTCTTCGTGATGCCGGCAACAAAGATTGTCAACACCGGGTATACTGGCCGGAGAACTCGCCACATGTACAAGCAGGGTGCGTCGCCAGATCGCCCCATCTGATAGACCGGGCAGTGCCGCGCGTATACTACATGGTTACCGCCCTGCTGGCACTTGAAAAGTGAAAAAACACTATAAAATACAGGCGCTATGGCAGGGGTAGATCCCCTGGCTAGGTTCGATTCCTAGTGCGCCCGACCTCACATTCGCCCCGTTTTGGACGAGTTTGCAAGACGTATTGAACGCCACAAACCCGTGGGTGTGCCCAAAATAGGCACACTTTCAAAACGACACAAACCCATAGGCATACCCCAAAGAGACACAGAGTGTGCCGTAACACGCAGAAATGCACCGTCGGCAATGTTGTCGTGCCCGTCTGCGGAATGGTCTCGTGCGCAATATTGTGCTGTATTTCTTCGCTTGCCGCGTAGTTGCCGTGTCTTCAAAAACGTTGACGGTGTCACAGCACATACGTTTAGTATATAAGAGACGACACTACGACGGCAGCGTCTGTTCACCCACGCTCCCTTGTCTTTTTCTGTTGAAACACACAGCACAGGCCAAACACGCAGCAGACGTACGCGCTACAGGCCACAGCACCTGTTTTCGTGTGTGGTGTATCACAGCAATATCAGCCCCAGCAATGATGGGCCTGATGATTTGCCCCACGTTTTGCTCTCTTGTGTATCTCTGGATTGCATGCCAGACCTCTGTCTTTGCCGACTGGGACCCGGTGTCCTCAGTCAGGCTCGCGACGGGCCAGGGCTACCTTGCTGGCATGTACATTACTATTGCCGTCATGACTACCAATGCCGTGCTGCGTCTGCTTGGACTGCGCTTGGTGTTTGTCTCTGTGTTCATGAGCGGGGTTTTCGCTATGTGGCTCGTGCAGTATGTCGTCCACCAGCAAAACGCTGTGGTGGCGGTGCTCAATTCATATCTCCACATGGTGGCCACCGCATTCAACGTCAAGCACGAGAACTGGCAAATTCCCGACGTGTCGGCATGGAATTTTTTGTGGCGGGGCGTGGATTTCTCCAATATCCTGCTGAAATGCCTGCTGCGGGCCATTAAGTTTGATCCGTTTTCGAGCCCGCTGTCGAGTAACGTTTGTTTTGTCTTTGGCACTGTGCTGTGTGCCAGGTACTTGGCGGAATTGCGCCAGGAACGCCGCCGCCCGCACGCTCACACGACACACAAGGAGTAGTACTCCCGTATGGATTAATGCTACGGCGCCAAACCATGTAAAAAAAACAATCAGGACTGGTGTCTGTCATGCGGGTTCGATTCCTGCTGATTTAGCGCAAACGCGTGCTGTGAGAGACGGTTATTTCCTCAGTGTAATATGCGACTAAGAATCTCGAATTTTCTGGCATAGATGCCTAATATTTTTGTGGTCCTCCAATGTGCGTCTTGTGTGCCACCGAAATCACAAGACTACACATTGCTCAATTGAATTTGAGTGTCAGGGTCTCGAAACCAGGTCACACGCACCAAGTCGGCATGTGTGCACCGATGCGATTCGACCTCGTTGTATTTTGCTCACCAGAGTGGTTTTATATTGTATTTACATGAAAAAATCCGAAATCACAAGACTACACTTTGCTCTTCAAATGTGTCGGGTTGACAAACAATCACGAGCTCTGTTGCACTTTTCGCACGCGTACCTAAATGTTGTATCTCAATTGGCGGAAACCCCATTTTCTGCTGCGTGTTTTCCTGCTACACGTAGCCGATTGGAGTGCGAGCAGGCATGGCAAAATATGTATCTGCCCCCGTGATACTCGTACGATTATTACACTGCATGCCGTTGATGCCGCAGCAGTGGCAGAAACTGCCGAATCCCAGGCGAATGCAAACGCACAGCACCATCACAAATGTCGCCGCGCCCACACCGTAGAAAACCCACACGTATACTGTTGGTATGCCCGAGGACTGGTCTGTGGCAGGCTGTGTGTTCCCGTTTGTAACCACCAGTTCAATCACTACGGGCAGGCCTTGCTCTTGCAGAGCATCGTTGATGGCCGACACCGCCACCACAGCCTCGCTGTGCGCAATATTTGAGAATGCAATCGAAACACCCACCTCAATGCCTACCAGCAGCGATTGTCGCGTATCCTCCGATGCTTGTGTAAACTTGGCAAGGCTCTTGACCACCACCCTGTCCAGGGGCACAGCATATGCCAGCGCGAGGGCGCGTCGAAACGCGTCGCGTTTGGCGTCAAACTCCTCCATCGTCATCAGCAGTCGGTACACAAACACTCGCACCACACTGTACGGAGCAGGAGTACTCATGGGCGTCGTGGGCACCGGTAGGATCACAACCGACACCAATTTGAGGGCAGGCAACCCGTTTTCCGTGTTTTTTAAATTCAGCCTCTCCTGCGTCAGTTTCCGGACCACCTCCTCTGCCATTGCACGGCTTTCGACAACGATTTCCACGTCAACACTCATGCGCGAAAGCAGCAAACGCCGACGCGTAGTCGACACCTGTCGCATGCCAACCGTGCGGATCTTTTGCACAGCCACTGCTGTAATGTTCGACAAGCCCCGCAAAAAAACTTCCTGCTTTGCGAAAAACTCGTCCATGCTCATGGGTATCTCGACCTGCACCAACACCGTGGTCTGTTGAATATTTCCTGTCCCTGTAGGAATAGGAGTGGTGCTCGGCGCACCCGGGTTGGCCTCAAGTAGCATGCAGTCATCTGCACGAATTGATGCCGTCGACGAGTTTGGGGTGTTTATATTGCATACAACGCATGACGCACTACCTGTAGCATCCTTGTACGTGCCTCCGGGGCATGCCGAGCAGCTCCCAGCGGTCCCAGTGAATCCTTTGGCACAATCTGGCTGACAAGTTCCTGTGACTTCTGTGAAATCAAGCCGGCAATCACAGCGTGTTTCTTCGGAGTTGGGCGCCCTATTTAACCCACACGACGTGCAAGACGACACACCCGTGGATTGCACTGGCGAAATCGGGGTGTTTGCGGGACAGTCAATGCACACAGTACTTCCAAGAGTATTTTTGTACGTGCCTCCGGGGCATGCCGAGCAGCTCCCCGCTGTCCCAGTGAACCCTTTGGCACAATCTGGCTGACAAGTTCCTGTGATTTCTGTGAAATCCACTTTGCAAAAACAGCCTGTTCTTTCGGAGTTGGGCGCCCTATTTAACCCACACGACGTGCAAGACGACACACCCGTGGACTGCACTGGCGAAATCGGGGTGTTTGCGGGACAGTCAATGCACACAGTACTTCCAAGAGTATTCTTGTACGTGCCTCCGGGGCATACCGAGCAGCTCCCCGCTGTCCCAGTGAACCCTTTGGCACAATCTGCCTGACAAATTCCTGTGATTTCTGTGAAATCCACTTTGCAAACACAAACCTGTTTTTCAAAATCCATTTCCCTATTATCACCACACAGCGTGCAAGCACTTTCACTGGTGGACCCCGCTGGCGAAGTTGGGGTGTTTGTGTCACAGTCGGTACATGGTGTACTACCAAGTGTGTTTTTGTATTTGCCCTCAGGGCATTTTAAGCAGTTGCCGGCCGCGCCAGAAAACCCCATGTTGCACAGGCAGGCATTTTTCTCATTGTTTGGCGTAGAACCCGTCGCACACGGCGTGCAAGCCCCCGCATTAAAAGACCCAATAAACGAAATTGAATCTGTGTTACAGCTCGTGCACACAGCGTTTCCTGGTGCTGTTTTGTACGTGCCTGCAGCACATTGCAAGCAGCTTCCAGATTCCAAAGTGTGCCCCATGTTACACACACAGGCAGTTTTCGTGGTGTCCGGGGCTGAATTCACTAGACACTGAGTGCAAGCCGCTAGAACAGTGGATTCAACAGGCGAAATCGAGTTTGCGTCACAACTCGTACACACGGCGTTTCCTGCTGCCGGTTTGTATGTGCCTGCAGCACATTGCGAGCAGCTTCCAGAAACCAAAGTGTGCCCCATGTTGCACAAACAGACAGTTTTCAAGGTGTTTGGGGCCGAATTCACTACACACTGGGTACAAGCGGATACAACAGTAGATCCAACAAATGAAATCAAGTTTGCGTTGCAATCAATACATATAGCGCTTCCTGGTGCATTTTTGTACGTGCCTCCGGGGCATGCCGAGCAGCTTGCTGCATTCCCAGTGTACCCCACGTTGCACAAACAAGCAGTTTTTGCGGTGTCTGGTGTCGAATTCACTGGACACCGAGTGCAAGCCGCTGCAGCAGTGGATCCAACAGGCGAAATCGAGTCTGCGTTGCAACCAGTGCATGCAGCGTTTCCTGGTACGTGTTTATACTTGCCTGGAGCACATTGCGAGCAGGTTGCAAATTCCAAAGTGTATCCCATATTGCACAGACAGGCAGTTTTCGTGGTGTCTGGCGCCGAATTCACTGCACACTGAGTGCAAGCCAATGCAGCCGTAGATGCAAGAGGCGAAATGAAATCAGCGTTACATTGGCTACATACAGCGTTTCCTTGCGTATTTTTGTACGTGCCTCCTGGGCATGCCGAGCAGCTTCCCGCATTCCCGGTGTACCCCATGTTACACAAACACATAGTTTTGTCGTCATTTGGGCCTGAATTCTGCGCGCACGCTATGCAAGCGTTGGCATTAGTGGACCCACTAGGTGAAATCAAATTGCCAGTGGCACACACAGTACACAAAGCATTTCCTGGTGCATTTTTGTACGTGCCTGCTGGGCATGCGGAGCAGCTTGCAGCATTCCCAGTGTACCCCATGTTACACAAACAGGCAGTTTTCGCCATGTCTGAGATGGAATTCGATGCACACCGTGATACTTGTGATGTTGTGCAGTCACCAGAAACACCATTTGTGATCCATCCGACCTCGATGCTACATAATTCACTACAACCGTCGCTATTTACCACATTCGAGTCGTCGCATGCTTCATCACTCGCACGCACGCCATCTCCACACTGGGATGTGCATGTGTTGTCATTTGACACAAAAACACAGCTGAATCCACACTCTACAGAACATGTGCTGGAGCATCCATCACCCGAGATGGCATTATTGTCGTCACACGTTTCAGTATCTCGCAGCACGCCATCGCCACATTCTGCATGTGGGGATGGGAAGTGCGGGGCAGGGGTGGCACACACAAGACTTCAGTATGCAAACGCAAAATTTATTTACACTCGGGGATGTACTCAAGTTAAATCGGTATCTGTAACGCGGAAGACTAGACTAAAGGATGCGAACGATACAGACTCAAATTGTGCCCACATGAGAAGATAAACCGCATCGTGAATACGGGTCGTAGTACGGGGGCATGTATGTCTGTGTATCATAAGCCGCCTGGCTTGTACTGATTGTCTGGTGGTTAGCCTCGATTTGTTGCGAAGCATCGCGTTGTGCCCGATGACCGCGCACATACACCACAATACACACAGAAATGCCCAGCACACAAAAAACACCACAAATCACAACAATCCATAGCAAAGGGGAGTCAGCACCGGTGGTCGCCGGCGCGACAATTTTGGGGAGCAACGACACTATGAACCCTGCATTCTGCAAGGCACCTTGTACGGATGTGTCGTCGGGGAGTGTGATCGACTGAAAACTGCTGATGTTCGCTGTTACGATGACGTTATCCACCCCCACCAGCGAAAGCAGCCGCCTACGCTCCCTTTGCACGACAGTGGGGTTGTTTTCTAAGTAGTACTCCAGTGAGATCGACGCCACGGTTGTGGCGTATACTGTGGCCAGTGTTTCCTTGAATTTCGTGCGAATCAATCCAACGTCGTTCGTAAAGTCGGCCAACGAGGTCGTAACCTTGAATCTCTGTGTAATAATTTTTTTCACCTGCTCGCATGCAAACACCGCCGCAGACGATTTCTGCCATCCGTCTGCAGCCACGCACACACAGGCCGTCCTGGCCGCATCGGAAGCGCTGTTTGCAGCACACGGCAGACAATCACTGTCGCCTGGCTCCGTTTTGTACATGTTTAGTGCACACGCCACGCAACTACCAGGGGCCCCTGTGAATCCAGCGGCACACGGTTCGGTGATGGATACAAATGGCTTATTCTGGATGGAAAGGCGCATTTCAAACTGGTTGCTACTGCCGCAGTAGTAGCCGTCATTGACAATGTGGATTTCCAACAAGTCTCCCTCTTTGGTGAGTGCCCAGTTTGTTGTGCCCACTGCATCGATATTATTGCCCGGACTCCACAGATACGCATCGCGCTCGTTCGATTCCTCGGTGTAGTGTACAATTTTCAGCTGGTCTGTCTGTATGACCGGCTCGCCACCAGGCTCGTACATAATGTCATAGTACGGTAAAGCGTTAGGATTGCCACCAAATGAATACACCGCTTCCTTGGAGCAAAGATCAACATGGAAGACGTCGAGCCTGACGTAGAGACTACCACCTGCAATTGTCCTGAACGAGTAACTTGTATTTTTTTGGGTAGTGGCTGGTGCTGTCAAAATCACCAGCGCTGTTTTGGCATCACCTTCATAAGGGCATGTGTAAATGCCACCGAGCGAACACACAATGCCGAACAGTTTCGGGTGTATCGTGAGCTGTTGCGGCCATAGCACAGGTGCGCCCGCGGATTGCAATGTGTTTGGTTCGTTGTGTATGCCGATCCAATTGTTATTCACAAAAATCTGCGCAAGCGGCTTGGTCGTTTTTGTCACGTACAAGATGTCACCAATCGAAAACTCGAAATTCACTGCAAGTGTATCCTCGGCGCCATTGTTTGCGATTTCTACATTGTTAATCGCCGCAGCCGTGAGTTGGAAGAAGAAGATCCTCAGGCTGTCTGAAGCACAATCCCTACACGCATGGTCGCTGAAATTCGCCACACCCGCGCGGTTGACCTTGTAACATCCACGGCACACAGGCATTGCAAAGTCTCGGACTGAGAGATGCGGATATCTCACTCCTGTCTGCATGGAGTTGGAATTTGCGTCGTAACTCCGGGAATTCTTCAGTTTGACCACCCCAATGGAGTTGGATCTGACAATGTCTGTGTCGTCGATATGCAAGAAATACGTGATTCCTTGGTCCGCAAAATTGTCACCCATGTTACCACAGTCGCTGGTTTGGTCAAGCACACACTCGTTACATTCGTCCACAGGCCAGCCAATAGGAACAGACGTTTCTTGATGTTTGCACACGCAGTTGTCGCTGGTGACACATTTTTGAGCTGCACTGTCGAGAGCATCTAGTCGGTCCACCTTCATGATGCTGGGAGTATCGCTGATGGAAATGTGGATGCGCGTAGAAGTAGTATGTGGAAATACGCAGTCGTTGGCGTCTATACGCGCATTGATTTCCAGAAATTCATCGTCATGTGACAGAATATACTGCGTTTGCAATGTGGGCATGCTCACCTGGTGGCGTTTGTTGTAAGTTGTCACAGTTCGAGTTTGCCGGTCTCCAGAAATCCGTGTGATGTCCAGCGTGTCAGTCTGTGTTATACGTGGTTGTGCAGACTCAAAAGGTGCTGTGATACATATTTTGCCCATGTCACCAATCTTTTGGGCTGCAATCAGGTCTGGATCGCAACCAGTGTTCATTGGTTTAAAGTATTTGTACACGCCAGCATATTCACATTGGTCAAAGACTGCTTGTTGCACAGTAACAAACGTGATGATGCCAGGCATGCGTTTTATGATGTATGACAGGTTCTGTGCACGAGCACTCACAAATACAGTCCCGGTCCAAACTCCCCGGATACGTATGCCTTGCGCATTGATTTCAGGCATGCGGGTTGATGCCTCTGGATCGAATTTTTTGAGTTCAGCGTCTCCTGTTGTGGTGTCTATGTCGATGCTAACCGGGAAATCGCCTTCAAACGGGCAGAAAGACGGAATAAAAGACACAAAACTGCTGTTCTGCGGACAGATGATTTTGAATTTCTGCAGTTCCAGTTCGTACGTTTTGGTTTGATAGATATTGAAACTCGTCCTTAAATTCGTGTTCTCTGTCACTGAGTTAAGACTCTCGGTACTGCGCGTGACGAATTTCACGCCACCAATGTCAAACTCAAAGTTCACTTGCAAGGCCTGCGCAGCATTATCTCTAGTAATTTCGCTCCCCAGCACGGCCATGGACATTGTAAAAACGTACAACTTGTCCGCTTCGACACACCCCCGAGCATTCCAATCGTTTGTGTTTCCATCCCTACAACCACTGTGCTCTGGGTGGTACATTGCTCGTATCGACAGGTGCTCAAACTTGACACCCTCCGGATTTCCTGTGGGACTGAAACTACGCTTTAGTTTGGCTACTGCTATCGAGGTACCCGAAATGGCATAGCCAACCGGGGCGCGCGCGTGTATGGCGAAAGTCATGCCGCCGGACTCCATGAACTGGCCCATGTCGTCGCAAGCACCAACCTCTTTGACAAGCACACATTTGTTGCATTCGTCGCGTGGCCATGGTATCGAATCTATATTTGCATTCGCAATAAGACACTCACAACTAGTGATATCCTTGGAAAATTCCTTCAGTTTCGTAGGGCAGAATGTCGGGTCTGCGACTGTAGTGGTGGCGCGAACCGACCGCAGACCCAAAACATTGACGACAGTACTGTAAGAATTTGTCCGCAGGGTTTGGATTTGTGTACCCATCAGGTCGGTCAGCTGTACCGGGACATGACCGGTTTTACCAGATTGACGCGAAGTATCAGAGACCAGGGTAAGTCTGAGAATCTGTCCTCTGTTAAATTTTTCTTGTCGTCTCCAGCTGACGGTATTTGATTGCGTGGCCATTATTTGAATTTCATTTGCAGTTACTACGGCTGCCGAGTGCTCACGGTACATTAGCTGATACTCATCAGCCTCGAGGTATCTGAAACTTTTACATGGGGCGACGGTGCATTGAGTTTGGATTGGTGTGACGGATTCGGTATTTAAATTTGTGTCAAACACCACTGGTAGCCAGTTCTGACCCACATTGAGAACAATATTCTCAAGCGTCCTGTACGCAGGGCCCAACACTCTGAGTTCCGTTGCACTAAAATTTGGTTTTAGTTGTATGTTCAGGAAATACACGCTGTCTTTTGTGTGCATAATAGTTGACGATACGAACTTTCCATCCTCTCCAGTGCTAGTTACAAATGATATCGCCGCGCGCGCATTAAACACAGATAATGTTGCTTGCCTAATGTTTAGAATGGTGTTCAATATTTCAGTAATACGTGTGTCTGTCCGATCCACCCACAGGGAGAAGTGATTCAACCCTTGGTATAATACCACCGTCTGCGTCACGTCCTGAATTTGCTGACACCGAAGTGGAGTTTCATCTGGCACAGCTTCCCAGCTTGATACGGCATCGCATTTGCAGTGGTCGGGATTGGTGCTCGCCAGCCTGCCTGTCAGTGCATTGTTTGCACATGATGTACATTGTACGTCGCCAGGGGATTCCTTGAAAAAGCCGTCTGGGCAAGCGGTGCATCCTGCATTCGTCGTTATTTTTTGAAAGCCCGCTATGCACTCGCAGCCGTCCCTGGCGCCATTTACAATCGTGTTTGAGACAGAGGCACATGCGGTGCACAGCGCTGCCGCACGGGTGCCTCCCAGTGAAACTGGCCTGTTAGACGGGCACGCCTGACACTGTCCAGCGCCAAAGGCTGCCTTGTGTGTGCCTGTACCACATTCTTGGCAGTTGCCGGCGGTCCCGGAGAACCCTGGGAGACACTCCTGTGCATCGTCCGTGAATGGCAGTGTCTGGATAGCAAAGCGGATGTCAAACTTATTTGCATCAGCGCAATTGTAGCCGTCATTTTGAATTGTGATTTGCAGCTCATCCATATGGTCCGTCAATACCCACGCTGTGATGTGCGATGCTGTTACACCATTGATTGGATCCCATCGAATGTTTATACCCTCGCCGACGACTCGCACAGAGTCAGTCTGTGTATAACCCTGTCCTTCGCAAATGTCGACATCGAACGCTTCCAGTCGCACATACAATTTGCCATTGACGATTGTTTTGAAAGTAAAAGTGGTGTATTCGAGGGACGTCGCCTGTGTTGTGGAGATTCGCGAATCTGTTCGGAGGGTAGTTGTGATGTCGCCCTCATACGGGCACGTGTAGGGATTGTCAAATGAGCACGACATGCTAAACCTTTTTTCGTTTATCTCAACTTTTTGCGGCCATGGCATGGTTGCGGATGGAACGTCATACTCTCGCTTCTCTTGTTCATGGAGTATGAATGATGCAAGAGGCTTCGTCGTCTTTGTCACGTACAAAGTGCCACCAATTGAAAACTCGAAATTCACATAAAGAGGGTTTACTGTGTCGTGTACCGCGATTTCGCCACCGTCAATAGCTTCCGCCGTGAGTTGGAAAAAGAAGATTTTCATTGCGTCAGTTGCACAAGTAACACAGGCATTGTCACTGAAATCGGCCACACCGTTGCGGCCCTCCCGGAAGCATCCAAAACACCCGGGCTTTTCAAAGCCTCGGATCGACAAATGTGGGAACCTGACCCCTGTTAACAATTTGTCTGAATTGTCGTCATAACTTCGGGAATTCTTGAGTTTGACAACACCCACAGTCTCAGCAGTTACCGTACTCACACCGTCGATATACACCATATATGTGATTCCTTGGTCCGCATAATAAGTGCCTTGGCTCTCGCAATCCGAGTCCCCCAATAACACACAATTGTTACACTCGTCCGCAGGCCAGCCAATCACGGTGAGTGGGTCAATCGTTCGGCATAAACAATCATCGCGCGTGATGCATCGATCCGCGTCTTCGCGCGACATTCGACTTTGGACGCATGTATCCCCGGGGCTCACCCACCCTGTTTCAATTGTACAGGCGTCGCTACACCCATCGTCGTTGTTTGTGTTGCCGTCATCACAGCCCTCGTTGCTGGCATGGTGGCTGTCCCCACACTGGGAGCTGCAAACGTCTGCAGATCCTTTGACGATTGTACATGTGAAACCACACTCCACGCCGCATGCTAAATTACATCCGTCGTTGTTGATTTGATTGCCATCGTCACATGTTTCGATAACCGACGTGCTCGCTTCCCGCGCGCCGTTGCCACACGCTGCATGTGTGAATGCAGATGCAGATGCAGAGGGAATGTATGTGGGAGGGGAACACACACACAGTTTTTTTAGTATCATGATTTATTGTATCCACAATTTATTACACATGGGGGTCTACAAACAGACTGTGGTAATTATGGTCGTTATACTGTGGAATCGGCACAAACACAGTCTCTGCTCTGCTGGGTTGTGTGATGTCAGGCGCTGCATCTTCTAGCGGTAACATCTGTGCGTTTTGCGCTTTGTAATGCTGGATGCACACGATGGCGCCCACCAGCATCACCAGCAGCCCCCCTCCCACACACACAAAAATAATCCACATGGAGTCCCCTGTGGATTTGGGCGTGGGGCTATGTGTAGAGTTGGGCGTCGAACCAGGTATGGGCGCTACGTAATCGTCGGCAAGCTTGGTAACAGTGTATCCTGTACTCCCCAGCCCGGTATTTATTGCATCATCAGCTGGCCTTAATGTCGCTCTCCACCTTTTAATTTCGGCCTCGATAATCGTCGTGCCCGATTGCGCTGCAGCGGTCAGCAACCTACGTCTAAAATTGCTTGTTGTCGGTTTGATGGTGCCAAAAGCATACACCGTCAGTTCGATTTTTGCTACCTCGGTTTTGTAAACAGTGGCGAGTGCAACTTTAAATGTGTCTACTTTACTAGTTGTGGTGAAAGTGTTGAACTCGATGTCGAGTTGGAAATTGCTGTTGATTGTTTCTTCAACCTGTGAGCACGCAGGTGCAACAACATTAAGTTGACCTGTCGGCTCCCATCCACCGGCTGTGTTGCATACGCATCTGTCTCTGGCAGTGGCCGGGGCGCTATTTGCTTGGCACGATGTGCATGCACTGTTTTCTGTTGAAGCAGACTGCGAGACGTGATCTACTCCACAAGTAGCGCATGCACCATCACCTACAGTATTTTTGAACGTGCCTGGAGGGCATGCTGTACATGGACTTCCGGAGAAACCACGGCGGCACTGACATGCATTGTTTAATACTTCAGTATTTCCCGTACAGATGATTTTCGATGTGCATTGTAATCCAGACCCAGTTCCTGCAGCATCTTCAGTGTCAAGACATTTGCAACCTTGTCTGTCTGGAGTTGGCCTTGCGGAGTTGTGACATTGTGTACATGCCGAGGTCCCAGCGACATCTTTGAATGTATCCGCTATACACGGCTGGCAAGACGCACCACTCAAACCAAAACCGGCTGCACATGTGCATACCATTGAAATTCCAGTGCCCGATTCTATAACGAAGGTTGACGGACAGGTGCAAGTATGAGACGACGAAGTTGTGGTTGCGTAAGATGTACATGCTTCGCATGTAGTTAGAGTAGTGACCATCGACCCGGGTGCGCATATTGTACAAACAGTGTTGAGTTTATAATACCCGGGATTGCAAAGGTTTTGTGAACAAGTCAATGGATCCGCACTTGCGGCGGTATATCCAGATGCGCATTCGCAAGCTGTCTTCGCTTGATTCACACCTGCATTTGCCACAGAACATGTAGTACATGCTGTAAAACCAGTGGATCCTTTGAATGTGTTTACTGGACACGTCTCGCAATTCGAACCCGAACTAGGTATACCCCGACCGGCTGGACATGAGCATACTCCACTTGTCTCTGTGAAACCAGTCTTACAGGCGCAAGAAGCAGATGATATTGACGTGGTTTTGTATTCTGTACATCCCGTACATTGGGTGCCTGCATTTGTTACCGTATTACCCGGTGCGCATTCACCACATATCCCGTCTCCTGGATTCGCTTTAAATGTCGTAGCACTGCACGCGGTGCAAGTCCCTGCCGTGTTTCTATATTGCCCAGCAATGCATATCGGTTGACAGGTCAGCACATTGCCAGAAATAATCGTTGTGTGCGTTGCAGGTACACACGAACACGAAATTTTACCACTGTCTGCGATTGCATGTAAGGGACATTGAATGCATGGCCCGGTATCGATCCCAGTTTTGATATAATGTCCTAAACATGGTGTACACTCCGTTGCGCTACCGAGTACTTCTTTTCCTGCAGGACATGCGGTGGGAACTTGTGGGGCAGGTGGTGTGCCACCGCCGACCGGCGTTGTCTGAATCGTAAACCGCATGTCAAAATTGTTATTCGAAGCAGCACAGTTGTAGCCGTCGTTGATAATCTCAATCTCCAGCAGATCGCCAGCATTTGTCAGCGCCCACTCTTGTATCCCACCCGGCGTGCCCGTCGTGGCAGAATTTCCTGGGCTCCATGTGTAAGTTTTGCGTTGTTTCGTAGCCACAGTGTAATGCACGATTCTCAAACTGTCTGTTTGTGGCGATGCCTCTTGTGTAGGTCCGTTACACAAATATGAAGCCATGTCATCGCCATAATACCCGGTGTTCGAAGGATCACACTGAACATCTTCGTAAATTGCCGGTTGCGAACAGATATTTAAATTAAATTCATCCAATTTGATGTTTAAATTCTCACCTGGTACCATTCTAAAAGAGTAATTAGAGTGCTGTACAATACTATTTTGGGAAATCACCAGCTGATTATTGTTGTTACCTTCATAGGGACATGCATGTCCCTCTACGGGACATATTACTCCAAACAATTTTCGATTTATGTCAACCTTAAGTGGCCATACAACATCCGCAGGATCGTTCACCAATGTCACTGGTGTATTGTGTACGTTGATGTACGAACCACCGACAGTCATTGCATTTGCAAGTGGTTTGGTAGTTTGTGTAACATATAAAATGCCATTGACCGAGAACTCAAAATTTACCTGCAAAGGCGCAGGTAATGCAACGCCGTTGGCGACAATTTCGCCATTGTTAGTAGCTCGAACAGTCAGTTGAAAAAAGAAAATTTTCAAATTGTCAGGACATCCGCTACAATGTGATACACCCCAGCTTGCCACATTGACACGTCCATTTTCGAAACACCCATAGCAGACTGCAGGAGCAATTGATCTGATGCAAAGATGTGGATATTGTACTCCAGTTCTTTTGAGGTCTATGTTACTATCAAACATTCGAGAATTCTTGAGTTTGCCAACGACTATTGTGTCCGTGTTTACAATCTCTGTATTGTCAGCATATAAGTTGTAGACCATGCCAGTTTGCACAAATTGCTGTCCCATTAGGTTACAGTTTGTCGACCGTCGTAATACACAATTGTTACATTCATCTACTGGCCAGGCAATGTCAATGTTTGTGCCTTCAACTTTGCATTCACAACCAGTCTCTCTAGCACACGTTTGCACACTATCTGCAAGTGCATCAAGACGGTCGGCCAAGCCTACCGCAACTACTGGAACATTGCTAACAATGTCAATCGTAATGTGAATTCGCGTTGACGACGATGAACATTCATAGGCATCCATAATCACGTCAATTTCCAAAAATTCGTCATCATTTGATAAAATGTATTCACTGCTGACTGTTGGTGCATGTACCATATTTGCATTGTTGTACGTAGTGGTAGTTCTACTAGTACGATCACCAGAAACCGTTGTGACATACAAATTATCATTTTGTGCAATAGGTCCTTTGTTGGTAAAAAAAGGGTTCTCACAATTTGATATTGCTACAACATTACCAATTCCAATACGATCTGGGTCGCAAGTAAGTGTACCGTCTGCATTTTGCTTATACGCACCTCTGAAACTACATGTTTCAAATACAGCTTCATGAATAGTTACATACGTGCGGACGTTGGGCATACGTCTTATGACATACGACATATTATTTGTAGGTGCAATTGAAAATGTGGTCGAGGTAGGTTTGATTTGCCTGATTTGTATTCCTGACCCAACAAGATGAACATTGCTTGTAGCGGTAGGATCGAAGAATTTCATGGCCTGGTTGCCGCTCGATGAATATATGAGAATTGAATTCGGCATTTGCCCTTCAAAAGGACAAATCGAATTTATAATGTCCATGAGACTACGGTCAAAGGGACACACAATTTGGAATTTTTGCTCTGACAGTATATACGTTTCTGTTAAGTATTTGGCAAAATATGGATCATAAAACATCTGGTTGTTGCTTGTTCGTCCGACAGAGCTCAGTTTCGGCTCGTTTGGTGTAACATACTTGACACCATTAATGTCAATTTCAAAGTTCACCCGCAAGGCAGCCACTGGGTTATCCTGGACAAGTTCCGATCCCATAACGTTCATTGGCAGAGAAAAAATGTATACTTTTTCAGCCTCAGCACAGTTCTTATTATCCCAATTTGGCCCGGCAGTTTCCATACAACCACCAAATATTGCGTATCTAGACGATCGTATGGACAGGTGTTCAAATTTTACCGCTGGTATACTTGTAGTAGACAAAAAACTGCGTTTGAGTTTGGCAACTGCAATTGACGTGCTGTCGATTCGCACACCTGCCGGTGCTTTTGCGTAAATCACAAAGGTGGCCGCACCCAATGTTAAAGTTTCACCCATACGATCGCACGCTTGCGCTTGATTCAAGACACAGCTGTTACACTGGTCTCGTGGCCATGGTATTGAAACAGCGTTCGCATTTGCATTTGTAACTTGGCATTCACAACTAGTAGTATCGGCACAGTATGCCGGCGCAGAAACGACGAATGCGCTTAAGAGACGACGATGGTTGGTCGTGGAACTCGAAGCAACTGATAATAAGCGACGACGCCCTGCATTACTGTAACTTGCAACACGTAAATTATTTACATTCACTGAATCCAAGTTATTCAACTGAGACATTATTCGATCTGTGAATGTCAGATCACGACCTTGTACTGGGATCAATGATAGTTCCGACACCTGGCCTTTATTGAATGGTATATCGAAATCCCAACGTGATATAGAGTTACTATTATCGAAAACTACTTGCCCAGAACGGATGTCTACATTACCGATAGTGTTTCTACCATATCTTATAAACCGGTCGTACGTAACATATTTCAAATTGAAACACGGGGTTGATATGCATTGGGTCTGAATTGGCATTGCAAATGCGGTGTTTTCCATATCTGATAGCATAGGTAGCCAATTTGTACCCACTATCAGACCAAAGTTATCAAGTGTTGGAACTGGATTTCCATGGACATTGAAACTCGTAGTTGTAAATCCTGTTTTGAATTCAATGGTGGCAATGTACACATTCTTTTTAAAATGCAATCTATCACTTTGTGGAAAGGTCATTTCAGCTCCGTTCAGTGTTGCTGCTGTTGTCTGGGGGTCCAGGCTACTTGGATGGTATACAGATACCACGGCTACTTTTATATTCTGAATATTATTCAACATGTCGGAAATTTTCAAATCAGAAGTTGGAAAGACCCATAATGAAAAGTAATTTGTGCCGGTATACAACGTCACAGTCTGTGTCTCTTGCCCGCCGGTGATTAGGATTATACACGCTCCTGTAGTAGTGTCTGTAACATAGCCACTATTGCAAGTACAATCTGATGCAGAGGTTTTCATGTCACCAATTGTTCCTGAATTCGCTGGGCAATTTTTACAATCAGAACTACCTGCCCCGTCTTGGTACGTGGGTGCAACGCAATTCGAACAAGTTTGATCAGAAGACGCTATAGTCGCCGTAGAAAATTTCCCAGCATTACAATCCACACAAGTACGAGTTGAACCTTGAAGACCACCAGAGTATTTCCCCGCACCGCATGCATCACACACCTCTCCATTCGTTTTATAACCAGCATTGCAAATACAATCTCCCACTGCCATTTTGCCTGCTCCAGTTGTTGCCGAGTTCGGAGGGCAATCTACACAAACACTACTAACAGAAGCTCCAGTCGCTATAGAATATTTCCCAGCATTACAATCCACACAAGTACGAGTTGAACCTTGAAGACCATCAGAGTATTTCCCTGCATCGCACACAGTACACGATCCTCCGTCAATGGCGGCGTTTCCGCGGTAGCCCTCCTGACAAAAACAGGCAGTCCTGGCTACTCGGCTATCTGCAATAGTTGTGGCGCCACTCGCGCACTCTGTGCAATCTACAGAGCCAGCATTAGATTTGAATTTCCCAATAACACACGCTGAACATCCTACGCCCGTTTGCCCGGCAGTACATTCTGTAGTTGATACATATGCCTTGATGGATATGGCGCACGGAGTAGTCGATGTAAACGCCACAAATGTAGTGATTTCTCCTAGATCTTCAATATTATTAATCGTACACCCCGTGACAACATTAATTTGCAAGTTTTCATTCACCCGCGTGATTGTATATTGCATATCAACATCAATAGTAAAATTATCGATATACGCGCCTTCGTACGCACAAGTCGTCGCATTGCCGCAGTCGATGCCGAACTTTTTGACGTCCAGCACAATCTCTCGAGGAAGCGTCCGAAATGTGTGGATCTGGTTAAGACCCCTCGACGAAAAAGACATTGCAGTGTTTGGGTTGACAACTTCTTCCGTCAACGGTATACGGGTTGTGGTGACATGAATATTGCCACCGACGGAAAACTCCAAATCGACGAGTTTATTCGTCGAAATCTCGTCATGTGATGCGTGCACATGCACATTGAAAAACCACATTCGTTCTGCTGCATCACAACTGTCATGGTGCGTTACAAGCGAAGCGGGAGTTTGTAATGTAGACCAAGCATAATCAGCAGTTGTCGGTGACGTGCGTCTACACCCCTGGTACTCGGGGGTGTTGAAGCCTCGGATCACCAAGTTTTTGTTTAGGATATCATCCTCTGCTTTTTTGATCTTCACCACCGCCACAGTGTCTTGGTTGATTGTGCCAAGAGCAGGCACCCAAAATCCTAGCTGGAAAGTATTGGGGTCAATTTCCGGTTCGTTATTGCACGTATTTTCGATCCCCAACAATACACACTGATTGCATTCCTGTCGGTGCCATTGCAAGAACGCCCCACTTGGCCACACTTGACATTTACAGTCGTCTTGTGTTTGACAGATACCGTTGACAGTGGCGGCAGTAATACAGTGTATGCCCAAAAGCAGCACAAACGTCTTGACAATCATGTGTCGTTTGCGCAGCTTGCTCTAGTGCGTCGGCCGCGTATATATAGCAAAGCCCATTCGAAACACAAAAAAATACACCAGAATGCCAGGGGTCCATATTGCACAACTATGGCACAAACGAGCCATTTTGCATTGCCCTTCCAAAACTGGCGATGGACCTTTTTGAAACAACCATTCAAATCAAAAACGCACCGGAGAACCTTAAAATACGTATATATTTTCGAGTGTTGGAAGCAAGCACAAGGGAATCGAACCCCACAACATACCCCGAAACAGGGTATATCATCGCCAGATCTGCTCTTTTATAGATTCGCGTGGAATCAACCGTTGAGGTCCTTTTTGGCCCACCGCCTCACACGCTGTTGCATGGGTGGTGGTGGGGTTTTGTGTTTTGTGTCTAGGCCATGGCAGGCCCGCCGGTGCCGGCGGCGATGTACTTCTTCTGCAGCGCCACATACTCCCTCTTGTACTGCTTGTACTTGCCCGTGGTTTCCTGCAGCTCCTTCTTGCACGCCGCCATCTGCTCGTCGGATGCGAGAGCCGCGTCGCGGAGCGCGAGGTTCTGCGCCTCCAGCGCCTGAATGCGAATGTTGGCAGCAGTGGCGGCGGTGGCGTTGGTCACATCGGCACGCTGCATCTGGTTGCGCAGATTCACCAGCGCGTCATGGTGCGTAGCGTGCCACACTGTGAGAGTTTTGCGCAAGCGCTCTGCCTCCTCCACATGCTCCAACATCTCCTCCCTGCTCATGTAGGGAGGCGGCGGCACACCAGGCGCCATTTCGACACCACGGGCAACGGGCATGTTGTACATGCGATTCGGAATCACCATGCCCATACCACCAACACCGCCACCTTGCGGATACGGGTTCACGAAGGCCCCGTTGCCACCCAGTTCGCCGCCGCCCCACCCCATCCTCTCGCCCTCATCACTCATCACGGCATCAGCCATGCCGTTGGGAAGTGTGTGCGACTGTTGCGAAGCCATGGTCTGGTGCTGTAGCACGAAACTGTATGACGATTCGCGGCCCTAAAACTCAAAAATGCAACTACAGACAATTTGAACGTATACACAAACATGAAGCAGCCCACGCCCTCTTTATATATGTTGGACGGCGCAAGCAAGCGTTGCAAAAAAACGCCGCCGCGCAAAACACTCCACACGCTGTGTTTTGTGCACAAACGAACTCCTCTTTTAATGCCAAAACAAACCATTATATCTGCTAATGCCCCAAAAATGCTATTTCGGTGCGTGTTTGCCGCACTATAGGACCGCTACACCTCAAACTCACACTGCAGGTCGTGCAACCACGAGCACGGACGCGTAAACGTCTGGCTGGTGTACGTTTCGCAAGCCTTGGCGTCGGTCTCGCACTCCTGGCACTGGTTGGTGTGCCAAAACTGGCTGTTTTCGCACACCGTGCACCGCTGTGCGTCGTTGCTCGCAATTGTGCGCCCCCTTTGCGTATTCAGCGGACACAGGAACTCCTGGCTGTGCGTCAATGCAAACTCGCCGATTGCGAGCAGGTCGTGTAGCGCGTTGCTGCGCTCGAGCAATTCGTTTTCAGAGGGCGACAGCCTGATCTGGGCCAGCTCGTGTGTTGTGTATGTGGAGAGCAGTGTTCCTGCAAAAGGCTGCCGGCACCGCGCGTAGCCTGGCTCTGCATTGTAGTAGGAGTCGCACAGGTGGTTGTGTGCAAAAAACAGTGGATTCGCCACCGCATGCAACCCAGACACAGGGGCTGTCACCTGGCGCGAGGCAAGTTGGAACACGTGGCGCGGTCTCGCACCGGATATGCCCATGATCTGCATCACTGTGGTGATGGTGCGCACGACGATTTTTTCCGTCAGAACACTGTGTGCAACGCCGGGGACCATAAAAACTGGCGCAGCCATGTCGTCTGGCGTGTTTTCCTGCACTGCGCATGCCCACAATAGCGGCATGAAAGCACCAAACGCCACACCGGTGCCCTGGTCCACGGCGTGGAGCGCCTGTAGTACCGCGCTGTATGTGAGCGTGATTTTGTCGGCATAATGCGCAACCACGCCCACGACGTCCATTTCCAGCTGCACTACCCAGATCCGGTCGTTCAACATCGTGTCGGGCAGCAGATGCATAACAGGAACGGTGCCAGACATAGCAAACATGTTGTTGGAGAAAACATCCTGATCAATGTTGACAATCGACGTGATAATCGTTGTATTCGTGGTGTTGACCGCCAACAGCGCCGGAAATGTGAACAGGTGCAGCGACGTCAGCATGGTCCGCTGCGGCGACCATATTTCGCCACTGCGGAAACACGACGAAAACCCCACGGAATGGCGGTGCAGCAGCTGCGCCACGGTGTTTTCGACGACGGGGCACGGCACCCACCATTCGTCAGATCCGGCGCCTGCCGCAAGCACGCCGTAAAAAAGCGACGAGCGATTGGCATTTCGCAGCATGTCTGCTATCGGCATCGGCGGGTTTTTGTTGCCCGTGCACACGAAATTCGGCGGACACAGTATGCACATTGCATGATCCGAAGACAACACGCCATATTTGACCTTGAAAGTGTCTAGAATCCGCCGGTAGTCCGACGAGAGAGGGTGGTCTGCTACATTCGACTGCAGCCACGCTCTTTCCAGCACTGCGACGTTGCGAGCCGTGTTTTCAAAGTGTCCCGCCGTGCAGGCACATATGCTGGCCCCCGCAGAGCTCGTGCTGTTGCCAGGAAATCCATTGCATCGTACACACTCGCTTGCGCTGCACAGGACAACCCACAGAGTCACAATATGTGCACACAACAACAAAATTACACCAGGAAGGGTACATCCTGCCACATCAGCACATTTCTAAAACATTAGAACACGCAGTATGGTAACTTGGCATTGTACCTGCTGGCAAGCCATCCTGCACTACAAACACATGCATACTGCGAGCCTACGGCGACAAGTTGCATGCGCGGATTCGCACACACGCAATCGGTGATCGAACTTGCAGCGCCGCGCGATGCGTTTGTCGTGGTGAATTCCGGACATTTTGCGCGTGATACGCCCTGGCCAGGACAATAGTAACCCTCGGCACATGGCACACACTGGGCGTCTTTTTGAGCTGCATGCGCGATGTAATACCCCTTTTTGCAGAAGCAGTCCTGCAGGGCTCTGGACCCAGCCGCAGAGGTGGCACCGACCGGACACCGGCGCGCATACACCGTGTGCGAGGGCGTAACACCACTCATGTTGGCAAAACCAGGGCAGTAAAAGTCTCGAGGGCACACTTGGCATTCCCAGGTGAGTGTGTCAAGAATGCGTCCTGCCTCGCATGGACAGTACGACTGAAGCGCACTTTGACGCGGAAGTGGGCATGCAATGGGTGCTTCGTCGCCTCCAGGACACATAAAAAACGCTGGGCAGTGCCCGCAGGTGCCAACACCATTCCGAGCGAAACCTGGACGACATGTGCACTCGAAACTGCCCGCAGTTGACGTGCTAGAGAGCGGCTCGCATTGCCTCCGCACAGAATCCTGGCACGCCCACCCGGCCTCGCACAGCTGACACAGCTCGACTTGCAGGTGCACTCGGGTGTTTCCAGCGATGCTGCGATCTGTCAGAGCGTTATTGTCCCACGCGTATTGGTATATGAAATTGGCGCTGTCCAACAAATAACTCTCACTGGTATGATATGTGCGGTAGTATCCGCGCACGCAAAAACAGCCCTGATATATGTTATTGTATACACTGTCGTCGCTGTTTTCTGGCGCCGTGTGTTGCCACGCGCCTGGGCGGTCGCCGCCTCGCTTGACATGGTGTGTTTGCGACATGCTGAAGGCTGGACACAGCAGCACACGCGCATGCTGAGTATACAGCGGAGTGCACACCAGCGTCGCCGGGCACTGCGAGCATGTTTCATTTACAACCTCGAATATGTTTTTGGGCAACCTCGAAATGATGGTGTTGTGCTGCAAGAGCGCGCCGTGCACGGTGTAATCGGCCTGCAAATCGACACTCGGCGCGAAATCCGGCGGACACGAGCAAGCATAGTCGCCAGCAGCCCCAACCTGCAGGGTATACGGGCTGGTTGGTGGGCATTGCGCCATGCCGTCGACCCTGCCGTTTTTGCAGAAAAATGTCCCTGTGCACGGCATGCACACCAAATTGTATCGCTGTGCCGCCACAGACGGGCGTGTGACGCTGCTGGCGTCCACGGGCAGCGATCGCGTGGCCTTGTGACAAAGACTTGGGCTGGGTTCCACCATGAAGCGCCCCGTAGCACAATCCGTGAAGCACGGCAAACAGACTGGCACCGTGCCGACGCTGCAGCTGCACGTTTCAGTGGCTGCATCGTACAGATTGGCACCACACATCAGACACGAAAAATTCGACACCATTACTGTGTTGGAGTTGCCACGCTGCAGCATGGTTGCCACCACACCTCTGGCAAGAATATTGTTGGGGGAGTCTGTATCGCGCCGGTATGGCATGATTGTGTAGAAGAAAGAATGCGGCGTCTGCTGCTGCGGATGCGTCAAAACCGTGAGCAGTCGCACGCTGATGGTGCTGGCGCCAGTGGGTGCCACCCGAATGTCAACAAACGACAAGATCTGGTCGTGCAGCACGTCGTTATCCTGGCGCAGAACGTCATCTCTGGCCTGGATGTGCGAAATTATGACGTGAATTGTGGCAGAGTGGTTGCTGTGCAGCCGCTTTGAGCCCACCACCACGCGCTTCACGTCGTTGAGCAGCGAAAACCCCTGCAGTTGCATGGCATCAAACTGGCTGTGCGCCGAAATATCAACTCCCTCGTAGTGGCGTTTCTGGATCTGTGTTTTGAGCTCGTGCAGCACGACAGCATTGTCCAACAACTCAATGTACTCCAGAGTTTGCGGGTCCGATGTTGCACCGTCCAGCGTGTAAAACGGCGTCTGAGTCTGCACGTTCGTCATAAGTTTTCGGCCTTTGCGCGCGACGTACAGCAGCCCCATTTTGGCGTCGCTGTGGCCTTGCGTCATGACGTAGAAAGCCTGCCAATTCTGCGCATACTGGCTAAACTCGGCCTGTGCCGCCGATGCTTGCGTGGCCTGGATGTTGGTTAGCATGGCAAACGGCACCTGAGACGCCGATGCCACCTGCACAATGCGGCGCTGTGGGTGTTGGAAAAAGGCGGGCAGCCGCAAGCCGCCCAAAAAAGAGCGCACTTGGTAGTCTTCGTGCTGCTGGTGCGAAACCAGGTCGTCCAGTGTAATGTTGAACATGTGTGTGTCTGAAAAAAGGTACAGCGTATTCAGCGCCGGATCGATGTGTGCGTGAATCTTCTTGGGCAGGCCAGACACGGCCTTTGCACAGCACCCCACACAACCCTGGAATTCTGAGACAAACACAAAGTCCATTTGGATGTCGAAAACGAAGAGCACGACGCTGTCCGGCCTGTTTGTTGTATTTTTCATGCTTAATTGCCGTGAATATGTTGTGTGCCAGCAAACAGGTTCGCAGCCAAACACTGCAAAAAAGTGCACAGCAGAAACGCAAGCGGGCGGCACCAAAAATGCATGCACACGCGCCTGGAGTGCATACAGGTGCCCACGAGCACTTTTTTGTGCAGTGTCATCCGGAAGCCCGCGTTGGAGATCTGCAGGCCAAAAATGATGCGATCCACGCGACTGGCGCCATCGAGCACCGACTCGTAAAGCACGTGCTTGCGCTGCACCACCATGACCGCAGGTGCTGTCTGGTCCTCCACATCTTTGGCAAACACACGCACTGTGATGTGCGGGCGCAGGGAACTCTGCGAGGTTGCATACACCACCTGCATAAAGACAAAACGCCCTTTGTTGTCCTGTAAACTGTCGCCAGCCCACATTGTCTGCGAGGCGGTGTCGAGATTGATATACAGCACTTCTGTGATGTAGTCCGACCCATTTTCCTCCCCATCAGCGTCGTACGTCACCATGGGCGCTGTGTATTATGTGAACAAACAGTGGCGTCAATATAGGGCGCCAAACAAACAGCAAAATGTGGGGAAAATGGGGGAAATGCACACCTAGCACAAGAAAACCACCGCCAGCACGCACATCGCACTGCACACAGGTGTCAATCTCCGAGACACCGGCGAGTCCCATGTTGTTGTGCCGAAAGTCGCACGTCAGAAAAATATTCCACGTGAGGTGGTCGTCGGGATCCAGCAGCGAGACGCGCGTGTCGTGATAAGATGCGGACATGAAGCCATCCAGGCCCATGGGGCGCCACGCCAGCACACTTTGACCCGCGTTTACAAGGAAATTGGCGTGGTGCTGTCCCGCAAAAGTTGGCCTCGCGCAGTCAAAGGCCGCATCCAGCACATTGGCACCAGACACGCCACCATTGCCGTCGTATGACGTGTTGCGCACCAGGACACGCCCTGTGCCACACAGCCACTGAAAAGCCCCGAAAAAACCCACCACGGGCATCGGCCACTCTTGCGCGAGCACCCTGTTGAGATTGTTGAGAAACACGGCGTCCCGGCACGCGCGCACCAGTTTCACGTTGTTGACGCCGTAGTTCTGCCCTATTTTTTGCACGGCATTGGAGTACAGCGTGTCGGCGATACTGCTCTTCACCACCCCGTTGCTGCTGCACTGCGAATTCGAGTTGAACGTGTTTTCAAATAGGTTTGTCTTTGTTGTGCCCCGCGGACACGACAGCGGAATGTACATGCCCGTCGTTCGGCACTCCTCCTCGGGCGAGCACATGAAACTAGTGTCCTGAGCTCGTCCACCAGGGCATTTCCGTCCGGTCTGGCAGAACTTGCACGACGTGGAGCTGGCCAGGAAATAGAAACCCGGTAAACACACGCACTCTGCCTCTGTTTTGGCGTACATGGGTGTGGCAAACTGAACAGCGCACAGCTGGCGCACCGTGCCGTCGCAGTACGAATTCCTCGGACAAGGCACACACTCGCTGTCGCCGTCGAATTGATACCATCCGGGCTGGCACACACACGCTGCCCCCTTATTTGCTGCGAAAATTTTCAGGCCATACCCCTTCGAGGCATCGCACCGACAATTGCCAGTGCTGGCGTCGGCCACTGACGATGGCGCTCTGCACACGCGGTTGCACGCCTGGCTTTTCGGCTCCAGCCACTGCGTTATATTAGCCGAGCTGTACACGGTGTCGTCACAAAAGACCCAGTACCCCAGTCGCACGTCATAGCGCATGTTCATGTTGGTAATGCACGAGGCGACGGAGCTAGCAAATGGGTGCCGCGTCGAGGTGTTTGCAGGGCACAACAGAGGCGCCCCAACCTCCACGAGCACCGTTTTTCTGGCCTCTTCTTTGGCCACAGTGTCAAACACAAAGTCGAAAATGGGTCGACCCGACGGCCCTCCCGGACAGTATTGAGACAGCGACGGGCACGAGCTGCACACGAGGTCCGCTGTGACGATTTCGCTTGTGACCACCTCGTATGTCCCGGCGCGACAATAGCACCCAAGAACGCCGCGCGTGCCCTTGAGAGAAACGCCGTATTTCGGGCAGAAATTGCAGCGAATGAGCGTGCTGCCATCGGTGTTGTCGGCGTAGGTGCCAAAGTACCCCGGCTTGCAGTGGCACTGGTAGGTGTCGAGCAGAGAATTCACCCTCACTTCGACGCCGTTTTTCTGCACACACGACTTGGTCGCTCCAAGCCGACACAGCGCAGTAGGCCACGCAACCAGCGCCTTCCCCACACCCTCATACCGGAAATCGAGGTCCAAGTTCTCGTCCAAACAGTTGAACTTGGAGTGCACCTCTGTTCGGATGCACTTGACCTGTCAAAAATACACAATTTGAGCCAAAAATGCGCTGAATGTATAAACACATGAAAAAACAGTAAAACACACTAAAACTCGAAAAAATACCCAAAAACACAAAAATAAGCTGACCTTTTCTGCGCCGGCAACGTGCACAGCGAGCTTTTGCTGCAGTTGCAAGGCATCCATGCCCATCATAGCCGCGGCGGTGGCAATGTCCAGGTAGTACCACGGCTTAGCGCCGACAAACTGCACGTCGCGACACCGGAACTGGCACCTGTCGACTCTGCTGTGCGCAAAGGGCGGCACCTGCAATGCGTCAAACACCTGGAACGCCTGCTGCACGCCAGAACATGGCAGACACGGGGTGTTTTGGTTGGGCTCCGTGCACGTGTCGTTGAGATACGATGTTTCAGCACAGTTTTCGCGCTGGAATGCGGCGAAACTGTTTTCACACCGCTCGCAAGTAAACGCCCGAGTCACCCCAGATGCCACCCGTATCGGCACCACAAAAAAACCAGGATTGCAACTCGGCATGCAGCCGTGCTCGAATTGGTTGATTTGGGCGTTACTCACAGCAGCACATGCCTTGCACGATCCGCTGCTGCGATCCCATATCTGGTTTGTCTGACACCGGCTTGAAACACGGCAGTAGGCCTCGCCCACGCCACCATACTGTATTTGCTGCACACTGGCTCCCCACTGTGACAGGGGCGAATCTTTCGGCCCAGATGCCAGAGGACACACCTGCACGTTTATGCGCCGCGTGCGCAGGTCTTCGGAGAGTTCTAAAATATACGAGCGCACCACAGGATAGCAAAGGTGCCCTGTATGGTAAAAAACACCAGGTCTGCACTCGTCAACGCACATGGTGCGGTCTTGCGAAGAATATTTGCCAACCGCACAGGACATGCACGCTACAGCGCCAGACACGGAGGTGTGCGTGCCTGCGGCACATGCCTGACACAGCTGAGCCTCTGGGGCTGCTGCAGGTTTGTAGCTGCCGGCAACACACGCTGTGCATTTTGTATTGAGAATGTAGTAGCCGTCAGCACATCGGTATTGGCAGGTTGATGGGTTCTGGCTGTTCAACATTATGGAACCCAGCTTCCAGGCTTCTACATAGTCGTGTACGCACCGGTTGACCCCGAATACAATGCATTTGGCGGTGTTGCCAACGACACACTGTGAATATCCCACAATTATGCCATGTCGGGTGTCGTCAAACAGGAAGGTTTGTCCAGACATTACATATGGGTTTTTGCCCATGGACACGGCCTGCGCATTCCAGTCTAGGGCACAGTTTGAGTTGATTTTGCGTGCCGTCTCCGAGTACTTGAGCAGACTTAAATCAAGAAAACGGGCATCCGCACATGCTGCGACCGTTTTGCACGCCAAAGCACCCATGTCCCCATTAAATTTCCCAACTTCACAGTCTTGGCACACAGTGTCGCCGTCCTGCCCTGTCGTTGGCGACACCACCACATGTGTGCCAGCTGCGCAGATTGTGCGCGCCCGCAACAGACTGGCAACATTGGCAATCATGGGCGGCATACGACATTGTGCTTCGTCAATGTAGAACAGTTGTGCGAATTCCGCAATATTGGCACGATTCAACGCCAGACTCTGCCCTGTGCCAGCACTTACTGCTACATTCTGGATGTGCTGCAAATCAATGTACGCGAGGAGCGCCACTAGCGTAGACGGGCACGGAATGCATTTCCGGTGCCTTGTCTCGGGGGTCAACATGGATGTTTCGCTGCACTGTACGCATGCCGCCTGCCCCACTGCCGACCACGTGTAGTCTGACGCGCACGGCAGGCACGCTGACAGCCCATTTGCCGCCTTGAAGTAGCCTGCCTCGCACGGCTCGCACCACCACTCGCGCGTTTCTGTCAGCGAGAGTGCAGTGTTTGCTTTGTAGTATCCGGGGGCGCATGTGCAATTCCCGTTGCCAATG